>Ga0075029_100002022_pt1 | contig 11508 bp, 6 predicted proteins | sample LitLauG_LLR_2013_FD_71391 | JGI IMG/M metagenome (GOLD analysis project Ga0075029, IMG submission 71391) | Freshwater sediment microbial communities from North America - Little Laurel Run_MetaG_LLR_2013 | ecosystem: Environmental > Aquatic > Freshwater > Creek > Sediment | place: USA...
TCGTCTTCCCGAGTGGCTCGCCCAACTGGTCCGCCGCAATACTGCTATTCAACTCAATCCAAACGGTTTGGTCGTAGTTCTGACTCATCACCTGCAGGCTCTTGCCTGGCCCAATGCCCGCCTGGTGCAGAAAAAGCAGCAGCTTCGGGTCGCGTTCCTGCAGGCTGGTAACTGTGTAGTGCCGCCCTGGAATCGCTTCAGAAAGCGGTAGTTCGCCGCGTCGCTTCCGCTCCACCGGGTTTTCAGGCAGCACCGCGTTCCCGTGCGGACAAGCCCCGCCCTCGCCAAGCTTTTCTCGCAACTTAATTTCGAAGGCCGGAGAAACCGCATGCTCCAGCCGCTCCGCCTCCTCGTGGATTTCGTGCCACTCCATGCCGAACACCTCGCTCAGCATCCGCTCAATCAGGTGATGCCTCAGCGCCGTACGATACGCCGTCTCCCGCCCCGTCGCGGTCAGGCGCACAATCCCGTCCTGGCCCACTTCGACAAATCCATCCCGCTTCAGCCGCTTCAGCGCCATGGTCACCGCCGGCGCCGACACCTCAAGCCAGTGCGCCAGCAGGGCCGGAATCACCTCGCGTCCCTCGGCCTCGGCCTCAAGAACGGCCTTCAGGTAGTTCTCTTTCGAGACGTGTATCGCGTCTTTCATGGAGTGTGCTCCCCTCCAGTTTAATCGCAGCACAAGGCTTTATCCGCTCTTGATAAACCCGCTGGTTGGGCTTCGTCGTATCCCACCCATGCGACAGAAATTGCAAAAAGCAGGTTCTTCGCCTCCGCTACGCTTCGCTCAGAATGACAGCATGGATGGGGCACGGGAGCTTTTTGCGCTGGTCGCCGATCCTGGACGGTTTCATCGCTGAACGAAACGCGCCTTGGCGAGTCAAGCTGCTCAAGACCCCCGGGCACTGTGGCTGCCACTTGCGCGACCGGCAGCCCAGTGTGATCTGATGATGGAGAGCGACCCACTCATGTCAATAAAAATCAAGATTCGCGTTCATCGTCCATTCTCTGCCCGTCTCAATAATGTCTGCCGTTCGGCTGCTTTCTTCATCGCACTTGCCTTGCTGCCGTCCGTACGCAATCTCGGTCAACAGCCCAACGCCCAGGCGCCAGGGTCCGCGGCTGCCTGGCAGCCGCAACTGCACTTCAGCGCGCCGCCCAACTGGATCAACGATCCCAACGGCCCCATCTTCCTCAATGGCCAATACCATCTTTTCTTCCAGTTCAATCCATTCGGCGACGAGTGGGGACACATGAGCTGGGGTCACGCCGTTTCCTCCGATCTCATTCACTGGAAGCAACTCCCGGTCGCGCTGCCCGAAGAGAACGGCATCGCCATCTTCAGCGGTTCGACAGTAGAGGACCGCGACAACACCAGCGGCCTCTGCGGCACCGCCGGCGAAAAGACACCAGGCTGCCTGGTCGCCATCTATAGCGGCAACTCGGCCGACAAGCAAACCCAGAACCTCGCCTTCAGTCGCGATGGTGGAACCTCCTGGACAAAATTCCGGGGCAATCCCGTAATCGATCCAGGGCTCAAAGACTTCCGCGACCCCAAAGTCTTTTGGCATTCGGCGAGCAGCGGATGGGTCATGGTTGTCGCGCTCCCCAACCAGCACAAAGTCCGCTTCTACCGCTCGAAGGACCTGCGCCAGTGGGAGCTTGCCGGTGAGTTCGGTCCTGCCGGCGCGGTTGGCGGCGTGTGGGAGTGCCCTGATCTGATCGAACTTCCGGTGCGCGACGGGAACGGAAACCTCGACTCCACGCGATGGCTGCTCAACGTGAACGTGAATCCGGGCGGACCCGCGGGCGGATCGGGCGATCAATACTTCATCGGCAAATTCGACGGCTCGCACTTTGTTGAAGACCACCCAGGCTCAGGCGCTCACTGGGCCGATTGGGGCAAGGACTTCTACGCCTCCACATCCTTCTCCAACCTGCCATCCGATCGCGACCCTATCTGGATCGCCTGGATGAGCAACTGGCAATACGCAGGCAAACTACCCTCGCTGCCCGGCCGCGGAGAGATGACCCTGGCACGCAGTCTTTACCTTCGCGAACCGCCCGCCCATCCAGCTCCCACGCCGGGCCAGGAGCCCTTGCAACTCGTGCAGCAACCGATACTTCCGATCCCTGATTACAAACCCTATTCAGCCATGTTCGGCGCTCCGGCGTTTCAGACCATAGCCGAGGCCAATTCGCATCTGGCCAAAGCCAAGCCGCCGGGAAGCGTATTTGTGGTGCGCTTCGACATCGAACCCGGCGAATCTGCACAGGCCGGGATCCGTATCCGCCGTGGTTCCAGCGTTCCCAACGAGCCCACTCAGGAGGAAACCGTGGTCGGCATCGACTCGGAGAAGAACCAGGTATTTCTTGATCGCATTCGCTCCGGTAAAACCGATTGGTCCCCCGATTTCCCCGCACGCATGACCGCCCCGCTCAAACACCCGGGCGCGGGGTCAATCCGCATCGACATTGTCGTAGACAACAACTCGATTGAAGTCTTCGCCGAAGACGGCGAGACTGTCCTCACCAGCCTCATCTATCCATCGAATGTAAGTCAGGGCCTCCGCTTCTATGCCACGCCGATGCCTCCAGGCTTCGAACCCGCCCGCATCCGCAACGTAGAGCTGTTTCCCCTGGAGCAACCCGCCGCTGCAAAGTAGAACGCGAAAGCTTCTTCCAATCAAAAAACCAAAGCCCCCAGCCTTCGCAAGAAGACCGGGGGCGTTTTGCCGATCACTGACAACTGACCGCTGTTTCAGTTCTTGACTCGCACCTTGGGCTCGACGGACAGTCCCGGCCTGAGCAGATGATTCGGGTCTTCATTGTTAAGATCGGTGAAGTCAACCCGGACCGGAACCCGCTGCACTACCTTCACATAATTTCCAGTCGCGTTTTCGGGCGGGAAAAGCGAAAGCACCGAACCCGTTGCTCCGCCGATCTGCGTCACTTTGCCGTGATAAGACTTGCCTGTCGCATCGGCGGCAATTTCAACCGTCTGCCCGGCAGCCATGTGCTTCAGTTGCGTCTCCTTGAAGTTCGCCGTCACCCAGAGATCTTCAAGCGAAACCAAAGTGAGCAGGTTCTGCCCCGACGACACGTTCTGGTCGATCTCCACGCTCTTGCGCGTGATGATCCCCGCCGCCGGCGCCACAATCTTGGTGTAGCTCAGGTTCAGCTTCGCCTGGTCGAGTTGCGCCTGCGCCTGCGCCACCTGGGCAAGCGCCTGCTTGGCCCGTGCGCTTTGTGCGGCCACCTGCTGCGGCCCGGTCTGGGCGTACTTCAGCAGCGCCTGCGCCTGGGCTTCCTTGTCGTGTGCCACCCGCACGCCGTCGGCCGCGGCTTGCTCCCCGGCAGTTGCATCCGCTACCGCGGCCTTGGCAGCTTCGGCCGCAGCCACCGCCGCGTCCCACTGCTGTTTGCTGATGACGTCCTTCTCCACCAGCGGCTTGTAACGCTCCAGATCGGCCTGCGCCTTGGTGTTGTTGGCCTCGGCCTGCATCACTCGGGCCTTTGCGGACTCAAGCTGCTTTTCAGCCTGTGACACCCCGGCCTGCGAGCCGCTTACGTCTGCGCCTGCCGAAGACAAATTGCTGCCCGTGTTCACCGTGGCGATGGGAACGGCGACATTGGCCGCGGCCGCATTGGCCTGTGCGCTGGCCAATGCTGCTTCGGCGTTCTCAACCGCTACCTGGTAGTCCCGGGGATCCAGTTCCGCGATCGTGTCGCCTGCTTTCACTACCTGGTTTTCTTCCACATCCACCTTGAGCACCTGGCCGGCGATCCGCGAACTCACCTGAATCAGGTGACCGTTCACTTGCGCATCGTCGGTGTCTTCGCTGTAGGTTGAGCGCCACCAGATGCCGGCAGCCACCAGCGCAACAACCACGATCGCGACGATAAAAATGCCGCGGCGCCGCGATTGAGGCTGTACGATCTCTGTTTCCGTTATCGATTCTTTCGGGTCGGGAGTTGGATTTGAATCCGCCACGTTTACTTCCCTCCAAGATAGTTCTTGTAGCTGGTGCCCGCACCGAGCGCCCGCGACAGGCTGAGCTTGGCCATGTTGTGCCGGTAGAGGCTTGCCACATATTGGTCGTTGGCTTGCGCAACCGACTGCTGCGCCTGGCTCACTCCAAGGTTATCGCTAACGCCGTTGGCGTACCGCTCCTGCGCCTCTTTGAGTTCTTCGTCGGCCAGCGCCATGCTCGATTGCGCCACATCCACCTGTTTCTGCGCCGACTGGATATCCAGCAGAGCATCGCGCACATCCGCGTCAACCTGCGCACCCTTGTCGCTGGTCTGCGCCCGAACGGTGTCCAGTTGCGCCTGCGCTGTCTCCGCCTCGCCGCGCAGCGCGAACTCCTTAAACAATGGAACGCTTATTGCGCCCGCCGCATCCCCGGTTCCATGCGAATGCGCAACGTTCACCCCGATATCGCCGTAGTCGCCGTTGAACGTAAACGTCGGAAACCGGTCTGCCGTAGCCGCCTTGCGCCGCAGTTCTGCCGCCTTGGTCTGCTCCACCAGCGCCGCCAGATCTTTGCGGTTGGCATGCGCCTCGCGAATCGCCGCATCCACATCGATCTGATCGAACGCCGCGTAGGGCACTTTGTCGGTCAGGGTAAAACTCTGCGCCAGCGGCAGCCCGATTGTGCGGGCCAATGCCAGCTTGTCCTTCTCCAGCGCGTTCTGGGCCACAATCAATTGCTGTTGCAGAGTCTGGTAATCGACTTTGGCGCGCAGTTCATCCAGCATCGGCGCGGTCCCGGCATCGTGATTGGCCACAGCCTGGTCCAGTGATACCTTCGCCGTGGCCACCTGCGCTTCAACGCTGCTGACTTCCGTCTCGTCGGCCACTGCCAGCAAGTAAGCATTGCCCACGGTCAGCACCACCATGTCCCGCGCGTCCTGGGCGGACAACTGCGACGCCGCAAAGTTGTGCTTCGACGCCATGTAGTTCCGCAGCGATGCCACATCCACCAGAGACCAGCTCAGCGATGCCCTCAAGTCCGTATAGCCGAACGGCCCGATGATCTTGGGAAAGCCCGGTATCCGCAAGCCTTGCGCGGGCAGGTCAACCTGCGCCAGGCTCTCCTGGGCTTTCAAGTCCACTTCGGGCAGCAGTGCCTGCAATTCGTTCAGCCGCTGGGCCCTTGCCGCTGTAGTTTGGGTCCCGCTCAAAATCACACCCAGGTTGGTCTTCAGGCCGCGCTGGATCGCTTCGTCAAGAGTTAGCTCAATCAGTTGTCCCGTTGCCTCTCCGGTGGGCACGCTGCCCTGGAAGCTCTGTGCCGTTGGCCCATTTGGTGCTGCTCCCGACGCGGGAATATTCAGCGTCTGCGCACGCAACACACCCACTGCCAGCAGCATAAGGCTCAGCAGCCCCGTAATGACGCAGGGAGGGATCGTACTTTTCATCGAGCATTTTGACGGAATCAAGGTTTTTCAACTCACAGCGAAATGCGTTTGCAGGAAAATGTTGCCGCATCTAATTGATGCGCAAGACAAGCAGCAAGGTTCTTATTTGGATTGTATCGAACCGGCAGGCGCCCAGCCGTAACGCCCGGCCCGCACCCGGCGAAAAACCGGGGCTGCCGGCTCCGGAACCGATAAGGCTGCCGAATGTCTCGACTCTCTGACCTGGAAGGGATCGCAGTTCGCGTAAGGACTTCGAAGCTGAAGGCTGAGAGCTAAGAGCTTCCTTTCGTCGATGCCTGAAGCAACTGAGACGCCAGCGAACAAAGCCCCTGGCGGAACACCGCACGTACCGAATCCGCGGTCCATCCCGCCGCCTTTGGCCCGGCATGTTCTGCCAGAAGCCCAGCCGTCTCCGTTGCCGAAAACCCCGCCACCGCCCGCAGCACAAATACGGTCCGCAGCGCCACAGGCAACTTTTCAAGCCACTTCCTTACCCGTTCCCTGTCCGGCCCGGCGATCATTCGCTCCAGCTCGTCACTGGAGACGCCAGCCGCCTCCAGATCGTCGTCCTCGATGCAGCCCCCAGCCGGCTCAATCCCAACCGGTGCTGCAAGACTACCCGGCGTGCGGTGCTCCAGCATCTCAATTGCAGCTGCCGACAGCGCCCGCCGGCTGTTCTTCCGCCCCTCCACGGCACTTTGACAAGCAGAAACCTCCGCGGTAGCCACCGCCGTCTCCACCAGGGCCACCCCGTCTTCGCCTTCCCCAACTAGCATCGACGCCATGCTGTACAGTCCCGCGGCCAGCGCATCCAGCAGAGCATCCATGCCGACGAGTGCACGCTCAACCGTCGCATCATCTTTGGCTTTTCCGTCCAGCAGCCCGTGCACCCGCTGGGAGAAATCCTGCGCCCCCTCGGGCATCGGCTGCGGAGGAATCAAGCTGCCTGGGGATGAATTCGGTTGATCCAACATGAATCGGTCTCCTTATTGTTTGGGGGGACTTGAAGCAGGTCGACCTGTTTTTTATCCTCAACCCGCCGCGCTCCAGAGTCAACCTGTGCACATCCGTCCAGCTCCAGGCTCGCTCGGCTTGAACCAGGTTTGGCGCACATCCTGCTTATGAAGACGAATTTGCTGTGAAAATATTGTTCCACCAGAAAATTTGGGAGCACCGAACGCCGGGAGCTACTCAATCCCCGCGAACTCCCCACGCTCCGATGAATCATTGCGCTACTCGTCCCGCAATGTAGTCGCAGGGTCTATCCGTGCAATTCTCAGAACCGGAACCGTTGCCGCCAGCAGCGTAACCAGCGAAAGAACAAGGACAACTACGGCAATCGTTGGCAGATCGTAAACGCCTACGCCGTAAAGCGCGCTCCGCATGGCTCGCAGCGCCGCAAAGCACAAGGTCAAGCCGGCAACCAGCCCGGCGCCCGATGCTCGAACCCCAGCTCCGCCGACCTGCGTCATGGCCTGGCGAATGGTTGACCCCAGCGCGATGCGTATCCCGATCTCGCGCGTCTTCTGGGTCACTGTGCTCGCAACCAGCGCGAAAATGCCCATCGTGCTCAACAGCAGCGCGAGTGCCGCCATCGTGCTCAACAAGGCAACTTCAATCCGTTGCGTCGAAAGTGTCTTCGCCTCGAGGTCGCTCATCCTGTAAAAGCCTGAGAATGGCAAGCCAGGATCGGCGCTTGCCAACGCCTTCTGCATTTGCTCAGTGAGCCCTGCCACCGGCCCTGCGGTGCGCACAATCCAGCTCGGCTGAAACCAGACATGGACCACCGCCAGCATTCTGGGATTCATCTGTGCGGCCGGTGCATAAATCGTCTGTTCGCTCATCAAAGGCGCTACCGGGTCCAGGCCCGACGAAAGTTGAACGTCGCCCACCACCCCCACGATCATCAGGTTTTGGGCCAGCAGGTGACCCACGGGATTGGCCCCATGAAAGAACTTGTTCACAAACGTTCGGTTGACGATTGCAACCGGTTGCGTATTGGGCCCGTCCCCGCTGGTAAAATCGCGCCCCTGCAACAGTGGTATCTCGAGCGTGTTGAAGTACCCCGGCGTGACATAAATCTCATCCGTCCCAACCTGCTTCCCTGCCAGATCGCCGTCATGGAGCAGAACATTATCGTTTAGCGTGCGCTCATAAGGAAGCGTCAATCCCACCGCGGCACTCGTAACCCCGGGAATTCTCTTCATCGAGGAGATACTCGTGTCCAGCAGCTTTTGGAACCCCGCCGGGTCGCGATAGCGTGCGTCGTCCAGCGACGCTTTGGCCGTCATTACCCCCGCCGCATTGAACCCCGGCGGCAGCGTCTGCAGGTGGATCAAGGTACGAATCAGCAATCCTGATGCGGCCAGCAGCACCACCGTCAAAGCCACTTCGCCGGCAATCATCGCCTGCCGCAAACCCAGCCTGCTTCCACCAGCGACGGAGCGGCTCGCCATCGACGAACGCAAGTCCACTTTGCGAGTTGCAAACGCGGGCAGCATCCCGAACAGAACGCTCGTCAGAAGCGAAACCAGCAGCGTAAATGCCAAAACGCTCCCATCCAGCGGTACCCCGGCCACCGGCAAAAAGCCAAGCGGCAGCATCGATAGCAGTCCCCGCAAAGCGACAAGGCCCACGCCGAGCCCAGCCAATCCGCCCAACATTGCAAGCACCAGGTTTTCCACCCACAACAGCCACTGAATCTGCCAGCGCGACGCACCCAGAGCCAGCCGCGTTGCCAGCTCCTGCGTCCGTCTCTCCATCCGCACAAGCGTCAGCCCGGCCAGGTTGGCGCAGGCAATCAGCAGAATCAATCCCGCCGCCAGCATCAGTGTCAGCGCCTTGGGCCGCAGGCTAGCCGTCTGGCCCTGCTTCAGAGAAACAGAATAGAAAGCCTCCTGCGACCCGGGATGCCGGAGTGCGCGCTTGGCTGCCCACCCTGCCCATGCGCGATTGATTTCGGCATCCGCCTCCTGCCAGTTGGCGCCGTCACGCAGGCGAGTAATTACCCGATAGTTGGTGCCCATTCCCTCGCCCTGGCGGCTGGGTTGGAGCGGGGTATACAAATCGGCGTTCATAGGAGTCTCCGCGCCCTCCGGCAGCACGCCGACCACCGTGTACGGCTCGCCTTTCAGAAGAATGGACCTCCCCACCAGATTGCGGTCCGCGCCAAAGGTGGTGCGCCACAATTCGTAGGTGAGAATCGCGCTCCTCGGCCCGTTCGGCAGATCCTCCGTCTCGGTAAAGTTGCGGCCCAAGGCAGGATGCAACTCGAGCACGTCGAAAAAGTGCGCCGAAACCCGACCCGCATGCAGATACTGCACCCGCTCGCCCGCCTGGAGATTGACGCCGGAGGCCAATGTGGACGTGGTCGCGGAGACCAAGGCAGGCACATTGTCGCGCAGCAACTCCCACTGATCCCCATCGATCCAGATGCTCCCATCGTATGGATCCCTGCCCTCGATGTGCCCGAAGATGGCGCCAATGCGTTCAGGATGCGGGTAGGGGAGGCTCTTGAGCATCAGCGCGTTCACAATGGAAAAAATCGCCGTGTTCGCGCCGATTGAAAGCGCCAGCGTGAAGACGACTGCCGCGGTGAAGCCAGGATTCCGCAGCAACTGTCGGATGGCAAACCTGAGATCTTGCAGGAGAATACTCATCGAAGCGCCTCACTCTTGCTTTGCGAATTCCTTGTCGATTGAACGCGAACACGGACCGGGTATGTGAATCGTATCGGGGAAAGACAGTTCTCCGTCGATCAACTGAGCATTCCGCATGCCAAAAGCAGGAATCCGCAAGTCTCAGAAACTGCAGTACAAAACCCGACGCGAATTGGAGTGACTCGCCCGCGCGACGTGCAGTTGCGAACATTGCTGTTCGCAAACGGACAGGCGCAGCCGGGCCATTGCCCAACTGCGCCTCTGGTTGCCATCTCTAGATTTTCCCAGCCGGCCAAGCTGACCGCTGGTTCTCGTGATCCTTGAGCCCGGTCGCTAATTTCTTTGCACGAGCCGAACCTCCAGCCCATTAGAAATGATGCGCGATGCTCGCGATCACCGTGTAATCGGCGAAAAATGCATCGCCATTTGTAGTGTTGTTTTGGATCTCGGGAACGCTCGGCGGACGATTGCGATAGAGCGCCCACGGTCCGTTCACGTAGAGGCTGTCGTGCTTGTAGTGGAAGATCAGCCCGGGGTCCAGGGAGATGATCATGCCCGGCCGCCGGAATCCATTGCTTGAGCCCAGCAAGTCATGAACCGGCACGCCCTCCCCGCGGACGCCGAGACTCAGCGCCAGGCCCTTGAGTTTGGGAATGCCCTGGGAGATACCGCCGCGGTAAAGGTACTGGTCGGTCACCGACATCACGCCCTGTCCCGGCTGGCTGCGGAATGTCGCCACGCCGTTCGTATCTTCCGGATTGAAGAGGTAAGTCCCCTGCGCGTAAACCGATGCAATGTGCCAGAGCGAATGGTAAGCCTGCGTCCCGACATTGAATCCCCAAGCTCCGTCGCCGGGCTGCATCGATTGATCGGCGGTTGCTTTAACAATCTGCCCATGGTACAAAGCAGACCCGGTTGCGTTATAAATTCCCGTGGGGATCTTGAGGGCAGCGCTCACTGCAACGTTGCCGCCGCTCTCCGTTGGCGGACGGAAGACCCACCGCTGCGCGCCGACAGTTATATCGCCGAGGCCGCTCACCTGGAAGACCCCCGAAGGCGGATAAAGCTGGTTCCGTGTTCCGTTGTAAACAGGCACGTCCGCAATCAGGCTCCAGCGCGGAGAGAGAACATACTCTATGCCCACGTCAAAGATGTTCTGGTGATTGCGAATCGCGGTGGGCCTGGGGATTTCGTTGCTTCCCTGAAAGTACTTGTTCGAGTTGAACACCCGGTAACCGATATCCACAGTAAGGTTGTGCTGCCACTTCGACGACACCGTGCCGCCGGAGTCCATGCTCATCAACCCTTCGATCACTCGTTGGTTGCTGTGGGCGGCAACGCACCCCTGCGCAAACGTCCTGGCTCCGATAAGTGTGATTCCGGCAGCGACAAGCAACACTACTACGCTCTTTTGAGCACTCATCACGGACCTCTAAATTAGGGAAGACATTCGTTGTGATTCAAATCACAACTGAACGACACGCCCAAGCTACGCGAGAAAGCAGAACCTGTCCTCAACCAAAAGGTGGAGAGATGGCTCCACTGGTGAGAATGTCTGTTTCCAAGCCGGCCGGGCGCCTTATTCTCGACAATTTTTCGAGGCTTTTAACACCATTTCCCGCCCGGTTCCTGTAAGTGTTCCCTAGGGTAACCTGGATCTGGATGCCGCCATCCCCAGGTGCCAACTTCGCTCGAACGCTGTAGACTTCCAACACAGCGCACTGGACACCCACAATGGCTCGAACCACCCAAAAACAAAAGCTCTTCAACGGCCGCGACCACTCATGGATGCAGTTCAATCGCCGTGTCCTTGAAGAGGCCGAAGATCCCGGCAATCCCCTGCTCGAGCGCGTCAAGTTCCTCGCCATCACCGGCTCCAACCTCGATGAGTACGTCGAAATCCGACAGGCCGGCCTCATGCAGCGCATCGAGGACGGCTACCGCGCCGCCGGCTACGACGGCCTCCGCCCCGACGAGTCTCTCGCCACCCTTACCGCGGAAATCCATTCCTTCGTCGCCGCGCAATACAGATGCTGGAATCAGCAACTACTGCCGGAACTGACAAAGCAGGGCGTCCGGCTGCTGGACTGGGATGAACTCGACGCCGATGCCCGCGCCTTCGCAAAAGACTACTTTCAGCGCGAGGTCGATCCGCTCCTGACCCCCATTTCCATCGACCCTGCCCATCCTTTTCCGCGCGTCCTCAACAAAGCACTCTGCCTTGCGCTGTTGCTCCGCGCCAAGCGCCGCAGCTCCGGCCCGCAGGTGCTTGGGGTGGTTACCGTGCCCCGCGCCCTGCCCCGCTTCGTCCGCCTGCCCGCGGAAGACGGCAAATTCGACTACCTTCTCCTTCAGGACCTGGTTGCCCAGCACCTGGCCGGCATGTACCGCGGATACGAGGTTCTCGCCCACGCCAGCTTTCGCG
>Ga0075029_100002028_pt1 | contig 11495 bp, 12 predicted proteins | sample LitLauG_LLR_2013_FD_71391 | JGI IMG/M metagenome (GOLD analysis project Ga0075029, IMG submission 71391) | Freshwater sediment microbial communities from North America - Little Laurel Run_MetaG_LLR_2013 | ecosystem: Environmental > Aquatic > Freshwater > Creek > Sediment | place: USA...
AAGGTGATCGTACATCCGCGCCGCCGCTTCGAGTTGCCCGCTGGTGGCGGCTTCTTTCACTATATGGCCGCGATGGATACCGAAGCTGGCTTCATCGCCATGAAACAATACACCTATGTGAAGGGTGTCCTGCGCTTCCTGGTGCCTCTGTACGAAATTTCTACGGGCGCGCTGCTCGCCTTGATCGAAGCAGATTTTATGGGCCGGCAGCGCACCGGCGCTGCTTCCGGCGTGGCCACCAAATATTTAGCGCGAGAGCACGCCCGCACTGCTGCCATTCTTGGCACCGGCGGCCAGGCGAAAACGCAATTGGAAGCTGTCGTCGCTGCTCGTAAGCTCGAATCGGTCCGTGTGTATGGCCGCGATCCGCAGCGCCGCGAGGCTTTTTGCACGGAAATGTCCGCGCGCCTCGGGATTCCCGTGCGCCCCGCTGCATCAGCCACTGAAGCTGTTCGTGGGGCCGACATCGTGAACACGGCCACTACTTCGGCCAAGCCCGTCCTCGACGGCCGCGACATCGCCGAAGGGGCCCACATCAACGCCATTGGCGCGAACCATGCCCATAAGCGCGAACTCGACGATGTCGCCATCGAGCGCGCCGGAGCGATCTTCGTGGACTCCATCGCGCAATCGCAGCAGGAAGCCGGCGACCTGATCATTCCGTTTGAAAAACTTCCGAAAAAATGGGAAGCGATACACGAACTCCACGAACTGGTAGCCGGAAAAGTCCCCGGCCGCACTTCCGAAAAGGAAATCACGCTCTTCAAATCCAACGGCATCGCTTCCTGGGACCTCGCCGTAGCCGAAAAAGTCTACGCCCTGGCCAAACAAAAAAATCTCGGAAGAGAACTCCCGATCTTCTCTTAGCCCCAAATGTAGTGGACGAGCTTTCGCTCGGCCAGCCTTCCCCATCTCTGTTTTAATTCTTCGTCATGCATGAAATTCTCACAGGAGGGAAACAAGCGGGGGAGAACTACGAGGCGTTGCTAGGGATGCTCTTACCAATTCCTCATTCCGGGAGCTGAGGGGGGGAGTCGGGCTCCCGGAATGAGGCGTTTTGCTCTCAGCTGTGCAGGACGACCTGGGGCTTCCGGCTGACCAGCGGGGTCTGGCGGGCCGTGTGGGCGTTCCAACGGGTGTTGCGGTCGTTGCGCATGCTGGCGGAAACTTTCTTGACGATGAAGCAGCCGAGGGCAATGATCGCTACTGCCACCAGCGGTCCGGCCATTAATGGGAAGCTCGAAGCTCCTAGTTCGCCCATCTCATTCGTCACGCGAATGGCCGCGCCGGTTGCCGGAGTGTAAACCTCTTGCGGATTCGCGGCGGCTGTATTCACAGCCGCGGGAGCGTTCGTGTTCGTGTTGAAGTTGTCGCCCGACGAGCTCGCCGGCACAGCAAAATTCGTGTTGTCGATTTCCTGCGAATAAACCTTGCCCGTCAGAATCAGGGAAGCTCCCAGGGCCACCAGAACCATCTGCCATTTGAAATTTTTTGTGAAGGTCATATACCACCTCAGTTTTGCTTTTCTCAACTGCCCGACATTTTCCTAAATGCAAGGCCGCTGCCAAAGTTCACCCGCTTTCGGCGGTCGAGCACGACTTAACTTCCATCGCATGGATTCCACGGGAGATAGCTCGGAAAGGAATTTTCTAGGGCGTTTTAGAGGGACCCGGCAAAAGTTCAATGCCCCTCAATTGTCTATCGGATTGGATAGTTTTCGAGTGATTGCGTCTTGGCAGGGCCTCCGTCAAGGCAGGGCGCAGTTCAAATGGCAAAAACAGTCCCTTGTATAGTATTGAATTTAAAACAGTAAGTTGCCGCTTTAGCTAAGGCCATTCCGACGCCTGTGATCATTTGAATCGCTATCCTTTTGGTTAGTGTGATTATCTGTTCGGATAGCGTGCTCTTAGATGTGGCGCATCGGCTTCATCCGCGGTAGAATCTGCTCGTTTGGCTGGCCGGGAGCCCGCGCCGCTCCCTTGAGGACTTTCCCGTGCGACCACTGCTCTCCGTCATCAGCGGCCCCTGGAAGGGGAGCAACTTTCCCGTGATCGCTCCTCTCTCGATCGGCAGCGATCCTTCCAACAATGTCCGCCTCGAGGATCTCTCCGTTGCTCCGCGGCATTGCCTGATCACGCAAGACTCCGCGGGCTTTCTCCTGAAGGACCTCGACACTCCCGCGGGAACCTTTGTGAACGGCATTCCGGTCAGCGGACGCTCGTTGGCTTTCGGCGACCAAATCTCCATCGGGGAATCTTCGTTTCTCTTCCTTCGTGAAGCGGCCTCCGCCCAACACGGCAAGGTCCAGTTGGATGAAGGCGAAGCCATCAGTCATTCAGCTCATGAGCTGAAACCCGAGGAGCTTCTCTACCTCACCCCGGAATCGCTCGCCGCCTTGCCACCCGCTGTTCGTCTGGCGCGCACGCTCTCCACTCTGCTTAAGATCAGTTCCGCCATTGGCTCCATCCGCGACATTGACGCTCTGCAGTGGCAGCTCCTCGGCATGCTCTTCGACGTCATCCCGGCCGAGCGCGGTGCCATCCTGTTGCGCGACGTAGCAACCAGCGAATTTTCCGCCCCCATCGCCTGGGACCGCGCCGCCGGACCTGACCATCCTGTGCACATCAACCGCGCGCTCGCGCAGCGCGTCGTCGAAGAGCGCGTGGCAATCCTCGATCTAGAAGGGGTTTCATCTGAGTCCGCCGCTACTTCCAACGCAGGCTCGGCGGAGTCTGGCACTTCTCTTCTCTGCGTTCCGTTGGCTGCTTCGGCGGAGACTTTGGGACTGATCTATCTCGACACGCGCAATCCCGCCACGCGCTTCTCCAACGACGATTTGCAGTTGCTCTCCGCCGTCGCCGGGCTCGCCTCCGTCGCCATCGAAAATGCCCGCCAGTTCGAACACCTCGGCAGCGAAAACCTGCGACTCCGCGCGGAGATGCAGTTCCAGCACGACATGATTGGCCGCGGCCCGCGCATGCGCCAGGTCTATCAATTCATCGAACGCGTTGCGCCATCGGACTCCACCGTGCTCCTCCTGGGTGAAAGTGGCACGGGCAAGGAACTCGCCTCCCGCGCCTTGCATCTGAACAGCCCGCGAAAATCATGCCCCTTCATGGCCCTGAACTGCGCCGCGTTGACGGAAACACTTCTTGAAAGCGAACTCTTCGGCCACGAACGCGGCGCCTTCACTAGCGCCATTGCCCAGAAAAAGGGCCTGCTCGAAGTTGCCGAAGGCGGCACCGTTTTTCTCGACGAAATTGCGGAGATGCCACTAACCATCCAGGCCAAGCTGTTGCGCGTCCTGCAAGAGCGCGAATTCGTTCGTCTCGGCGGCACGCGGCCCATCAAACTCAATGTCCGCTTCATCGCCGCTACCAACAAGGATCTCCAGAAATCCGTTCGCGAGGAAAAATTCCGTCTGGACCTGTTTTATCGCCTTAACGTGGTCTCTCTCTCCATGCCGCCGCTGCGCGAACGCCCTGAAGACATCCCACTGCTCACCGATCACTTCATCTCCCGCTATTCGGCACGCGCCAACCGCAAGGTCAAGGGGCTTTCTCCAGCGGCGCGCGCCGCGCTGGCCGGTTACGACTGGCCCGGCAATATCCGCGAGTTGGAGAACGCCATCGAACGCGCCCTCGTCGTCGGCTCTTCCGACTGGATTAATCCAGAAGACCTCCCGGAAGCGCTTGCAGATTCCACCTTTCGTGTTTCCACAGACTCCGGAAGTTTTCACGAATCTATCCGCGTCGCCAAGAAACAATTAATCCTGCAGGCTCTGGAACAGTCCCAAGGCAGCTTCACGCAGGCCGCCAAACTCCTCGACCTCCATCCCAACTATCTGCATCGTTTGGTCGCGAATCTTGGCCTGAAAGCCAGCGTAAAGCGGGCGGGGAAGAGCTAGCAATTCCGGCCTTCAATTCGAGTATTGACACGCAGAAAATCCCAAGCTACATTTGTCGAACGAACGTTCGAGAGGCTCATGTCTTCCTCGTCTGCCATTCCCCGCGACTCCGAGGCCAAGCTCCAGCATATCCTTCGCATTTCGGCCCAGATTTTTGCTGAACATGGTTTTGAAGCCACATCCATCCGAGAGATCAGCCGCGCCTCCGGCGTTTCGCTCTCCGGCCTCTACTACTACTTTGAAAGTAAGCAGCACTTGCTCTATCTTATTCAAAACGGGGCATTTACTTTCGTCGTCGAAACGCTGGGGAGTCGCCTTGCCTTAGCGCTTGAGCCAGCGGAGCGCCTCCGCCTGCTGGTTCTAAATCATATCGAGTACTTTCTGTCGCACCCCAACGAAATGAAGGTCCTTTCGCACGAAGAGGAGGCTCTGGACGACCCGTATCGAGAAAAAATCCTGGTCATCAAGCGCCACTACTATTCCATGGCGCGCGAAATCTTCGATGCTATCGCAGCAGACGGCCTTGCCCCGGCCATTAATTCGCGTGTGGCGGTACTTAGCCTATTCGGCATGATGAACTGGCCTTACAAATGGCATAAGCCGGGCGTCGATCCCGATGCCCAGGATCTGACCGCAGCGATTGTCGGCATCTTCCTGCACGGTGTCCTGCCCCCTGGCGCAGAATCACGACATGCGTTGGCCTCAGGCGTCGAGGCGAGCAGTCAAACCTGACCCGAATTTCCTAATTGACCACATTTCAGAGGGAGAGACCTGGAGAAAATATGGCAACAGTTACGAGCACAGAAACCAAGCAACTCATCAAGTATCGCGTCGAAGAAGGCGTGGCCATTTTTGAACTCGATGACCCACCCGCGAATACATACACCTACGAGATGATGCTGCAGCTCGATGCCGCCATCCTCAAGGCGCGCATGGACGAAAACGTCCATGTGATTCTGCTGCGCGGCGCAGGAGAAAAGTTCTTTTCCGCGGGCGCCAGCATTCCGATGCTGACCAAGGCGGATCCACAGTTCAAATACTACTTCTGCCTGCACGCCAACGAGACCCTCAGCCGCCTGGAGCAGACGCCAAAGTTGGTCATCGCTGCGCTGAACGGCCACACGGTTGGCGGCGGCCTGGAAATCGCCCTGGCTTGCGACATTCGCATCGCCAAAAAAGAAGGCGGCAAGATCGGCCTGCCCGAAGTGAACCTCGGCGTCTTGCCCGGCACGGGCGGCACGCAACGCTTCGCGCGCGCCGTGGGGCGTTCCCGCGCCCTCGAACTGATGGCCACGGGCCGCACCTTCAGTTTTGAAGAAGCACTCGAAATGGGACTGATCCAATACCTCTACGAGAAGGAAAATTTCTGGGAAGATGTTCTCGCCTACGCGAAACAGTTCTGCCCGCCAAACAAAGCGGCGCGTGCCGTGGGCCGCATCAAGCGTTCCGTGGTCACCGGCGCGGAAATTCCCTTCGCCGAAGCCCTTGGCCTCGAGCGCGAACTCCAGCAACTCCTGTTTACCAGCGAAGACGCCAAGGAAGGCCTTGCCGCTTACGTCGAAAAGCGTGCCGCCAATTTCAAAGGGAAGTAAACTCATAGTGCACCCTGGAAAGTGCCATCCGCATGAAAACGCTCCCTGACTATCTACGCAAAGGCATGAAGCTCGTCATCGTGGGCACCAACCCCACGGAATCTTCCGTGCGCGCGGGACATTATTACGCGGGACGCGGCAATCCCTTTTGGCCTCTGCTTTTTGACAGCGGCGTGGTGCCGGAACCCTTCGACTATCCCGACGATCGCCGCATCATCGAGTTCGGCATCGGCTTGACCGATCTCGTCAAGCGGCCCACCAAGACTATCGAAGAACTCAAGCGCGAGGATTACGCCGAGGGGCGTTTCGTGCTTTCCAGGAAGCTCGAGGAGTTCCTTCCGCGGGTGGTGGCCTTCAACGGCAAGCTCCCTTACGAACAGTTTGCCCAGCGCAAATGCAACTACGGCGTGCAGAAAGAATTGCTCTACGGCGCACGCGTGTACGTCTTACCCACCACGATTGACGCCGAGCCGCGAGGTCGCAGCGAGCGCCTGAAGCATTTCCGCAAGCTGGCGGAGCTTGTGAAGCAAACCGAAAAATCCCGCGAATCGCCCGCGCATTGAATTGCGCAGCAACTTTGTCAGAGGAGACAACATGAGTCAGGCGCCGCAGACAGCTTTCCACTCCGACGTTTTGCAAGAAACGCGCCAGGGTTCGATCATCACGCTGGTGATGAACCGCCCAGATCGGCTCAACGCGCTCAATAACGAACTCTCCACCGCGCTCAACCAGGCGCTGATTCGCATCGCGAATGATTCGACGGTCCACGTGGTTGTGTTGACCGGCGCCGGCCGCGCATTCTGCGCGGGAGGCGATTTGGGCGCCATTGGCAAGGGCCGCGAACGCGGCGATGCCACCGAACTTGCGCCCCTCCTGCGCTCCGGGATGCAAGCGGTTTTGAATCTGCGCACCATGCCGCAACCCGTGATCGCCGCGGTGAATGGCCCTGCCGCAGGCGCCGGCATGAATCTGGCCCTTGCTGCAGATATTCGACTAGCTGTGGACGGTGCGGTCTTCGGCCAGAATTTCGCCAAGGTGGGCCTGTTTCCCGATTACGGCGGCACTTTCTTTTTGCCGCAGCTTGTCGGACCCTCCGTCGCAGCGGAGATGTTTTATCTCGGCGATATGATCGACGCCGCCACGGCCCTCCGTCTCGGCATCATCAATCACTTGTTTCCCGCTGATCAGTTCGAGACGATGGTCGCCACCTTCGCCCAGAAAATCGCCGAAGGGCCGCAACTCGCTATTCGCGCCATCAAACAAGAGATTTTTCATCGCGACAAGGACGCGCTCATGCAGGCGCTCGAGCGCGAGGTCGAGTCTCAGCTCAAATGTTTCCATTCGCAAGACTGCCTGGAAGGCATTCGCGCGTTCATGGAGAAGCGCCCGCCCAAGTTTCAAGGCAGTTGATTTTTGTAATTCGTAGGATTTTTGATTAAGGGGGCAATCGCTCATGCCGGCAACACGTCTTTCGACTTTCGATGACTGGGTGGACCTCTTCCGTGTCTGGCAAAAAGACATTGGCGTGGATTACCCGGAAATCACCGGTTACAAATTCGAAGCCAAATTTGGCCCCACGCGCTCGAACGAGGTCGAATTCGGCGCCTACAAGGGCCGCCCTAAGTGGGAAAAGGTCGTCAGCATTCCCGACCAGCGCATGCGCGACGCCCTGCTGAACCTCATCGTCTATCAGGGCGATACGGAATTTGCCTCCGTCGAGCAGCAGCGCCGCCTCTTTGAAACTTCTCCCAGCGAGCACGATCGGCAGTCTCTCTGCCGTGTCGTCACCGAGGAAATGCGCCATGGCTGGCAGATGTGCTACTTGCTGATGAACCATTTTGGTTACAGCGGCCGGGTGGAAGCACAGAAAATGCTGGAGCGCCGCGCGTTCGACCAGAAACGATTGCTCGGTGCCTTCAATCAGGACGTTAACAACTGGCTGGACTTTTTCGTCTACACCGATTTTGTGGACCGCGACGGCAAGTACCAGCTCACCATGCTCAGCTATTCCGGCTTCGCGCCGCTCGCGCAATCCATGATTCCGATGCTTAAGGAAGAATCCTTCCACCTCGGCACCGGTCAAGACGGCATCAAACGCATCGTGAAAGCCGGCGCCATTCCCAGCAACCTCATCCAGAAATACATCAACAAGTGGATCCCCGTGAGCCTCGATCTTTTTGGTGTGGATCGTTCCAGCTCCGCGCACTGGTTTTATGTTTGGGGACTCAAGGCGCGTTACGACGAGCCCACTGCCGTCACCGAAGTCAATCTCGAGCGTGTGAACGAGCACAGCCGCGAACTCTACTACCAGGAGTGCCATAAACTGGTTGAGATGATTAACAAAAACGTGTCACCGGGCCAGCCGCTGCTTTATGTGCCGGATTTCAAGTTCAACCGCTTCATCGGCGAACATGCCCGCAAGCCCTACAGCGTGCACGGGGAACTGCTCGGCGAGGCCGCATACGCAGAACATCTCAAGGAAATGCTGCCACAGCCCGAAGACGTCGCCTTGGTCAGCGAAATCCAGTCCGTTGAAAAGCAGTGGATTGCTCCCAAGGGCTCTATCCAGTAATCAGGTAGAATAATGCGCGATAACGGCTCCGACTTGGTCGGGGCTGTCTTTGCCTCGGACCAAAATAAGGAACCCCTGTGCCGCGTCTCGCTCCACGCAAACTCTTCGGCCTGCTCTTTGGTGGACTCGTTGTCATAGTGATGCTCTTTATGATGTTTGTGATCCTGGGCAATCTCCTGATGGGAGACCAATGAACGACCTCGAAATCACCGTCGCCGAGTTGAAAAAGAGCCTCGACGCGGGCGAAAAAATTCTCCTCGTCGACGTTCGTGAGCCTTGGGAAAACCAACAATGCCGCATCGAAGGATCCGTCCTCATCCCTATGGGCACGATCCCAGCGAATCTGCAAAAACTCGACACCAACGATCCTGTTATCTGCTACTGCCACCACGGCATGCGCAGCCTCGATGTAACCAACTGGCTCCGTCATCAGGGCGTCTCCAACGTGAAATCCCTCGCCGGAGGCATCGACCGCTGGTCCCTCGAGATCGACCCCAAAGTGCCGCGCTATTGAGCGAATCGTTAGGATTCAATTGACGCCAGGCGGAGAATGCAAAAGATGTCATTCTGAGGCATCCGACGAGGATGCCCGAAGAATCTCAAATTCAAACTCATCGGCCAAATTTAGACGCTGAGGAGCCGCCATGCCCAACAAACTCATGTTCTATCAGAAGCCAACTTGAACGACTTGCCGCAAAGCAAGAGGTCTCTTGCTCGAACTCAAACTCAACTTCGATTCCCGCGACCTCGACAAACAACCTCTCTCAGAGACTGAACTCGACCAGTTAATCGGGACCCGCGACCACAAGGAATTTCTGAGCACGCGCAACGAACTCTACCGCGAGCGCAAAATGGCGGAGAAGTCTCCCACACGCCCCGAAGCGCTGAAGCTCATGTCCAAAAATCCAAACCTCCTCCGCCGCCCGCTGCTCGTCCAGGGCTCCCGCATCATCATCGGCTTCGACGAAGCCGCCTACCGCAGACTCGCCATCCGCGCCAAATCCTAATCGTCGTCCCAGGCCTCTCCGTGACCTGTGTGGCTCCTCTGCGGACTCTGTAGTAAATCTTTGTCTTTCTTCGCTCCTCAATCGCTACGCCAAACCCACAAATGTTCTAAAATACCGAACATGACCAAACTCTCCGACCGCATCCAGATCCTGCAAGGCGACCTCACCGAAATGGATGTGGACGCCATCGTCAACGCCGCCAACAACGACCTGGTTCTCGGCGCGGGAGTCGCCGGCGCCATCCACCGCAAAGGCGGCGACGAAATCCAGCGCGAGTGCGATGAAATCGGCAGCATTCCCGTTGGCTACGCCGCCATCACCAGTGGCGGTAAGCTGAAAGCCCGCCACGTGATTCACGCGGCCAGCATGGGCCTTGGCGGCCAGCGCACCACTGCCAAGACATTGAAAACCTCCACGGCACATTCTCTGCGGCTTGCTAATGAGCATCGCCTTCAGTCCATTGCCTTTCCCGCCGTCGGCACGGGCGTTTCCGGCTTTCCAATGGATGAATGCGCGCAAATCATGCTCACCGAGGCGGTGAATCATCTGAAAAGCGAGACCTCTCTGCAAACAATTCACTTCGTCCTGTTCGACGCGCCCTCGCGCGACATTTTCCAATCGGCCTGGCAAAAACTCCAGAAAGCAGCACCCACCGGAGCCGCCTCCGCGTGACCCCGCTCGCTGCGCTGCTCGCCGAACGCATCCGTCGCCACGGCCCCATCACCTTCGCCGAATATATGCGCGAGTGCCTCTATCACCCGCTCAATGGCTATTATTCTCAGCCCGAAGCGCGCCGCTATCACGATTACTTCACCAGCGTGGACGTCAGCCCGATCTTTGGCCGCCTGCTTGCCCGTCAGTTCGCGGAAATGTGGCAACTTCTCGACCGCCCCCAGGATTTCTTGCTGGTGGAAGCCGCTGCGAGCACCGGCCGCCTCGCCGGGCACATCCTCGAATTCGCGCAATTCCGTCTGCCGGAATTTTTTCATGCTCTGCGCTATATTGCTGTAGAGCGCTCCGCCGCGCGTTGCGATCAACTGGCTAAGCATCTCGCGCCGTTTATCGAAACAGGGAAGTGCCAGTCCTCTTTGGAAGTGCCCGCGCGCATTCCGGCAGGCTGTATCTTCTCAAACGAACTCATTGACGCGTTTGCCGTCCATCGCGTGATCCGGCAAGCTGGCGAGTTGCGGGAACTCTTCGTGATCTGCGATGGCAAATCGTTTTCCGAGACATCTCTGCCGCTTTCCACCTGCGCCCTTACCGATTATTTCGCTGCGCAGCAGGTCACTCTCCAGGACGGGCAAATCGCTGAGGCTGGCCTCGAAGCCTGCGACTGGATCACCGAAATTGCCCGCCGCCTCACCCGCGGCTTTGTCCTGACCATTGACTACGGCCATGAAGCTGCCGAGCTCTTCGACGACCATCACATGGCAGGCACGCTCCTCAGCTACGCAAAGCATCAAGCCTCCAACAATCTGTTCACCGCTCCCGGCGAACAGGACCTGACCGCGCACGTGAATTTCACCGCGCTGCGCCAGTGGGGCGCACGCCAGGGCCTCGAAACCTCGGGCCTCATCTCGCAAACGGCTTTTCTTCTCGCTTTAGGGAAGGGAAACGACTTCGCAGATCTCTACGATGAAGGAATGAACGAACTCGAGCGCACTCGCGCCCGCCTGCAACTCAAAACGCTGATCTATCCCGAGGGAATGGGTGAACGCTTCCATGTGTTGGTCCAGCAAAAAGGCGTGGCGAAGCCCGATTTAACTTGCCTCCACGCGCTCTAGCGCCGATCGCGCACTGGCAAGTCAGCGTGCTTTTACGGATTCGGCTTCTTGAACGTCGGCTTGTCGCCCGAAGACGGCTCGGCGATATCCGCTTGCTTGCCCTTCGCTGGCGCCGCGGGTGGAGTCGTATCCGCCGGCACCGCCGCCGGCGTACCGCCCTCCGAATAAGGTTTCTTGATCAACGCTTCCACTGCGGCCTGTGCGCCGCTGGTGTTGTCGTTCAACTGCCGCGCCTTGTTGTATTCGTTCAGCGCCCGCTCGCGTTGCCCCAGAATGTCGAAAATCTTCCCCAGATAAACGTGGCTCCAGACCTCGGTCCACTTTTCCGAAGGCTCCGGCACGGTGGCCAGGGCTTCGCGGAACGCATTCGCCGAAGCCTGATAATTCTTCTGGTAGAAAAACGCCTCGCCCATCCGGAAATTCGCCAGCGAGCGATTCGGCTGAATGCTCAATGCCCGCTGGTACTGAGCCACCGCGTCGTAATACTTCCCTACCTCGGCAAGCTCCTCGCCACGCGCAATCGCCGCTCGGGCCCGCAAATTCGGAGTGCTCTTCAAAATCAAATTGTTGGGATCAATCCGGATTCCACCGGGTTTCGGTCGGCCAAAGGTCTCTTCGGTGAACTGGCTCTCC
>Ga0075029_100002029_pt1 | contig 11485 bp, 8 predicted proteins | sample LitLauG_LLR_2013_FD_71391 | JGI IMG/M metagenome (GOLD analysis project Ga0075029, IMG submission 71391) | Freshwater sediment microbial communities from North America - Little Laurel Run_MetaG_LLR_2013 | ecosystem: Environmental > Aquatic > Freshwater > Creek > Sediment | place: USA...
TCATCTGCCGAATCTAGAATCACTGGCCCGCGAATTCCAAGTTCTGACAGGTCGACCCTACCCTGCGTGCGTGCCTTCCAAATCATGTAGGAACACACGAGGCTAAAGACGGGACGCTGAAGTTGGCTGTAATACGTCGTGAGATAAACAGTGACGGGATATCCGAACTGTTGCAGCCGCGGATGCGCTTGGCTATAGAAGTCGTACGTACCGTCATCGAAAGTAATCGCAACGCTTCGCGGGGGTAAGTCGTCGCGATATAACCTCTCCAGCGCCTCCGTCAGAGGCAATACCGAATAATTTCCCTTGCGCAGAATCTCGAGCCGGCGCTCAAATTGTTCCGGACGAATGAACAGGTAGGGACGCCACTCGTGCTCATCCTCAAGAGAAATTCCGTGATAACACAGGATCATCAGCCGCTGCCGCCGCCAATTGCTGGCTTGAACGAGGTGGAACGCGCCGCAGTTCTTCAACACGGCGATAGCCGAGCGGCGCAAAGTCCTCCGCAGTCGATCGCTGGGCCCCATCTTCAGTTCAACACCGCCGCGGTCGCGGAACTCCGGGGCTCCGGCAACAGCTCGATCGGCTCCTTCTCAATCATCACCTGTAACCAGGTCTCCAGATTAAGCAGCCGCCAGATTCGGTTCCCGTGGTCGCGCGCCCTGGTGCGATGCTCGGCGAAGAGGTGTTTCACCTCTTCAGCGCGGAATAGTCCACGCTCTGTGCTGCGCGGTTCCAGCAACATCGTTTCGAGTTGGTCGAGTTGCGGCCCGGCCAGCCAGTATTCCCACGGAGTCGGAAATCCCATCTTCTTGCGATACACAATCGAATGGGGGAGCAAATCTTCCACGGCCTGCTTCAAAATAAATTTGCCTGCCATCCCTTGAATAGAATGCTGCGCCGGGATGCGCGCGGTAAATTCCACGAGTTCATGATCGAGAAACGGCACGCGGCTCTCGATCGATGCTGCCATGCTCATCTGGTCCTGCTTCATCAAAAGTTCGATCAGGTAGCTGTTGATATCGGCGTACAGCAGGCGGTGCAGCAGGTCGCCGTGCGAACGATCCCACGCCTTCATCGAACCCGCATACGCATCACCAGAGTTCGCCAGCGCCTCGGGCATAAGCAGATTCCTTTGCTCTGCCGCCGAAAAAGCAGAAAAGAAGTTGTCATAATAAAAAGACGGCCACGAACTTCCATCACGAACCAGGAACGTATGCTCCAACTTGCGGTGGAGCGTCGCCCCCAGCGGAATTGCATGTGTGGTCTTACGTACCAGATTCCGCAGAGCGCTCGGAGTCACCGCCCTGTACGCCCGATCCATGCGAGCGTTCAGCAGCGTCCACGCGTATCGCGTATAGCCCGCCAGAGTTTCATCGCTTCCTTCGCCGGTCAGCACTACCGTAACGTGTTCACGTGCCAGGCGCGCCACGAAGTACAGCGACACGCTCGAGGGCCAGACGATTGGCTCGTCTTCGTGCCAGATCAGGCGAGGCAGGCTCTGAAAAAACTCCTCGCGGCTCAACCGGACTTCATGATGGTCCGACTTGATATGCGCTGCTACCTCCCGCGCGTACCGAAGTTCGCTGAACTGCTCCTCGCCATAACCCACAGCAAAGGTCTTGATGCGTTCGCCGCGAATCTTTGTCGCCAGTGCGGCTACTGCACTTGAATCGAGCCCGCCACTCAGGAACATTCCAAGAGGTACGTCGCTCATCAGGTGAGAGCGCACCGCACCTTCAAGCAACTCCCGGTATCGCTGGATATAGTAGTCCTTGCCGCGCGAGATCTGATCGACTTCGGCGGTAAGGTCCCAGTATTCCTCGATCCGAGGCTCGCCCCCTTCGCTCAGCTCCAGCGTGTATCCCGGCATGAGCTTGCGGATACCGGCAAACATGGTTTCCGGGCCGGCGATATAGCCAAAAGCTAAGTACTCGGACAGAGTTGCACGATTGAACTCCGCTTCGACTCCGGGGTAGGCCAGGATTGCTTTGATCTCTGAGCCGAACAGAAACGCCTTCCCATCCCAGCGATAGTAAAAGGGCTTGATTCCCATCCGGTCGCGAGCTGCAAATAGCATCCGTTTGCGGCGGTCCCAGATTACGAACGCGAACATCCCCCGCAAATGTCTTACGCAATCGCGCCCATACTCTTCGTACAGGTGAACGATGGTTTCCGTGTCACTTCTGGTGCGATAGTGATGCCCCTTCGCCTCGAGTTGTTCTCGCAAGTCGGCATGGTTGTAAATCTCACCGTTGTAGACGATCCAAATATCCTGATTCTCGTTGGTGAGTGGCTGGTGACCCGTCTTCACGTCAATAATGCTGAGGCGGCGCATGGCCAGGCCGACATTTTCTTCCACGAAGAAGCCGTCATCATCCGGCCCGCGATGAACGATCTGCCGGTTCATACCAGCCAAGAGATCGCCCTTGACACGCCAGTCGCGATCCGAGAAAAAAATGCCGCAAATTCCGCACATACTCAGCCCAAATCCCTAGTTCTTATCGCGAGATTTATGATGCCCCACCGTTTATCCCAGCGGGGAGTTTGAACTGATCTGCAATGAAAGCTCTGCATCATCGCACAGCGCATCTGGCTCGGAGGAAGAAACTTGTCTGCTTTCCCCGGCCACGGTCAGTTCTCCCCAAGCGACCGATCGCTTGAGCCGCAACTCGGGGCCGCCCTCCAATACAGCATAGCTTCCGCCCGCGAGAATAAGCTTTTCCGCCGCACCGGCCGCGTGAATCCAGCAAACGAACCGGGCATCGCTCGATACCTCACTGTGCTGCCAATTCGTACCCGCGTTGCTGAAGTAAAACCGATGTTCCCCGGTGTCTCCCAAGAATCGGTACGCATCGACGGCGACTTCCTCTTTCTTACCGTCGAGTTTCGCGAATGTCCCCGGTATGCGCAGCGCTTCCTCTAATGTTACTAGCAAGACGCAAAACTCTCGTGGAAGTTCGCCATTGGTCGAAAAGACCGCGACCGTTGCGCCAGCCTTTTCGCCATAGGCCGGTGACCAGAACTGCTTCCGCACCTCTTCCGCCCACCCGTGCCCTTCCGCGGGAAGAAGCGCCAGCCCGTGAGAAGCCTGCTTCACGCGATACAACCCGTGCTCGATCATTTGCAGGTCTTGTCCGAGATGCCATGACAGCTCTAGTAGATGCTTTCCGTTCCCTTCCACTCGATCGCGAACCAGATACATTCCGTTTCTGAGCGAAAGAATCCATCGTCGATGTGTAGCCGGCTGCGCCAGCCGCTCGTAACCGTTGTGGCTTGCGACGAGAAAATCGAAGCTGCGTCCTTGAATCCAATGCTCCACCTTCGCGCTGTTCATCCGGCGCCACGAGAATGGCGTCGCAGGCTCTGCCTGGTCGAGTCCATCCACTCGCACCGTGTTGTGCATAGCAGTGCCTCGAAACAAGTCGCGCTCATTGCCTTCACCGGCATATTGATACGTCCCAGGATCGATCAGCAAGGAATGCCCTTTGCTCTGCAGGGTGACGCTCAACGCGTCGGCATGGCCGTGGCCGCCGCTTTGCGTTCCCAGCGGTCCGCAATCGGCCACAAGCTGGGCGTTTGGTTTCTCCGAACTCAGCAAGTAGTAACCCGACTTGGTCAGCGCTGCAGAACTCATTTCCAGCGGATTCGTTTCCAGTTCATCCCAGACCTTCACTCCCTGCGTTCCGAGAAGCCAAATGGTTTCTTCCCGCAGCGACACCGCCGCGCGTTTGAAATCTCCGCGATTGAAGAGGACAGCCCCGGTCGACAAAGGATCCAGAAGGTGTTCCGGGCAATTTCGTCGCGGGTCGAAGAGTCGTCCTCCATCGTCATCTCCGAAGCGTGGAGGCCCTCCAGCGCGCCCCAAAAGGCACAATGCGGTCGACATTTCCTCGATGGTTTTTTCAAACTCGGTGGGAAGGGACACGTTGTTCAAACTCGCCAGGATCGCCGCGTGGATAAAGAAATCGAGCGCGTAGACGTGATAATAGGTGGACTGCTCGAAATGGAAGCCGTCGCCTTGCACCTGACGGCGCGCCTCTTCCAATACGATCTGCCAGCCTTTTGCCTTCCAGTTCTCGGCGTCCGCCAACTCGGGACACAAAACTCCAAGGAAAAACAGGGCGACTCCTTCGCCCAGCAAATGGGTATTCGGCGAGAAATAAGTGGAGAGATAACGCTGAATATGCCGTCCGTGCAGCGCCATTCCCCGCAACCACTCTTCACGGAAGTCCGGTAGTCCCGGCGCACCTTCTAGCAAATGATACGTCCAGAGCCACGAGAGGCTGCGAAAGGCAACCTCCAGGCTGCTTGCCCAGTTGATTCCGATGGCGTAGGGATTCTCAGCCCACCACTGCCTCCACTGGCGCAGGATTTCATCGGGATAACGAGCGTTTCCCGTCAACCGGTACGCCTTGGCCAGCGTTACGAGATGCTGGTGCCGGTTGAGTTCCCACGTGACCTTGCTGTCCCCAACCTCGCCAAAATCGAGATAGTGGACGCGATAAAACACCTTTCGCGGCGCCCGCTTGCCGTTCACCAGGTCCAGATGCCAGTCGATGGGGCTGCCATAGTTCAGATCGGCATATCCCAGCAAGTCAAATCTGTGTTGCAGTACCATGTCCGACTGACGAATGATGGTTGCGACCTGCGCTGGAAGGCGCTGCCGCAACAAATCGAGCCGGGCATCTACATCCTCCGCGGCGAAAAAGAAATTTCCAGCCTTGGAATGGTCGGACCTGCGTACACGGAGTGCGAAATCGAATTGGAACAGCGCCAGCAATCCATCTTGCCGCTTCCCAATCTCCTGGCGCGCGCGATCACGCAACTCGGCGCGTTCCATTTGGGCGATCCTATCCGCCAGCTTTTTCCATTTCACGAAGCGCATTTGACTTGGCTGACCCCTGTGGAGAAGGCGACCGCTTCAGAATTCTCCGTCTTAGGTATTATTAACTGTTCCAGCTTATCCCGCTAACTCTGGTGAGACAGCGCAGAAAATTGCAACCGGCGGGAAGAAACACCAGCCTCTTCCCGCGGGGAGCCGGAACTCTGCGGGGTGAAAGCTGCAAACCACAAGCCTGCCGCTGGAGGGGTTCCAGCGTCGAACGGTTTTTATAGGAACTCATGAGCTGCAAAGTAAGTGTGTTCGGATTAGGTTACGTAGGATCAGTCACGGCTGCATGCCTCGCCTCCAAGGGCCATTCGGTGATTGGCGTCGACCTGAGCGCGTCAAAGGTTGAACAGCTCGAGGCGGGGAATAGCCCCATCGTCGAACCTCGCATGAAGGAATTAGTGGAGGCGGCACACGCGGCGTCCACTCTGCACGCCACCACCGACTCGGCCGCCGCAGTTATGCACACGGAGATTTCTTTCCTGTGCGTCGGTACGCCGAGTCTACGCAGTGGAAAACTCGACCTGGGACACGTAGAGCCGGTCTGCCGCGAAATCGGGCAAGTACTGAAGAAAAAGAACTCCTTTCATCTGGTTGTGCTGCGCAGCACGGTGCTGCCGGGTACGGCGGAGAATGTCGTAATTCCCGCGCTGGAGCAGAGTAGCGGCAAGCGCATCGGGAGCGACTTTGGCGTCTGCGTCAATCCCGAGTTCATGCGCGAGGGTACGGCCGTGGCTGATTTTCTTGAGCCATCCATGACGATCATCGGAGCAGCACACCCACAGCATGCTGCCTGCCTGCGCGAACTCTACAGTTGGGCCCCTGGAAAGATCTTCGAGACGTCTTTTCGCTCCGCCGAGATGGTGAAATACGTCTGCAACGCCTGGCACGCTCTGAAGGTCGCGTTCGCGAATGAAATCGGCACGTTGGCCAAGGAAATGAAAGTAGACGCAGAGGCGGTCGTCGAAATCTTTACCGCAGACGACAAACTAAACATCTCGCCCAGCTATCTGAAGCCCGGATTCGCCTTCGGAGGCTCCTGCCTGCCGAAAGATGTTCGTGCTCTCAATTACCGCGCCAAAGAACTTGACCTGCGATTGCCGCTTTTTGAGTCTATCCTGCCAAGTAACGAGGAACATCTGAAGCGCGCCATTGACATGGTGCTGGCGAATCCAAAACGAAAAGTTGCCATCCTGGGCCTGAGTTTCAAGGCCGCGACAGACGATCTGCGAGAGAGCCCCCAAGTACAACTGGTGAAGCACCTGCTCGGGGAAGGGCGTCAACTCAGGATCTGGGACGACAACGTCTCGCTTGGCCGCCTGATCGGATCGAATCGCGATTACATTGAACATGCGATCCCGCACATCGGGTCGCTTCTGGTCTCCGATCTGGCGCAGTGCGTTGCAGAAGCGGAGATCATAGTAATCGGCACGCGGGGTGTTCCTCGCGATCAACTCCAGAAACATCTGCGTCCCGATCATGTCGTCGTGGATCTGGTCAACCTCGAAAAGGCGCGTCGGCCGGCGCTCGATCATTACGAGGGGATTTGCTGGTAGCTACCGTGCGAATTCTTTGGGTCAAAGCGGGCAAGTTGCTGCCGGTCGACACGGGCGGAAAGATTCGCTCCTACAATATTCTTCGCCACCTGGCGCGCTCGCATTCTGTGAACCTGATTTCATACTATGGGGGCCGCAAAGATCCCGATTACGAGGCTGCCATCGCGAACGAACTGCCGGGCACCAAGTCCATCCACACCGCTTCACTTGATGGCTCGACATTGGCACAATCGCTTGATTACTTTCGCCTAATGCTGCAGCCCGCGCCGTTCGCAGTAAGCAAATTCACGCACCCTGAGGTCCAGCGCGTTGTCGCGAGCGCAGTCCAGTCAGACGATTTTGAAGTCGCGGTCTGTGATTTCCTTTCGGCCTCGCTGAATTTTCCAGCAACGCTTGCCACGCCGACGGTCTTGTTCCAGCACAACGTGGAGACCGCATTGTGGCAACGCCTTGCTTCGACCGAATCGAACCCCGTGAAGCGTTTCGCCTATAAAATCGAGGCGCGCAAAATGGAAAAGTATGAGCGTGCCGCGCTGGCCCGCTTCCGTCACGTCATCGCAGTTTCGGAATACGACCGCGAGCAGATGCTCAAAATGGATCCGTCCTGCTCCATCACAGTTGTGCCGACTGGCGTGGATACGCAGAAGTACCGTGTCGCCCCGCCCGCCATAGCCAATCCGCCGAAGATCGTTTTCCTGGGCTCGATGGATTGGGAGCCCAACATCGACGCCGTTTCCTACTTCTGCCGCGACATTTTTCCTCGCATCCTCGCTCAGTTTCCGAAGGCCATTTTTCGGATCGTCGGACGCAATCCGCACCCCAGCGTGAGACAACTGGCCTCGGCTTCTGTTGAGGTCACCGGCACCGTGCCTTCGGTTGCCGAATATCTGTGCGACGCCAGCGTTGTCGTCGTCCCATTGCGCGCTGGCGGAGGAACCCGCCTGAAGATCTTCGAGGCCATGGCAACCGGCAAAGCTGTAATTTCGACCACAATCGGCGCCGAAGGCCTGGCTGTGCAGAGTGGCCGCGATCTCATTCTGACCGACGATGCAGCAGCTTTCGCTGACGCAACAATCCTCTTGTTAAAGGACGCAGGCCTCCGCCGCCGGTACGAAGAAGCCGCGGCAAGGCTTGCGGCCCAGTACGATTGGTCGAATATCGTGCATCAGTTTGCCGCCGTATTACAGGAGACGGCGAGCAGAGCAACTGTTTCCCAACCCACATGAATGTCCTGGTTCTGGATGGAAACCAAAATCAGGCGGTCGCCAGCGTGCGCTCGCTGGCTCGCGCAGGCCACATCGTCTTCGCAGGCGAGGCTTCTTCCTGGTCCAAAGCCGGATGGTCGCGTTCGTGTTCGGGTACTCTTCGCTACCCAGCACCCAAGGAAAACGTTGCTGCTTTTCTCGACAGCATTTGTTCCTTCGTGCGCCAGCATCCCGGAACGCTCGTCCTGCCAATGACCGAGGCCACCGCGCTGCCAATCTCGGAACATCGGGAATCTTTGGCGGGCGCGGGTGCTCTATTCGTTTTACCCGAACACCACGACCTGCTTCGGGCGTTCGACAAAGACGAGACCACGCGACTGGCGGCTTCGCTGGGCATCGCAGTCCCGCACAGTATTTTGGTTAATTCCCCCCAGGAAGCAAGCTCGGCCGCCACTTCTGTCGAATACCCCGTCGTCCTCAAACCGCGTGCTTCCGAGGAACTCTCGGGAGGATCCATCCGCACCGCGGGACGACCTCGCTACGCTCGAAATCCGGACGAGTTCCAGGAGGCCTACCACGACTTACACAGGCGCTGCTCAGCGTTGCTTGTGCAAAGCTTTGTTGCTGGAGAAGGAGCCGGATATTTCGCCCTGATGAACCACGGCGAACTTCGCGCCGAATTCGCTCATCGGCGGATCCGAGATGTCTATCCGACGGGTTCGGGGAGCGCGGTGCGAGTCAGCGTGGAACCCGATCCGGCAATACGGCGGGACTCACTTGCGATACTGGCAGCGCTGCGCTGGCACGGCGTCGCCATGGTTGAATATCGAAAGCAACCTGGGTTGCCGCCTGTTTTCATGGAGGTCAACGGCCGCTTCTGGCATTCGCTCCCGCTCGCCTGCTATGCGGGTGTGGACTTCCCTGTTCTGCTCGCCCGCATGGCGGAGCGAGGTGACATCGAACTTCATAGCGGCTACAAGAGCGGCGTGCGCTGCCGGTGGTTTCTGGGGGATGCCCGCCACTTGATCGAGGTCTGGAAAGGTCCGCCGGCGGGCTATCCTGGCCGCTTTCCCGGCAAACTGCGCACCTTGCTCGATGTGATGACCCCAGTTCCCCGTACCTACCACGATCTGTTTCAATGGAATGATCCGCTGCCAGAATTGGGCGACTGGGTCTACACAGTCACGCGCGCGTGGGAAGGACGCTGATGCTGAAGGGCGCCATGCACGTTCATAGCACGTACTCCGACGGCGAGTTCACGCTCGAGGAGTTGCGCCGCGCCTACGTTGCGGAAGGTTGTTCGTTCGTCTGCATCACTGACCACGCGGAATATTTTGATAGTGAATCACTCAAAGCCTACGTACAGGATCTCCAAACTCACTCTGACGCACATTTCCGCTTCATCATGGGTCTTGAGTACTCCTGCGACCGAGGAATGCACATTCTGGGATACGGAGCATCGACCCTTGCCAACACGACGGAGCCGCAGGCAGTTATCCAGCACATCGAAGCGCAAGGCGCCATGTCCGTGATCGCACATCCAAAGGACGAATCGTTTCCGTGGATCGAAGGGTTCGACTCCCTGCCCCGGGGCATCGAGACCTGGAACTCAAAATATGACGGCCGCTACGCACCGCGTCCGGGCACCTTTGCCCTGCTGCAGAGGTTGAGGCAACGAAGACCGGAAATGCGAGCTTTCTACGGACAGGATCTCCACTGGAAGAAGCAATTCCGTGGGTTGTTCGTCACGGTCGACTGCCCGAGTTCCAGCACGATTCTGTCGGCCATTGCCGCGGGCAAGTATTCCGGGCACAAAGAGGGACTCCAATTACCTTCTTCGGGGGAAATTTCGCCCGAACTGCTGGCAGAGTTTGGCCGTGCCCATGAGCGCTCGCATCGCATGTGGCGATTCTTCAAGAGCAGCAAAGCTGCTCTTGATCGCGCGGGCATTCGGGTGCCGGAATCACTCAAGGCGCAACTCCGCAGGATCTTCTGATGACAGCGCCCGCGATCGTCTTCCTGATGTACCACGAACTGGAACTGCCGGGACGGCCTCTGATCCAGTCCGAACCGGGATATGTTCGGTATATCCTGCAGGAGTCGTATTTCCGCGCTCAGATCGGTTGGCTGAAGCAACATGGCTGGAAGGGCATCGATGTAAGCGCAGCCTTGCAGTATCGAACGGAAAAGACGGTTGCCATCACCTTTGACGATGGCTGCGAGACCGATCTGATTGCCGCTGCCCCAATCCTGAAAGAGGCAGCATTCCTAGCCACCTTCTACGTGACCGCCGGATTTATTGGCAAGCAGGGCTACATGTCGCCATCGCAATTGCGAGAACTCCGTTCATCAGGATTCGAGATCGGCTGCCATTCCATGACCCACCCCTACTTGAACGATCTTGCGCCCGAGTCGCTGCGATACGAAATCGTCGAGGCGCGATCAAAACTCGAAGACATTCTCGGCACGGCCGTAGCGCACTTCTCCTGTCCCGGCGGCCGCTATGATGACCGTACGCTGGCACTCGCGAAACAGGCTGGCTACCACTCAGTAGCCAACAGCCGCTCCTTCGCGAATTCTCCGGCCACCGATCCTTTCCAACTGGGCCGAGTGGCCATCATGCGAAACACCGCACTAGCTCGTTTCCCCGCTTTATGCGACGGCAGCGCTTTGTGGAAAATACGCATGGGTGAATCCGTCCGGTCCTCTGCGCGAAAACTCTTGGGCAACCGTTTCTATGATCGAGTTCGACAAGGGCTGCTCCCCTGAACTGCACAGGTTGACGCTTCCGCGACGCTTTGAAATATTAAGTTACCCATGCCCATTCAGTACTGGAAGGCCCTGAAAAACGCCGATCGCGGGATCGAAGTCCTGCGCTGTACCGCCGAAACCCCGCAGTGGGCGGCCATGAGCGCGGCATACCTTGGCTTTGCGCGTTTGCCATTCCCTTACATACTCCAACTTCGCCGGGGAGAAAAAATTCAGCTCGAAGAACTGACAGACCTCAAGACTTTCTGGCAGATTTTCCTGCGTCGTGTGTACCAGGTTCGGACTTCTGACGAAGTGATCCTCGACCTTGGCGCCAACATCGGCCTGTTCAGCCTGTACGCAGCCCGTACTGCTCCCCAAGCGCGTATATTTTCCTTCGAACCCTTTCCCTCAACTTTTCGGCGACTCAGTGAAACCATTCAGAACCACAATCTCGGCGAGCGAGTAACCTGCCTGAACTATGCGGCAACCGGAAGCGACGGAATTCGGATCATGCCCGACGTGGAAGTACCCAGCCAGCGCCGCGCATTGGCGTCTACCCAGAGCGAGAAATCCGGTCCTCAAGTTTTGGGAAAGACTCTGGAGGCCATCCTGGATGAGAACCAACTCGCGCGCGTTGATCTCCTGAAAATCGACATCGAGGGCAGCGAGTATGAAGTTCTTCTTTCGACCTCTCCTGCGGTCCTGAAGCGCATCCGAAGAATCGCTCTTGAATACCACGGCGACAGCGCTCCCTATTCCAAGCAGCAGCTTTTTGATCACTTGACTCAGGCTGGATTTGCCGCCCTGCGGGACGCTTGTGATGACCTTGGCTACGGAGTAGCAGAATTGGTTCTCAGCAGCTGACTTTCGAAAACAATCTCGTACTCTATCCACAAGCCATGCCCTAGTGCGGAAAGGCGATGGCCGGTTGGCTGTACCTTCGTGTCCTTTGGGGGCGGGGTCTTCCGTTATCTGTCTCCTCAGCCCACTGCCAACTACATTCGCTTAGGACTCGAACGTTAGTCCCCCATTTCGTTTCGAGGAGACCGACCCGTGCCTGTGAGACCGCGAACCGCCCGTGG
>Ga0075029_100002030_pt1 | contig 11481 bp, 7 predicted proteins | sample LitLauG_LLR_2013_FD_71391 | JGI IMG/M metagenome (GOLD analysis project Ga0075029, IMG submission 71391) | Freshwater sediment microbial communities from North America - Little Laurel Run_MetaG_LLR_2013 | ecosystem: Environmental > Aquatic > Freshwater > Creek > Sediment | place: USA...
GTCGTCGCGCAGGCGCTGGTTCAAGGCGCGAGTCTTGGCGTCCCCGGCGAAAACGAGCACGAAGGTTTCGCTTCCCAGCATTTCGAACGGCCCGTGCCGGAAAGCCGCACTGCTCATGCCTTCCGCGGGAAAGTGGTCGGACTCCTTAATGATCAGAGCGCCGGTACAGGCGCTTGCCAGCGACGCTCCACGCCCGACGAGAAACAGGTGACGCGTATTCTTGAGAGCCAGAGCCAGGCTGCGAACATAATCCTTCCAGTCCGCGAGATACGCAGCGACGGCGGGACACGCCTCCTTCAGTTCCTTGCGGGTGTGGCGAAGACTGCGTTCACACAAGACATCTCCGAGCCATTTCAACGCCATGAGCGCCGTGACATACGTCTTGCAGGACACGGAAAATTCACTGCCGGCATTCGTCAACACTGCAGCGTTCGCATGACTGGCCAGCGCACTGTCGGGCGTGTTGGTCACTGCGATCGTTGTGCAGCGTTTATGGTTCGTCTGCGCGAGGCGCACCATCTCTGCGCTCTGTCCGGACTGCGAAACGGCAATAATCAAAGTTTTGGGATCAAAGAGTTGCTTGTTGTAGTGCACCAGTTCGGATGTTTCGACCATCAGCGCCGTGATGCCGTGACTGATCAGCTGCAGGTTCAGTGGATGCAGGGCGTGAAACGAAGAGCCCATGCCAGTTAACACGACTCGTTGGACTTTGCCTGCGTTCAATCGCGCTGCAACGTCCTGCAAGGGCTTCGACGTTTCCAGGGCGGCGAGAGTGTTCTCCAGAGCCTGGGGCTGATGAAGAATGTCCCGAAGATATTCGCCTTCGATGATCGCGAGATCTTCAAGCACGGTGTTCCTCCTCTCGCGCAAACCGGTGATGCCAAACTCGAGCAGCGCCGATGAGATTGGCATCGTCCCCCAGAGAGGCTAAGGTCAACTCCGTTTTTTCAGAGGGAACGAGGCGACAACAGCGGACGATCGTTGCTCGAATGCTGTCGAGAAAGCGGACGGCGCTCTTCATTACGCTGCCGCCCAGCACAATGGCGTTCGGCGTGAATAGCGTGACCAGATTCGCCAACCCCAGCCCGAGGTAGTGAGCCTCCCGCTCGCACGCCTGGAGCGCCAATGAATCTCCCTCGTCCGCGAGTTCGTAGATTCGTTTCGCAGTCAGGTTGGCGCGATGCGGGTAGTCCGCAGGCATCCTGCCCTCGACCCAACCAACCATTGCGGGGCCGGCCGCGAGCGATTCCCAGCACCCGTGAAAACCACATACGCACGCTGGCCCGGAGGACTCGATCACGTGATGGCCGATCTCCGGGTGCGCACCATCCACACCGCGATAAAGACGCCCCTGGAGAACGACGCCCGCACCAATACCAGTTCCTACGGTCACGTAGATCAGGCTCGTCTTGCCCTTCCCTGCGCCCCACGCCGCCTCGGCGAGAGCCGCGGCATCGGCATCGTTTTCCATTGCGATGCGCACGCCGAAGCTTCGCGCCAGATCGACGACGGGGTTGTTGCCCTTCCACGCGGGGAAGAAATTGACTTCCCCGATCTCGCCCGTGAACGGATCGATAGGCCCCGTGCTCCCAATCCCGATGCCAGCCAGCTTTACGCCAGCGGTCGATGACAAGGCGCGGAGCATTTGTTGCGTCCGCTCAAGGGCTGCCGTGTAGCCACTTTCTGGGTCGGTCGGGCACTCAGCGCGCGACAGCACGCGACCCGCGTCATCCACCAGTCCAACCGCGATCTTTGTGCCACCGATATCAACCGCGCCAATCATGTCGTTTCCTTCCACGATTTACTTCCACTCCACGATGACTGCTTCGTAGGGTTCCAGATCCATCTTCCAGGTGCTTCCTGTAACCGCCAGCGTTTTGGAATTCTCCGGTCCAACCTGGCGGAGCGATTTGACCGCCAACGACGTTGTGATCGTCGCCTTCAATGCCTGCGCACCGTGATTCACAACGACCGCATATCCGTGATCATCTCCGCGCAACGAAGTCACTTCCACCGAAGGCTGGTCGCTCTGAAACGCGGCCTTCACTCCGGTCCAGTTACGGAACGCCTCGTAAATGCGATAAGTGTTCTCTGGCTTTTCATATGCCGCGGGGGTATTGGCCAGATAAGTTTCGATCGGATAGGCGGAAAGCAGAGTTTTTCCAGTGCCGATTGTGTTTGCGATGAGAGCAGGCCGTCCATCTTGATCGACGGCGACGACCTTTCCGCCCTTAACCTCGAGCAACGCGCCCCAAACGCGCGGGTTCGCGCCGGGAACTGAGTAGTGAAAGATGTCACCCGGCTTCAGGCCCCCGAAGGGCTCGACGATCTTCAGGGTGACGTCCGAGACCACCGCGGTATCCACCAGTCGCGCGCCGAAAATCGTTTCCATGTCGGGAATAGCAGCGTCGGCGGCCACCGACGCGTAAAGGAATCCGCCATTCTCGACATACTTTCTTGCTTTCTCGTAAAAGTCGGAATGCACGTGCGCAATGACGCTGGCAGTGCTTGTTAGGGGAGAAGGCAGGAACAGCATCGGCCGTTTCGTCCACTCGTCATACTCCCGTGGAAAATCTGTTTTCAGGCCCGCGCGGTGCGCGAGGATAAAGGAGTTCAATGCGGAACCAATCAGCCACGAGTTGTCTGCGCCCGTACTGGGCGCAGCCTGCCCGGGAATAGCATCGCCATCGAATGTGGAAACGTACGGTGTAACCTCAGGCCCGGTCAGGCCGAAGCGGGAAAAATCGCCATGCGTTCGCGCCCATTCACCGGGAATGAGAATGGCAACCTCGGCCGGAGCCGGCTTCACACCGGTCAGATCGAGCTGACTTACGATCTTTGAAAACCGCTTGAACTCAGTAGCCAGAGGCTTGTCCTGACGATCCCAGGTCGTCATGCCCCAACGCGTCTCTTGCGGAGTTCGCAAATAGGGCGCTTTGTGATACTGCTCCGGTGATGCATCCGTGTAGCACCAAAGATCGACGCCAATCGATCCAGCGGCTAACCCGGAATACATTTGCAGGCGATCGTAGAGAGCCACTCGTTCGGGCGAGTACTGCGCGGTCGAGCCGCCCATCTCGTGGATCATCGCGGGATGTCCGGCGCCACTGGACAATGCAATCTCGAATGCCGCGCCGTAGGTTCCGCGCTCCGAAAGCATGGGATCGGGAAAAAGATCGGAGCTATAAATCGTGAAGGGGTGCACGCTGAAGAAATCGACTTCCTTGGCAATATTGTCGGGCCGGAATGGGCCATGACCGACTTCTTCTCCGCTGGTCCCGATGACGATGGGATGAAGTTTGTCCTCGCGGCGAATCGCGCCCGCGATCAAACGAGTCCAGTTGATCGCCATAGCGTCGGTGGTCTGCGCCTGCACGATCCAGAATGGAGGCTCGTCGGTGAGATCCCAGGCGATAATTGCGCGCTCGTTGGCATAGCGACGACCAAACTCGGCCGCCAGGTTCGTCTCGAGTCTCAGCATCTCCGGATCAGAGTGAGGATGGCGGCCGTGCCGCCAGGGCACATCCCAATAGGCTTCTCCAACTTCTCCGCCTATAAATAAGGAAGGGTGAAGGTAGATCTGATATTTGTGCGCCAGCGAAACAAAGTAGTCGAGTTGCTGAAATGCGACCGGGTTGTAGTCGCCGGGCCGTGGCTCAAACCACGCCCACATCATGTCGAAACGGACGATGCTGTAGCCGAGTTCGTGCATCTTCGCGAAGTCGGCTTCGATGTCGACTGGATCCCACTGAACCGGCCACTGCATTGCCGCCTTCGCCGGCACCCAGTGCGCTCCCACGGGCAGAAACCGTTTGCCATCCCGCGTGAAGTACTGGCCGTCGAGATGAACCGGCGGCAACTTCTTGATCGTTGCAGCGGTGGCTGGCTTTGGATTCGCCTGCTGACCTGACAGAAGCGGCGCCTGCCCTAGAAGAGTCGCGCAGGCGATCGTGCCAACTCCCATCAGCCGAATTACTCTCATGTTCTGCACCGTGCTTGCCTCCTGCTTCTTGCGCTCGCAGTACTACTGGCGTACTTCGATCTCGTCGAGAAAAGTCCAACCCGCGTTCCATCCTGGCTTGACTAGAACCCTTACGTAGCGACCGTTTACACCGGTCAAGTCTGTCAGGGTGTACCACCTCGACAGATTTTCATCGCCGGGCGAGGGCCGATTCACCGCACCCGCTACGGTGAAGTTCACGTTGTCGTCAGAGACCAGACAGGTGAGTTGCTTTGGCAGGAAAATCCCCGAAGGCTCGTCTTGAAGCCAGTCGCTGCGGATTTCCTTAATGACCTGCTTGGCGCCGAGATCGATGGTGAATGAATAGATGTTCGTGGTGGCCCTGCCCTGCCAAGCAGGATCGGCGTAGTCGGTTGAGGCTAAGATGCCGTCGGTCAACTCGCGGCCACCTGTATCGGGATAGCTGGCATCCGCAGGCATCGTCGCCGTGTACGGCTTGTCCAGAGAAATGTTGGTCGGATACAGATGCGGCTCCGGTGTCGTCGCCGTTGTTGGATTGCTTACGGCGGATTCATTCCCAGCCGCGTCGAATGCCCTAATCTCATAGGTGTAGGTGGTACTGGAATCGAGTCCGGAATCCACGTAGGTCGTCGTCGCGTCGTACGACGTCGTTACATGTTTGCCGTCCCGGCGAATTTTGTAGCCGGCCACGCCTATGTTGTCCGTAGAGGGGCGCCAGGCGAGACGAATCCTCGTGGAATCCACGGCCACGCTGTTCAGGTTCATCGGCATCGTCGGACGCACGGACTCAACCTTTCCGGTCGCGAGGTACTTCAGATACGTCTCGTAGTACAGCGGGTTTACTTGCTGCGGACTCAAATAGTGATTGAAACTGAAGCTGAGATAACTGCTGACGTAGGGCCGCACCGCACGCATATCGTTCACGATCGAATGGATCACCTGGGGTTCGCTGTCCATGTTGAAGGTTTCCGTGTCAGCCCAGAATTGCATCTGCGGACGGGAATTCTGAATCGCATTCCCGACGGCGCTGAACCAAGCGGGCAGATCGTTCTTCGTGGCATGCCCCGCACCCACTCCATCCTGTAGGGCGAGAATGTCGATGGGACTACGTTTCAGAATGTACTCCCACATGGTTTGCCACTGGGAAGACGAAAGGTCTGCGGTGGCGCTGAAGAACGGTGAAATCAGGATCGGCTTGCACGGCGTGAGTTTGTGAAGGTGATTGCCCACGACCCGGTAGAAAGCGACCAGGTTGTCCCACTCTGCGGAAGTGGTTGCGATGTTATCGACCTCGAACCCCAGATACCACCCCGTCAAAGATTTGTGGTGGCTGTAGCGCTTCCAGAGATCGTCGGCCAACACGTCGGCAAGCTTGGCCTCATTGTTGAGCCAGGATTTGTCCGACAGGTAGATCGTCCACCAGTCGTCGTTGATTTGCAGACCGAGGTAGACTTGTGCGCCGCTGGCGTCCGCCGCATCGAGAGCTCGATCGACGACATCATGTTGCGTGTTCTGCGTATAGCCGGCGAGCCCGGAGGGATAAATGGTGGTCTTTCCCTTGCTGTCGGCGGTCCACTGCAGGACCATCTGATCAAGTCCAGCTTTCCTCATGTAGTGGAACTCGTTGCGCCATTGCTGTAACGTCCACGCGTCCCCCAATGCCGGTTGCAGGAACGAACCACGAAGCGCGGGGCGCGAGCCATCCTGCGCCACAGCCGACAGGCATGCCAGGACGATCAACGCTGCCACTATCATCCATCCCGGACGTATCGACACTCTTACTCCGTCCCGCACTTTGCGTCTGTGATCGAGAACCGGTTCACCGGTCGCGCAAATCAAAATATGCAAACCGCGGTCCTTAAACTCGAGCATGCCAACACGAAAACATCATATGTATATATGTTGTCAATCTTTATTTTGATCAGAGAAGGCATGAGCAGTAGAGGAGCCAGCGAGATATCCAAGTAACCTATTTATTATGTGTATTTTATGAGACAATCATCTCGCCGATATAATATCCGCCAGAGGACCTATTCCAACTGACATATAAACGTTGTATACTATGTATCCATGTCGGCTAAACAAACGATCGTTCCCAGAAGCGAGCGAGGCGAGGCGCCCAAAACTGAGTCTCTGGGTCTGGTGATCGACAATGCCAGTTTCGTCCCCTATTACGAGCAAATCGTCGACCAGGTACGCACCCTGATCAAGGGGGGCGAGATTCACGAGGGAGAGGTTTTCTGCTCCGAAGGCGAAGTGGCCCGTACGCTAGGCATCAGCAAGATGCCCGTCCGGCAGGCATTTCAGAAGCTCCGCTCCGAGGGCCTGTTGATCATGGCCAAAGGAAAACGGCCGATCGTCGGGTCTGGGCGCGTCCCGTGGGACTTCCAGCAGCTGCGCGGCTTCAGCGAAGAAATGCGGCGGCGCGGGTTGGTCCCCTCAGCGAAGGTCTTGGCCCTTGAGGTAGAGGAGCCGGATCCTGAGACCGCGCAAGCCCTCAAACTCGCTGCGGATGAAAAGACCTACTGCCTGCAGCGCCTTCGTTTCGTAAACAAGAAACCGGTGGCAGTCGTCACCAGTCATTTGCCGGTTCGCCTCTTCTCCGGAATTGAGAAACAAGACCTGGCTAAGCAGTCCCTCTACCACGTTTTCGAAAACGTCTACCGGCGGAAGCTGCAATGGGCGGAGGAAGTGATCGGCGCGGTCACTGCCGGCGAGGAAGAAGCGCGTGTCTTGCAGACATCGCCCGGAAGTGCGCTCCTTTCGATCAAGGAAACGACCTACGATGTGCAGCGCGTCCCGATTGAGTACAGTGTCTCCCTGCTGCGAGCCGACCGCTACACTGCCACCGTTGTATCGGTTCGCAAGACGTAGAGCATTCTTCTCGCTGCCGACCATCATCCATAGCCTTCTCTCGGGAACACATCCTCCTAATCAGTTGACTGGGTCTGGCAATCTCTCCCCGCCGATGGAAAGACCGATTCTGAATCGGTTGTTTTCACCTTAATGGGATTTTCCAGGGGGCGCGCCCAACTGCATGTCGCTCATTTCAAAGAAGAAAAGCAATGCGGAGAGTGGGATGCGGCGCGTCTCAAAAAACACAGCAACTCATTTATTTTCAATAACTTGGCGGAGAGAGTGGGATTCGACTCTCCGCATTTTGGTTAGCCTTTTGTTTTCCGGGGTGTAGCGTTAACCCTCGTCAAAATCACCACCGGACCAATTCTCTCAGCGGCCACAACAGCAACACCGACAACTCTGTTTCACTTCCCTACGGCCCATCTTGGTATTGATGGTATTGATAAAGACATCGTAGCACTGCTCTAGTGGCATCCGCCAAACAGTTTCGCGAATGAAATGATTATGTCTGCATCTCAGGAGACGCGGCAACCGCTGCACGCCCTTTAGGCGTTATGTACCACCTCTTCCTTTTCGCTCCGCTCGCGTCCTCTAGTAGCTTAGCGTCGACTAAGCTCTTCTCCTTCAGTTCGTCCACGATACGGTCGACCTCAGATTTCACCAGCCCGATATGCCTCGCCACACTCGTACGAGTCCGATACGCCTTTTCCCCAGTAGCGAGTTCTTGCAGGATCTTACGCTCGTTTTCGGAGACGCTCTCCGTGGGAGCTATTAAGCCAGAAATGTCTGTCCCGTCTGACTCGATGTTCTTCTGAATAATAGCGTCGGCTTCAGAAGCCTTTTCTTGCGCCGATTGAGCCACCTTCTTAACTTCCTCAACTTTCTTATTGGTTTCTTCGACTTTCTTCAGAACACGTTCAGACAGAGTCTGGATAAAAGCTTTAGACGAGATTGCGGCAATTAGGCAAAAACCCGCAAAAATTAAAATCTTGGACAAGTCAGCCGGAGTGGTTGGACTGCCCCGAATTGCCTCTGTGAGATTGCTTGAAATCATGTTGAGAAAAAGCGGTACGAGAAATGCAGCGACGATTCCAATGACAATGCTCTTTGTGATATTGCTCCCTTCTGGGTCCTCCTTCCGGGTCAAAAAGTAATTCGCAACTCCACCCAGCGCCCCGGCTGCGACCATCACAGAAATAAGTGTCGACAAGAATATGGCCTGTGTCATTTGCGCATCTCCGCAATGTTGTAGTTTAAGGAGCACGCCAAGTTTACATCTAGGAAAGGAACATCTTTAACAAAACACAAGCAGCCCTCGAAGAAGAACCTCAGGTGTGGCGCGGCAAATGCAGAAACGCAAAGCGGCCACGCAGTTCACCGCAGTGCCGGGTGTTAGCTGAGACAAACCAAGCTGTCTGTAACCTCGCGCACACATCGCCGTATTGTAAAAACGCATGTCCCTTTTTAGGTGCCGCGGATCGACAGAGCGCACTGTACCCTGCATTGGGTTGGTAGTTGTGTCCCGCCTCAACCGTCTGATCCGGAGCATGCGTTTTGAGCCGAATAGTTGGGCGCTGTCTCTCCCTGCTTGGGGCGAGGCGATAGCCTGTGACCCTGCTTTAAGAAACACTAGGAAGCTCTCTCCCGCTGCGAGGAGAGGATATGGCTCATCAGATAGCAGGAATCGACCTGCATATAAGAGGCTGGCGGTGGTCGTGGCTGACTCGAAGTTGAGGGCAAGAACCGGCAAAGAACCCAATATCGGGCGATCTTTCCGCGATGTCAGATGCTGAACAACGATGACGCCGCCTCTATTGCCGCGACGCTTACATAAGAAAACGTTTGTCGCCAAGTCTCTCTACCCCTTTTCGTTCTTGTCCCACATTTCCAACATGCTGTCGTCTCGACATCTGAAAAGCTGGTGTGCAATGGAGTTTCGGAAATGACGTTTATGGCCGCCGGTAAGCCACTTAATGTGATCCGCCATCAATGTGATGGTGAGTGCACGCACGTCCCCGCAGAGTCTATTCCCTATCTCGGGTCACGTGGCTATGTGCGCGCAATCACTGACACGGGCGCAATGAGGAACTACTCTTCTCACCAAAGATCAATAGCGTGTAGCCACTCCACCGTTTCGGCTCAAGAACACGCAAGTCTGACCGATGGTCTGGGTTCCAATCGCGAACTGAAGGGCTCCTCCTCCCCCTCTTGGTCCTGCTCGCAGAAACGATCCGCCTTGTTGTGCGAACACAGGGTGGGGGCAGACGATGTCCCGCACGTATCTGTTTCAGTTGATACCGGTACACTGGAGTTGGCGCAATCGCCCGCCACAGCTCTGGCTTGTGCCTCAACTTCCAGGGTGTTCCACTTTCCAGAATTTGCTACCTACTGGCAATTGCTTAAAACTCTCAATCAACATCCCAATGAGACTCATCGGGACAACGCCCAAGCTCGCTGAGCGCTGCTCGCCCCGTCTCACTTATCTGTCTTTGCTGCAGTAGTTTACGAAGATTTACACAGCCCCCCTGAAGGGGCGGAGCTATGCCAGACATCAGCCCTGATCCCCAAACCAAGACCTGCGCTCCACAGTCGCGGGAACCGTCTCTGAACGAGATTGCGTCTCACTACTCCCATCCGGCTTGGTACGCGACGTACACCTGTTCTCGTCGCGAAAAACAGGTAGCCCGAGTCCTGCAGGAAAGAAATGTGGAATGTTTTTTGCCACTTTATGAGGCCACCCGGCGTAACACGCACGGAGGCCAGAGAATATATCTGCCGTTATTTCCTGGTTACGTCTTCGTGAACATCGCTCTGCAAGACCGACTATGCATACTGCAAGTCCCGGGCGTAGTGCAATTGGTAAGCTTCAACGGAAAACCTGCAGCTCTGCAAGACAACGAGATTGAAGCCTTACAGAATGTACTAATGCGTGGTTTTGCAGTCGAACCCTATCCATATCTCAAGGTCAATCATGAGGTGGAAATCCGCAGCGGGCCGTTGCAGGGACTAAGCGGCAGAATACTGCGCAGAAACGGTCATTTCAGGGTAGCGCTGTCCGTCGACCTACTGCATCGCTCCGTGGTAGTAGATGTCGATGCAATCGATTTGACCGTCCGCCCCGCCCGCGCTGCAGCCTAAGTAGTTCATCCACATTTTGCAATCACCGGACCATGTACCCACGCACCACGGTCGCGGAAAGGAGGCTGGTTCTATGACCTGGCCAAACACGCTATTGAGCTATCGCCGATGGTTGATCCTGTGCTGGCACATCGTCTTACTTGCGATCGCCTACTATGTCAGCTTCTTGCTGCGTTTCGACTTTCTGGTTGGCCGACAGATGCACTTGCTATTCCTTGAGACTCTTCCACTCTTGCTACTGATCAAGATTCCGATCCTGGCGTTGAGCGGATTGCTGCGGGGATGGTGGCGTTATGCTGGACTCGCTGACTTACAGGATATCATCAAGGCCTCTGCAGCCAGTTCTGTAGTCGTGTTTGTTGTGACGCAAGTATTTTTCCCGCAATCCGGGTTTCCTCGGTCCGTGCTGCTGATTGACTTGCTGCTAACCATCTGTACTCTGGGCGGAATCCGCTTATCAGTACGCATCTACCAGGAGACGTCCGGCAAGCACGTGCCCCGCAAAAATACTCTGATTGTGGGGGCGGGCCAGGCCGGCGGCAAGATTGCCTGGGAACTGAAGAGCAACTCCCAGTTGGATCTCAACCCAATCGGCTACGTCGACGATGACGAGACTAAGCAAAACCTCAAGATTCATGGAGTTCGTGTGCTGGGCAAAATCGCCGATGCCCCGCGACTAGTGGAGCGACATCAGGCCCGCTGCCTGCTAATCGCCATGCCTTCGGTGAACGGTGACACGCTTCGCTCGATCGTAGAGCAGTGTGGCAAATGCAATGTCGAAATGAAGATCCTTCCATCCATCGGAGACCGCATTAACGGCGCCGCAGCCGTGAGCAAGGTGCGAAGTGTTCGAATCGAGGATCTTCTCGGCCGCAGGGCTGTTTCCTTAGACTTGGCTACCATCCGCCAGAGACTCACCAACAAGGTCCTGCTGATTACCGGCGCAGGCGGTTCCATTGGTTCTGAACTTGCGCGTCAGCTCGCCGAATTTCACCCCCGCAAACTAGTGCTATTTGAAAGGGCGGAAAACGAGCTGCATAAAATCGATATCGAATTGCATACCGAGCACCCAGAACTGCAATACGTGCCCGTCGTAGGCGACATCCTTGATGTTCAGACACTGCGCGAAGTCATAGCGGAGTATCGCCCCCAATCCATCTTCCACGCCGCTGCGTACAAACATGTACCGATGATGGAAAGAAACTGCTTCCAAGCTATCGTGAATAACGTCTTTGGGACGTACAACGTGGCACTCGTGGCTAACCAGTATGACGTGGAAGACTTCCTGATGATCTCTTCCGATAAGGCGGTCAACCCCACCAACATTATGGGAGTGACTAAGCGAGTGGCCGAACTCGTCATCCTGGGCTTGCAAACTGCACACACACGATTTGTGTCAGTGCGCTTCGGTAACGTGCTTGGCAGTAGCGGTAGCGTTCTTCCTTTGTTTGAACAGCAACTGGCGCGCGGGGGGCCTCTGACCGTTACTCACCCTGAGGCCA
>Ga0075029_100002032_pt1 | contig 11475 bp, 7 predicted proteins | sample LitLauG_LLR_2013_FD_71391 | JGI IMG/M metagenome (GOLD analysis project Ga0075029, IMG submission 71391) | Freshwater sediment microbial communities from North America - Little Laurel Run_MetaG_LLR_2013 | ecosystem: Environmental > Aquatic > Freshwater > Creek > Sediment | place: USA...
GATTATGTTGTCTTCATACTTATGTGACGCCCAGGATCCGCCTGTAGACAGGCAGCGGCTTCAGCTGCACCGAACGTCACATAAGTTGGTCAGAGTTGAGCCAGAAACGTGAGCAGATCGGGATGGTCCCGCCAGCGTCTTCGATCTCGCGGCAGTTTCGCTTCACACATCCCCAGTGCCCTCGCTTTCATCTCCAGGTCGCTTTCCGCATAGATGTTCGTTGTATCGATCGAAACGTGCCCCAGCCATGCTCGGATCGTGTTGATATCGACTCCTGCCCGCAGCAGGTGGGTCGCGGTGGTGTGGCGAATCGTGTGCGGGCCGACTCGTTTGTGGCGTAATGTTGCCCGCTGGCCGCGCGCGATCTTCGCGTAGCGAGTTACGATATCGTGCACGCCAAAGCGGGTCATCGGCTGGGCGGAGCGGCCCAAAAACACGCGTTCGATGTTCGGCCGGCCGTTTACCAGTTCCTTCAGAGCAGCAGTCGTCGAAGCCCACAGCGGACACAATCGGATCTTGTTCCCCTTGCCTCGTAGCTGTACGAACGACTGTGATTTGTGCTGTGGGGCATGTAGCCGCAGATCGCCGATGGTGAGCTGAGCCACTTCGTCGGCACGGGCTCCAGAGTTGTATAGGAACAGCAACATCGTGTGATCTCTGCATCCGAGCCGTCTGGTGCGGTCAGGGACCGCGAGAAGAGCATCGATCTCGCTTTTCTCCAGGTATCCAACTGGCCTGTGCCCCGATCTCTTGAACGGTACGGAGCGCAGTTGCGCGCACCACAATAGATGTTCGGGACTGCGCTCACTGATAAAGGTCGCCAACGTGCGTACCGCAGCCAGTCGTTGATTACGAGTAGAGACCGAACACTTTCGCTTCTCTTCGATGTGGCGCATGAACCTTCTCACCAGATCGGCGTTGAGATCCTCCACCAACAGTTCATCCGGCTTTCTGTGCAGCGCCGTACTTGCGAAGATGACCAGCAACCGCAGCGCATCACGATAACTGTGCTGTGTGTTTCGAGCGAAGTTGCGATCCGCGGGAAGGTACTCCAGCAGGAAGTGCTTGATCCAGGGCGCCAGCGCGAAGCTATTTTTCATTGTCGCCTCCGCACACATACCGTTCGAAGCGACGATTCGCCTGTTCGAGGAGTTCCGGTGTCATCGTCAAGTAGCGCTGAGTTGCACTCAGATCGACATGGCCCAGATATGTGGACAGCGCCGGAAGCAAACGTTGCACATCCTTATTCTGTCTGTACCACGCCGTCACTCGATGAACCGCGAACGAATGCCGCAGGTCGTGCAGCCGTGGCTGATAGGACGATTCATCGTGACGCGCGATGCCCGCGATCCGTCGCAAGCGAACGAAACACTTGTCGACCACCTGCAGCCTGATCGGATTGCAACTCTTCGTCTGGAACAGCGGTCGATAGTGCTGATTCTGTAGTGCCGGCATTTCGAGATACTGCTGAAGCAGCTTCCGGACATCCCGTCCGAGCGGCACCAGACGTGATTTATAGAACTTCGTGCCTCGTATCGTGATCAAGCCGACACGCAGGTCTACATCGATGAGCCGGAGTCGAAGCGCCTCCCCGAGTCGCATTCCCGTTCCGTAGAGGAACAACAACAGCGTGCGGAATGTGGCTCCAGACATGACGCAAGACGACAGTCGCTGACATCGTGGCACAGCATCGAGCAGCAGGCGTAAGTCGGACCGGGAGTAGATATACGGGACGAAGGTCTGCCCGGATTTGGGAGCACGCGGCGGTAGCGGCGGAGCGGTCTTCAGACGACCACGCACTGCCCAGTAATCGAAGAACGCTTTCAACGTTCCTCGCTTCTGGCACCAAGTGCTAGGTCTCACTCCCGAGCCGTCGATGAAGGAAGTGACTTGCAGCAGTGCGACCAAGCGTAGATCGATATCGCCACAGTGTCGAAGGAATGAGCGCAGCTGTTTCGCGGGAGCGTTGAACCTCGCACCGGCATCTCGTTTGCGTCGGACGTAGAGGTTGACTGCCTGGGAGAGCTTCATAGCAGCCCTCCCAGATTGACCTTCGCCACCGCACGCAGCGCATTCAAATCGACTTTGGCATAGATTCCTACGGACTCAAGGCCCCGATGCCCGAGCACGTCGCCGATCTCCTTGAACGAAGCACCCTTCTGCAATAGACGCGTTGCACACGCATGTCGCAGACTATGTGGGCCGGTGTGCCGGAGCCGCAGTCCGACTGCTTTGATTCGTGAGCTCGTCAGCTGCCATAAGACCGATGTTCCAACCGGCCGATAAGGAGGACGCAGAGTGACGAACAGGTGTCGGCAGGCACATTTCGGACGAGATTCTTTGAGGTAACGCAGGATGGCATCGCCGACTTCGCGCTGGAGCGGATAGCGCTGAGAGCCTCCCCTTTTCGAGTGGTTCACGACGAACACTTCTTGGCGCCAGTCTAAGTCACTCAACAGCAGTCGCGACACTTCGCCACTGCGCAGCCCGTAGACCGCGAACAGCATCAGAATCGCTCGCGTTCGCAATCCGGCCTGACCGGAGTCTTTCGCCGATCGCAGGAGCTGTCGCACTTCTTTCTCGGTCGGGCCTTCGGGCACGTCCTCGTATTTATAGATTCTTGGTGCTTGGATGCCCTTGGCGAATCCTGCCGCACACCAGCTGCGTGTCTCGGCATACCGGAAGAAAGCCCGCAGAGCCTGTGCGGCCACAGAAACGGACCTGCGATTCCATCCGGTTGCACCTTTCATCGCAAGAAACTCGTCCACGTCCTCGATACTCACACCCGCCATCGACCGATGCCGCTCCGCAAACCAGATCAGGAACTTCGATGTCTTCCAGCAGTGTGATCGGACGGACTGCGGAGACAGCCCTTGTTCTTCGGCCATGTATCGAGCGAAGTCGGTAAGCTGTTCGGCGAACCGCATCTGTGGCGTGCACGGCATTTTGAGGCACCCGTGGAAGCGAAGCCACTTCTTCGCAGCATATATAAGGAAGGAAGCTGTGTTGCCGTACGAATGCGCCTTTGGGTTGGCGCGCTGCTGACGCGCCCAACAGCGCGCCGCTCGCTGGATTTCCTCCAGCGCCACATCTCGCATTTCCGTCAGCTTCAGAAGACGCACTACATGTAGTAATTCCCCGGAAAGATTCCTCAGCGCCTTGCGGCTGGTACCTTGTCGCTGCAGGTGGCTGAGGAATGACTCTCGTTCTTTCAGCAGCGGTGCTTGTCGGTGACGATTCAGGAAAAAGGGATGTTCAAGAAACGCGTCTAGCATTTGTGCGGGCCCTCCATGCCCGCGACCGATACTAGACGCCAGGCCCGCCGACGGCACTTATATTGTGTTTCAAAACCCCAGAACTCCCCTGACCGCCAGGCTTGCTGAGCGCAGTGTGACGTTGAGTGATTCGGGGTTACAGGCGAGGTAAAATAGCGGGGTTGGTCCACACGAATTTGTGAGGCGTTATGAAGGGCTTGCATGTGTACATTCTCTTGCTGATGCTGATGGCTCTCACAGGTGCGGCGCAATCAGCGCCACGCGATCTAAAGATCGCGGCGAGAGTGATCGCTTCCTCAATCTCCACAGAAACTAAGGTATCCGTTACGTTTCTGAATACCTCTGATCATCCTCTCAGTTTTCCTAAACCTTTTCTGTTTTGCCAGAAGCTACCCGGAGGAATGCTGGTTGTTTCGAAATTCACACCATCAGATCCGAACTCGGATCAATTAAAGATCGGTATGGGATGCGCGGCATGCAAGGGTGTCAGGGCATCAGAACCCGATATTGTTGAGCAAGCAAAAGACTGGGTAGTACTGGGGCCAGGACAATCGGTTGACGTGCAAGAGCAACTCTCCAAAGTCATGATTATCGGCGACGCCGGGAGCTACAGGTTGCATGTGATTTATAGCGCCCCATCCTTCGATGCTCATGATCGAAACGAACTGCGCGAGGCAGGCATTCTTTTGCCCTCATCCGGCGACTACGATTCGGATACCGTCGCGTTCGAGATTAAACAGCCCCAGTCCGACGCGCACTAGGACTGGTTTCCCAATATCTGAACAGGATTGTCATTTGCGTATAACCGAGGCGGACCATGCCGGAGAACTTCTTGACGTGGTAGTTATGTGACCTTGCGCAGCGCAAAAAGCGTCAATTCCGCCTTCTTCTGCCTCAACCCCACATAAATTTCACGGTCACATAATCCGCCTTATGTTGGGCCCAACATAACCAGGACTACATCCAGCTTTGGCATGGAGACGCCAACCTTCTCCGCGAGAGTCTGGAAGCCGTTCAACAGACCGCTGCCGTGATCCTCGGGGGCATTGCCCCCGAGCCCGCGGCGGCGACCGCAGCCGCATAACCAGAAAACAATCGGACGTTTGGCGCTCATGCCCGACGTGTGCGCCGATGTCCCCCCAACGACAAATAAATGACAGGAGAAAAGACGATGCACAGTACGCAAAATGCAGTTGCCAACCACGAATATCGCAGCGTTCCCATCACCACGCTTGCCGAGTCCACCACCAATCCCCGCAAACGCTTTGACGCCAAGAGCCTCGAAGAACTGGCCGCCAGCTTCAAGACGCAAGGCATTCTGGCTCCTCTTCTGGTACGCGAACTGGAGGAAAGCAAGTACGAGGTTGTAGCCGGGGCACGTCGCCTCAGAGCGGCGAAACTGGCGGACCTCGAAAAACTTCCCGTCCGCGTGGTCAAGCTGACCGATGCCGAAGCCATCGAGGCCCAATGCGTGGAGAACCTGCAACGCGAGGACATCCACCCGCTGGAGGAAGCTCTGGGTTTCAAGTCGCTCTTGGATCTTGGAGAACCTGCCTACACCATCGCCATGATCGCGTCCCGCGCTGGAAAGAGCGAGGCTTACGTCTACGGTCGCATTCGACTCGCGGACCTTATCCCGCCCGTGGCCGAGGCCTTCCTGAAAGACCAGATCACCATCGGCCACGCTTTGCTGATCGCCAAGCTCCCCCCTTCACAACAGCAGGAGGCATTCTCGGCTTCTTTTCGGGGCTTGTGGACCAGCGAGGGCAACAGCCAAGTCCTGATTCCAGTGCGGGAGTTGGCCGCGTGGATTGAATCGAACATCTTGCTGCAACTGGCGTCTGCGCCATTTGACAAGCAGGATGAGACGCTCGTTCCCGAAGCAGGTTCGTGCGTCAACTGTCCGAAGCGAACTGGTTTCAACAAACTACTTTTTCCCGACGTGCGTAAAGATTCCTGCACGTCGCCCGACTGTTTTCGGGCCAAGATTGACGCTTCCGTGAAAAAGACTCTGGAAACCAAACCACAGCTAATTCAGATTTCGGCGGCGTGGAATTCCCGCGAGGGCGCTCCCTTGGGGCGGAATCGGTATGTGGAGTTGGAGATCAAGAAACCAAAGCCGAACGGCGCAAGCAGCGAGCTCTCCGCGAACCAGAAGCCTTGCGACAAGATGGCTGAGGCCATCGTCATGGACGGCGGCAAGCGCGGACTGGTCGTCAAGGTTTGCGCCGATCCAGCTTGCCGCATCCACCATCCCAAGGCGCCTTCCCCGCAGCAAGTCGAGCGGGAGCGGGCGGAGGAACGGAAACGCATCGAAAAGGAGAAACTGGCCATTACGACTCGCCATCGTATGTTGGCCACGATCCTCAAACGCGTATCCGCTCCCTTAAAGAAGGCCGACTTGATGGCGGTCGCCCATTACCTGATCGGCCATCTCTCCTACAGCCAAGTCCCGGCTCTGGCGAAGCGGCACAAGGTCGAGGCGAAGAAGGACTCCGCATCCGCGCAGGAACTTCTGGCCAAGCAAGTGGGCACATACGACGACGCCGAACTCTGCAAGCTGCTTCTCGAAATCAGCCTACTCGATTCTGCGTATCAGCGATCCACCACAAGCCGGAGCGACATTCTGATGGACGCTGCCAAACGCTATCGAGTGGACGCTGAGAAGCTCCAGAAAGCTGTGGCGGAGGAACTGGTCACGAAGCGAGAAAGAAAAACAAAGGGACAGGCGAAGACGAGAGGCAAGACGGCAGCGTAGGACCCTTGTCCCAAGTATTTCCGGCGGAGTGCTCTCTTGCACTCCGCCTTTTTCTTGATCGGATGGGAGCCGCCGCAGCGGTGTCAACGGCCTACAACTCTGGCCGTTGAAGCTTCTGTTCTTGAACGCAGAATTGTGAGCGGATACGTTTAGTCACCTGGACTCGTCCTTACGGGCACAGTTTGTTTTCTCGATAGTTCTCGTTCTCGCAGCCAGGTGAAGATCACGGGAGTCACAATCAGCACATGCAGCAGAGAGCTGACCATGCCTCCGAGCACGGGGGTAGCGAGCGGCTTCATCACTTCGGCCCCGGTGCGCGTAGACCACATGATGGGTAACAGGCCCGCCACAACCGTGGATACGGTCATGATTTTGGGACGCAAACGCAAGAGGGCACCTTCCATCACCGCTTCACGCAAACCCTGTACGGTGAGTGCGCCCATCGCGGCTCGCTTTCGTTCCACCGCCTCTTCCAGGTAAATCACCATCACCACGCCGGTTTGCACCGCGGTGCCGAACAGGGCGATGAAGCCGACCCAAACGGCAACCGAGAAGTTGTACCCCAGCAGCTTCAGGAGGAAGACTCCGCCGCTTAACGCGAAGGGGACGGCGAGGATCACGTGTGAGGCTTCTTTGAAGGAATTGTAGGTCTTGTAGAGCAGGAGGAAGATGATCAGGAACACGACTGGGATGACGAGTTCGAGCCGCTTCTTCGCACTAATCTGATTTTCGTACTGCCCACTCCACTCGATGTAATATCCGGGCGGCATTTTCACTTCACGGGCTACGGCGCGCTGCGCTTCGTCCACGAACCCGCCAACGTCGCGTCCGCGCACGTTCATCAGCACGCTCCCTCGGAGCAGGCCGTTTTCGCTGCTGATCATGGAGGGCCCCATCACCACGCCAAGGTCGGCGACTTGTCCCAGCGGAATCTGGGCACCATTGCTGGCCGTGACCAGGACGTTATTCCGCAGCTCCTCGGGATCTTGGCGGAAATCTGGGGCGTAACGCACCCGCACGGGCAATCGCTGACGGCCGTCGATGGCGGTCGTGAGGTTCTTGCCGCCGATCGCGGTTTCGATCACGTCCTGCACGTCCCCAACGTTGATTCCGTAGCGGGCGGCAGCTTCGCGGTTTACTTTGATTTCCAAGTACGGCGCGCCGGTGATGCGCTCGGCATAAAGGTCTGCGACACCGGGAACCGGGCGCAGAGCGCCTTCGATCTCAGTTTCCTTCTGCTCGATGGTCGCGAGATCGTTGCCGAAGACCTTGACTCCCACCTGGGTGCGGATGCCGGTCGAAAGCATGTCGATGCGGTTGCGGATCGGCTGGGTCCAGATGTTGGTCACGCCCGGCATTCGGAGCTTCTCATCCAGCCTTTGCAGGATGGTTTCCTTGGTCGTGCCAGTGGGCCATTCATTCTTAGGCTTGAAGTTGATGACGGTTTCAGTCATGTTGACTGGTGCTGGGTCGATAGCACTCTCGGCCCTTCCGATTTTTCCCACAACGCTCTCGACGAGCGGGTCTTGGGCAATGATCTTGTCCTGCCAGCGAAGAATCTCGGTCGCCTTGGTGAGGGAAATGCTGGGGTCGGTAATCGGCATGAACAGTGCAGTCTCTTCATCGAGGGGCGGCATGAACTCGGAGCCGATCGTAGTCGCCAGCCAAAGCGCCGATCCGAATACCACTAACGCCGCGCTCAGCGTGACAACCCTGTGCTTCAAGGCCCAGCGCAGTGCCGGTTTGTAAACCATTCCCAATGTGTGCATCACGGGGTTGGCGTCCTCACGCTGTAGTTTTCCACGGATCAGGAAGGTGCATAGCACTGGCACTAAAGTGACCGCGATAAACGTGGAGCACACCATGGCGAAGGTTTTGGTGAAGGCCAGCGGATGAAACATCTTGCCTTCCATGCCGGTGAGTGCAAATACTGGGACGAAAGCCAGAATGATGATGGTCATCGCAAAGAAAATCGGTCGGCCAACGAGCTTGGCGGCTTCCAGAGTGATTTGGCCGATCGCCGACTTGTACTCACCATGTTCGTCGTAGTACTGCTCGGCGTGCCGCAGCACGTTTTCCGTCATCACAATCCCGGCATCGACCAGCACTCCAATCGCAATCGCGATTCCGCCGAGCGACATGATGTTGGAGGAAATGTCGGCATAGTGCATGAACAGGAACGATCCCGCGACCGCCAGCGGCAATGGCAGGGTGACGATGAGGATGCTGCGGAAGTGCCACAGGAAGATCACGTGCGCGAGCGTAACCAAGAGGATCTCTTCGAGCAGTGCCGACTTCAGAGTATTCACGGCGTGAAGGATCAACGTGCTTCGGTCGTAAAAAGGAACGATGTGGACGCCCTTGGGTAATCCCGGTTCCAGCTCTACGAGTTTCGCTTTGACGCCGCTGATGACCTCTTGCGCGTTTGCTCCATTGCGGATGACCACGACGCCGCCAACGATATCCTTGCCACCCTTGTCGAGAACGCCACGGCGGAATTCCGGCCCCAAGTGAACATTCGCGACATTGCGGATGTAGACGGGAGTGCCTGCGGGGGCAATGAGGACGATGTCCTCAATGTCCGCCGTCGAGTGAATCAAGCCAATCCCCCGGACTGCCATCTCCTGGTCGCTGGCTTCAATGACCTTCGCGCCAACGTTGGTGTTGCTGCGCTGAACGCCCTCAATGACCGCGCGCAGCGGGATTCCGTAGGCTCGCAGCTTGATCGGATCAACGTCGATCTGATACTGGCGTACCCAACCGCCGATGCTCCCCACTTCTGCCACACCGGACACCGAATTCAGCTGGTACTTGATGAACCAATCTTGCAGGGAATGCAGTGTTCCGCCGTCGAAGGGGCCTTCGACTGTGTACCAGAAAACCTGCCCCACACCGGTTGCATCCGGACCCAGAACCGGTACGACTCCTTCGGGCAAGAAACCCGATGCCAGGTTGAGCCGTTCCAAGACCCGCGTGCGTGCAAAATAGGGATCAATCTTGTCCTGGAAAATGATGTTGATCATCGAGAATCCCAATGCCGAGGACGAACGCACGTCCCTCACTCCGGCCAGACCTTGCAAGTTGACGGTGAGGGGATACGTGATCTGGTCTTCGACTTCCTGCGGGCTGCGGCCTGACCAGTCGGTGTAGACGATCACCTGGTTCTCACTGAGATCAGGAATGGCGTCGATCGGCGTCCGGAGCAGAGCCCAGTATCCCCAGACAGCTAGCAGTGCGTAAACCAGCAGGATGAGGAAGCGGTTCTTCAGTGAAAATTCAATGAGCCGGTTAATCATGGTTTCTCCTTTTCACTGCGCATTCAGCCGGGCGTGATAGCTGCCCAGGAGTTGCCCGTTGCGGCTGGCATTCACTTCGACATTCCAGGAGCCCGATGTCGGGACCTTGATCGTGCCCGCGTAATCAGAGCCCTTCCATGTGAGGTCGCTTGCGACACGCATCTCCCCCATGCCCATTGCTGGCATCGCCGGCATGATGAGCGTGACTTTTACCTGCACATCAGTCACCGGCTTCCCTGAAGCGTCGAGCACGGTTACGTGCAGCGTCGCATCGGAGTTGCCGCGTGGTGTTTGCGGATCCGAGCGGAAGGTGAACCTAATCTGAGGAACGGCGGGCGCTTGTGCCTGACCTTGGTCGGCCTGCCCATGATCGGCCTGAGCATGATCGAATTCCTTCGATCCGCCAAACATCCCGGTCATACCACCCGTGATTCGAGTTTGGGAATCGATCAGGAAACTGCCTTGGCTGACGATGCGTTCGCCTTCTTTTAGTCCGGCGAGCACAGGGTAATAATCCGTGCCTGCTGGACCGAGCTGCACTTGACGTCCTTCGAATTCACCATTGCCCCTGGCCACGTAGACGAACTTGCGCATACCCGTATCGAGAACGGCAGAGCGCGGTACGGCTAGAACGTCGTGGCCTGCGGGTGCGGCAAATTTAACTTGCACGAACATGCCGGGGCGCAATCGCATGCTGGGGTTCGGAACCTCGACGCGAGCTGAGGCGGTGCGGGTCTGAGGGTTAATGGAAGTATCGAGAAATCCGACTCGCCCGTGGAGCGTCGTGCCGGGCAGTGAGTCGGAAGTGATCTCAACGGGCTGGCCGGTGTGCACGGAAGGCAAATCAGGCTGGTAGACATCTGCCTTTACCCAAATCGTGCTCAGGTCGGTGACGGTAAAGAGGACTTCTCCGGCGTTTACGTATTGTCCTTGCGTGACTTTGCGCTCCGTCACAATGCCGCTGACGGTCGAGTAAATGGGAAGTTCGATCTGAGGCTTCGCCGACGATGCGATCTCATCAAGCTGTTGTGTCGTGAGTCCCCACAGCTCCAGACGGCGGCGGCTGGCGCTTACGAGGTCTTCGGCGCCCGACACTGCTAAGGGTTCGGCACCCGTACCGAGACGCTTTCGGTTGTCGAGAGAAAGTCTGTATTCCTCGGCGGCAGAAAAGACTTCAGGGCTGTAGAGCGAAGCAATGGTCTGACCACGACGCACTTGCTGCCCCGTGAAATCAAGGTAGAGTTTGTCGATGCGGCCACCGATGCGCGTACTGATCGAAGCCAGTTGCGTTTCCGGCTCGTCCACCTTAGCGACGGCCACGAGAGCGCGTTGAAAGTTACGTCGCCTGACTTCGACCGTTTCGACACCAATGTCTGTCTGCTCCTTCTGGTTCAGCTGGATGCTGGAGCCAGAGGCCTCCGCTTGCACTTGTTCTGCGCGTTGAGAGGTGGTCTGCTCTGGTGCTGTCTCGTACTTGGGAATTGAAGCTTCTTGCGACTGAGCAGCGCTACGCTCGGGATGCGAAAGGCGCATTGCGGCATACGCGACGAAGGCCAACACCAGCCCGAGAGCGAGTCCTGTGCCAAGGAGTTTCTTTTCATGGGGAGTCATTAGCGCACCTCCGGAGTGATTTGAGGCAGAGAAGCTTGAGGGACAGGTGTATCGGACTCCTGTCCATACCGCGTCAGGGGAGCTCCCACTGCACGTTCGAGGTCGGCAATCCGCGATTCCAGTTCGGACGCAGCGCGGTAGTAATCAAGTTCAACTTCGAGAGCCGTGTTCTGACTGTCGAGCAGGTTGAGAAAGTCGGTGCGGTCGGCCTGATAAGCAGCGACGGTGGATTTCAGCGTGGCCTGTGCCTGTGGCCGAAGCGTTTTGCTGTAAAGATCAACCAGGCGCTTGGCAGATTGCGAGCGAATCAGAGCTTCCTGGATCTCCTCGAAGACGAGCGCACGCTGGTTGTCGTACTCGGCTCTGTCAGCCGAGAGATCAGCCTGTGCTTCGGCGATCTCTGCGTCGTGGCGCCCGCGGTTCAGCCAGGGCAGTGTGACGGCGAGCTCGGCCATGTACGTATTGCGATAGCGGGCCCCATCTGGCATGAGCATGTAGCCCGCGCTGAGGTTGTAGTCCGGCGTGTAGGCCTTCT
>Ga0075029_100002033_pt1 | contig 11473 bp, 12 predicted proteins | sample LitLauG_LLR_2013_FD_71391 | JGI IMG/M metagenome (GOLD analysis project Ga0075029, IMG submission 71391) | Freshwater sediment microbial communities from North America - Little Laurel Run_MetaG_LLR_2013 | ecosystem: Environmental > Aquatic > Freshwater > Creek > Sediment | place: USA...
GGTCATCGCCATCGACCTGTCGCCGACGCTGGTCGAACTGGCGCGCCAGCGTGTCGCGGCGGTGACCGGACGCGGCGGCATCGAATTCCTGATCGGCGACATGACCGACCCGGCACTCGGCAGCTTCGATCATGTGGTGGCCATGGATTCGCTGATTCACTACGAAGCCCCCGACGTGGTGCGGGTACTGACGGACCTGGCGGCGCGCACGCGCCGCTCGCTCGTGTTCACCTTCGCCCCGCGCACGCCGGCGCTGGCCGTGATGCACGCCGTCGGCCGCATTTTCCCACGCGCCAACCGGGCACCGTCGATCGCACCGGTCGCGGAAGCCCAATTGCGGGCGCGGCTGGCCGGCGACCTGGGGCTGCGTGGCTGGCAGCCGGCGCGCACCGCGCGCGTCGCGAGCGGCTTCTACACCTCACAGGCAATGGAGCTCGCGCTGGCGTGAACGGCAAGGCAATTCAGCAACGCATGCAGCGCGCCTGGATGAGGCTGGGGCCGGAGCTCCTGCCCTTCGCCGACGCCGCCAGCGAGGGGCTGCCGCTGAGCCGCCTGCTGCGGCTGTCGCTCTTTCAGGTGTCGGTGGGCATGGCGACGGTACTGCTGGTCGGCACCCTCAACCGGGTGCTGATCGTGGAACTCGGCGTATCGGCCTGGCTGGTGTCGCTGATGGTGGCGCTGCCCCTGATCTTTGCGCCGTTCCGCGCGCTGGTCGGATTCCGCTCCGACCACCACCGCTCGGTGCTGGGCTGGCGGCGGGTTCCTTATATATGGATGGGTACGCTGCTGCAGTTCGGCGGCCTGGCGATCATGCCCTTTGCGCTGATCGTCCTGTCCGGCGACACGCACGGACCGGTCATCGTCGGCCACATCGCCTCGGCGCTCGCCTTTCTGCTGGTCGGCGCCGGATTGCAGACCACGCAGACAGCCGGGCTGGCGCTCGCCACCGACCTGGCACCTGCGCCGCTGCGTCCGCGTGTGGTTGCACTGATGTACGCCATGCTGCTGCTCGGCATGGTGATCTGCGGCCTCGCCTTCGGCACGCTGCTCGCGCGGTTCAGCCAGTTCCGCCTGATCCAGGTCGTGCAGGGCGCGGCGCTGATGACCATGGCGCTGAACACGGTGGCACTCTGGAAGCAGGAGGCACGGGATCCCGTACGTACGGCCGACCCGGTCGCGCCGGCGTTCCTGGACTGCTGGCGTGCCTACGCCTCGCAGGCGCGCGCCATCCGCTTCCTGGTGGCGGTCAGCGTGGGCACGGCCGCCTTCAACATGCAGGACATCATTCTCGAGCCCTATGGCGGCGAGGTGCTGCACCTCTCGGTCAGTGCGACGACCGCGCTGACGGCGATGCTGGCGGCCGGCGCGCTGTTGGCCTTCGGCGCTGCCGCCCGCGCACTGACGCGCGGCGTCGATCCATGCCGGCTGGCCGCCTACGGCATGCTGATCGGCCTGGTGGCCTTTGCCGTCGTCATCTGTTCGGCCCCGCTGGCCTCGGCTCCGCTGTTCCGCTGCGGCGCTGCCGGCATCGGCTTCGGCAACGGCCTGTTCAGCGTCGGCACGCTCGCGGCCGCCATGGACCGCGACCACGGCGGCGCCAACGGTCTCGCGCTCGGTGCCTGGGGCGCAGTGCAGGCCGGTGCAGCGGGACTGTCCATGGCATTTGGCGGAGCCCTGCGCGACGGCGTCGCGGCGCTGGCGGGCACCGGTTCACTCGGTCCGGTACTCACCGGTCCCGCGGTGGGCTACGGCTTCGTGTATCACATCGAGATTCTGCTGCTGTTCGTGGCGCTGGTCATGCTGGGACCGCTGGTTGGCGTGACCCGTGCCCGCAGCGGCAGCGCGACCGTCGGCATTGGAATCGCCGTCCACTCGGGTTAACAACAGGTGTCATTGGAGTAATCGTCATGCATGTCGGAGCCATCACAGACTATATCGACGTCGCCCAGATCGTCCTGTACGCCTTCTGGATATTCTTCATCGGCCTGGTCATCTATCTGCGCCGCGAGGACAAGCGCGAGGGCTACCCGCTCGAGTCCGATCGCAGCAACGATCGGGTGCAGGTACAGGGCTTCCCCCGCATGCCGGCGCCGAAGACCTACAGGCTCGCCCACGGCGGCGAAGTCACGGTGCCGCGCGCGGAAGCGGCTCGCGCCGTGGCCGCCAGGCCCTACGAGCCCTGGCCCGGTGCGCCGCTGGAACCCACCGGCAATCCGCTGGCCGACGGTGTCGGGCCGGCCGCCTACGCCCAGCGCTCCAGCACGCCGGACCTGACCATCGACGGCCACCCGCGCATCGTGCCGATGCGCGTGGCCAGCGACTTCACGGTCGAGTCCCGCGATCCGGATCCGCGGGGCATGCCGGTGGTCGGCGGCGACGGTCAGGTGGGCGGTACCATCAGCGACATCTGGGTCGATCGGGCCGAACCCCAGATCCGCTACCTGGAGATCAAGGCGGGTCCGGCCGGCAGGCAGGTCCTGGTGCCGATTTCCTTCGCCGCCATCGACCGCTGGCAGCGCTGCGTGCGCGTCACGGCTCTTCTGGGCGAGCAGTTCGATACCGTGCCGGGCCTTGAAAATCCCGATCAGGTGACGCTGCTCGAGGAGGACCGCATCAGCGCCTACTACGCCGGTGGCACGCTGTACGCGGAACCGTCGCGCCTCGGGCCGCTGCTGTGAACGCCTCCATGAGTGGGTTTGAATACGACTACGAGCCCATTCCCGGCCTGCCGGGGAATCTGCCGTCCGGCGAGAGACTGCTCTGGCAGGGAAGTCCGGCCTGGTGGCCGCTGGCACGCCGCGCGCTGCGCGTGCTGCCGGTGAGTCTTTATTTCGGCCTACTGGCCCTGTGGCAGGCATCGAGCGCCTGGTCGGTACAGCACAGCCTCGTTGCCGTACGGCATTCCGTGACACTGCCGTTGCTGCTGGGCGCGGCCGTGGTTGCGATGCTCATGCTGGTCGCCTGGTTCAGCGCGCGCGCCACGGTCTACAGCATCACGAATCACCGCCTGGTGATCCGCCACGGCATCGCCCTGCCGATGTCGCTGAACCTGCCGTTCGCGCAGATTCGGTCGGCGGCAGCGAGTTTGCATCGCGACGGCACGGGCGAACTCGCGCTGGTGCTGCCCAAGCAGCAGCGCGTTGGCTACCTGCTCAACTGGCCCCATGTCCGTCCGGGCCGCTACGTACAGCCGCAGCCGACGCTGCGCAGCCTGCGCGACGCCGCCCAGGTGGCGCAACTGCTGAGCACCGCCCTGCGGGAATTCACGTCGGCTCCGGCCATCACGACGCCGGCAGCGCCGGCGAACTCCGGCGCGGGGCCTGCGATGGTGCGGGTGACCCGGCGCACGCACCACCAGCCGGCCGCCTCGGTCGCTGCCTGAACGCCGTTTCCGACATGAACGCCGCCAACCAAGTTCACGCGACTTCGCTGCCGGCCGGTACGCTGATTGGCGCCGCGACACTGGTGGCCTTCTCGCTCATCGCCGTCACGACCGCGCGCCTGCTGCACCTGCGGGGCACGACGGCCCCGAACGCGGCGGTGGTCACCGCTCTGCACCTGACCTTCACCGACCGCGCCGCGGATCACGCCGTGGAGGTTCGCGACGCGGATCGTGGCCTCCGTCTGATCCACGTGGTGCCACCCGGGTCCAACGGATTCCTGCGCGGTGTGCTGCGCGGGCTGGCCCGTGCGCGCCGCAACGAACACGTGGGCGAAGCACCCGCCTTCACGCTGACGCGCTGGTCGGATGGCCGCATGACCCTTGCCGATCCCCAGACCGGCCACCAGGTGCCGCTCGAGGTATTCGGTCCCGCCAACGCCCAGCCGTTCATGCAGTTGTTTGCCGACGATGCCGCGACCGTCTCCATTTCCAAGGAAGCTAACCCATGAGTGTTTCAGAAACCCTGGCATCCCCGGTGGATCCGACCTCCCGCGCTGCCGAAAGCGCACTGTTTGCACCGCGCTTCTACCGCACCGACTATGCGGCCATCGACCGCCTCGACGTCACGCCGCTGCGTCAGGAGTGGGAAGCGTTGCTTCAGGAATTCCGCAGCGACGGCAACCGCAATCACTTCGAGCGCGACGCCTGCTTCGAGGCCGAGCGGCGCGCTCTGCCACCCGGCCTCCACAGGGAGTTCATGGACTTCCTGATCAGTTCGGTCACCGCGGAATTCTCCGGTTGCGTGCTCTATAGTGAGATCAAGAAGCACGTCCGGAATCCGCCGGTACGCGAACTCATGAGCTTCATGGCGCGCGATGAGAGCCGGCATGCGGGCTTCATCAACAAGTCGCTCAAGGACTATGGTCTCGGCGTCGACCTGGGTCTGCTCACGCGCAGGAAAAAATACACCTACTTCAGTCCCAAGGCGATCTACTACGCCACCTACCTGTCCGAGAAGATCGGCTACGCCCGCTATATCTCGATCTACCGCCAGCTCGAACGGCACCCGGAGAAGCGGTTTCACCCGATTTTCCGCTGGTTCGAGCGCTGGTGCAACGACGAGTTCCGTCATGGGGAGGCCTTTGCGCTGATGATGCGGCTGAATCCGCAGCTGCTGCGCGGCGGCAACCGGCTGTGGATACGGTTCTTTCTGCTGGCGGTGTTCGCCACCATGTACGTGCGCGACCACATGCGACCGGAATTGCACAAGGCCTTCGGTCTCGATCCCACCGACTATGACATGCAGGTACTGCGAATCACCTCTGAGATCACCCGGCAGGTGTTCCCCTTCACACTCGATCTGGACAACCCGAAGTTCCGCGCCGGACTCGACCGACTGAGCCGCTACGCGGCCGCTGCCGAGGCGGCCAAGCGCCGCGGTGGAGGCTTGGGACTGCTGCAGCGTGCCGCCTGCGGCCTGGGGATGGGAGCAGTGTTTGCGCGCATGTACCTGCTGCCCACCCGCCCCAACACCCCGCCGCAGAGCGTGCGGCTGTCGCCGGCCTGGTAAAGGGCCGCCTGTGGTCACGGGACTGCTGATTGTCCTGTACGTGGTGGGCGTCTGGTGGTGCTCGACCGGCCTGATCCTGCTGCTGGGCAGACGACCCCGCCGCAGCCATGCGGCCAGCGTCCGCGCAGCCACCGGTGTCATGGCGCTCGCGACACTGCTGCTGCGCTGGAGCGCCGGTTCGACCACGGTCCGCGGCTCCTGCGCAGGCTTCGCTGCCGCCGTGCTGATCTGGGGCTGGCTGGAAATCACCTTCCTGCTCGGGGCCCTGACCGGTCCGCGGCGGTCCTCCTGCGAGCCCGGCTGCCACGGCTGGCGGCACCTCGTACACGCCATTGAAGCGATCCTGTACCACGAGCTCGCAACGATTGCAGCCGGGCTGCTGGTGTTCGCGCTGACCTGGCATGCCGCGAATCCGTGCGGCCTGTGGACCTTCATGATCCTCTGGGGCATGCGCATCAGTGCGAAGCTGAACCTGTTCCTCGGCGTTCCCAACACCGGCGAGTCGATGCTGCCTGCGCACCTGCGTTACCTGGGCGCCTTCTTCCGGCGGCGCGCCCTGAACATGCTCTATCCGCTATCCGTCGCTGCGGCCCTGCTGCTGTCCGTGCTGCTGATCGACGCCGCCCGGTCGATACCGTCCTGGGACTTCCGGGCCGGCGAGCTGGCGGTGCTGGCAAGCCTGGCCGTACTGGGCCTGCTCGAGCACCTCATGCTGATACTGCCCGTGCCTGCCGATGCGCCCTGGAGCGCAATGCGCTCCGCTCCGGTGCTGCGACCCAAGCCGGAATCGGTACTGTGAACGCGGCTGGCCGCGAGTTCGCGGAGCTCGCGAATCTGGCGAGCCCGGAGCAGCTGCGCCGGCTCACGCCGGCGGCGCTGCCGCGCATCGTCACGCAGCTGCGCGAATTCGTGCTCGGCAGCGTTGCCGCCAGCGGCGGACACCTGGCGGCAGGACTCGGCGTCATCGAACTCACCGTGGCATTGCATTATGTGTTCGATACGCCCCGCGACACGCTGGTCTGGGACATAGGTCACCAGTGCTACCCGCACAAGGTCCTGACCGGCCGGCGCGATCGGCTGCACACGATTCGTCAGCGCCACGGTCTTTCCGGCTTCCTGCAGCGCGAAGAGAGCGCCTACGACAGCTTCGGCGCCGGCCATTCAAGTACCTCGATCAGTGCGGCACTCGGCATGGCGCTGGGCAATGCCCGCGCCGGGGTGTCCGCCCGCACGGTCGCCGTGATCGGCGATGGTGCACTGAGCGCAGGCATGGCCTATGAGGCCCTGAATCACGCCGGCGCGCTGCAGGCCGATCTGCTGGTGGTGCTGAACGACAACGACATGTCGATTTCCGAGAGCGTGGGTGCCATGAGCGCATCGCTGCGGCGGCTGCGCACCGCCGCGGGCAGCGCCGGCGGCCGCAACTGGTTCGAGGCACTCGGGTTCCGCTACTCGGGTCCGGTCGACGGTCACGACCTCCCCGCTCTGCTGGCGGCGTTGGCATCGGCCCGGCAGACGCCCGGACCCCGCCTTCTGCACGTCGTGACCCGCAAGGGACAGGGCTATGCGCCGGCGGAAGCAAACCCGATCGCCTACCACGGCGTGACCGCCTTCGATGCCGTTCGGGGCCTGCCGGCAGGCCCGGCAGCAGCCGGCAGGCCCACCTATTCGCAGATCTTCGGCGACTGGATGTGCGCAGAGGCCGCCGAAAATCCAGGACTGGTCGCCATCACGCCGGCGATGCGCGAAGGTTCCTCGCTGGTGCGCTTCGCCCGCGAATACCCGGACCGCTATCTGGACGCAGGGATTGCCGAGCAGCACAGCGTCACGCTGGCGGCCGGCTGCGCCTGCCGCGGTCTGCGGCCGGTGGTGGCGATCTACTCAACCTTCCTGCAACGCGCCTACGACCAGCTGATTCACGATGTCTGCATTCAGAGGCTGCCGGTGGTTTTTGCGCTCGACCGCGCCGGCATCGTCGGACCCGACGGCGCGACTCATAATGGCAGCTTCGATCTCTCGTTCATGCGCTGCATACCCGGTCTTGTGATCATGACGCCGGCCGACGGACTGGAGCTGCGCGACATGCTGCATACCGCGGTGCGGCTGTCCGCACCGGTCGCGATCCGCTACCCGCGCAGCCATGTCGGCGATCAGGACCTGAGCCGGCGCGCCGCGCTGGTACCGCAGGCTACGGCCGAGTTGCGTCGCTCGGGGCGGCGCGTCGCCCTGCTCTGCTTCGGTCCGGTGCTCGCCGCCGCGATGCACGCCGCCGAACGGCTGGATGCGACCGTGGTCAACATGCGCTACGTCAAGCCCCTGGACGCACGGATGACGCTGCGCATGGCCCGTCACCACGAATTGCTGGTGACCCTGGAAGAGAACGTCGTCGCCGGCGGCGCCGGCAGCGCGGTTGCCGAATGCCTGGCCGAACACGGCGTCTCGATCCCGGTGCTGCATCTGGGCCTCCCCGACCGCTTCCTGCCGCACGGCACCCGCGAACAGTTGCTGCGCGAGGCCGGTCTCGATGCGGATGGCATCCAGGCCGCAGTCGGTGCGCGGCGCGCCGCAACGGCGCCGCCGGCCGCGACGCTTCGATCGCACGGTCGCCGGCCGCGGTCCGGGCGGCATTCCGGTCCCGGTCGCGCCGGCGCCCAGAACGGCGGCCCGAGCGGGGCCCGCTTGCGCTGAACAGGCAATGCGGTCGGCGCCGCGGCACGGCCGACCGCACCCTGCGGGCGTCGGCCGGCCGCTACTTTGCCGCTGCCGTACTGTCGGCCGCCGGCGGTGCCGCTACCACCGGCTGCAGCGGAGCCACCAGCTCCGGATAATCCTTGACCATGCTGGCCCCGTACAGCGGCTTGAATGCACCCTGATGGCAGGTCTCGCAGTCCACCTTGGCGACATCGTGCAGCGGCCCCTTGCGGCTGTCCGGAAAGGTGGCAGTGAGCGGCTCCAGGAATTTCGTATTGACGTCGCGCACCATGCGGATCCCGTACCACGCCGTGGCGCGCTGCGGAGTGCTGCCGTCCCAGGAAGTGAATGAGCGGCTGTTGTGACAGTAGGTGCAGTTGACGCCGAGCGCCCTGGACATGTGAATCATCAGGCCATAGCTCTTTTCGGCCTGTTTGATGGTGCTGCCGCTGCCGCTCCCGGGCAGCGCGACCGTGGCGACCACGCGGATGTTCTGCGGCTTGTCGGCCAGGAATGTGCCGAACGGATCATTCGGCAGCGATGTCAGGCCGACGACGGGCGCGGGCGCATTCTGGCCATCGCGATTACCCGCGAAGTCCGCACCGCGCGGCGGCCCGGGATCGTGATACCAGACGTACTGCGGCACGCCGTTGCCGCGATGGCAGGTATAGCAGGTGACGCCGGTCGCGGCGACATGACTCTTCCAGTCGCTGTTGATGTGTCGCACCATGCGCAGCATCTGCCGGGCAACGACCTTGCGGTAATTGGCGTCGCTGGCCATGTCGCTGGCGGCATGACAATAGCCGCAGCTCTCCCCCGGCGGCGCCACCCAGGCCGTCATCGCCACCATGAGACGCGCCAGCTGTCCTGCATTCAGGTCATTGAGCACCTGGATGTTCTGGTAGACGCTCGATGCCGGCGGCCCGGATGGGTCCGCCTGCGGTGTCGCCTCGGGCACCACGTTGGCGCCGGCCTGGGCGGCCAGCGTGCGCGGGTTGTACACGAGGCCCATTGCCAGCCCGCGGTATCCATGCTGGACCGTATTGACGGGCGGGCGCTCGCAGCTCGCGACCACCAGGCTCAGTGTCCCGGCCAGTGCCAGGGTGCGCACGAATCGCATGTTCATGGCGTTGCTCCGGGCAGAGTGGCGGGATCGGTGACGGTGGGGAACACCTGCGGATAGGAGGGCGCCACACCATGCTTGACCGACCAGAGATACCAGTTATCGACCACGGTGCCGGTCAGCAGGATGCCGATCCCGCCGACCAGCGGACACAGCACGGCAAACCACCAGGCCCAGCGGTGAATCGATTCCACGGTGGCGTTGAACCCCATCGTCCAGCGCCAGAAGAGCGCGGCCCGCTCGCCGCCAGTGCCACGGTCGACGATCTGCTCGAGCTCACGGTCGCCGCCGAAGCGGCTGACCGCCAGGATGGTCGCGCCGTGCATGGCGAACAGCAGCACCGAACCGTAGAGGAAGGCGATCGACAGCATGTGGAAGGGGTTGTAGAACAGGTTGCCGTAGCGAATCGAGAATGCCGCAGTCCAGTCAAGGTGCGGGAAGATTCCGAAGGGAACCGCCTCGCCCCAGCTGCCCATCAGCAGCGGCCGGATGAACCCGAGGACGAGGTACAGCCAGATCGCGGAGGCGAACGCCCAGGCCACGTGCGTACCCATGCCGAGTGCACGCGCGCGCCGGTACATCCGTGCCCACCACAGCAGCAGCGATGTGGTGAGGAAGAACCCGGCCATGAGCCACCAGCCGCCCTGGTTGAGCGCAGGGATGTGCAGCCCATTGCTGGGCGCCGGTGGTTCGAGCGCCAGCCACGGCAGCTGCCGCAGGAACTGCGTTGGACTCCAGTTGACCGAAGCCAGCATGTTGAGCCCGATGATCTCGAAGGCGATGAAACCGCAGAGCAGCGATGCCAGACCCAGCGTGCCCAGATAGAGCGGGCCGATCTGCGCGTCCCCCATCCACCCGAGCCAGTAGCTGAATGAGCCCCTGCCCTGCCGCTTCCACACACCTGCAGGTATCGGCGCACCGTCATACACCGGAGCGCGCACCTGGACGCTGGAAAAGAAGTTCATGTATTGAGCCATATGTGCCCCCAAGCCTCGATGAAAGTCCTGCCTGCCGCTGCCGACGCCAGCCTGCGTGGCCTCAGTGCCACACTGGCAGGCTCAGCCACCAGTTCCACCATTCCGGCCAGCCGCGCGTCCAGAACGGACCGCTGATGACGATGCATACCGCGCTCCAGAACACCGCGTTCAATGCCAGGAACAGGCCGAGGCGATGAATGCCGAGCGATCCGATCGAATAGCCGATGGTGTCGCGGAAGAAAGTGTTCTCGTGTTCCGCCGTCTTCACGGTCTCGCCGGGCTTCGGATTCGTGGCTGACAGGATCGCGGAGCCGTGCAGCGCCAGTGCCAGCGTGGTCGTGAAGAAGAAGCTCACCGCCAGCATATGTGCCGGGTTGTAGTGAAAGTGCAGGTACTGGTAGCCGGTGTTCGAGACCCAGTCGAGATGACTGAGTATGCCGTAGGGAAAGCCGTGACCCCACGCCCCCAGCAGGACCGGCCGGATCACGACCAGCGTGAAGTAGGCAAGGATTGCGAAGCTGAAGGCAATCGGCACGTGGTAGCCGATGCCGAGCTTGCGGCAGATCTCCACTTCGCGCAGCGCCCAGGAAATGAAGGAACCGAGCGCGCAGACCGTGACCAGCTGCCACAGCCCTCCCTGCGCCAGCGGCGCAATGCCGAGTCCGTAGCTGAGGTCAGGCGGCGCAATGCTGATCTGCCACAGGTTCCAGGTGTGGCCGAGCACCGCTCCCCAGGCGAGCATGATCACGCCGAGGGTCGCGAAGAAAATCGTGGTTACGCCGAAAAAGCCGACGTAGAAGGGGCCGACCCAGAAATCGAACAGGTCGCCGCCGATCAGAGTGCCGCCGCGCACCCGGTACTTTCTTTCAAAACTGAGCATCGCCATGACTGCTATTCCTCTTGCCGGGGTTCCTCAGCTCATTACAAATGCATTCCGTCCGTTCAGACCTGCCGTCTGCTTTAGGCAGCGGGCGGGCGGCCAGGATTGTCCCGCGCGCTCGCCCGCTGCCCTCCGCAATGCCTAGTCCACCGTCTACTTCGCGTCCGAGGCCACGGCCGCCGGCATGCTGGACGTCTGTGCCGCGGCAGCCGCAGCATGGGGTCCTTTCAGCCAGTTGAACCGTTCGGTGCTCAGCAGGATGAAATGAATCACCAGCGCAAGCACGAACAGGAAGACGAACAGAGCGACCAGAGCTCGTCGTGGGTCGAATAACGTCCAAATCCGCCACATTTCGCTAACTCCTTTTTATGAAAAGATGCAGCAGCCCGATCCGTTCACAGCCACGGACGCCACTGCCACACCAGGATGTGCGCCACCACAGCGATCGCCGTGAACACCAGGAAGCTGGTCACGAAGATCCTGTGGAACTCCTTCGCTTCGTTCTCCGTCAGCCCCGAAAGCGAGCGTCTATCATCAGCCATATAACCTCCATCAAATTGGCCCGCAGGCCGTTACCGCGCTACCCCACGCGGCCGGGTTGTCCTTGAGACGACTGGCGTCCAGGACGGGATTCCGGCTGCCAACCGGCCGGATATCGGCAATTCGCACACGCTCACCGCGGCGCATGCCACGGGGTGACGCGTGCGAGTTCCCGAATTCTGTTCATGTGCGCTCATGCGGGTTGCAACTCCCGCTCCGTTGCGCCGCGAATGCTGCGCAGCCGTTCAATCGTGACCTGCTCCTCGCCCGCGGCGCGGGCGAGGAGCAGGTCACGATTGAACGGCTGCGC
>Ga0075029_100002035_pt1 | contig 11471 bp, 28 predicted proteins | sample LitLauG_LLR_2013_FD_71391 | JGI IMG/M metagenome (GOLD analysis project Ga0075029, IMG submission 71391) | Freshwater sediment microbial communities from North America - Little Laurel Run_MetaG_LLR_2013 | ecosystem: Environmental > Aquatic > Freshwater > Creek > Sediment | place: USA...
GCCCGAAGGGAACTCGCTGGCCTTCCCCTCTCTCTGTTCGACGCGAACGGGCAAACCAAGGAAGACATCAAGGCCATCATGTATCGCCAGACCCTCAAGTGGGGGAAGATCGCGCTCACCATCGTTGATCACTGCAATCTCGTGAACCATGGCAAGCAGGGAGACAAGTTCGGCATGGCGGCTGGAACGTCCGCTGTTGCAGACTCTATGCTTGAGAGCAGCAAGCGCTTCGGTAGCCACATGCTCGCACTTGTGCAGCTCAACCTGAAGGAATTGAAGGACCGAAAAGATCATCGTCCTATCATGGGGGATGCGCGCGGTAGCTCGAACTTCGAGCAGAATGCGAACAACGTTCTATTCATGCATCGCGAGATACAGTGGACGCCAAACACGCCACCAGCCAAGGGCGAGTTCGAATACGTCAACGACTACGACAAGAAGATAGCAGACTGGAAGTGGAAGAGGGAGGAACTCGAAAACCAAGCGGAACTGATCATAGCAAAGAACCGCATGGGTCCTGCCAACATCACCCTGCCACTGATCTTCGACCAAACAAGCACCAGCTTCTACGAAAATCCAGAGAGGGACAACGAAAATAATGAGCCAGACGGATTTGCTAACGCCGCCGACTGACAATCTCCCACCGAACGTCGATAAGCACCGCGCGATAGCATACCTGCCGCTAAATGCTGCACCGCACCGTTGGCTAGGCATGGGCTACACTAAGGAGTGGGGCTACACGGAAGAACCTGCTCCGAAGATGATCCCCATATGCGGGCTGGAAGGCGCACGGTATGAGCTGATACCTGTTTGCCGTATGGTCGCGAAGATTGCTGGTTGCGGAACCCCTGACGTATGGCTAAATTGGCAATACGTTGCTGACTGGTTGAATGCCGGAGCTACTCCGGATGTGATCCGTCAAGCCATCGAGCGGCAAGTGAAGTCCATGGTGGCAAGAGGCACATACAATGGGGTGCACACGCTGAAGCTGTTCAACCGGTCGGTCATGGACGCAACCGAGATTGAAAAGATAAAGGGCAAAACATGAAGAGGATCGTCTATCTACTTGTGATGACCATGACGCTATCCGGGTGCTACTATGGGCCTATGGGTTATGGCTACCATGGGTATCACGGAGGCTACTATGGAGGCGGCGGCGGATATTACGGATACAGCCAGTCTCGATACTACTACCACTGAGCAGATCGTTCGGGTGGTGGCGCCGCACTTCGTGGCTGGTCTCATCATCAAGAACGGCTACTGCACAGAGGCAGCCCCTATCTTGCGCTGGGCGGTTGGAAAGGCATCAGATGAACTGCGCCAATACTTCAAGTCTCGTCAATGGCGAGCGAGCATAATCCGATGGAACCTTACGATATAAGAGACCTAGAGGGTCGGATAGCTCATGCGCTTGCGGTCGATTACGCAGATAGCATAGGTGGCACCGACAACGAGCCTTGGGACAGACTTCCGGAGTGTTGGCGCGAAATGTGGCGCCACGTCGCGGACGGATTGAGGAACTACCATAAAGATGGCTGACCAGCTGATGATACTGCCTGAGCACATCTTAGCTCGGGCCGCCGTCAGAAAGCCGAAATACCCAAAGAAGGGACACGCCGCTCCCACCAGGCACGGGACCAGCCGGCGAGTCGTGCAAAACCTGCAAGAACATCGCCCGCATTGAGAGGTCAAAAACCTACCTGAAATGCTCCCTGATGCGAGCATACTGGACTGGAAGCTACGGCACTGATATTAGGGCCAAAGATCCAGCGTGCCGCAAATGGGAGAAAGCAGATGCCGGAGGAAGCAACCCCGCACAGCGCGCCCGAGCCTCAGATCATGATAACCGTGAGTCGGAAGGTCCTCGGCCGCGAGATTGTCAGCCACAGACTAATCGACCCATTCCTGTTCCTTCAGACGAAATTCCCCGGGCCGATCCTCGTAGCCGAGGTGTGGAACTGCCTAGCCGAGGTCGGGTATGTCAAATCCGGCCCCTGATCCGGGTCGGGTTCGGCGGTCGCGGCCCGCGCGTGGGTAGGCAAGGCTGGGCGGTCGTGGTAGGGAGCGGCAACGCGGGGCTAGGTATGGCGGTATGGTGAGGTGAGGGATGGTAGATAGGTATGGCCGATCCACAGAAGCTCTTTGATGCGCTTGACCGAGACATCAGCCACCTGGGTCTTACTCACGCCCAGGTGGTGATAGTCCTTGGACAGTATATATCAAAGGTGATATCGAAAATCTCGCCCCTTGAGGTGCAGCTTCCGACTCTGGATACAGTGATGCGTGCCCAGTGGACTACTTGGGCAGGAGCCATCACACGAGATCACGGCCTTGAGCATGTGGCCGCACTTGAGGAGTTATTTCGTGCCGCGACAGGCAGAGACGTTGGTCTATTTGCCTCTCAGCTTGAGAGACAGCCTCCCGGCGACGGGAGCCATAGTCCGATCGCCAGAAAAGGGTAGCAACGCTCTCTACCGAATCCTCGGGACCCGCAGCATCTCGGGTTCCAAGAAGATCCTCGTGCGCCTTCAGCCCGTGCCCAGGTCAGAGCGGGCAGGCATAGGAGCGACAGCCCACGACTGGCCGCGCCACGACAAGCCAGGGCGCCCGAGCCAGCCTGAGGCTGTCAGAGAGCACCAGCCGATCATCACACCCGCACAGCGCGCCCGAGCTGCTCGCGCTCGTGCCGTGGAGCTGCTCGCCGACGATCGTGACGAGGAGCGCACCATCCCCACCGTTCGTTTGAAGAACCAGACCGTCATTCAGTCGGAGTGGCGTGATCCAGCGGACAAAAATCCTCACCGCCGAACACCGCGAGTGATTTCAGGACATCGGTCCTATGACGCGGTGGAGTATTTCGTCAATCTCGGGACGTTCAATCGGCGTCAGGCGTCGGCGGCGAGGCGGATACGGGATCAGTTCGACCGGGCCGGCGGCGTGCGCGTCGGATACGACCGGATGCAGAACGTTGGGGGAGGGTTTGGTCCATCGGCTGGTCTGAGTGAGCAGCAGCGGGCTGCAATTCAGGCGTTTGAGGCTGCTCGGGAGGCTGTTGGGCAGACGCAGTGGGTTTTCGTTTCCTTGGCGATTTTGGAGGAGAAGCGGCTGGTTGAGATAGCGGCTCGGATGGGGATGCAGGCGTATCAGGTGCAGCCTCGGCTTTTGGCCGCCTTGGACGCACTGGCTGACCACTATCACGTTTTGGACGAGCAGCGGCGTCGGGAACGGGATCGGGTGTGAGCGGTTCGCTCCGAGCGCGCTCTATCAGCTCGTCATAACGGTCCAGGATCTTGACCTTCTTTGCACCAGCAAGAGACTTGTCTTTGTCGGCGAGCGCTCGGCCGATGCGTAGCCCCTCCTTGGTCAGACCCTCTTGGCGTTGCGTGACAAACTGTGCCACGTAGACGAGAGCCTGTCGGTAGTTCTCCCACTCACCCTCGCGTCTGATCTGGTATCCCATGCGCCCTCAAAAAGCGAAGGGCACCCGGCAGAGGGTGCCCTTGCTTCTCATCGTTCATTCGGAAACGGTGCCTAACCGCAAGATGATACTAGGCGTATCCGACCGAAAAGTCAACCACTTATATCTGTCAACGTGTCGTGAGACACAGCATGCTGTGCTGGTTCTGATCTTTCCCTTCTATTCCATGGCGTCCCAAGAATGTAGACCTTACTAAGAGCTGTGCTTGGCTTAACGTAATTAACTGTTTCTTTGCGGTAGTGAGCATTCCAGCACGACGCTGCCGCTATTAGCGTGCGCTCTCCATTGCGCCTTGACCTCTCGCTTTTGAGCCAATCAAGCAGGGTATGTGCCGGATCGCCTCTGCGAAGTCCATCATCGGCGGCCGTTTTCGACCAGAACTCGATTGCGCTGTGTTCTTGGTAAAAGCACGTCACTATACCGATAGCACCAACGGGAGCCTGGAGAAGAGCGTTTTTAATCTTCGAGCTGGACGCGTGCTCTTTGAGGATAGCATCGAAAATGCGAATTGCCCGGTCATATGCTTTGACATATTCGATCCTAATCGCACTAGAATCCAACTGATTGCGAGCCACGCTAAATGGCATTTTGGAAAAGTCTGCGATAATGTAAGCCATTGAAGCGAGTGATTTGCTGAGATTTGGAGCAGAGAGGCCGGCCGCTCTAGCGGCATCGTTATGAGACCTCTTTCTCTGTCGGTCAAATGTCGCATAAATTCGCGCCACCTCATCCATTTTGGATACTTTGTAATAGTCAAACTGAATTGGAACGCTTCTCTTCCCGGTCCCAATGGCTTCCAAGGTGTGGTTGCCATTTACAATTAAATGACAGCCGTCTGGAAGGACGCAAATAGCTACGTTAGTCCATGGGCGGAACCTGCCATCGTCCATCTCGAACTTGAGGCGATTAACGTGCTCTTGGCTTATGGGGCGCTGATGCTCATAATGGCAAGTTGCACGCAGCTCTCTGGCATATTCAGGAGAGACAAACCTCCTTATCGTTTCTTCTCCAGAGTATGGTTCTAGCAAGTCATTTTTCACGTCACTTACACTCCTATGGTTTACGGTTTCGCACGCACGATCCTCAGATTTCTTTCCTTGGTTTGAAGAGCCTCGCTCGCTTCAGGCGCCTACCATGGAGACGCCCTGCTGATTTGTTTATTCTTCTGGCAGCGTATCCTCGAACGTCTCGTGCTGCTCGCCGATGACTCGGATATCGCGGCCATTCTCGCAGCTTCTCATATGCAAGCGCAGCCCGATGTTGTTGCCCGGGCCAAGCTGGTTGACCAGCCATCCGATGCAGTATTCCTCGTGCCCCTCATGGCACGCCATGACGTGCCCTGTGTTGCAAAGGCTACCGGGCTCGGCGATCGTGACCGCCAGCGCCTTGTGTTTCGCCACGTCATAGCCGCGAGGTATGTCGTGCGGGTTCGTGGATACCTTCCACGGACACAGCTTGCATTGAACTGCGCGGTTCAGTCTCCAGGTCATGGCTTGCCGTTCCGGATGAGCCGGCGTATCTCAGCGAATGAGGTAGCCTGAACTGGGACACCAACGGTGAACTTGCCGGGCTCATCCTCGGACTCGGCGACGACGCACTGTTTCCCGAGTTCCCTGGTCTTCTGCTCGGCGATCTTGACCGCCTCCTCGTATGTGTGGTTTCCGAACATTCACTTGACCTCCGGCTTGCATGCGTGGGCAATGGTGTAGCTGACCCGCTCGGCTCCGTCCTCGATGTTCTTCGAGATGCGAATCAGGCATAGCTCGATCAGCAGAGAAAAGGACAAAGCCGCGAGCACTGAAGCGCAAACCACCGCCCTCATGGCTTTGGCTCCTCGATCCACACCTTGACGCCAGAGCGCACCTTGCGCGTCTTGATCCGCTTCTCAGCGGCGGCCTTGCGCCAGTAGGCGCCGGTTCTCTGTGCAGTCTCGAAGTCACCGTCACGGTGGATAGAGTAGAGCATGTGCAGCAACCAATACCGCGAGTTGCTGTCCATCACGGACATCGACGGGACCATGAGCCCGCCCGTCACGGGCAGCGTGATCCGCTCATCTCCGCCACCGTGGCGCACCAGCAGATAGGTGTAGACCAGCCCCTTGACCAGCCGGAAGTGGTGCGAGTGGCAGTCCAGCCCTCCGCACCGGCCGGGCTCGTCGTAGATCAGCTCATCGCCCTCCGCGAGATCGGGCGGATTGACCGGCCAGGTAGAGAATGACTTGCCGTCCCAGGAATACCCAGGCTCGCCGTTGATCGTTGGCTTTCCGCAGCAGCACATCACTCGGCCTCCCCGAGTTGGTCATCGAAGAAGGACCCATCGTTGCCGATGTCCTTCAGTTCAGCGGTCAGTCCCTCGTCGGGCACTTCGTCCAGAGCCACGATCTTGGGTCTCATAGATGAGATCCAATCTTCGTCCGAGCGTTCCTCCATCTCAGAGACCGACTTGTCTCCGAGTTCCAGGCTGGCGGCATCCTTGGTCTCAGCCGTGAGAAACACCACGAATTGGACGGTCGCCTTGAATACCTTCAGTGCCATCACTCGGCCTCCGTCTTGGCGATCACGCCCTTGGCGCGATTGCATATGTCGTAGAGTTCGCCCCACATGGTCTTGGTGATCGGCAGCCCGGCGTGCTGGCGACTATTCAGCACGTCCGCCAGATGCACGACCGCACGGAGTTCAGCGAGTAATTCTGGCGCAGTTGCAAGCAGCAATCCGTCTTCCTCGTAGTGCTCCAGGCCGTTGCATTTAACCTGCGCAACGGCCATGCCGTTTGCATCCTCGACATACAGGCCGGTCCAGTTCCAGGGTCCTTCAGTATGCGCCATCACTCGCCCTCCTTCGTTCTGACAACTCGGACAGTGGTGCCCTTCAAAGGGGCATTGTGGAGCATGGCTGAAGGAATGATCCACCACTCGTCCTCTCCCTGGAACCGATCGCCCTGAGCCTCGACGGACACTGTGGTAACGATGCGTCCGTTATCGTCAACATGGCGGCCGATGCTAACGATGCACCCAGGCGCGTCTATGTGTATCGCTTCGGTGCGAGGACCCATGGTGATGTATTTGGTGCGCAGCCTCGCGGGGTGATTGGGCATCACTTGTCCTCCGAAGCGTATTCGCCCGCTTCCTGGTCGGTCTCGAATTGATCATCCTGCCACTCGCGCCAAGTCATTGTGACCTCAGTTACAAGGTCCATGGCTTCCCGGTAAGCGGTCTCAGGATACTCTATGTCAAGATCAATCTCCGAAACGTGCGTTTCGCCCTCGCAATCCTCGCACTCACAATGGTCGAACGTGTTGCCAAGCACCCACTCCTGGGTCTCTACTGACCAATTGGCCCATGCGTCACGCACTATGTTCGGACTGCCGCACTTCTCGCAAACCATCACAATGCGCGCCATCACTTGTCTCCCATACGAGGAGACCAAGTCACCTCATAAATGCTGTTGAGGGTGCTCACAAAGTCTCCATCCTCATGGATGATCGCAGAGGTCCGGATGACCTGCCCAGACTCAAACCTGCCAAGTGTGTCATTGATGATGGTGCCGACGATGCAGTCGCCGACCCGGCGAGCTGCAACTAGCTTGGCGGTAACATTCGCCATCTCTTTTACTCCTGCCCGCTGTTTGAAAGCTATCGGCGAGGCGCCCGACAAGAGAGAGTATGGCAAAAAGCTATGTGATAGTCAACCGAAAAGATAGCTTGACACGCACTAAATGGCTATGGCATTATGAGTGGGTCAAAAAGAGCAGTTCGGGAGTATGTGTCATGTAACCGCATCGCACCTCTTGAGATCCACATACGGTTTATTCGGGCCAGTCCGGCGGTTTCACATGCAACCACACGCGCCGACCGGGCTGGTCCGCCAGAATTTCCAGGAGTATGTCTGTGCCGCGCTCGAACAAGGATAAGTGGTGGGGCAATGACGATGACATCGTCCTTTTATTCGATCGCAAGGATAGCACTCGGCGCACGTCTGAGCAGATGGAACGCATGGTCGATCTAATGCGTGCCGCAGCCAACGAGATGGGCTACGATATTAGCTCATATGGCACAGCAAAGAACATGATCAGTCTGTTCAAAAATGTCTACACTCAGGAGGAAAAAGATGACAGACCGAGTTAACGCGCTTCTCGTCCATCTTGAGCAGGACATCCGCGAGGATGACGTTCAAGGACTTGTCGGGGCAATCCTGTGGATGCGATACGTCCAGAAGGTTGAGCTGAACGTTACGGACTATAATCAGCGTTTGGCGGAGGAGAGGGCGAGGATGGATCTTTAGCAGAAGATACTACAGGCTCTTCGCTCGAAGGACTAGTTTCCGCGAGTCGCTTCAATTCCGCGAGTCGCTGGCGCTTGTAGCGTGACATCCTCCCGCTCGGTGGGACGCGCCCTTCAGTTAAAGGGCGAAACGCCACATGCTCTAGGGATAGTTTGCACGCCAATCCCAGCATGCGCTCGCGGTCGATCACGACCTTGAATAGTATTCGCGCGCCCCGATAACTGAGGGACATGGGATACCGCCTCCTGAGTTCCACCCATGGAATCAGGAGGTCTTTCGCGTCCGCGCGCAGGTCCGCGAGCGATGGAGCCACCATTTCTTTCGAGTGGATCATCGGGACATCATCAGACTTTCGCTGGTATCTCCCCAGCACGTTCCGAAACTGCCAATGCAGCATGTAGTCCCGAGCAAAACCAGTCTTACGTCGAGACTTGCTCTTGCGTTTCTTAGCCTTCTTCTTGGTCTTTTTCTTCGGTAGCTTCTTGGGCTGAATTGGCTTAGCCTTGAGCTGGTCTTCGCCTCGGGCTACGTTCCGCCTGTATCCTGAGTCTATCGCGTCGCGCTGGTCCTGTGTGAGTTCGGGATGCGCTTTCATGTAGAGCAGCATATCGTAATAGCGGAGACCTCTATCCGCCATCTCCTTGCCGATCGCCACAAACTTGCGTCGCGTCCTGCGTTTTTGCTGTGGTTCCGGAGTCGAGTAGGCCCAGTCCAGATCCTTCGAGTGGTCTTCGATCATTCTGGACACCATACCAACAAAATCAACGGCTTGGCAAGATACTGGTTGCAATCACTCTGCCATTATGGCATGATCTCGCACATAAGAACGAAACACACCGGAGAGCAAAGATGGCAACGATGCGGTCATATCTCGTCAGCTTCTCCCCAGCGGAGCGCACACGGGATAATACGTTCCTGATCCACATTACCAACCAAAGCCCGGCGGCCACAGTCGAGGCGGCGTCGCTGGACGAGTTGGGCCAGTATGTTGCGCAGATGGCGCAAGCTTACGGTAAGACGTGCAGCGCCTATGTGCGGTTGAAGGATCGCAATGCGCGCAAGCCGGCCGGCTTCGATGCGCGTTTCAGTAGCTCCAGCAAGAGCATTTACGAAATGCCAACGGTGGAGGTGTAACAATGGAAGTCGTAGTCCTCACGATCGAGCACGAATATGGCGTTGATACGTGGGCCTTCTCCACAATGGAAAAGGCTCAAAAACGTCTCGTTGCTTGGGTCCGAGATTGGTTGGGCGAGGAAATAGAAGACCCCGCGCCTGAAGACGACTCAGACGCGATTGACTCTTATTTCGGGCGCGTCGTGCATCAGAGCTATACGTGCCGCGCCTGCGTCGTGGACAGCGAGGAGTCTGGAGCATGACCGTATACGAGACCAAGCTTCGCGGCGCACGCAAGCGGATCAAAGATGCAATTGCTCTCGCGCCCGCAGGATGCAAGGACGATCTTCGCACTGCGGTGGAGATGCTGGACGTAATGATCGACTCTGCATCTTTCGCAGGGTCGATCACTGAAAAGGAAGGGGTAGTCCAGTGAAACTAACAAAGGAACAGACCGAGATATATGCCAAGCTGGAGGCGGCAGGCTTCTACGTCGGCGCCCGCAATCCGTTGCTCAATCAGGCGTTCAGCGGACAGTTCATGGTCGCCGATCTGAATGAATGGGACGGCAAGGCTTCTGAGAGTGCGGCTGATGGTCCGCCGTGCATCGTGGGAGACGATCTCGCCAATCTCATTGACGATGCCGCATCGTGGCTGGCAGATGATTCGCCTCCGCTTCGGACGGTTTACGATATCCTGTTTCAGGAATATGTCGCAGTTAGTGGCGGCGAGCCTGATAGTGATATGGACTCCGCGCTCCAAACGATCGGCCGTTATATGGACCAGAATCTCGCGATCGAGCAATTCCATCGTGAGTTGAAGTTCATGGCGGACGTTTTCACGCGAGCCGCCAATGAACTGGGAGACGTGTGATGAAATTCATGGGTGGAACACTGACAGCGGCAGACCTCCCAAGGCTGGAGGCGAACCTCAAGCGTCTGCGCAAGATCGTCAACGAACTTAAGAAGGAGCAGGCTCCCAAGTCCAGCGCCGAGCAGTTCTGGCAAGACTACCAGATCGCTGTGCAGAATATCTCGCGTCAGCCAATGCGGGTAAGGGATGATCTGTGGGTGCTCTGTGAGCATCGCCGTGCACTGGGATATGACCGGATTCCTTCCGGCTGCAAATTTTCAGACTTCCACTATGGCGACGCGTGGAAAGTGCGAGCCAAGTCCGGCGAGACGGTGCTCGCCCGACTGCCCACACGGGTCTGCAAGCACAAAGGACCACGTGGCGGGGAAATCCGGTATATGCGCGACCAGAGGCTGCCGGCGGCGGAATACTGGCCCTCTGGGCAGCTGCCTAACGTGGGGCTGGAGATCGCTCCGCCACCATCGGCGCCCGCCACATGGGAAGGGCAGCACCCGATGCTGGCGAGTCTCAACGAGTTCCTGGAGTCCGAGCGCGAGCAGAAGGACAACGATCGCGAGATTTGGCGCGTCAATTGCCTGTGTGACGGCGAGTTTCTCGCGCAACAGCACAAGCGCAAGCGGATCGTCCAGGATATCTGCGAGGAAGCCGAGCGGATGGAGTTCCACGATCCTGACCGCGTTCATATCCGCGAGGTAGCGGACGTGCACTACCTGCTGGATAAGGCAGCGCAGAACCGCGCCAAGCTTCGCCAGCTGCATGTGTGGTGCATCGAAGCGGACGCTGAGCAGCTGGAAAGCCAGGAATACCGGAGAGCAGCATGAACCTACAAGACTCTCTCACGGAGGCGTTTCGTCTTACGACTGGGCTACCCGAGATCGAAGACGATACTGCCAAGGCAGTTATTCAAGCATTATGCGAGGACAAGGATAATTGCCACATGAGCCTCGCAGACTTCTGCCGAGCATGGGCCTCAATCATTGAGGGCGCCGTTGATTTGGTGACAGAATGACGGACGATGATATGAGGTTCTTGCTCAAGATACTGATTGATGGTATGCTCTGGACGATCGGCTCGGTATGCTTATGTGCCGTCTGGAGCATGGTCAAGCGGGAATGGCGGTTCTCACGGATCATATGTTCCGTGGAGCCTGGAACGTATAAGGTGGAATTGAATGTTACGCATCATGTGGACTAAGCCTAATCTATGGAGTGATGTGCCTCTCTATCCGAGGTATTCTGCTTCGTGCTTTGGCGAGGTTAGGGGGCCAAGTGACTGAGACCCGCCCCGGTGGCTATGATCAGAGAGTTCGCGAGATTGCGCGAGAGACGATTGAGGCTTATCGCGATGGGATCAAGGATGCCATTCGAGCTGAAATCCGCGAGACGTTGGCTGATTTCCGCGAGTCGCTCGATCAATTCTGCGAGTCGTTCGAATCCGCGAGTAGCTCGAAATGCACGAGTCATGGACTCATGGAGTCTATAGGTCAGGATGATGTCCCGGCTTCCCTCCGAGGGAAGGGGAACATCCATTTCCAGCCGGTTCCGGATGATGGTCTTCGCTCTGCCACTCTGACGCTTGCGCAGTGGGAAACCATCCTGGATCTCCTGCATTCTCGTTGGACTGGCTCGGATATCGTCCGCAGTCTTTGCGGCCAATTGCGCCAGGAACCTCCCCGGATTCCGGGCGTTTCGTCGTTTGGGGCTAGGGGGCGGGTCGTGCCCTAGTGGG
>Ga0075029_100002036_pt1 | contig 11465 bp, 9 predicted proteins | sample LitLauG_LLR_2013_FD_71391 | JGI IMG/M metagenome (GOLD analysis project Ga0075029, IMG submission 71391) | Freshwater sediment microbial communities from North America - Little Laurel Run_MetaG_LLR_2013 | ecosystem: Environmental > Aquatic > Freshwater > Creek > Sediment | place: USA...
CGGCGGCCGCGACCAGGGCAGCGCTATCGTCGCGCGTGAGCGCTCCCTGACCCAGGATGATCGCGGGATGCTCCGCACCCTTCAGCGCCTTGGCGAAATCGGATCTGCCGCCCGCCAGGGCGGACAAGGCCTGCGGCCCCTCTCCCAGATGATCAAAGCCATAGGTGAGGTCGGCGGCCTCGCCGATCAGGCCGATGCGAACGCCGCCGGCCAGCCACATCTTGCGGAGGCGGGCATTGAGAACCGGCGCCTCCAGCCGAGGATTGGCGCCGACGATAAGGACCACGTCGGCCCGCTCCAGCCCCTCGATGGTGCTGTTGAACAGCCAGGACTCGCGGGGTCCGGCGCCAAGGACCAAGCCGTCCTGTCGGCAGTCCAGAGAGGTAACACCAATGGAGCTTAGCAAATCCTTGGCCGCCTTCATGGATTCGGCGTCCTGTAGGTCACCGGCGATGGCGCCTATCCGATCGGCCGCAGCCGACCGCAGGCGTTCGGCGACCACGGCCAGGGCCTCGTCCCAGCTCGCGGGCGATAGCTTGCCATTCTGCTTGATCATCGGCCGATCCAGCCGCTGCCTGGCCAAGCCATCGCAGGCGTAGCGCGTCTTGTCGCTGATCCACTCTTCGTTCACCGCATCGTTCACACGAGGAAGGATGCGCAGCACCGCCGCGCCGCGCGAATCCACCCGGATCGCGCTGCCGAGGGCGTCCATCACATCCACGCTCTCGGTCTTGGTCAGCTCCCACGGCCGCGCGTTGAAGGCGTAGGGCCGTGAGGTCAAAGCGCCCACCGGGCAAAGATCGATCACATTGGCCGACAACTCGCTCATCACCGCCTTATCGAGATAGGTGGTGATCTCCACGTCCTCGCCTCGCGAGATCAGGCCAATCTCGGGCACGCCCGCAACCTCGGTGATGAAACGGACACAACGGGTGCATTGGATGCACCGCGTCATCACCGTCTTGATCAGCGGACCCATGTGCTTTTCTTCGACGGCGCGCTTGTTCTCGGCATAGCGGCTGCCATCGCGGCCATAGCCGACGCTTTGATCCTGCAAATCGCACTCACCGCCTTGGTCGCAGATCGGGCAGTCCAGGGGGTGATTGATCAGCAGGAATTCCATCACGCCCTTGCGGGCCTTCTCGACCATCGGCGAGTTGGTGATGATTTCCTGGCCGTCGGCGGCGGGGAGCGCGCACGACGCCTGAGGTTTAGGCGGCCCGGGCTTCACCTCGACCAGGCACATGCGGCAGTTACCGGCGATCGACAGCCGCTCGTGGTAGCAAAATCGCGGGATCTCCTCGCCGGCCAACTCGGCGACCTGAAGAACCGTCATGCCGTTGTCGAACTCGACCTCGACCCCGTTCACCTTGGCTTTGGGCATGCGGACCGGTCTCTCAGCGCGGCGTCGAAATTCTAACGTATTCGGCGGTGATCGTTCGCTGCCACAATCGGGCGCGGATGTCGGGTCGGCGAACCATGGCGAGGGGCGATAGCGCCTTCCTTGGCGACCTTCAAGGCCGCTGGCCGTTCATCTGACATGTATTGGCAGGATTTCGGCCGCCAGGCGCACTTCGTCCCCAAGGCCGTAGTGATAGTAGGCAGGTCGGGACACAAATCGGAGGAGCTTGAAAAGCCGCAACCGAATTCGGCGAATGATTTTCATGCGTTTTCCGGGCAGCAGATTCTCGTTGACCACATGAACCACCCATTGCCGAGGGTCCCGCGACAGATCGATTTCCGCGTGCGAAATCATCTCCTCAAGGACGGATTCCACATTTGGGTCCTCCATGAAGCCGAACCTCAGTTCAACCCGCACCAGACTGCCGTTCTGGTTTCGGTCGAGAACCGTTACCGAGTATCGATTCTCGCGGACATACGGGATCTTGGGGTGGGTCACCTGAACGAAAATGAGATGTCGAGGCAGGACGCCAAACCGATCCCAAAGCAACTGAAGGAGCGTCGGCGTCCGCGCCGCGCCCGGGTGGACCGGCGCCGGCACCATCAGAATTGCGGTGCGCTCGATGAACTCCGAGGATTGCCGATGCAGCTTGATGAGTTCCGCGACAGTCATGGTCGGCTTGGCCGAATAGGCCGCGTAGGTGAGCTTTCGTCCCCAGCGCCATGTGTTCATGATGATGAAGACCGTCGCGCCGATGGCGATGGGCGCATACCCGCCCTGGAGGAACTTCAGGGAATTTGCCGTGATGAAGGTCGTATCGATCAGGCCGAGGCCGCCAAACACGATCAGGGAACGTAAGCGCCCCCACTTCCAGACTTCGCGCGCGACGACGATCATCGCCATCGATGTCGTCAGCATCACGCCTGATTCCGCGAGGCCATAGGCCGCGCCAAGGGCCGCACTGGAGCCGAAGGCCAACACCAGGCTCGCGCACCCGACATAGAGCCCCCAATTGATGAACGGCACATAGACCTCGCCGGCCTGGGCGTGGTGGGTGTGCTTGACCTGCAGGCGAGGAAAGACGCCCAAGGCTATCGCCTGGGCGATCAGGGAAAACGCTCCTGAAATCAGGGCCTGGGACGCGATTACGGTCGCCAGGGTCGCGAGCATGACCATGGGGTAGAGTCCAACCTTGGGGACGAGGTCGAAGAAAAGGTTGTCGCCGGCGTGGCCGCCAAGCAGAGCGGCGCCCTGCCCTAAATAGTTGAGCACCAGGCAAGGCAGCACGATCAGGAACCAACCCGAGCGGATCGGACCGGCGCCGAAGTGCCCGAGATCGGCGTACATGGCCTCGCCTCCGGTCAGCACCAGCACCACCGCGCCAAGCGCCGTCAGGGCCGCGCCGAACTGGCTCCGGACCAGGAAGTTCAATCCATTCAGAGGATCAAACGCGTTCAGGATCTCAGGGTGCGACGGAATTTTTTCGCAACCCAGCGTGGCGATGACGAGAAACCACACCACCATGATCGGACCGAACACGCGTCCGACGCCGGCGGACCCCAAATGCTGGAACGCGAACAGCGCCGTCAGCAGCACGAGCGTGAGCGGAATCACCGCATGGGCGAGCATCGGCGTTGCGACCGCCAGGCCTTCCGTGGCGGACAGCACGCTGATCGCCGGGGTGATCATTCCATCGCCCAACAACAACCCGGCTCCGAGCAACAACATCCACAGCACGACGGGCATGCCGCGCTTCTTGAACCGGTCGACCAATCCGTAGAGAGCGAACACGCCCCCCTCGCCGTCATTGTCCGCCCTCAGGACCAGGATGGCGTATTTGAGCGCGATGACCAGGATGAGCGCCCAGATCACGACCGATATGCCGCCGACGATGTCCTGGGGTTTAAGGCGCGACCGCGCGGCGGGTGAAAAGAGAAGGTTCAGGGCATAAAGCGGCGATGTGCCGATATCGCCGTAGACGACGCCGATCGCCGCGATCGTGGCGCCCAGCCGGAATGTCGTGATCCTGTCATGCAAACGCGAACGCCTGCCGGCGCCCGAAGTCGGCGCCGCCGCCACCGGTGAGGATTTGGTCGAACTCATCGCGCGTGACCTATCGGCGCCAGGCGCGCCGACGGTCAAGCGGACCTGTCAGGTATCGAGCCTATTCCGCCGCGATCAGCGTGACGCCAGGATGATTGGCGCGACGGGATCGATAGTTGGCGATCCGCGCCTCGATTTCGGGCCGGAAATGCCGAAACAGGCCCTGGATCGGCCAGGCCGCGGCGTCGCCCAGGCCGCAGATCGTGTGGCCTTCGACCTGACTGGCCACGTCCAGCAGCATGTCGATTTCCGAGGGTTCGGCTTCGCCGGTGACCATCCGTTCCATGATCCGCCACATCCAGCCGGTCCCTTCCCGGCAAGGCGTGCACTGTCCGCAGCTTTCATGCTTGTAGAAATAGGATAGCCGGGCGATCGCCGCGACGATGTCGCAGTCCTTGTCCATGACGATCATGGCGGCGGTGCCCAGGCCCGACTTGCGCGCCACAAGGTCGTCGAAGTCCATGAGGGCAACCTCGGCTTCCTCCGCCGGGATCATGCGCACGGATGACCCCCCGGGAATGACCGCCTTGAGGTTACCCCAGCCGCCGCGGACTCCGCCGAAGTGCTCGTCGATCAGTTGCCGAAGCGGGATCGACATCGCCTCCTCGACCACGCAGGGCTTGTTGACGTGTCCCGACGCGCTCATCAGCTTGGTGCCAGTGTTGTTCTTTCGACCGAAACCGGTGAACCACGCCGCGCCGCGGCGCAGAATCTCGGGCGCCACCGAGATCGATTCGACATTGTTCACGGTGGTTGGGCAGCCATAGACGCCGGCGCCGGCGGGGAACGGCGGCTTCAGTCGCGGCTGGCCCTTCTTGCCTTCCAGGCTTTCCAGCAAGGCCATCTCGTCGCCGCAGATATAGGCGCCGCCCCCATGGGTGACGCGAATGTCGCAGTCCCAGCCGTGGATGTTGTCCTTGCCGATCAGACGCGCGGCGCGCGCCTCGATCAGGGCCGCCTCCAGCCGCTCTCGCTCGTGCACATATTCGCCGCGAATATAGATGAAACAGTCGTGCGCGCGGATGGCGTAGCTGGCGACCAGACACCCTTCGATCAGTCGGTGCGGATCATTGCGCATGATCTCGCGATCCTTGCAGGTGCCGGGCTCGGACTCGTCGGCGTTGACCACCAGATAGTGCGGCCGTTCGCCCAGCTGCTTGGGCATGAAGGTCCATTTCAGGCCGGTGCCGAAGCCGGCGCCGCCGCGGCCGCGAAGTCCCGAGGCCTTGATCTGGTCGCAGATCCATTCCGGCGTCTGGCTCAGCATATCGACGGTGGCGTTCCACACCCCGCGCGCTTTCGCCCCCTCCAGCCGCCAATCGTGCAGCCCGTAGAGATTGGTGAAGATCCGGTCCTTGTCTTCGAGAACGCCCGCCATGCCTATCTCTTCAGCTCTCGCATCTGGGCGCGCGCTTCGGCCGCGCGCCGGGCCATCGACAGGCCCATGAGGCCCCATCCAAAAACGATCCCCGATATGCCGACATAGACCAGCCACGTCGGCGCGCCCGCTGTGTAGCGTCCGGACAGCATCGCCAGCACGCCGAGCAGACAGGCGACGAGACCGGCGGTCTTAAGGGCTTGCGAGTCTCTCAAGAGGCGGGCGCCGTCTCGGCCGGGGGCGCGACGTTGGGCAATCCGCCCTCGAGCGGCCTGGCGCGGCTTCCGTCATAGAGTGTCGGGTCGGTCAGCGTCAGCGCCCCGCCTTCCGGCGCCGCGCCCTGGCGGCCGATCGCGGATCCGGGCGCAGGCGGCTTGCCCGACGCGAATCCGTCGAGAATAGCGCCGAGGGACTCCACGGTCAGGTCCTCGTGGTAGTAGTCGTTGATGGCGACCATCGGCGCGTTGGCGCACGCGCCCATGCACTCGACTTCCTCCCAGGAAAACTTGCCGTCCGCCGAGCAATGCCCCTTGGGTCCGATGCGTTCGCCGAGCAGATCCTTCAGGGCGTTGGCGCCCCGAAGCATGCAGGGCGTGGTGCCGCAGAGCTGCACATGGGCGGTGGTCCCGACCGGCGAGAGCTGGAACATCGTATAGAAGGTCGCGATCTCCAGCACCCGGATCACCGGCATGCCCAGCGTCTCGGCGACCACGCGCAGAGCCGGCTCGGACACCCAGCCTTCCTGTTTCTGCACAAGCCACAGCAGCGGAATCACAGCCGACTGCTGCCGGCCGGCTGGAAACCGTCCGATCCAGTCCTTGGCGCTCGCCAGAGAGGCGGCGTTGAAGGCGAAGGCGGCGGGCTGCGCCTTGGCCAGGCGACGCACGCTCATCGATCGACCTCCCCAAACACGATATCCAGCGATCCCAGTACCGCGCTCATGTCGGCCAGCATGTGGCCGCGGCTGATCCAATCCATCGCCGAGAGGTGAACGAAACTGGGCGCGCGGATCTTGCACCGGTAAGGCCGGTTGGTGCCGTCTGCGACCAGATAGACGCCAAACTCGCCCTTAGGCGCTTCCACCGCCGCGTAGACCTCGCCGGCCGGCACACGAAAGCCTTCACTGAAGAGTTTGAAATGATGGATCAAAGACTCCATCGACGTCTTCATGTCGCCCCGTCTGGGTGGGGAGACCTTGTGATCGTCGGTCAGGGACGGGCCAGGCGTTTTGCGCAGGCGATCGCAACATTGCAGCATGATCCGCACCGACTGGCGCATCTCTTCCATGCGGCAGAGGTAGCGATCGTAGCAGTCGCCGTTGACCCCCAGGGGCACGTCGAATTCCAGCTCGTCGTAACATTCGTAGGGCTGATTGCGCCGCAGATCCCAGGCCACGCCGCTGCCACGCAGCATCACGCCGCTGAATCCCCACGCGAAGGTCTGTTCCTTGGGCACGACGCCCACGTCGACGTTGCGTTGCTTGAAGATGCGGTTCGGCGTGACGAGGCCGTCGATGTCGGCCAGCACCTTGGGAAACGCCTTGGCCCACTCTTCGATATCGTTGATCAGCGCCTCGGGCAGATCCTGCCGGACGCCGCCGGGCCGGAAATAGTTGGCGTGCATGCGCGCGCCCGAGGCCCGCTCATAGAACACCATCAGCTTCTCGCGTTCCTCGAACCCCCACAGGAACGGTGTCATGGCCCCGACGTCCAGCGCCTGGGTGGTGACGTTCATCAGGTGATTGAGCACCCGCCCGATCTCGCAATAGAGGACGCGGATCAACTGGCCGCGGATCGGAATCTCCAGCCCCATCATGCGCTCGATCGCCATGACGAAGGCATGTTCCTGATTGATCGGCGCCACATAGTCCAGGCGGTCGAAATAGGGGGTATTCTGGGTGTAGGGCCGCGCCTCGATGAGCTTTTCAGTGCCGCGGTGCAGCAGCCCGATATGTGGATCGACCCGCTCGACGAGCTCGCCGTCAAGTTCCAGGATCATCCGCAAAACCCCGTGTGCGGCGGGATGTTGCGGGCCAAAGTTCAGGCTGAACTTGCGGTCCGGGGTCTCACCGGGCGCCAGGTCCGCCGCCGTCGCCGGCGCGATTTCGGGCGTCAGGCTCATGCGCCGCCTCCGGCTTTCTCATCGCCCGGCAGGGCGCCGCCCGGGCGGGCGTAATCCGCGCCTTCCCAGGGCGAAAGCGCGTCCCAGTTGCGGTATTCAACGGATTTCACCGGCTCATAGACGACGCGCTTGAGCTCATCGTCGTAGCGCACCTCTAGATATCCCGTCATCGGGAAATCCTTGCGCAGCGGATGCCCCTCGAAACCGTAGTCGGTAAGGATCCGCCGCAAATCGGGGTGGCCCTCGAACATCATGCCATACATGTCGAAGGCTTCGCGTTCGAACCAGTCGGCGACCGGGAAGACATCGACCACGGACGCCAGACTCTCGCCCTCGCCCAGTCGAACCTTCACGCGGATGCGGCGGTTATGCACCAGGGAAAGCAGGTGATAGACCACCTCGAACCGCTTGGGGCGCTCGGGATAGTCGGCGCCGCAGATGTCGATCAGCTGCTGAAACCGCAGGGCGGGCTCATCGCGAAGTCTCGTCAGCACGGGCAAAACCTGGGCGACGCCGATCTCGACCGTCAACTCCCCAAAGGCCACGCTTCGCGCCACAACCGCCTCGCCGCAGGCCTCGGCCACCAGCGCGCCCAGATCTTCCAGCACCGCGTCTGTCACTCGCCAGTTCATGCGCTCGGCCTCAACGCTCGATCGTGCCGGTGCGGCGGATTTTCTTCTGCAGCTGCAGAATGCCATAGAGCAAAGCCTCGGCCGTCGGCGGACAGCCCGGCACATAGACATCGACCGGCACGATCCGGTCGCAGCCCCGCACCACCGAATAGCTGAAGTAGTAATAGCCGCCGCCATTGGCGCAGCTGCCCATCGAGATCACATAGCGCGGCTCGGGCATCTGGTCGTAGACCTTGCGCATCGCGGGGGCCATCTTGTTGGTCAGGGTGCCGGCGACGATCATCAGGTCCGACTGGCGCGGGCTGCCGCGCGGGGCGACGCCGAATCGCTCCAGGTCAAACCGCGCCGCGGCCACCTGCATCATTTCCACCGCGCAGCAGGCGAGGCCAAAGCTCATGAACATCAATGAGCCGGTGCGCGCCCAGGTGATCACGTCATCCAGCGCGGTGACCACGAACCCCTTGTCCGACAGCTCGCCGGAAAGGCCGTCGAAGCCGACGTCGTGCCGGCTCGGATCATAACCCTCAACGGCCACACGCGCGCCGGCCAGCGCCGGACGGTCGGGAACGACTATTCCCATTCCAGGGCGCCTTTCTTCCATTCGTAGATAAAGCCGACGGTCAGGACGCCCAGGAAGGTCATCATGCTCCAGAACGCGAATTCCGCCGTGGCGTGCGGCAATTTCATCAGGGCCACCGCCCATGGGAACAGGAACGCCACTTCCAGATCGAAGATGATGAAAAGGATCGACACCAGATAAAATCGCACATCGAACTTCATCCGCGCGTCGTCGAAGGCGTTGAACCCGCACTCGTACGAGGAAAGTTTTTCCGGATCCGGCGCGTTGGGCGCTATGACCGCGGCCGCCAGCAGGAAGGCCACGCCGAGCGCCAAGGCGATGCCCAGGTAGATGGCGATGGGCAGATATTGCAGCAGGAAGTCGTTCATCGACCGCTTTCGGGAAGGATGTTGCGCCGGCTTCTAGACCAAGGTTGCGGCGCATTCAAACCGACTCGCGTCTGGCGCCCAGCGAATTTGCCATTTGCACGCGCCGTTGACATCGGCCACACCCCCGCCCCAGTTTCCCGCGCCGTCACGCTCGTGCGGGACGTTACCTCCAGAAGGCTTGGCCCCACCTGTCCATGAACGTCGTCGTCGTCGAGAGTCCCGCGAAAGCCAAGACCATCAACCGTTATCTGGGCCCGGGTTACACCGTCCTTGCGTCCTACGGTCACGTCCGCGATCTGCCGCCCAAGGACGGGTCGGTCCGTCCCGACGAAGACTTCGCCATGAGCTGGGAGGTCGATGGCAAATCGGCCAAGCGGCTCTCGGACATCGCCCAGGCGCTGAAGGGGGCCGACCGGCTGATCCTGGCCACCGACCCCGACCGCGAAGGCGAGGCGATCAGCTGGCACGTGCTCGAGGACCTGACCCGCCGCAAGGCCATCAAGGGCGCGGCCGTCGAGCGCGTGGTGTTCAACGCCATCACCAAATCCGCCGTCACCGAGGCGATGGCCAATCCGCGCGCCCTCGATATGGAGCTGGTCGAGGCCTATCTCGCCCGTCGCGCGCTGGACTACCTGGTCGGCTTCACCCTCTCGCCCGTCCTCTGGCGCAAGCTGCCAGGCTCCCGCTCGGCGGGCCGGGTCCAATCGGTGGCGCTACGGCTGGTCGTCGAACGCGAAATCGAGATCGAGGCCTTCAAGACTCAGGAGTATTGGACCGTCGAGGCGGACGCCTCGGCCGGCGGCGGCGAGACCTTCCTCGCCCACCTCGTCAAGCACGAGGGCCGCAAGCTGGCCCGCTTCGACCTGGCCAACGAGGCTATCGCCCAGGGCGCCCGCGCCGCCGTGGCGGCGGCCAGCTTCAAGGTCGAGGCCGTGGAGAAGAAGCCCGCGCGACGCAATCCGCCGCCGCCCTTCACCACCTCCACGCTGCAGCAGGAAGCCTCGCGCAAGCTCGGCTTCTCGGCTCAGCGCACGATGCAATGCGCCCAGCGCCTCTATGAGGGCGTCGACATCGGCGGCGAAACCGTCGGCCTGATCACCTATATGCGGACCGACGGCGTACAGTCCGCTCCGGAAGCCCTGACCGAGGCTCGGCAGGTCATCGCCGCGCTGCACGGCCCCGAATATGTTCCGGAATCCCCCCGCATCTACAAGACCAAGGCCAAGAATGCGCAGGAAGCGCACGAGGCGATCCGCCCGACCAGCCTGGTGCGCAACCCCGGCAAACTGCGGCTCGAGTCCGACATGGGCCGCCTCTACGAACTGATCTGGAAGCGGATGATCGCCTCGCAGATGGAAGCGGCCCGGATCGAGCGGACGGCCATCGATCTGGAGAGCGTCGACGGCCGCACGGGCCTGCGCGCGACGGGCCAAGTGGTCCTGTTTCCGGGCTATCTCGCCGTCTATGAAGAGGGGCGCGACGACGCCGCCGACGAGGATTCGGGCCGGTTGCCGCGGGTCGAGGTCGGCGCCGCCGCCAGGATCCACGCCGCCCGCGCCGACCAGCACTTCACCGAACCGCCGCCCCGCTACACCGAGGCCAGCCTGGTCAAGAAGATGGAGGAACTCGGCATCGGCCGGCCCTCGACCTACGCCTCGATCCTGAGCGTTTTGCGCGACCGAGGCTACGTGCGGATGGACCGCAACCGCTTTATTCCCGAGGACTCCGGTCGCCTCGTCACAGCGTTTCTCGAACAATATTTCCGGCGCTACGTCGAATACGATTTCACCGCCGATCTCGAAACCAAACTCGATCTGGTGTCCGCCGGCGACCTGGATTGGAAGGCGCTGCTGCGCGAATTCTGGTCGCAGTTTCACGCCTCGGTCAGCGAAACGGGCGACCTCAAGCCCAGCCAGGTGGTCGAGGTGCTCGACACCGCGCTCGGCCCGCACATTTTCCCGCCCCGCGCGGATGGCCTTGATCCTCGGGCCTGCACGGCCTGCGGAGATGGACGCCTGTCGCTGAAGACTGGCCGCTACGGCGCCTTCGTCGGCTGCTCGAACTATCCGGAGTGCCGCTTTACCCGGCCCATCGCCTCGGCCAGCGAGGGCGAAAACGGCGAACCGGCCGGCGACCGCGAACTCGGCAAGGATCCCGTTTCCGGCGAGAGCGTCTGGCTCAAGACCGGCCGCTTCGGTCCCTATGTCGAACAGGCCGCCGAGAAGCCTAAGCGCGCCAGCCTGCCCAAGGATTGGCCACCCGCCGCCATGGACATCGACAAGGCCCTTCGGCTGCTGAGCTTGCCGCGCGAAGTCGGCCCTCACCCCGAGGATGGCGCGATGATCCTCGCCGGCATCGGCCGCTATGGTCCCTACGTCCAGCACGGCGGCCTGTACGCCAACCTCGCCAACGCCGATGAGGTCTTTGACGTCGGCCTCAATCGCGCTGTCGTCGTCCTGGCGGAAAAGAAGGCCGGCGGACCCCGCGGCCGCAACGGCGCCGCGCCAACGGCGCTACGGGAATTGGGCGAACACCCCAAGACCGGCAAGCCGGTCCGCATACTTTCGGGCCGCTACGGACCCTACATCAAGCACGAGGAAACCAACGCCAACGTGCCGCGCGGCGCCGATGTCGAGGCCATCACCCTCGAGCAGGCCGTCGACCTGCTGACGGCGCGCGAAGCGGCCGGCGGCGGCAAGAAGAAGCCCAAGTCAAGAGCGGCTGCGAAACCCGCCACGGCGGCAAAGCCGAAAGCAGCCGCGAAACCCAAGGCGAAGGCGAAACCGAAACCGAAACCAAAGGCCAAGGCGGCGGCGAAGGCATGACACGTCGGGCGGCCATCACCCTAGGCCTTCGCTCGATCCGCCCCTTCGCGTTGACG
>Ga0075029_100002037_pt1 | contig 11460 bp, 8 predicted proteins | sample LitLauG_LLR_2013_FD_71391 | JGI IMG/M metagenome (GOLD analysis project Ga0075029, IMG submission 71391) | Freshwater sediment microbial communities from North America - Little Laurel Run_MetaG_LLR_2013 | ecosystem: Environmental > Aquatic > Freshwater > Creek > Sediment | place: USA...
CTGGTTCGCAACGGACACCCGCAGCCACCCGGAGGCGCTGAAGCCCGACTCGGTCGCGGCCGATGTGGCGTGAACAGGATGCCGAGCGCTGAACCACCGCGTCAGGTTCTGCGCGAGTCCGCACCAACCGAACAACGTTAACCGCCAGGAGTCAAGCATGTCCGTTGCAACTGCGGTCCTGGACCGCCCCGCATCAACCACAGCCGAAGACACGCTGAAGCAGAAGAGCCGGGACGCGAACGTGGTGTCCGGTGGGCACCTGGTGGCCAAGGCGCTGAAGAGCGAGGGGGTCGACACGATCTTCACGCTGTGCGGCGGGCACATCATCGACATCTACGACGGGTGCATCGACGAGGGCATCAAGATCGTGGATGTGCGGCACGAGCAGGTGGCGGCGCACGCGGCCGACGGCTATGCGAGGCAGACGGGGCGGCTGGGGTGCGTGGTGACCACGGCCGGTCCGGGCTGCACCAACGCGGTCACGGGGATCGCGACGGCGTTTCGGTCCGAGTCGCCCGTGCTGCACATTGGCGGGCAGAGCGCGCTGGTGCAGTGGAAGATGGGCGGGCTGCAGGATCTGCCGCACGTGGACATGATGCGGCCGATCACGAAGTTCGCCTCCACGGTGATGTCGACCGAGCGGGTGGCCGACATGATTTCGATGGCGGTGCGCGAGGCCTACGCGGGGGCGTACGGGCCGGTGTACCTGGAGATCCCGCGCGACGTGCTGGACCGGGAGATCGATGTCAGCAAGGCGGTGCTGCCCAAGGCGGGACAGTATCGGGCTTCCACCAAGGCGGTGGGGGACCTGGGCGACATCGAGCGGCTGGCCGATCTGCTGGTGAACGCGGAGCGGCCGGCGATTCTGTACGGCCAGCAGGTGTGGGCGGCGCGCGGGCACGAGCAGGCGGTGGCGCTGCTGCGGGAGCTGGACATCCCGGGGTACTTCAACGGGGCCAGCCGGGGGCTGCTGGCGCCGGGCGATCCGCATCATTTCGATCGCACCCGCACCCAGGCCTTTGCCAAGGCCGATGTGCTGGTGATCGTGGGCACGCCGTTCGATTTCCGGATGGGCTACGGCAAGCGCATCTCGGCGCCGACGCTGGTGCAGATCGACATGGACTACCGCACGGTGGGCAAGAACCGGGATGTGACGCTGGGGATCGTGGGCGATCCGGGGGCGGTGCTGGGAGCGGTGCTGAACGCGGCCAACTCGCGCATCAAGAACGACAAGCGGCAGGCACGGCGGGCCTGGATGAAGGAGCTTTCGGCGGCCGAGGATGCGGCCACGGAGAAGCTGATGCCGCTGTTCAAGTCGGACAGCCGGCCGATCCACCCGTACCGGGTGGCCTGGGAGATCAACGAGTTTCTGACGGACGACACGATCTACATCGGCGACGGGGGCGATGTGGTGACGATCTCGGCGCAGGCCGTGCGGCCGCGCAAACCCGGGCAGTGGATGGATCCGGGGGCGCTGGGTTCCCTTGGGGTAGGCACCGGCTTTGCGCTGGCCGCCAAGCTGGTGCACCCGCACAAGGAGGTGCTGTGCTACTACGGCGACGGCGCCTTCGGGATGACGGCCTTCGACATGGAGACGGCCAACCGGTTCGGGGCGCCGTACATCGCGGTGATCGGCAACAACTCGGCGATGAACCAGATCCGCTACGGGCAGCTGGCCAAGTACGGCGAGAGCCGGGGCAACGTGGGCAATTTGCTGGGCGACGTGCCGTTTGGCAAGTTTGCCGAGATGCTGGGCGGCTACGGGGAGGAAGTGCGCGATCCGGCGCAGATCGCCCCGGCCCTGAAGCGCGCGCGCGAGTCGGTGGCCAAGACGGGCCGCAGCGCGGTGATCAACATCTGGGTCGATCCGCGCGAGTACGCGCCGGGTACCAAAGCGCAGACCATGTACAAGTGATCAAGGCTGCCCTCACCCCCGCCCCCTCTCCCTGAAGGGAGAGGGGAGGCCTCTGGAGTCTTTCGAATTTCGCGAGCTAAGGAGATTGCGAGCATGAGCAAACCGCTTGAGGGCATCCGCATCATCGACTTCACCCACGTGCAGGCCGGACCCGCCTGCACCCAGATGCTGGCATGGTTCGGCGCCGACGTGGTCAAGGTCGAGCGGCCCGGCTCGGGAGATGTGACGCGCAGCCAGCTGCGCGACATTCCCGACGCCGATGCACTGTACTTCACGATGCTCAACAGCAACAAGAAATCGCTGACCCTGGACACCAAGAAGCCCGAGGGCAAAGCGGTACTGGAAAAGCTGATCCGGCAATCCGATGTCCTGGTCGAGAACTTCGGGCCGGGTGCGCTCGATCGCATGGGCTTTTCGTGGGAGCGCATCAAGGAACTCAATCCGAAGATGATCGTCGCCTCCGTGAAAGGGTTCAGCGACGGTCATCACTACGACGACCTGAAGGTCTACGAAAATGTCGCCCAGTGCGCCGGCGGCGCGGCGTCGACCACCGGATTCTGGGATGGCCCGCCCACGGTCAGCGCCGCCGCCCTGGGCGACAGCAACACCGGGATGCACCTGGCGATCGGCATCCTCACGGCGCTGATCGGGCGCGACAAGACCGGCAAAGGCCAGAAGGTGGCGGTCTCGATGCAGGACAGCGTGCTGAATCTGTGCCGCGTGAAGCTGCGCGATCAGCAGCGCCTCGAGCGGGTAGGGTATCTTGAAGAGTACCCGCAATATCCGCACGGCAGCTTCAGCGACGTGGTGCCGCGCGGTGGCAACGCCGGCGGCGGGGGACAACCCGGCTGGGTTCTGAAGTGCAAGGGATGGGAAACCGACCCGAACGCCTACATCTACTTCACCATTCAAGGCCACGCATGGGAACCGATCTGCCGTGCCATCGGCAGGCCTGAATGGATCGACGACCCGGCGTACAGCACGCCCAAGGCGCGTCAGCCTCACATCAACGAGATCTTCGCCACGATCGAGCAGTGGCTCGCGGACAAGACCAAGTTCGAAGCGGTCGATATACTGCGCAAGTTCGACATTCCCTGCGCGCCGGTGCTCACGATGAAGGAGCTCGCGAATGACCCCTCGCTGCGTGCGAGCGGGACCATCGTCGAGGTTGAGCACAAGGAACGGGGCAAATACCTGACCGTGGGCAGCCCGATCAAGTTCTCGGACCTGAAGCCCGAGATCACGGCCTCGCCCCTGCTCGGAGAGCACACCGAGGAGGTGCTGGCCAACCTGGGCTACGACCAGGCCCAGATCGCCTCGTTGCGTTCCGCGCAGGCGATCTGAGCGTGTCCGTCATCCGGATGCAGGCAGTGTCCGCAACGATCGACCTCGGTGAGCTCGTGGCAGCCGTCGGCGATGCCATTGTCGTGACCGACGCCGGCGGCGCCATCACCTTGTGGAATCCTGCCGCCGAGCGCATGTTCGGCTTTCCGCAGGCCGAGGTGCTTGGCAAGTCGCTCGATTTGATCATCCCGGAGCGCCTGCGCAACCGCCACTGGGAGGGGTTCCACAAGACCATGCTGACCGGGCAAACCAGGTACGGCACCGAGTTGCTGCGTGTGCCCGCGGTGGACAAGGGGGGGCGCGCCATGTCCATCGCGTTCACGGTGGCCCTGCTGCATTCGCCCGACGGCAAGCCGGCGGCCATCGCAGCGGTCATTCGCGATGAAACCACGCGCTTCAACGAAGAGCGCAGCCTGCGCAAGCGCTTGGCCGAACTGGAGGCACAGCTGACCGAACGCACCTCGGCATCGTGAATGTTCGGGAGAGCCGGTATTTGGCGCGCGAATTTCCCGGCGCCGCCGCTTGCTACCGGTTTTCAAGCCGGTTGTAGTCGAGCAAGCCGAAATTCACGCGCCCCTGGTTCCTCAGGGCAACGTGGGCCTGGTCGCTGAGCGCCCAGAATTTGGGGCTGGTGCGCCGAACACCGAATCGATCCATCAACGCGCTGTAGTCGGCGCCGCCGGACAGCAGGGCGATCTGCCGCGTCAGTTCGGGCAGTTGCGTTTCGTCGACGATCCAGAACGCGTTCGGATACGCGCCGATGAAACCTTTGGCCAGGGTGATCGTGTCCTCGTCCGGCAGGCGGCGGCGATCTTCGAAGAAGATCTCGGCGACGTTCTTGTGCGCGCTGTTGTTCAGCAGGCTCAGCCAGAAAGGCTCGCCGTCCTTTGGCGTGAGCTTGATGAGCACCGATTGCGGCAGCCATTGCAGGCTCCTGCCGCTCACGCCGGCGAGCCTTTCCAGCGCCTCGCGCAGCGCATCGGGCCGGATGTCCTGCAGGTCGAATTGATGTGCGAGCGCAGGCTCCACGCGCTGGCGCAGCTTTCCGAGCAGCTTCTCGTAGGCTTCATCCGGGGGCAGGCCCGCAAGCCCCAGGTCGGCGCGACTGCCCGCCGGCAGGTGGCTGGCCGCAACGTAGTCGAGCGTCCATCGAGGCGCGTCGCGATACCAGTGCTGTTCGATCGCGACGTGCGCGTCATCGGGCAGAAGCGAAAGAAAATTCTGCTCGCCCTCGATGCGCAGGAAATCCATGTACAGCCGGCTTCTGAGCTGATGGCCCAGATTGCCGTAAACGTCGTAGCCGGCGACCAGCAGGTAGTGCAGACGCTCGAGCAGCGGATAAGTCACGACCCAGGCTGTCTGGGGCTTGTCGCCGATCAACCCCTGCTCGACGCTCGCGCTGTCGAAGTGCCGGAATACGGTCAATGCGGCGTTGGTGTTGGGATGCCCTCGCTCGGCATCGCCGTCCCAGACCAGCCGCGCGCCCGCCGGCGTGATCCGGTTCCCGTGGCTCTTGATGAAGGCGGCCCTGGCGGCCAGGTAGCGCCGCTCGCCCTTGGCGAAAGTCAACCAGTGGCCAAGCACGGGAGCGTCGCTTTCCAGTTCCGCGGGCAATTGAAGGTTCTGCCTGTTGGCTGCCAGGAACTGTGCCTGGTCCGTGTCGTCGATCAACGCCGGGTCGGCGAAGAACACCCAGAAGTGATCGTCGATGACGTCCAGCGCCTGCTGACCGCGGCACACCGGCCCCTTGATGAACCCCATGATGGTGAACTGCGCCTCTTCCAGCATGAAGCGATAGCGCGAACGCACGGGTATGTCGGCAAACGCGATAAACGGGTTCGAGGCGATCTCGGCTGCATAGCCTGGCAGGGTCTTGACGGAAAACGGCGTGTCGAAGAACAGGCTCTGCCACAGGCTCATGCGTGCCTCATCGAGTCGATAAGGCATGTGCGTCTTGCTGACCACCGCTTCCTTCAAAGGGACGATGCGATAGAACGGGCGCGTCACGCCGGGGTCGTCGAACGGCCGGCGTGCCGCGATCAGGTCCACCGCCTGGCCCGGCGGCGTGCGCGACCGGACCAGCCTGAAGTAGCTCGGATCGTCGCCAAAATAAAGGTGCGCCAGGAACAGGTGCTCGTAGATGTACCGCGCAACCAGCCGCCGCTCAGGCGCATCGGCGTTCAACCACGTTTCCCACTGGGAAATCTGGGCGCTGAGCTCGGGTTTCAGGGGCAGATCGGCCTCGCGCGGCGCGCCTTGATCGATCCACCGCAGCAGCAGATCCCTGTCTTTCGGTTCCAGCTCCGGCAGGCCAAAGGGCATGCCCCACAGCGGGTAGTTCCTCGCGAACGCCGGGAAACGCTCGATGGTCGTGCACTGCTGAGGCCGGTCGATGGATAGGTCGAACGTGTCCGGAAGCAGCCTGGTTTCCGGCAGAGGGTGCTGCTGCTTCAGAAGCAGCATTTGCGCCAGGACGCTGCCGTCGATGTTGTCCAGGCCCGCGCGCTCGCACAGCACGGGGTGAAATCCCTTGGCGCGCCAGGCAGATGCCTTGAAGGCATCCTCGAACAGGCGCGATGGTGGTGCCGCCCGCAGGCGCGTTCCGTCGTAGACCCTGTCTGCGCTCGCGCCTCGGGCAATGCCCTCCCACGCGGTCAGCTTGAGCTGACAGGGTGCGTCGTAACAACCATGACAGACCACGCAGCGCGACTGCAGAATCGGCGCAACGTCGGCATAGCGCACGTCCTGCGGGTGCGGGGGCAGCGGTGTGTCGTAGCGCGCAGGCTCGGATTTGCCGGACGGGTTGAGCGATTGCTGCGCGAGCAGCGAACTGCCGGTGCCGAGCAGGATCAGCAACACCGTCAAGACGAGGTGATGCGTTAGCTTGTCCATGACGTATCGAGGCTACGAGGGATCATCCGGGGCCGTCGGAACGGATGACGCAGGTTGCGGACAGTAACGGCAGCACGGCCGCATCATCCGCGCATCACCAGAAGATTCGGCGATCCCGGCCCAGCGTCGCTGCTGCGGCCCGGTACATAGAGGAAGAAAGCCTTTTTCCTTCAAGGATTTCGTGGCTTTAAACCGGGCATGCTGACCCCGGCAACAAGAATGAATATCCGCGCCAGCTGTGTGATGCCGGTTCGTTCGACACCGGAGCTTTTCCTCGCGCAACATATACGATACAGTGGCTCGCACCCCGAGATGTGCCGATGAGTCCTGGACAAGCTGAGGCCACCATCGACTCAAGATCGACTTCCCCACGCATTCTGATCGCCGAGGACGAGGCCATCGTGGCGAGCGACCTGGCCGCCGCCCTGACGGAATTCGGCTACGCGGTCCCGGCGACCGTGGCGACGGGGGAAGACACGATCGAGCGCGCGCGCGCGCTGCGTCCCGACCTGGTCCTGATGGACATCCGATTGCAGGGCGCCGTCGATGGCATCCAGGCTGCATCGTCGCTGCGCGAAGAGCACGACATCCCGGTGATCTATCTGACCGCACACTCGGATGACGATACCCTGCGCCGGGCGATGCAGACCGAGCCGGTCGGTTACCTGGTCAAGCCGTTTTCCATGCCGCAATTGCGATGCGCGATCGAGATCGCCCTGCATCGCCGCGCGATCGGCGCGCGCCTGCGCGAGCGCCAGCAGTGGCTCGCCTCGACGCTGCGTTCGGTCGGCGATGCGGTGGCCCGGTCCCAGGGGCCGGCTGTCGAGTCGGAGCACCGCGTTGCCGAGCGCATTGCGGATCTGGAGGCGGCGAACCGGGAGCTCGAGAACTTCACCTGTGGCATAGCCAAGGACCTGCGCGCGCCTTTGCAGGGAATCGACGGCCTGAGCCAATCGCTGATCGAGGACCACGCCGCCAACCTGGGGCCAGAGGGACTGCACACGCTCAGGCAGGTTCGAGAGACCGCGGGTCGCATGCGACGGGTGATCGACGATCTGTTGCTCCTTTCGATCGACGACCTCCTGCTCCTGTCGGCCGTGCGCAAGACCGAGCCGCGCAAGCATGCGGTCGATCTTTCCCGCATCGCGAAGGACGCGATCGCCCGACTGCGTGAGTCCACGCCGCAGCGCTCGGTCAAGGCGATCATCGAGAACGATGTGCGCGTCGATGGGGACGCGGCTTTGCTGCGGATCGCACTGGAGAATCTGCTGCGCAATGCCTGGGCATCGACCGAAGGGGTCGAGCACGCGCGCGTCGAGTTCGGCGCGATCGACAGGGACGGCGAGCGAATCTGCCTGGTTCGGGACAACGGAGCGGGATTCGACATGAAGCACGGCAACCCGCTGTCGGTCGCCTGCCGGCACCTCGATTCGGGCAATCCGTTCGAGGTCAAAGGCCTGGGACTGGCGATCGTGCAGCGCGTCATCAGCAAGCATGGCGGCCGGATCTGGGCGGAAGGGGCCATCGGCCGAGGCGCGACGTTCTACTTCACCCTCGATTGACGTATCACCAAGTGGCTGACGGGGGCCCCCTCACCGCTTCCCCCGGATGCTCGACAGGCGTGTCCAAGACATTTGTGTACGCCGTCGGCACTGCGGTCGCATATTACGTCGCCGGCCGCCTCGCGCTGTTCCTGGCCATTCCGCCAGGCTATTCGACGGCCGTTTGGCCCGCGGCCGGAGTCGGGCTGGTGGCAGTCCTGTTGTTCGGCTATCGCGTCTGGCCGGGAATACTCGTCGCTCACTTCCTGGTCAACGTCTTCACCGCCTTCGATGCCTCGAGCGCGACGTCGGCGCTCAAGTCAACTGCGCTGCCTTTGACCATCGCATGCGGCGGCGCACTGCAGGCGATCTGCGGAGCCGCGCTGATTCGACGCTACGTCGGATCGACCATCGTGCTTCAGGATCAGAGAGAGATCGTCAAGTTTCTCGCGCTGGGCGGCCCCGTCAGCTGCCTGATCAGCGCGACCGTAGGGCAGGCCAGCCTGCTTGCGTGGGGCATGGTTTCGGCCCCTGACATCCCGTTCAGCTGGTTCACGTGGTGGGTCGGAGACACGATCGGCGTGATGGTCGTGGCGCCGCTGCTGCTCGCATGGTTGGCGCCCCCGCGCGATCGATGGCGCACGCGCCGCGCGGCGCTGACCTGGCCGACCGCAGTGGCGCTGTCGCTCGCGGTGGGCCTTTATGTGTACGTGAGCGGGCGCGAGCAGCAGCGCATCCGCACCGAGTTCGAGCGCGCGGCGGACACGCTGAGCCGGGCCTTCAGGGACGCGGTCGGTCGCCATCTGGACGCGGTGACCGCGTTGCAGGACCTTTACGCGAGCGTTGGAGCGCTGAGCCGTGCCGGCTTTGCCGCGTTCGCCAGCCCTCTGCTGAAACGGCACCCTGGCGTTCAGGCACTGGAATGGGCTCCAGTCGTGCCGTCATCTCGGCGGGCGCACTTCGAGGCCGCAGTGCGCCGGGATGGGTTTGCCTCGTTCGCGATCACCGATCGGAACCAGGACGGTCGCATGGTCCCGGCGGCGGCCCGCGCCGAGTATGTTCCGGTGCTGTTCGTGGAGCCTTACGACGGCAACGAGGCCGCCCTGGGCTTCGACCTTGCTTCGCTGCCCAGCCGGCAAGAGGTACTCGATCGCGCGCGCGACACGGGACTTCCGGCTGCCAGCGGGCGGCTGATGCTCGTGCAGGAACCCGGTCGGCAATCCGGCGTGCTGGTGGTGCTTGCGGTTTACGACGAGAAGCTGCCTCGAGGCACGATTGCGCAACGGCAGCAGGCGCTGCTCGGCTACACGTTGGGCGTGTACCGTGTCGGCGACCTGGTGCAGGCGGCTCTGCTCGGAACGGATTCGCCGAACATCGATTTGACCGTCACCGACGATTCGGCGCCGGAAGGCGAGCAGGTGCTGTACCAGCGCCAGGGCGGTGGCGCGCGCTTGCCCTGGCGCCGCGTCGTCACCCTGCCCGTCGGCGACCACCAATGGTCGATCCGCCTCGTTCCCGCGTCCGACTACGCCATCGTTCACCGCAACTGGCAGGCCTGGACGGTCCTGGTGGTCGGCCTGCTGTTTGCGAGCGTGCTGGAGATGATGATCCTGCTGATGACGGAACGGGCCGCCGCCATCCAGCGCGTGGTCGAGCAGCGCACGGCGCAACTTCGCGATGCGTTGAAGGAGAAGGAGACCCTGCTCCAGGAGATTCACCACCGGGTCAAGAACAATCTGCAGGTGATCTCGAGCCTGATCAGCATTCAGCTGCGCAGGTCCGGGCCCGGTTCCTCGCAGGGCGCGCTGCAGGAGTGCCAGACGCGGGTGCAGGCGATCGCCCTGGTCCACGAGCAGCTGTACCAGTCGCGCAACTACTCGCGCGTGCCGTTCGCGCAGTACGCGAGGGGCCTGGCCGCCAACGTATTTCGCGCGGCCGATACATTGCACGATGACGTGAGGCTCGAACTGGAGGTCGGGGAGGTCGCGCTCGCAGTGGACAAGGCGATCCCGTGCGGGCTTATCCTGAATGAATTGATCACCAACGCGCTCAAGCATGCCTTCCCGCAGGAGCGGCGCGGAACGGTGCGCGTCGAGCTCGAACAAAGCGCGTCCGGGCGCGTGAGGCTGGCGGTGAAGGACGATGGTGTCGGCCTGCCGGAGGATTTCGACATCCGGCAATCCAACACCCTGGGCATGCAGCTGGTGCGCACGCTCGCCGAGCAACTTTCGGCCAGCCTCGAAGTACGCCGGACTGCCCCCGGAACCTCGTTCGAGCTCGTATTTCAGGCCTGAGGCACCGGCATCTTCCGGCGGGAGCCCGCTGCGCGGATCACTCTTGCTGGGGCCGGCGCAGCGCAAACACCAGGACGGCTGCCAGCGCAACGAGCCACACAAGAGCCCAGGCCGGCATCGACAGCTTCAGGAAGGTCCAGTCGACCTGGGTGCAGTCGCCGTAGCCCTGGAAGATCCTGGGCAGCGCGCGCCCCAGCGGAAGGTTGCTCAACAGGTACTGCAGGCTGGGCCCGCACGAGGATTCCTCCGGCGGAAACAGCTGCAGGCGCACGTGCCAGGCCGCCACTCCGGCGCCCCCGAGCGCCCACAGCAGGCCCAGCAACCCGCAGGCGGTCGAGACGCGTCGCGGCAACACCGCGGCCAGGCCCGCGAACACGGCGACGAACGTGAAGGCATAGCGCTGCAGGATGCACAGCGGGCACGGCTCGAGTTCATCGGCCTGTTGTATGACCAGCGCAGCTCCGATCAGGGACACGGCAACCAGCGCCGCCAGCCCGTAAAGCAGGCGTGGACGAAGCAGCGGACGCAACGAGATCGGAGCGGACATGGTGCGAAGTTCCTTGTTCAGGGGGTTCGCGTGCGGCGCCGGGCCGACGCCGGCGTATCCCGCATCAGCGCCTGCAGCTTGGGAAAGATCTTGGGCGCGCCGCACACGACGTCGCCGGTTGCAAGGTAATCGCCGTTGCCGTGCAGGTCGTCGATCAACCCGCCGGCCTCGACGATCAGCAGGCTCCCGGCCGCGATGTCCCACGGCGACAGGCCGAACTCCCAGAACCCGTCGAGCCGGCCGGCCGCCACGTACGCCAGGTCGAGCGAAGCTGCGCCAGGTCTGCGCACGCCCGCCGTGTTCCGGGTCACTCGCGTGAACACCTCGACATACTCTTCCAGGTCGTCGAGCTTGCGAAACGGAAAGCCGGTTCCGATCAGGCAGTCCTCCAGCTGGTCGCGCTTTGAAACCCGCAGCCGGTGATCGTTAAGGAAAGCGCCGCGCCCGCGCGTGGCGGTGAACAGCTCGTTGCGGGTCGGGTCGTACACGACTGCCTGCGTGATGTGGCCCCGGTGCTTCAGGCCGATCGACACCGCGAACTGCGGAAAGCCGTGGATGAAATTGGTGGTGCCGTCCAGCGGGTCGATGATCCACAGGTAATCGACGTCGCCCTCGGGTCCGCTCGCGCCGGACTCTTCGGCCAGGATCGAGTGATTCGGGTACGCTGTTCGCAGCGTCGCGATGATGGCCTGCTCCGCCGCCCGGTCGACCTCGGTGACGAAATCGCTGCGACCCTTGCTGGAAACACGCACCAGGTCCAGATCCAGGCTCGCGCGATTGATTATGGAGCCGGCCTTGCGCGCCGCTTTCACGGCGGTGTTGAGCATCGGATGCATCGAATCGACCAGTTCGGAAAAATGCGGCAGGAACGGGAAACCGCGCACTCACCATGCGAGCGCCAGATTCTATAGATAGCCAGGATGACGC
>Ga0075029_100002038_pt1 | contig 11457 bp, 8 predicted proteins | sample LitLauG_LLR_2013_FD_71391 | JGI IMG/M metagenome (GOLD analysis project Ga0075029, IMG submission 71391) | Freshwater sediment microbial communities from North America - Little Laurel Run_MetaG_LLR_2013 | ecosystem: Environmental > Aquatic > Freshwater > Creek > Sediment | place: USA...
GCATGCTCAATGAAATCGATGTGATCATGGAGGCCACCGGCAGCGAAACGGGGCGGCCGCGGTTGGGCCCCCGGGTCCGCGCGGCGATCGCCAAGGTACCGCGCCATCGCTTCGTGTCCGCGGCCCTGCAGGACTCTGCCTATGCGGACCGGGCGCTGCCGATCGGCGAAGGGCAGACGATCTCGCAGCCGATCGTCGTGGCGCTGATGACTGAGTTGCTGGACCCGAAGCCAGATGATCGGGTGCTTGAAATCGGTACCGGTTCAGGGTACCAGACGGCCGTCCTCGCCGAGTGCGTCGCGCGTGTGTATACGATCGAGATCGTCCGCTCGCTCGGGGAGCGTGCCGCGTCGCTGCTGGAGCAACTCGGCTATCACAACATCGAGTCGCGAATCGGTGACGGCTACCGGGGTTGGCCGGAAAAGGCTCCGTTCGACGAAATCATCGTAACCGCAGCACCGGACCACGTGCCGCAGCCACTGGTTGAGCAATTAAAGCCCGGCGGGAGAATGGTGGTCCCGGTAGGCATGCACGATACGGAGCAGGACCTCCTGCTGGTCACGAAGGATCCGGACGGCCGCACCCTCACCGAAAGGAGGACGCTCGCCGTCCGGTTCGTGCCCTTGACGCGCGAGCCGAGACCATAGTCAGCGGCGCTGGCCGAACTGGGATCATCGCCGCCGCCCCACTTCACGCTTCCCGATTGGTATGTCCGGTCTCGGCGTTAGCAAATCGCGCCGTGGACGTCGCTGATCGACCCGTTCCCGACGAACGGGTCGGCGCAAAGCTGCCATTCAGAGCGATGTAAGCGGACATTTGCCTCGTGGCCGAAGCGGCGAGCCAGCGTAAAGGGATGCTTTATGCTAGCGCTAGGGCGTGCCGGAACGCGCTGACGCGTAGCAAGGCGCGCTGGTCTGGACGCGAAGCCGCCATTCTGGAGAGGATTTCTGCAATGCGTTGGTATAGAGGTTCGGCCGCGGTGGCGGCTGCCTTCATTGCATTACCGGTTCTGGCCGATGAGAATATCGATGCGTCAATGCGAAAGCTGGCAGCCGACCGTAGATGTGTTATCTGCCACAGCGTCGAGTCTGAGAAAACCGGGGCGGGCGCCGGCCGTCCGCTCGGTCCAGCATGGCAGGACGTTGCCAGAAAGTATGCCGGCGACCCAGACGCCCGGCGCAAGCTGGTAAACACCGTGCTGCATGGATCAAGTCCGTTCAATAGCCATTGGGAAGGAAAGATCAGCGGTTACGCAATGCCGCCCAACTCGCTGGACATTACCGAGGCGGAGGCCAATAAGCTGGTGGTTTGGATCTTGGCGCTGCCGCATTGATGTTCTATCGCCAATGTTCCTCAAGCGGTTCTTCGAGGCCAGCCACTTCAAGCGATCGGCATGCCAAACGGCCTGAACGGCCCGAGGCATCCATATTCAAGGAGAGAGCAATGGAGAAAGAGGACCTGATCCAACCAGCGGGTGCGATCACAGCCGCTCTCATTGCGCGAACAAAGAGCACTGTGGAATTTTCGCCGCAGGTGGTCGCACAGCTATTTCACAAGGTGCTACAGGCATTGATCGACGAGCACCCGATGAGAGCCTCTTGAGTAATTGAGTAGAGGCTGTGGTCAGCCTAGTGGGAAGAGGTTTCCAGGTAAGGAACCACTCAGTAGCCGAAGCTTGCCGAGGCAAGCTTCGTGCGGGCTTCAACGGCGTTCAGCGTTCGGACCCGCGCGAGCGCTACCGGTGCTTACGATCGGTCAAGCTACCTTGCCGGCGTTATCGGCGTCGCGCGGATTCTTACCACCGGATCTCCCACTGTCCGTGAAGACGAAATCGGCCGGAAGAATCCGACAGCCGTAACCGCGGATGCCGCCGGGACCAAGCCTTGCGGACACGTTCGTGCGTTGGCGCTCTTCGCTCATGAACGACCTACCAAGAAGGCGACACCCCAAACATTGACGCAATACAACGTCTCGCAGCCGGAATGTTGGAGGATTTCGAAGCTGCCGGACGATCGCCATGGCGCCTCAGATCACCGCTCCGGAACTCGATGTGGCACCGCCAAGGCCCTGGCGGCGTCTGATCCCATCGTGGCTGCGCTCCCTGCTCTGGATCGATTCGGCGCAACACTACGACGCGTTTCTCTCCTACAGCTGGAAATCGGATTCAACGGTTGCACCTGTTGTTCAATCCCTGATACAGCGGTTCCTCTGCCCTTGGTACAAACCGAGGGTGAAGACGGTCTTTCGCGATCTGTCCTGTCTTCCCGTCGGATCGAGTCTCGAGAAGGAGCTCTTCGAGCGGTTGGATCGCTCGATACACTTGATCGTGCTCGCGAGCCCGGAAGCTGCAACGAGCCATGGAATGGAGGTCGAGGCCCGCTACTGGTTCAGCCGCCCGCGAAACGGCGAGGTGATCGTGATCATCTCCCGTGGGGAGCAAGGAACGTGGGAAGAAATCCGCAAGTGCCTGCTACCTGAGTCGATCCGCGAAAATCTCAGGGCGCCACCCGTTTGGGCGTCCCTGCAAGAGCTCCGAGAGAGGATCCTCGCGAACCCGGACGATCATCAGCTTCACGGAGAACTGATCGAGGATCTCAAGCAAGTGCTGCTGCGGTTCTATCCGGACAGGGACTGGGGACAGCTTCGGGGTGAGGAGCGATCGCAGCGGCGCCGTGCACTGGGACTCCTGTTGATGGTCTCCGGCCTGATCCTGGCATTGGGCATCGCTGCCGCGGTATTCGCCCGCCATGCGGTCAACAACGAGCGCAAGGCCAGGGCCGCATTGACTCAAGTGACGCTTCAAAGCGGCGCCGACCGTCTCGAGCAAGCCCGCGTCGGGGAGGCCGCAGCCTATTTTGCGAGGGCACTGCGTGGCTCTTCCGATTCCGTGGCCGCAACGAGCTGGATTTCCGACATCCTGCTCAACCGGAGTTGGTGGCTACCGGCAGCCACGCTGCAACACCAGGAAGAAGTGGAGTCAGCCGAGTTCAGTGCGGACGGTCGACTCGTGGTGACGTCTGCCACCGACGGTACGGCGCATGTCTGGAAGATCGATACAGGGCTCCCGGTATGCCCTCCGTTTGGGCACAAAAAGCGGATCACAACGGCCAGGTTCAGTCCGGACGGAAAGCGGGTGGTCACGGCATCGATGGACGGGACCGCTCAGGTCTGGGATATAGAGACTTGCAAGCCACACGGCGTCCCTTTGCGTCACAAGCAGAGGGTCAATTCAGCCGCGTTCAGTCCGGATGGGCGGTTCGTCGTGACGGCTTCCTGGGACAATACGGCGCAGGTGTGGGACGCCGATAGCGGCAACCCTACCGCCGCCCCCATGCAGCATGACGGGGTCGTCAATTCCGCCGAATTCCGCCCGGACGGAAAGCGGGTCGTGACCGCATCATCAGATTGGAAGGTGCAGGTCTGGGTCACGAACAGCGGTCGGCCGACAGGTGCCCCGCTGCAACACTCTGCACCAGTGGAGTCGGCATCGTTCAGCGCCGATGGAAAGCGGATACTGAGCAGGACCTCGAATACCGCCCGCGTCTGGGATGCGGAATCCGCCAATCCGCTGGGTGCGCCGCTACAGCACAAAGCGTCGATCAATTCGGCCGCATTCAGTTCCGATGGCGCACTTGTGATCACTGCTTCCAGCGACAAAATGGCACGCGTCTGGAAGGCAGCGACGGGTGAACCGGTGGGCGCCCCGATGCAACACAAGGAACTCGTCTATCGCGCGAACTTCAGTCCGGACGGTCGGCTCGTGGTGACCGCCTCGGCGGATCACACCGCACAGGTGTGGGAAGGCGATACAGGCATTCCCGTTGGTTCGCCGCTACAGCATGGTGGAGATGTGCTATCGGCGCTGTTCGCACCGGACAGCCACCATGTCGTGACTGCGTCCCGCGACAAGACCGCGCAGGTCTGGTACGAAATCGCGAAGGTCGCACCCGCGCAGGTTGACCACCGGTTTGACGTGCATGCTGTCACATTCAGCCGGGACGGCCAGCAGTTGGTTACTGTTTCCGACGCGCCAAGGATCTGGCGATCTGACGATGGCAGCCTTGTCGCCGCGCCACTGCGCGACCCGGTTCCGATCAGCTTGGTCGTCTTCAGTCGGGATGGTCGCCGCGTCGTGACTGCATCTGGCGACACGGCCCGACTTTGGGACGCTGAAGTTTGGAAGCCAATCGGCAGGGTCTTGCAACAGAACGGAGAGATCACCTCTGCAGCATTCAGTCCGGATGGGCGCCGTGTCGCGATCGGATCGTACGAAACGGCACAGGTCTGGGAGGTTGATACCGGCAATCGAATCGGACCGCCTCTGCCGCATCAAAGCTATGTCGGGGTGGTGGCGTTCAGTCCGGACGGCCGACGCGTCCTCACCGCGTCGCAGGACGTCGCGCAGATCTGGGACACCGAAAACGGCCACCGGATCGGCGATCCCGTGAAGCACAACGGATCGGTAACCGGCGCGGCGTTCAGTCCGGACGGTCGCAAGGTGCTGACGACAAGGGCGGAAGTGGGCGATCGGGTTGTCCTGCAGGCCTGGGATGCGGAAACCGGCAAGCACGTCGGTCCGGTGTTCGAACACAAGGGGCTGATCTACTTGGCGGTATTCAGCCCCGACGGCCGGCGTGTGCTGACCAGTTCCTCTGACGGCACAGCACAGGTATGGGAAGCCGATACCGGCAATGCTGTGGGAGCGGCCATGCAACACAAGGACAAGGCGCCGGTGGTCTTCGCAGCCTTCAGTCCCGACGGCAGACGTGTGGTGACTGCCTCTTGGGACAAGACTGCGCGGGTGTGGGAGGCGGATACCGCGAGACCGGTCGGTGCGTCCCTCGAGCACGATGCGGAGCTGGGACTGGCGATGTTCAGCGAGGACGGCCGCCGCGTGGTGACCACCTCGGGCGACCGAAGGATGGGCGGGTACCGCACGGCGCGGATCTGGGACGTCCTGCTGGCTTGCTGCGAATCACAAGGGGCTGCGGATCGCCTAGCAAGCCTTGCGGAAGCCGTTGCCGGATATGAAGCAAACGACCTGGGAGCGACCAGGTACATCGGAACGCAGCAAAGGCGAGAGCGACTCGAGGCACTGATCGGGTCGGCAGGGACTGAACGTGCGCCAGGCGGGAGCCCGCCTTGGGTCATTTCACGCTTTGCGATCAAGGCCGATGCTTCCGCGAAATAGCGAGGACGGCGAGCCGGCGGTTGTTTCGTTCTGGTCAGCGCAGCGTTCGTAATTGCCGTAATAGGTCAACGCTCCTGGGCTTCGCCGGTTGCGCTGTCTCGATCGGATTGTCGCGATGCACGAAAATCATGTGCGCGTAATCGAAGAAGTTCACGTCGAGACTGCCGGTCGCGATCGGTATGCCCGTCGGCGCATAGCCCTTCGCCCGGCGGAAGGCGAGAGCGGCTTCGGGGCTGATTTCCTCGCCGAGGATGGCGAGATTGCCGGCGCCGGTGTAGAGCGCGCCGATCGCTGAGGCAGTCCCATACATCTTGTAGACGAACTGCACGTCCGGCTGGAGATTGTGAAAGGCAACGATCCAGCGGTTCACCAGCGGTCCCATGAAGTCGTGTTTGAAGCTGCCATGGCCCCACAGCGTGATCGTGCCGCTGACCTTGTCCGCAGGCGCGTACTGGGGCAGGGCATCGACGAAGCGCACGGCGGGAGCCGAGGCGGCTGGATTCGGCGGCTGCGCGAGCGGAGGCACCGCGAGAGCAAGGCACATTGCCGTGGCGACGACGGTACGCACTGCTTTCATGGCAAGACGTGAGCGCGCCGCGAACACGGGTGGCCTCCCTCTCCTGCGCGGGTGCCGGATCCTCTGTGCGGGTCCGTTCCAGTTGCAGGCTTTCTGTTCGAATGAAGTCTGGACGGTCGACCTGAATCCTTCCTGTCCAGTAACTGAACGCGCAGTCAGGCGTCCACCACGAGTACTACCGCGCCCTGGTGCAAGCCTTGTTCGAAACCGGCGTATCGCGCAACGTGAAAGGAGATCTGAACATCGCGCAGTGCACCTGCAACGAGTCGCTTTTGAGCGAGTCCCGAGTGTGCAGCGCGGTTCGCTTCAAGATGGGACCAAAATCGGGCTCAGTTCCGCGGATTGGCGGGCCGCGGCCTCCATAGCATCCGAATGCCCGCTGTTTTCCGTGAACAACCACGAGGTATCAGGTCATGAAGAAGCACACCGCAATGCTGGGGATGGTTTTTGTCGGGATTCTCGCGGCGTCCAGGCCGTCCGCCGCCGCCGCCACCGACATCTATATGCAGGTCACGGCCGTTCCGCCCATCAGTGGCGAAGTGACTGCCAGGGGATACACCAGTCAGATCCAGCTGCTTTCATTCAGCGTCTCGCTCGACGCGCCGGTGACGCAGGGTTCGACCGGCACGGGCGCATCGGCTGGCAGGGCGACCTGCGGCGCGATCAAGCTGACCAAGTCCGTCGACAAGGCCAGCCCGTTGCTGATGCGTGCCGTGGCGCTTGGCGAGGTCGTTCAGGAGGCCGTCGTCAGCTTCGTCGACACAACGAGCCAGGCCCAGGGTGGCGGCGGCGCAGGGCGCACCATGCAGCGGAACGATTACACCGTGACGCTGACGGACGTCATCTTCGCGAGCTTCGAGCAGTCCGACACGAGCCCGGCCGAACTGGTTGAGAGCGTCTCGCTGGTCCCGAGGAGCATCTCGGTTCACTACGTCCCTTACGACGCCAGGGGAGTTGCCGGCAGCCCGGTGGACTATTCCTTCGACTGCACGGGCAAGCCGGCCTGATCGCCGTCGGCCATTGAAGGCGGAGGGCCGGCGCGAGGCAAACAAGCCTAAAGCAATGCTTTGCGTCGGCGTAACCACGCTGTGTGCACTTGCACCAGAATTCAATCATTGTTTGACCGGCGCTGCCCGGGTCGGCGCGACCTCACTTGAATCGGAGGGGCGCTGGCAGCCGGCGTCTTGGCAACGGCCGCCGGCCCGTTGGCGCCCGGAAGCCGAGACCACACAAAGGGGCGATTCATAGAGCTTCCCACCGGGGCAGTGCGAGCCGCGATGCGTGCTGTGGCCTGGGACTTCACATCCCTCGGATCAACCAGCCCCACCCCGACCGCCCGGGACATGAGGATTAGGCAGCGGTAGCGGCCGCAGTAGCTTCAGCGGCTGGGCAATCAGTTGGATGACGATCTTCGGGCGGTTCGGGTCGTTGGTGCCCAGAACGAGCTGGGCCTTGTGCGCGCGCTTCATGCCCCACGAAATTTTGCACCCGATCTGCATCTGGGCCGAGTTGCTGCACGGAATCCACTCGGGCGGAGGCTGAATCACCTTGAAGATCGGGTCCGAGAACGGCGCCAGCGTCACGCGCAGGCGCGCTGAGCCCTCGTTGGTGATGGTCACCCAGCCGGAGAAGTTTCCGGGCGAGGGCCGCCATACCCCGCCGCCGAACGTCAGGAGCGGCGGTACCGCGGACGCGGTCGGCGGCAGAGCGACGGCCGTACCCTGGACGGCGACCGATATTGACGGCTTGAAGGGGGAATCGGTGGCCAGCGTCAGAACGGCGGTGAGTGGCGTCCCGGACGAAGGTGCTGTCGGCACGAACCGCACCAGGAAGGCCGCGGAACCGTTGGGCGGGACGAGCTCGCCGGCGGTGAACTCGAGCAGGGTAAAGCTCGATGCGCCGGCGCCCGACAGCGTGGCCGAAACCAGCGTCAGCGGCGACGACATGTAGTTGTTGACGGTGACCAGGAGTGCCGCCCGCAGCGGCCCGTTCTGATCGCAGGCCGGCTGGTCGGCGAAGTCCAGGTTCAGCGGCTGCGCATCCCACGGCTCGCCCCACACCCGGACGCGGCAGGTGAACTTGCCGGTGCCGCCGCCGGGCGCGTTGTCGTTGGTGCGCAGCTGCACCTCCAGTGTCTGTGGCAGGTCCGGAGGCCCCACCACGCCAGGCAGTGGAGGCACGGGAGGGTAGAAGGGCTGCCGCGCAAGCCCCTCACCGATGAAGAAATACGCTCCGTTGTCGCCCAGCCGGCCGATCAGGCTATAGGGATGACCGTCGGGCTGGCCGACCATCGGAAAGGAGCGGTCGTAGTTGATGCTGTCCTGGCCGTCCGGACCGTTGCTGCCGGTCAGCCAGCCGCCCGGCCGAATGGAGCCGCCTCCGTCCAGCTGGAAGTCGTCGCCCCACTTCAGAAATACGCCGGTGCGCAGAATGCTCGAGCTCTCGAATACGTCGTACGCGTTGTCGACGATCAGCAATTGCGGGCGGACCGGTATCTGAGCAGGCGGAATCGTGGACTTCGCCAGGGTCCAGTCGAATGCCACATCGGGCCCGACAACCGGAGTCGAGCCCATGATCTGGTCGATGGGCAGGTGCACGACCGGCGGAGTGGGCGAAGTGGCGGCCTGGATCACGGCGCCCGGCACCCGCACCTGAGGCCAGTTCGACCAGTCCGGCAGCGCGGGGAAGCCAGAAGCCGTGACCGGCAGTCCCAGGTTCTGCATCCGCTGGCGGTATAGCCAGGCGAGCGCGAGGCCGACCATGAAATCGAGCCCCGACCAGAGGCCGCAGCTCGCGGGGGCGCTGCCAGCGGGCATCGACGAACCGGTGATTTCGTTGGTGTTCTGGTTCAGGTCCGTGACCAGTTCCAGGTCGGTCGGGGTCACGCTGCCGCTCATGCCCAGATCGAGCAGGCTCTTGAGCGTGAACTCCTCGGCCGGGTTCAAGCCGGTCGCCTGCGTCACCAGCGCAACGCCGGAGGCAAAGCACGAGCCGGAAACGTCGGCGACGCCGATGCCCGGGTGCAGGGCGCGCCGTGCAGCCAGCCACTTGCCGTAAGCCGCGGTCAAATGGCCGGGGGTACCCGGCTCGTCCAGCGCCGTCATGCCGATAAGGGGCGCAAAGTGCGTGAAGGAGCTGTCTCCGAAAATCGCCGCGGTCATCATGGTGTCGAAACGCGTCGAGGGGTCGAGCAGCGATAGACCGTAGGCCAGCGCGAACTCCGTCTGCTCGTCTTGATCGTAGCGGTTGGCGTTCGTCCTCCAGCCGCCGACGTCGAACACGTCAAGGTGCTCCATGATCGCGTTCATCTGGCACAGCGCGACCGGAGACAGGAGCGTCGTGATGCTGGCGACGAACTGCCCGAGCCCCAGGGCGGTGACGGCCGTCTGGAACGCCGGCCACTGGATCAGGCCCTGTGCCAGCTGGCCCGGCGACAGCAATACGCCGAATATCGTCCACCAGGTCCACGGCTGCGCCAGCGATCCCCATACGTCGGCTTTCTCCATCGCTGCCTGGAAGCTGCCGATGCTGGGGTAAGCGTTGCCCGTGATGCGGGCGAACACGCCCGTGAACGGAAGCTCCATCGCCTGCAGGGAAGCCGGGCCCCCGTTGGCGGCGAAGCCGCCGCCGGGCCGCACCAGGTAGTAGCTGTGCGAGGACAGGTACGCGCCCAGGTTGTTCACCTGGCTCTGTACCTTGGTCCTGACCACGGAACTGGCCGTCAGCCGGTACACCATGTCGTATCCGGCCATCAGGCCGACCAATTCGTCTGGGGATGGTTCCCATACCCGGGTGGTGCCGATCCAACTCGCGTACTCGCCACCGTTCGCATTGCGCGCGTCATCGGACTGCGCGGCCCATTCGTTGTGCGTGTACAGACGCCGCGAGCGCGGATCCCGCAGCGAGGTGCAGAAGCTGTAGGTCAGGTCGGGATTGACGTAGAAGGCGCCGTTGTACGACGTGGACGCCGCGTCGAAGCAGGTCGAGTCGGCCTGCACCGGGTCCCAGCGCAGTGGATAGCCGTCGAAGCCGTTGCCGCTGAACTTGAACAGCGATCCGATCGAATCGAGCAGCGTCGACAGGATCGTCGCTGCCTCCGGATGACCCAGGTAGTCCTCGATGGCCAGGCAGATCATCAGCAGCCCGCCGATCATCAGCGGGTTTTCGCCGCCGCCGTACAGCAGGTCCCACCGGTACGCAGCGTCCGCGGGAACAAATTGGCCGGCGAGCGCGTTGGTATCGTGCAGGCCGTTGGTGCGGAAGCGCGTGTTGAGCGCGAAGTGACGCCCGAGCACCGATGCACGAAGCGTCTGATAGACCAGGGCGTACGCGTCGTTCATGGTCCACTCTTGCGCTAGAGGCTAAGACGCATTGGCGCGGTCGAAACCGACATCAACGAATACGCCGCGTGTGCTCGAGCGAGCGCACCGAGATGCGTCTACCGCTTTTGCGTCAATGTGCGGTGAAAAGCAGCGCATCAAGGAGGAGGTGAGAGCCGATAACACGTTCTTCGGTTATGTCGCTCATCGCCGCTTCTGCCTGGTCCCGGCGTCGCGATAGAACGCGTGCAGCGAATCGAGCACGCGACTCATTTCCGCCAGGAGCTCGTCGTCATCGGCGGTGCGCTGGCGCGCTCCGGCCATCATCGCCTCGAACCCGCTGGCCTCCGGGACGACCGGGCCGCCCACGTCAAGCGCATGCACGAGCTCGCCGAGTCGCACAAGGCCCGGTTCGTTCGCGAGCCCGAAGCTTGAAAGCAGCACTTCGAAGGTAACGAGCTTTCCGACGTGGGTGAACGTGGCGCCGTCGAAGTCGAATCCCAGCGCCTTCCTCGGGCATGCAGAGGGCTTCTCGATCCACAGAAAGCGGGCTTTGGGGTCGATGAATCGCCGGATCAGCCAGGCGCTGGCCACGCGATCGACCCACAGATGTCGGCGCGTGGCCCAGGTGCGCCCCTGATACTCCTTCCGGTCGAGGCGAGGCACCGCGCCCTCGGCGGCATGCGGCTCGCCCGGCGACAGCACGGTGTCAACCAACCCGACAAAATCGGCCCATCCGGCGTCGGCCTGCGCGGCCGCTTCCGTCGGAAAGAAGTCGGTGGAGCGCAGCGCCTCGTATTCGCGGCGCAGGCGGCGTGCCGCGCGATTGATCTCGGGTCCAGAAAGCCGCGAAAGCGACTTGCGGGCACTGTTCAAGGCTTTGGCAAACACCGCATAGTCCTGCGCCCGATCGAAAAGGGCGCGGAAGAGCTCGTCCTGGGCCGCGTCACGACTGGTCGTCTGAATGATGTTGGCCGTGCCGCCCGCCTCGACGACTCCATCGGCGACGTCCTGCAGGGCGGCCGCACCACCTTCGCGCAGCGGCAAAAGATAGACGCCGTCGCGCAACACCGCGCAGCCCATCGCCTTCAGGGCGCGCCAGGAGCGCATGCGCGCCGTGGCGTTCTCGGTCGGCAGCGTCATGATCAGCAGCAGCCAGGTTTGCAGCTTGTTCATGCGTGACGTCAGGTCTGTCGTACGACCCGCCGAAAGGCGGCGAACAACGCGAGGTCATAGGCGATCTTCAGAACCCCGCACGCGATCAGCGGCGCTGCCAGCCACCCGGCAGCGAGCAGCGCGCCTCCGACCGTCGGGCTGACGGCCGCTGCCAGGCTGCGCGGCACCGCCGTGAAGCTCGCCGCCGCAGTCCG
>Ga0075029_100002042_pt1 | contig 11450 bp, 7 predicted proteins | sample LitLauG_LLR_2013_FD_71391 | JGI IMG/M metagenome (GOLD analysis project Ga0075029, IMG submission 71391) | Freshwater sediment microbial communities from North America - Little Laurel Run_MetaG_LLR_2013 | ecosystem: Environmental > Aquatic > Freshwater > Creek > Sediment | place: USA...
CACCCGGATGCCAGAAGGACCTGATCGCCGGCGCTACCATGGACCCATGACACGCTACCTGGCTCTGTTCGCCCTCCTCGCCGTGGCTTTACCCGCGCAACCGCTGCGCGTCGCCATCGCCGGCCTGGCTCATGGGCATGTTTCGGGATTCCTGCGGGGCGCGCGCAACCGCCAGGATATCCAGATTGTGGCGGTCTTCGATCCCGACGCTGCGCTGGGAGCGCGGTACGCGAAGGACAACGGGTTCGCGGCCGGCATGATGTTTACCGATCTGGGCGCCATGCTCGACCGCATCAAGCCGGAGGCCGTGGCCACGTTCACCAACACCTACGATCACCTGGCCGTGGTGGAAGCCTGCGCCCAACGGCACATCCCGGTGATGATGGAGAAGCCGCTGGCCGTGAGCATGGCGCAAGCGCGGGCGATTCTGAAAGCGTCGCAGCAGGGCGGGATTCCGGTGATGGTGAACTACGAAACCACCTGGTACAAGAGCCACGCGGAGATCTGGAGACTGATCAAGACGCAGCAGGCCGCGGGCGAGATTCGCAAGATGGTGGCGATGGACGGGCACCAGGGGCCGAAGGAAATCAACGTGCAGCCGGAGTTCTTCGCCTGGCTGAGCGATCCGGTGAAGAACGGCGCCGGCGCGCTGTTCGATTTCGGCTGTTACGGCGCGAACCTGATGACGTGGCTGATGGACAACCAGCGACCCACCGCGGTGACCGCACTGGCCCACACCAACAAACCGGAGATCTACGCGCACGTGGACGATGAGGCCACGATCCTGGTGCAGTATCCCAAGGCGCAGGGGATCATCCAGGCTTCCTGGAACTGGCCGTTCAGCCGCAAGGATTTTGAAGTGTACGGGGCCACGGGATACGCCATCGCGACGGGGGGCGATGGCTTGCACGTGCGGCTGGCGGGCGCCAAGGCCGAGGAGGTTCGCGCGCCCGACCCCTTGCCCGCCGCCGAGCGGGATTCCATTTCGTACCTCACCGGCGTGGCGCGCGGCAAGTTCAAGCCGGGCGGTCTGAATTCTCTGGAGAACAACGTCGTGGTGGTGGAGATCCTGGAGGCTGCCAGGGAATCGATCCGGACCGGCAGAACGATTGCGCTGAAGTAGGCAAGTGGGCTGCGTCCCGGAGGGTCGCAGCTACCGATGCCATCTGCTAATCTGACAATCCATGCACCTGATCGTGCAGGATCTGCGGTACGGGGCGCGCCTGCTGTGGAAAGCTCCGGGCTTCGGCATTCTCGCTGTGGCGGCCTTAGCCCTCGGCACGGGCGCTACGACGGCGATATTCAGCGTGGTCAATGCCGTGCTTCTCAAACCGCTGCCATTCCGGGCTCCGGAGCGCCTGGTCGTGATCTGGGAAAAGAACCCCCTACAGAACCGGTACAGAATGTTCGTGGCGCCCGGCAATTTTCTGGAGTGGCACAAGCAAAGCCACGAAATGGAAGGCATGGCCGCGTATCAGGACGTCCGCATCACGCTGACCGGCGGGCCCAACGGTCACATCGAGCCCGAAGAGGTGAACGGCCAGCGTGTGACCGCGGAACTGTTCCCGCTGCTGGGAGTACAACCGGTGTCCGGCCGCGCCTTCCGGCCGGAGGAAGACCAGTTCGGGCACATCAATTTCGTCATGCTGAGCCATTCCTTGTGGCAGCGGCGCTTCGGCGGCGACCCGGCGATCTGCGGCAAACCGATCTGGCTGCGCGGCCAGAGCTACACCGTGGTGGGCGTGCTTCCGCCTGGCTTTTTCGTGATGACGCGCGACGTCGATATCTGGATCCCGCTGGGCCTGAACGCGAGCGACGCACGTACGGCCGCCGGCCGGGTCCTGACGGTCATCGCCCGGTTGCGCGCCGGCGATTCCGGCGGCCGCGCGCGCGCCGAAATGGAAACTATCGGAAGCCGGCTGGAGCAGTCCAATCCAGTATTGAACAAAGGCTGGCGGCCGTCCATTTTCGGTTTCGAGAGCGAACTGCTGGGCAACACCCGGCAGGCGCTGTGGGTATTGCTTGGGGCAGTCGGTTTCCTGCTTCTGATGGCGTGCGTCAACGTGGCCAATCTGCTGCTGGCGGGCGGCTCCAGCCGCCAGAAGGAGATGGCGGTGCGCCAGGCGCTGGGCGCCGGCCGCGCGCGCGTGATGGCGCAGTTGCTTTCCGAGAGCATGATTCTGGCGTTGGGGGGCGGCGCCTTCGGTGTGTTGCTGGCGGTGGCCGGGGTGGGGTTGCTGGCGCGCTTGGGACAGGCCAGCATTCCACGGCTGGCGGAGGCCCGCGTGGATGCAAGCGTATTCCTGTTCGCGCTCTGCGTCTCGGTGGCGACGGGCCTTCTGTTCGGCGTGGCGCCGGCGTGGCAGATCTCGAGCGCCCGGCTCCACGAGGCGCTCAAGGAGGGGGGCCGCGGCGGCACCACCGGGCTCTCCGGAAGGATCCTGCGCCGTTTGCTGGTGGTGGTGGAAGTCGAACTCGCGGTGGTGCTGCTGATTGGCGCGGGGCTGCTGCTGCGCAGTTTCGTCAGGCTGCGCTCGGTGGATCCGGGTTTTCGACCAGCTGGGCTCCTGACCATGCGGCTCCCGATGGCGGGCGGCCGCAATTCGGCTCCGGCGCGCCGCGTCGCCTTCCTGCAAGAAGTGCTGGATCGCGTGGCGACGCTGCCGGGCGTCGAATCGGTAGGAGGCGTGAACGGGTTACCCCTGACAGGACTCGGAGGGGGCACCAATTTCGCGGTGGAGGGCCGGCCTGCTCCTCCGCCGGAGCAGCGGCCGATCGGCCTGTTGCGCTCGGTCACGCCCGGCTACTTCCGTACTCTGGGAATCCCGTTGGTGGCGGGGCGCCAGTTCGACGATTCGGACGTGAGGACCTCCGCCCCGGCCATCGTGATCAACCAGACCATGGCGCGGCGGTTCTGGCCGCAATCCAACCCGCTCGGCGGCCGCCTGGTAGTGGACGCGGATGCGCGCATCGCCGAAGTGGTCGGCGTGGTAGCGGACGTCAAGCCGGACCGCATCGAAAACGTAGACTGGCCGACCATCTACTGCGTCTACGCGCAGGCGCCGGCGGCCACCATGAGTTTGGCGGTGCGCGCATCGGGTCCGCCGCTTTCGCTGGCTTCCGCGGTGGAACGGGAAATCCATTATCTGGACCCCGACCAGGCCTTGGCCAGCGTGCGGACCATGGATGCGGTAGTGGATGACGCCCTTACCGGCGCGCGTTTCAATACGGTGCTGCTGGGCATCTTCGCCGCGATCGCCTTTGGGCTGGCCGCCGTGGGGATCTACGGAGTGATCTCTTACGATGTGATCCAGCGGACGCACGAGATGGGCATCCGGTTGGCGCTGGGAGCGCAGCCCGGCAATGTGGTTAAACTGGTGGTCGGGCAGACCGCCCTGCTCGCGGCCATTGGAATTGGGATGGGTCTGATCTCGGCATATGGGCTGACGCGGCTGATGTCCAGCATGCTTTTCGGCGTGAAGCCGACGGACGTCTACACGTTTGCGGGGATTTCGCTTTTGTTGGGCGGGGTGGCTCTGGCGGCGGGATATCTGCCGTCGCGGCGGGCGATGGCTCTAGACCCCGTTACCGCTTTGCGGCACGAATAGGGACAAATCATGATCACACTTCGCAATATCGAAAAGTTTTATGAAGGCGGTTACGGCCGCAGCTATGTGCTCCGCCGTGTCAACGTCACCATCAAAGAGGGCGAATTCGTCACCATCATGGGGCCTTCGGGCGCCGGCAAGTCCACGCTCCTGAGCATTCTCGGAATGCTGGACGGCGCCTGGACGGGCGAGTTTGAGTTCGTCGGCCACCTGGTGCACCGGATGAAGCCCAAAGACCGCGTGGAACTGAACAAGAAATACATCGGCTTCGTGTTCCAGAGCTACCACCTGATCGACAACCTGACGGTGTACGAGAACCTGGACATTCCGCTCTCGTATCGCAATGTGAAAAGCTCGGAGCGCGCGGCCATGGTGTGCGACACTCTGGACCGCTTCCACATTGTGGGCAAACGCGACCTGTACCCCAACCAGCTATCCGGCGGCCAGCAGCAACTGGTGGCCGTGGCGCGCGCGGTGATCGCCAACCCGAAGCTGATCCTGGCTGACGAGCCGACCGGCAACCTGCATTCGGGGCAGGGCAAGGAGATCATGGAATTGTTCAAGAGGCTCAACGACTCGGGCACGACCATCGTGCAGGTGACACACTCCGAAGCGAACGCCGCTTATAGCCACCGGGTCATACAACTGGCGGACGGCTGGGTGGTGAGCGGCGGCGATCCGACGGGTCAGAGCATTCCAGCATAAGTGGGGTAGGCCCGCGGGCCTACCCGCGCCGGGTGTAACGTTAATTGTACTGAAACACAGAGTCCCCACCTTTCACCCGATGGCGGGCTGCTTTTCGTCCATGCTATCCTCGTCACCTCATGATTTCTCAAAAGAACATTTCGGCAGGCACGCCGATGGGAGCCACACTCATTGCGGGAGGTGGTGCTACTTTCCGCGCTTGGGCGCCCCGGGCGTCGGCTGTTTATCTCAACGGCGTTTTCGGGGGTGCGGCGCGCGTTGGCCAGACCGACGATTTGCTCATGGCCAAAAGTGCGAATGGCTATTGGACTGGCTTTGTGGAAGAAGCACGGGAAGGCGATCTTTATCACTTCTTCGTTGTGGGCCCTGGTTCGAGCGGCTACAAGCGCGATCCGTACGCGCGAGACCTGGCGACCGACGCACCTTTTCCAAACGATAGCTGCATCATCCGCTCCGCCACGGCCTACCCCTGGCACGACGCGGACTATGTCACGCCCGACTTCACCAACATGGTCGTCTACCAGTTGCATGTGGGGACCTATGCCGTCGCCAAACCTGGAATCGCATCCACCTTTCTCGATGTCATCGGCAAGATCCCCTACCTCGTTTCTCTCGGGATCAATGTGATCCAACCGTTGCCCGTAGATGAAGTCGAGACGGATCCATCGATGGGCTACGATGGCGCGGATTACTTCTCCCCGGACTTCCCGTATGTCGTTACGGATGCGGCGACCCTGGCCCGGCACCTGGTTACCATCAACGGCCTGCTCATGGCAAAGGGCCGCGCGCCACTTAGCCTGAACGACATTCAATCCGGGCATGCGCAACTACAGACTCTGGTCGATCTCTGCCACGTCCACGGCATTGGGGTGGTGTTCGACGTGGTGTATAACCATGCCGGCGGGTTCAGCGTCGACGGCAAACCGGACGACCAATGCCTTTACTACTGGGACCGCATGCCAAACCGGGGCAACAACAACGACAGCCTCTACTTCACCGATCAGGACCGCGGCACGGGCGGACTGTCCTTCGCTCTCTGGAATAACGATGTCCGTGAATTTATTATCGAGAATGCCCGTTATTACATCGGCGAGTTCCATGCGGATGGCTTCCGCTATGACGAAATCAGCGGCCTTTTGTCGATGAACAAGGATTCGGGCTGGAGTTTCTGCCGCGACCTCACCAGCACGCTGCGGTTCATCAAGCCTCGCCTGCTGCAAAACGCCGAGTACTGGCCTTTTGAATTCGGCGACTTTCCCAAATCTTCGGCGTCTATTGTCACTTCCGTTGCCGACGGCGGAGCGGGATTCGACGTCCTGCAGCATGATGGGCTGCGCAGCGCCGTGCGGGGAGCCGTGGGATCGTCATCCGCGGGCCAGCAGGCCGCCATCGACTTCGACCGCATCGCCGGAGCGCTCTTTCCCAATGGCCTCGCCCATGGCTGGCAGGCCGTGCCCTGCGTGGAGAACCACGACATCGTCAAGGCCGGCGCCGAACCGCGGATCCCACGGCTCGCCGATTCCTCCAATCCCCGCTCCTGGTATGCGCGCAGCCGCTCGAGGGTCGCGATGGGGATCCTGCTCACGGCCCCGGGCATTCCGCAACTTCTCATGGGCCAGGAGTTTCTGGAAGAGAAGCAGTGGAGCTCAGATCCCAAACCTGCCGATCATCTGCTCGGCTGGGACGCGTTAGAAACAGGGTCTGACAAGGCCATGGTGAATCACCTGCGGTTCACCCAGGATCTCATCCGCTTGCGGTGGAACCACGAGGCCCTGCGCGGCGACAACGTGAATCCGTTCCATGTCAGCAATGGGAACCGCGTGATTGCGTATCATCGCTGGCTCGAGGGCACCGGTCAAGATGTTGTCGTGGTTGCCACTCTGGCGGAGAGTACCTGGTATAACTACGCCATCGGCTTCCCTATTTCCGGCCACTGGACCGAGGTTTTCAACAGCGACGTCTACGATAATTTTGTCAACCCGATGGTCGCGGGTAATGGAGGAGGCATCTTCGCGTCCGGTCCGCCAATGCATGGGCTGCCGGCATCCGCCAGTATCGTGATTCCTGCAAATGGCATGGTTGTCTTTGCACGTGGCTGAAAGTCGACGTGGGGCAGGCGTCCGCGGCTGCCAGAGACACGTGTGCCCGGAGATTGGAAAAGAGAATTTCGTTGCGGCGAGTCTGGCAGGCCAGGAGGCCTACCCCTACAGGATCAGAAGGCCCAGAGGAGGCTGGTGTAGCCGGAGTGCGCGTTGAAGTTCTGGCTATAACCGAAGGGGTTGAACATCTCCGCGTAGTTATAGAAGTGCCACGCTGCGTTCCAGCGGACTTTGGGCGTAATCCGGAACGACACGCGCACCAGCGGCGATTGGTAAGTGAGCGGAAAGGTCTGCACGCTCGAGAGGAATCCCTGTATGGGGTCGCTCACGGTGGGCGCGATGGCACCGGCCCGCCCGTCTCCGGTATCCTTGGTGAGGCTGTATCCCAGATACACATCGGCCCGCCGGGCGATGGCGAACCGCGCGCCCAAGTTCACCGCGTGGATATTGCTGATGTAAAACGACGAGTAACTGGTCTGGAACTGCGGGCGATTCACGCCGGCGAAGAACTGCAGACCCGAGACCGTGTCGAGGTGCAGCTTCATGTAGCTGGCATCCAGCGCGAACCAGTTGTTGGGCGCGATAGACGCGCCGGCCGAATAATTACGCGAGTGCGAACTGTAAGTGGTCACCACCGAAGGCGCACCCAAGTTATAAACCTGCCCATAGGATGTCGAGAGCTGCAGCTTCTTCACCCGGTAATCCGCGCGCCCGCCGAGGGTGTGGTAGTTGCGGTCGCTGATGGGTGTCAGCGGATTGTCGGCCCGGCCAATCTCGCCGTTCAACGAGATGGTTAGCGGCTTCAGTGGCTTTACCCGCACACCCAGGCGCCCCGTGTGCAAGTGGTTTGAAGTCTCGTACCAGTCGGCAGTCGAGGAGTTGAAGGCCGGAATCGAAAAGCCCTCCAGCGTCCGGACCAGCCGGTCGGTATAGGCGTATCCGGCAGAGAAACCGATCCAGTCCGTGACCCGGTAGTTGACGTCGGTCGAGTTAGTCACCATCCGGTCACTCAAGTATCGGAAGTAGATGCTGGCGCCCAGATCGGTGCCGGTGTTCACCTCGGAGTAAGTCGAAGGCCCGACGATCCGCAGGCTACTCACCGAAGTGGTGTTGACGATGGTCAGGCGCTTCGCCGGAAAGAGGCTTACGTTCAGAGCACCGGCCAACATGGGACGCCCGGCATTTCCCAGCACCGCGATCTGACGGCTGGCGGCGCCGCCAAACCTGCCGATCCCGGCGGCCGATTCGCTCAGCGCAAAATCGTTCCTGCCGGTGGTGTAATTGACGCGCGCGTTGAGCGCCCAATATCTGCGATTTTTGAAGAGATTGCCCATCCAACCGGGGTTGCGGCCGTGCACCGGGTCGGAGCGCCGGAACGTCTGCAGCACGGTCTGGTCTGCCGCCGTGCCCGCGGCCACTGCGCCCAGCGAGCCGAACGGCGTGTCGTCCTTATAGAAATCCCAGCGCCGCAGCACAGTGAATTTGAAGCCCGCGATATCGGCGTCCGCGCCGAGGCGGTATTCGTTCCACTGCCGCCGCGCGTCGCTGAATACCGGCAGGCCCGACCCGTTGTTGTCGAACTCCAGCGAGCTGGAGAGCGCCGGGCCGGTCTGGGTATCGCGGCTGTAGCCGGCGCGGAGGCGCAGGTGGGATTGCGGCAGCAGCGTGAAGTCGTGATCCTGGAGGCGGCGGATGGTGTCCATCAGATGCAGGCCGCCGGCCACCGTCAGACCCGGGTTGTAGTAATCGTTCAGCCGCCACAGCATGTCGTAGCGGTAGAGGCCGTTCTTTTCGACGCGCAGGGAGGCCGTTTGGTACGGGTCGTTGCCCAGCCCCATGGTGTTCAGCGCGATCGAATCGAAGTAATGGCCGTGGCCGTCCTTGGAGTTGATGGTGAAGCTGCTGCCCAAGAGGCGGAGGCCGTTGCGATAGTTGACGTCGCTGCGGTATTCGCCGAGGTCGCCGCCAACCAGGTTCCAGCGGTAACCAATTTCGAACGATTGCGTGATGTTGTAGTTGCCGGTGTTCTCGCCGCGGACGGGGCCAACCTGCTGCGGCGTGGGGGCCGCCACCTGCTGGGCTCGGCAGGCCAGGAGGCCCACGCAACTGAGGATGCAGTATCGTGTCAGCATGGCGGTCACCTCAGAAAATACTGGTCGCTGTTGGACCCGTGAATGCGCACGTGGCAGGTGACGCATTTTTGAAACTTCGGGTCGAGCAAGTTGTGCCGCGCGGACTGAATATCCACGCCCGCGTTGCGGGTTCCATCGCCGCCGCCGTTGTGGCATTCCAAGCAGATGGTGAACACGACCGGCCGCTTCAGCAGTTTGGCGTTCATGGAGCCGTGCGGATTGTGGCAGATTTCGCAGCCCTCGATGCGCACCGAGGGATGTTCGAAGACAAAGGGCCCGCGCTTATCCACGTGGCACTTGAGGCAGGGCGATTCCGCTCCGATCGCCTGCTCCACCATACGCGGCCGCTGCGACATCCGCCAGGTGGCGGCGAATGCGCCGTGCGGGTTGTGGCAATCCGTGCACTCGACGAATCCCTCATTGACGCGGTGCTTGGAGGGCATTTCAAACTGGGCCCGAATGGTGGCGTGGCACGTGTAACAGAGATCGCTCTGCTTCCGGGCCAGCAGGAACTTCGGCGTGGCGGAGTGATGAATCGAGTGGCAACTGGTGCAGGCAACGTCGTTCAGGGTGTGCTCCGAGCGGCGGATATTCGACCGGCTGAGATCGCGGGCGTGACAGCCCAGGCAATCTTCCAGGATCTGCTTCGGCTGCATGAGCGAGAAGGCGTTGGGGATGGTGGTTTTGCCGCCGCGCGCCTCGACGTGCGCCTGGGCGCCGCCGTGGCAGCCTTCGCAACCGGTCCGCTCCGGCGGTTCCCTGCCCGATGCGATGCTCTTGAAGTGGGGATTCTTGTAGAAGTTCTGCCAGACATCCGCGTGACACGTTTTACAGGCGTTTCCTCCCACGAAACCCGAGGGCGGAGGCGGCTGGTTCTGGGCCAGCGCGAGGCCGGCACAGGACAAGAATAGGAGCAACGATCGCATGTTTGGTTACCGAGACAACCCCTGTTTCCGACGAAGCCGTTTGCCGCACGAGAACGGAAGCCCCGTGCGTGCCATACTCAAGATGATATACGGATCGAGAGGCGCAAGCGAATAGAATGACCAGAGAATTTACGTTAGTTCCGCGCCGCGTAGAGTGCGTCGAAACACGCTACCGGCGAATTGCAACCCAGCTACCGGTTCCGGAATCCATCCCGATCCTGGAGAAGTTGTATCGATACGAACCGCTCGCCATGCGCGGGCAGCCGCCCGTGGTGTGGCACCGCGCGGAAGGTTTCCAGGTTTACGATGCCTGGGGCAACCAGTGGATCGACTGGTCGTCCGGCGTGCTGATCGCCAATGCCGGCCATGGCCGCGAGGAAATCGCCAACGCCATCGCCGGCCAGGCCGGTTCGCACCTGCTGACCAGTTTCTCGTTCGCCAACGAACCGCGCGCCCTCCTGGTGGAGCGGCTGGTTTCCATCCTGCCCGAACCGCTGAAGAAGGTCTTTCTGTACAGCATCGGGTCGGAGGCCATCGAGTGTGCCATCAAGATGTGCCGCACCTATGGCGTGAAGACGGGCGGCCGATCCAAGCACGTCATCGTCACGTTCGAGCATGCCTTTCACGGCCGCACGCTGGGCGCTCAGCAGGCCGGCGGCATTCCGTCGTTAAAGGAGTGGATCGTCAATCTCGATCCGGGCTTCGTGCAGGTTCCGTTTCCCGATGGCTTCCGCACGCCCGACACGACATTTGGGAGTTTCGAGCGGGCGTTGCGCGAACGCGGCGTCGAACCGCAGAACGTGGCCGGCGTCATGCTGGAAACGTACCAGGGCGGCAGTTCCGCCTTCGCGCCGGCGCCTTACATGCAAGCGCTGCGCCAGTGGTGTACCGGCCACAAAGCGCTGCTGGTGTGCGACGAGATCCAAGCCGGTTTCGGCCGCACCGGCAAGCTGTGGGGTTTTGAACACTACGGCCTGGTGCCCGACCTGGCCGTGTTCGGCAAGGGCATTTCGGGATCGCTGCCGGTCTCGGCCGTGGCCGGCCGGCCCGATGTGCTGGACCTCTACCCGCCGCTCAGCATGACCTCCAGCCACGCCGGCAACCCAGTCTGCTGCGCCGCCGCTCTGGCGTCGGTGGACCTGGTGATCAACGAAAACCTTGCGGAGAGAGCGCGGGTAACGGGCGAAGTGCTGCATCGGAGACTGAATGCGCTGGCCGCCAAGCACCGTGAAATCGGCTGCGTGGCGGGCAAGGGGCTGGTCGCTGGGGTAGCCTGCGTGAGGCCCGGAACCACCGAACCCGATTCCGACCTGGCCTTCCGCGTGGTGCAGGCCGCCATGGAGCGCGGCGTGCTGATGTTCGCGCCGGTCGGCTTCGGCATGGCAACGGTAAAGATATCGCCGCCGTTGGTGATCACGGAGGACGCGCTCAACGAAAGCGTGGACGTGCTCGGGGCCGCGTTCGCGGAAGCCCTGGTCGAGGCTGCTGCGGTGGCCTGATGGCGTTCGCAGGCGCGCCCCTGGAAATCCTCGTTGTGGGCGGCGGCATGATCGTCCACGATCAGATTCTGCCGTCGCTCTACCACATGCAGCGCCAGGGCCGCGTGGGCGCAATCTCGGTGTGCGCCTCCCGGCATGCCACCGTGCGCGCGCTAGCCGAGGCCGAAACTCTGCTGCGCGCCTTCCCCGGCCAGCGATTCATGATGGCTCCCGAATCGGACGCGGGTGGCCCGCAGCCGGAACTTTTCCGGCGGCAGATCGGGGCACTTGCGCCGCGAAACCTGGTGGCGGTGGCGGTGCCCGATCAACTGCACTACGAAGTGGTGATGGAAGCGCTGCAGTGTAACCAGCACGTCCTGTGCGTCAAGCCGCTCGTGCTGAAGCACAGCCAAGCCGTCGAGATCGCCCGCGAGGCGCGCCGCCGCAACGTGCTGGTGGCCACGGAGTATCACAAGCGCTTCGACGATCGCAGCCTGATGGC
>Ga0075029_100002043_pt1 | contig 11444 bp, 7 predicted proteins | sample LitLauG_LLR_2013_FD_71391 | JGI IMG/M metagenome (GOLD analysis project Ga0075029, IMG submission 71391) | Freshwater sediment microbial communities from North America - Little Laurel Run_MetaG_LLR_2013 | ecosystem: Environmental > Aquatic > Freshwater > Creek > Sediment | place: USA...
GAAGACGAAAAGATCATCATTCGCGAGCGCGAGCAGTTCGTCCATGAGTTGGCCGTTGCGTTCGCGAATGGGGAAACGGCGCTGATCGAATGAAGAATGCACACGAGCGTTTTGGATTCGCGGAGTTCGAAAAGAAACTGAAGGACACAACTACTCGGGTCCGCCTGACGGCCGATTGTTTTATCGGGGAGCCGGCAAACAAGAGTGGCGCTTCCCAAGGCCACCTGCTTTCCGTCTTCGGCACCGACGTCGAGGTTGCGGCGCTATGGGCTGCCGTCCTCGGCGAAGAACGCATCCGTGTCGGCGGCCCCGACATGATGCCGTACCTGGTCACGTTTGGTGAACGTCCGAGCGTGTATCGCGGAACGCTGACGCTGGCCGGGCGCCGTCGCCCTATCCGACATCTGGTCGTTCTCTCGACCCAGTTTCGCGCCGAAGGAGACCAGGCCCGGATTATTGTCAAAGGAAATTCGCCGGCTCTAATTCTGCGAGCCGCCACCAACTTCCATGGCCTGCCATTGCTTGCAAGTTGGGACGAGTGGTTCTTCGTCCGTCTCCGCAAGGCTGGCCGGATGCGGCCATTGTCGGGGCTAAATTGCGAGCCGGTCACTATCCGGGGCACCAAGGCCGAGTTCCTTGAGTGGATCGGGGCCGGTTTGAAGCTCGGCCAGATCCAAATCCCTACACCGTAGACCGGGCGGCCACGCCGTGGGTCTACTTCAACCATTGGAGGGCAGACCCATGGCAATCACCACGCTCGAAGAATACTTGCGCGAGTTCTCGGTCGAAATCGGCGATCGCATTTTGACTAGCTTTCCCGCTTTGCACGCTCCCGGTGACCCGGTCTCGCCGATTTTAGGGAAACTGCTTCGTAAGCCCTTCGCGGCCCAAGAAGTTGCGATCGCTGGGGCCGTGGCTCGGCTCAGGGAAGCCAATTCGGTGGCCTGCATTGCCGAAATGGGCACGGGCAAGACGCTCATGGCGATGTCGATTGCCCATGTATTTGCGGCAGGCCGTCCCTATGCCTGTCTCTTCGTCGTGCCGCCTCAACTGCTACAGAAGACGGCCAGGGAGATTCTGCAGACCATCCCCGGCGCCAGGGTGTACGTCATCGATAGCCTCCGGTCCCAACGGCCTGGTCAAGCAGGCCCACACGGCGTCAACGAATTCCGGCTTCGGAATGGCCGGATCATTCGCGACGGCGTTCATACCACGCTCACCGAAATGAGATTGCGGGGCAAGCACAAATCCGCATGGGACCGATGGGTTGCCGAGCACGGTCCCGGACCCCATTACGTGATTTGCGGACGCGACAGGGCGAAGTTAGGGGCCTTCTGGCGGCCCAGTTTCCAAGTCGCCCGTTGTGGGAATCATAATGGCGCCATCGTGAATCCCGATAGCGGCCGCCCGATTGTCTTCGATGACGAACGGCTGTTGCGCGAGGACTTCGACAGGCAGGAACGTATTGCGGAGACGCTGGAATCAATCGCATTGTGCGGTGGAGAAAAGACCAAGCTGCGGCGTCCTTTGTACAGCCCCCTGTGGCAGGTCGATGGATCCAGAATCCGGCGCTACGCACCAATTGAGTTCATCGGCCGTTACGAGCCCGCGACATTCTGCACCACCTCGCTATGTGTCTGAAAACCCTATCTGTGAAGATATCAATTGTGCGTTTACGGGGACGTTCAACGGGTAATCTCTAAGAGCGCCGGGGACACGGCACTCCGGCGCGAGTGAGCCTTCGTCGAACGGCAGCATCCCCGCCGAATGTTGTGAAGCTGTTTCGCTGCTGGCTCTCCTACATGAATCAGGAAACGGCTCTGCTGTGCCTCGATGAGGGTTGGGCTGCTGGGAATCAAGCAGGGCTCGCAAGTCCATAAGCGACCGCAATGTGACGGACATTGTTGATGATTATGCCATGAAGTGACACCTGCCGCGCGTATTATCTCGCTTTAAGGGCCCCACTCCTCTATTCAGATTCTCTCCGATGAAAGGTCATTCCATGTCGGTTCCAACATCGATGCACGATTACCTCCGCATGTTCGCGGGCGAACTGGGCGATCGGATCCTGCACAGCTATCCGGCGCTCCAGAAAGCGGATGATCCTCTGTCGCCGCGACTCGCCACCCTACTTCGAAGGCCGTTCCCTGCCCAAGCCGTTGCGGCGATGGGTATTGCGAAGAAGTGGGAGACGGAACGCAGTGCTGCTGTGATTGCCGAATGCGGCACGGGAAAGACTTTGATATCGCTCGCGGCTCTGCACGTTCACAGCGACGGCCGGCCGTTCACAGCGATTGTGATGGCGCCGGGTCATATTACTCTGAAGTGGTGCAAAGAGGCGCTCGAGACGATTCCCCGACTGAGGGTATTTCTGATCGACGGCCTCCGGGACCGAGTTCGGGATAGTAGCGCGCCATGCGGTGTCAACGAGGTGAGGTTGCGCCGCGGCCAGATCGTTCGGGAGGGCCTCCACACGAGTCTAACCGATCTTCGCCTGCGCAAAAACCACAAAAGTGCACGCGCTCGCTGGCAGCATGAGATCTGCTCAGGACCGGCGCTGTTCGTTGTCGGAAGGGACAAAGGAAAGCTGTCGCACTTTTGGCGGCACGCATACCAGGTGGCTCGCTCCGGCCGCTACCTCGGGAGTGTGGTCAACCCGGATACGGGGTCGCGAGTGGAGGTGGGCGACTGCTGGCTTACCACTGCCGACTTTCGGAAGGCACGTTTGAGCGAGATGATCGGCGGTGCCGACGAGAAGGAAGAATGCGCCGATCTGAAACCCAGGCGACCGATCTATAGCCCGCTCTGGCAAGCCGACGGCAAGAGAATCCGCCGCGTAGCACCCCTGGATTTCATTGGGCGTTATATGGACCAGTGGTTCGACTACGCCATATGCGATGAGGCGCACCAGTTAGCCAATGATACGGCGCAGGGGAACGGATTGGGAACGCTGGCCGCTTGCGCGAATCGCACTGTGATCCTCACCGGCACTCTGTTGGGCGGTTATGCGAGCGACGTTTACAATCTTCTCTTTCGGTTGGAGGCTGGGAAGATGGCCGCGCACGGATACGAGTGGGGCGAACCCGGGCTGCGGTCCTTCGCCGAAGCCTACGGCGTTCTGGAACGGGTCACCACGATTGAGCCGGCGGACAACAGTTGCTCGAAGGCGCGCGTCACCAAGCAGATCAAACGCAGGCCTGGCGCGTCGCCGTCGCTGTTCAGCGAGTTTCTGATGAGCCTGGCTGCGTTCGTTTCGCTGGAGGATATTTCAACCGAGCTGCCCCCGTATACCGAAGAAGTGATTGGTGTGCCCATGGACGCACCCCTGCAGGCCGCGTACAAAGCGCTGGAAGAGGATATCAAAAATGCCATGAAGCAACACCGGATGAACCATTCGGTGGTCAGCGTCGGATTGAACGCCCTGCTTCTCTACCCGGATCATGCTTGGGACATCGGTGATCTATATGGCTACGAGTACGATCCCGAGACGCAACGCCGGGAGCGGTTTGTGATCTCCAGGCCGGAGGATCTGGATCAGGGTTTTGTGTATGCCAAGGAAAGGCGGCTAATTGAGATCGTGAAGGCTGAACTGCAAGCTGGCCGCCGTTGCTGCCACGTCTACGCGGTGTATACCCGCAAGCGCGACGTCACGCAGCGCCTGGCAACGATTCTTGCGCGAGAAGGAATCCGCGTCGCGGTGTTGACATCCGATGTTCCGCCGGAAAAGCGGGAAGCGTGGATCGCGCAAAGGCTGAGAGAGGGAGTGCAGGTTACGATCAGCCATCCCAAAATTATCGAGACGGGGCTCGATCTTCTCGGCCACCCCAGCCTGATCTTTTTCGAGTCCGGTTACTCGCTGTACACCCTCCGCCAAGCCAGCAGACGATCTTGGAGGATTGGGCAACGCCAGCCGGTCCGCGTCTTCTATTTGCATTATGAGGAGACGATGCAATCGAGTTGCCTGCGCCTGATGGGTAGAAAACTGCTAGTCTCGCTCGCCATGGAAGGCAAGTTCAGCCGGGAAGGGTTGCAATCACTCGACGAAGACGAGGATATGCTGACCGCGATGGCGCGCGAACTCGTCACCGAGAATGGCGTTGGTGAGACCGCAGCAGCGGTCTGGCGACAGATTCAGGCTGAGAATAGCGCCACTCTCAATTCCGCCATTCCGCGTGAGCCTGCGGAGGCGGTCGAGGATGCAGGGCGGACCTCAGTGCTGGTGACCCCCGTTCGAACGGTCGACGCGCTTGTTAGTGCCTTGAAGTTCGGGACACCACTGCCATCGGCGCGCTCCATCCGTCGAAAAGAAGAATCGGCGACGGATCTCCAATTCTCGCTATTCTGAAAACACTGGCAGACATCCTCATCCCGATGGACAACGGTATCGTACCGACCGGCCTCTAGCCGGGATGGCGAAGGGTCAGTGCGCGTGCATCTTACCAAGTAACCGAGAATTCTGGATCGGGGCCGTGGCAAAGTGCACAGCTTTCGCCAGATGGAATTGGACCGGACGTCAGCCCAGCCGTGCTAAAGCTCGGGAGGGACGAAATGCTTCCGGCCGTAAAGCCGGGCATCGATGGACCACGCGCCGGGCCCGATCAGCGCCAGGGTAACGGCAAACACCACCAATACGGCGCAATTCCAGATATGGGCCGGGGACGAGAAGGCGATCCACGCTTCGGCGCACGCGGCCACAACTCCGGCCACGGGCGTCCACAAACCGGCGATGAGGAGGACACCGGAGAGGCCTCCAATAACCTGCGGCGCCGCAAACTCACCACTCTGCGCCGAGATCGCGCTGTACACCAGAGCACCGCCGACCAGCAATCGCTGAATCAAAAGTCCGGCGCCCGGCGGACCGCCCGCGAACGTGGAGAACAGCCGTTGCACATGTATCCCAATTTCAGCTTACGGGAGTCGCAACAATTTCGAAACATTAGAAAGTACGAGCGCCCTACTCCACTTTGGGGGGCCTCTAGAGGTCGATGATTCCGCGCTTGAGCGCGATGGTGACGGCGTGCGTGCGGTCGTTCGCGTCCAGTTTTTCGAGAATGTTGCCGACGTGGCTCTTCACCGTATCCTCTCGAATCGAAAGCTGGGCGGCGATCTCCTTGTTCGCGTTCCCCTGCGCGATCAGCTTGAGAATCTCCAGTTCGCGTGCGCTCAACTGGTCCTCGGCGGTATGCATGGTCAGCTCGGCGGCGACCTCGGGAGGAATCCGCTTTTGCCCGGCATGCACGGCGCGGATGGTCTCCAGCAGATCCGTGTGAACGTTCCCCTTCAGCAGGTAGCCGCGCGCGCCCGCTTTGAGCGCGCGCACCACCTGGACGTCGCCGGCGTACGTGGTGAAAACGATGATCCGGGCATTGGGGAATTCACCGCGGATAGCGATGATCGCCTCGATGCCGCTCATATCCGGCATCTGAAGATCCATGAGGGTGACGTCCGGCTGGTGCCGCCGGAACTGCTCGATGGCTTCGCGTCCCGTGGCGGCCTGCGCCACCAATTCCATGTCCGGTTCGATCTCCACCAATGACGCGATGCCCTGGCGCAGAAGCGCGTGGTCGTCGGCGGCAAGAATTCGGATCGTCTTGGTTTCAGCGCTCATGGATCCACAGCTTTCTCCGGAGGAACGAAAACGCGCCGCCCTTGGACGCCCCGTAGGCGGCCGCGGCCGGCACGGTCAACACTGCTTCGGTACCGGCGCCCGCTTCGCTCCAGAAGTCCAGTTTGCCGCCAAATCGATTGGCGCGTTCCCGCATCCCCGGCAGCCCATAATGTCCTGTGCGCCCGCCCGCCTTGAGGACCTCGGCGTCGATCCCTTTTCCGTCGTCGCGGACGTGCAGGCGAAGCTGGCGGCTGTCGTAGCGGATCTCCACCTCGATCCGGCCGGCCTGGGCATGGCGGAAGGCATTCCGCAGCAATTCCCGGGCGATCCGGTAGACCTCGTCCTGGAGCAGCGGATTCAGTTCCTGCCGCGCTCCTTCCACCGTCACGCCGAAGGCCGGCGGATGGGCCGGCGCCTCCTCGGAGCGCGCCAGCTCCTGACCGGCCGTCGTGAGCAGTTGCGCGAGATCGCCCCCGCCAGCCGGATGGAGGCGCAGGTCCTGAATCGCACTGCGCCCCTCGGCGATCGCCCCGGAGGCCGTGTTGATGGCCTTGTCGAGGCTTTCCTCCGTTTTTTCGGGGCGCCGAGTGAAGATGTTACGTGCGGCCTGCATCTGGATCAGCGCCGCCTGAAAGCTCTGCAGCATCGTATCGTGTAGCTCCCGCGCCACGCGCATCCGCTCGTCCACTCGCCCGTCCAACTGCGCGTTGAACTCCCGCCGGATCTGGTACAGCCGCAGCCGGTACAGCCCCCAGAGCATGGCCAAAAAGGCGGCCACGCACGACGCGTAGAACCACGTGGTCTGATAGTACGCCGGCGCGATCGAGAACTCCAGTGTGTCGCCGGTTTCGTTCCACACGCCGCTGTTATTCGAGGCCTTGACGCGGAAGCGGTAATGGCGAGGCGGAAGGTTGGTGTAGAACGCCTGCCGGCGATTGCCGGCGTCCACCCAGTCGCGATCATAGCCTTCCAGCTTGTATTTGAATCGGTTCTTCTCCGGCGCGACCAAGCTGAGAGCGGTGTACTCGATCTCCAGATCGCGCGTCAGTGCGGGCAGACGGAGGTTCGAAACGGCCTTCCGGTCGGCGATGATCTGCTCAATATGTACCGGCGGCGGGAGTTTGTTGACGGGGAGATGACGCGGATCGATGACGCTGACGCCGTCGCCAGGGAGAAACCAGATCTTTCCGTCCGCGGACTTGGCCGGCTCCCGGGTCGCAACCATGTTGGAAATCGCCCTCACTCCGTCCGCGCTATCGAAAATCGTGGGCTGGACAGTCTTTCTCGGGTCGCGCACCCATACATCCAAATCCTGGCGGGCGATCCGGAGTAGTCCGCATGACGTGTACAACCAGAAAAAATGATCGTCGTCTTCCAGCACCCAATTAATGGCGTCGCACGGCAACCCGTTCCTGCTGGAAAGCGTGAGGACGTGGCCGTTCTTGATCTGACTCAGGCCGCCCCCTGTTGCCGCCCAGAGCCCCCCGTCGAGGTCGCGCTGAAATCCTCTTACAATGCCTTCACCTAATCCGTCGGCGCGGCCGTATGAGGCCCGAATCCGGTGGTCCTTGAAGTACGCAACTCCACCGTCACGAAACCCAAACCACAAACCACCCTGCGCAGGATCAGGAAGTAAAGCGAATGCGAAGTCCTTTCGTCCCAGTGTCGACCAGGGGATCTCCTCGACAACGGCGCCGGACCGCAAGTGAACAAGACTCTGCAGTGAAGAGGCCCAGAGATCTCCCCCGCCGTCGCCGGCTATCGCGGTCACGGCGACCCCAAACACCGGCGTAAACCTTCCGTCCTCTAAGTACGCCAGTCCGCGCAACGTGGCGACCCATAGTCGGCCCGCTATGTCCTGAAAAAGAGAAGACACATATGCATCCGGCAAGCCGTGGCTCTTCCCATACACGACCACTTCGCCGTTCTTCCATCTATCCAGACCATTTTGCGTGCCGAGCCATATGGTTCCATCTCGGGCGGCCAGTACGGCATTAACGAACGAATTCGACAAACCCTGCTTCGCACTAATGGTGGGAATTGCGACCTCCCGAAATCGATCCAGCCCATCGCTCGTCCCTACCCAAATGCTGCCTTCCCCATCCTCAAAGACAGCATGGATGCGGTCACCCGACAGCCCGTCGGAATGGGCAAAGCGGTCAATCCTGTCCTGGCGCACATGCAGCAGACCGCTATCCACGGTCCCGACCCAGAGAGCGCCCTCGCGATCGCGCCGCAGCGTGAAGAACTTCTGGGTTATGCCGCGAAGCGGGTACGGTTCGACTCGACCATTAACGAGCCTTCGAATCCCGCCCAGTGTCGCGATCAGGAGTTCGCCGGCATCGCTTTCCGCCAAGCCGTATACTGAGTCTGGTACCGGAAAGAGTTTTGGGGGACCGGGTCTCCACCGCCAGACTCCCTGGTTGCTTCCCATCCACAAATTCCCGCTGTGGTCTTCATATAGAGACGGCAAAAACCTGCCGAGACTGCCGTCCTGCCCGTAACACTCCGCGCCGCCGCTCCGAATGGCGCAGAGCCGGCCGTTCCTATCCGCGACCGTACCCGCGGCCCACATTGTTCCTTCGTGATCCTGGAGAAGTGAGAGAACGGCGGCTCCGTCGAGTTCCGGGAAATTGGTCAGCTTGCCGTCCTTCCAACTGGCAAGCCCTTGTTCGGTGCCAACCCAAAGCCGGCCGTCCCGCGCGGCCAGCAAGCTTCGAATTCGCCCGCCAGGGAGATGCTCATTTTTCGGCGGCTGCCATGGCACGCTTCGGACACCATCGAATCGCTCTAGGCCGAATTCGGTGCCGATCCAAAGGTAACCATCGGGCGTCTGCACAATAGCGAAGATCGATCCTTTGAAAAACCCATCGCGGACCGTCCATGCCTTGTGCGCGTATTGGTTGATGTCTAAAGACGGATTCAAGCCGAAGGCACGCGGGCACAAGCCCGCCAGCACGCACAGGAAAACTACGGCTTGTTTCGTTGACGTGCTCTCCACCGTTTAACCATTATCCTGCCTTCCCGGCGCAGCCGGACGGTTTATGCTGATTCTAGATCCATGCAACTCAAGAGGCGCCCGACTATGCCTCCGAATCGCGCTGAACGTCGCCCGGGTTCCCCCGCAGCGGCGGACAAGGTTGGTGCTACTCCAACACTCAGGTCAGGGGTGTCTTGAAAAGGAGCTCGCGATGCGTTCCGCCACTATTGGACGGCTGTTCCTATTCGGTGTTGCTTCGGCACGCCTGATTGCGCAAACCGCTGACCTTTCGGGAATCGTCTCCGATCCTTCCGGTCTCGTGGTGCCCAATGCGAAAGTCACCGTGAGGGGGCAGGCAACAGGTGTAACCCGCGAAGTCACCTCCAACCAGGAAGGCTTGTATAGCGTACGGGCTCTCTCGCCCGGCTCTTACGATCTCACGGTGGAAGCCCCCGGATTCAAATCCGTGCATCAAAACGGAATCGGCCTGGAAGTGGATCAACGCGCCACGCTGAATTTCGCCTTGTCTTTAGGCACGGCCACCGAAAGCGTGACGGTCGAAGGAAGCGCCGCGCTACTTAACGCGTCCGATGCGTCCGTCAGCACGGTCATCGGCAACCGCTTTGTGGAAAACATGCCCCTGAATGGCCGGAGTTTCAGCTCCTTGATCCAACTGGCGCCGGGAGTCGTGCTCGCGCCGAGCAATCAATGGGAGCAAGGCCAGTTTAGTGTGAACGGGCAGCGCCCGGACGCCAACTACCTCATGGTGGATGGAGTGAGCGCCAACCTGGGAACTGCCGGAAACGGCGCGCTGCTCTTCCAGGGCGGCGCCGGCCAACTGCCGGCATTCAGCGCATTCGGGGGGACCAGCAATCTGGTCTCGCTCGATGCACTCGAAGAATTCCGTATCCAGACTTCTTCGTTTGCTCCCGAATACGGGCGAACTCCGGGCGCGCAAATCTCTGTCGTCACCAAGTCCGGTACCAATGCCTTTCACGGCGCCGCGTTCGAATATTTCCGCAACGATAAACTGGACGCCAACGACTGGTTCGCCAATGCGAATGGTCTGGCCAAGCCCGAGCTGCGGCAGAATGATTTCGGCGGTGTGTTGGGTGGCCCGATCCGGAAAGATAAGCTTTTTTTCTTCGGCTCGTATGAGGGCCTCCGGGTGCGCCAACCGCACGTTGCGAACACCTACGTGCCCTCTCTCGCCTCGCGTCAGAACGCACCCGCGGCTGTACAGCCGCTGCTGAATGCCTTTCCCTTGCCGAACGGGCGGGACCTGGGCAATGGGACGGCCGCTTTCGCTGCCGGTTACTCCGACCCATCCTCGCTGAACTCTACGGGCATCCGGATGGATTATCTGCCGTGGGAAAGGCTCGCGCTGTTCGGAAGGTACAGCGATGCCCCGTCAAGCCTGGCTCAGCGCGGTTCACTCAGCAGCGCGTACAGCACCGTTCAATCCATAAAGCCCCGAACCCAAACCCTGACCCTGGGAAGCAATCAGACGCTCACACCCGCATTGACCAACGAAATACGCTTCAACTATAGCCGTAACAGAGCACACAACTTCTATGCTTTAGACAGTTTCGGCGGCGCAACGCCGCCTGCGGACTCGGTGCTGTATCCTGCTGGCCGCTCCGCGCGAGACTCGCTGTTCTCCTTTTATGCCGATCCAACCCCTCACGGGATTGGGTTCCTCACAGGCGAGTATGGGACCAACCTGACCCAACAGCTCAACGTAACGGATAGCCTTTCCCGTATCGTTAGCACGCATCAGCTTAAATTCGGGCTTGATTATCGCCGCCTCAATTCCAAAGCCGGACTTGCGCCCTACACCTTGCAATATTTGTTCCTATCCTTAGCGAACGTTCTTACGAACACTGTACCTCTGGCGCAGGTGACCGCGCGGAATTCCGACGTGCAACTGGTCTTCAACAATTGGAGCCTGTTCGCGCAGGATACATGGAAGGCAACGCGCGTCTTGACGTTCACATATGGACTGCGGTGGGAGTACAATGCCGCGCCATCCTCGCCTAATAGTCCCCTTCCATTTACAGTGACGCAAGTGAATAATCTGGCAACGATGAATATTGCGCCACAGGGCACGCCGCTATGGCATCCGCAGAAACACGACTTCGCTCCGCGGCTGGGCGTCGCTTGGCAGGCGCGCCCGAATCTGGTGATCCGTGCCGGCGGTGGAATCTTTTACGACCTCGGATACTCCAACGTGGCGAATAGCGCCAGTTCATGGCCGTACCGCAAACTAAACAATCTGTCCAACGTGTCATTCCCGCTGAGTCCGGACAGTGCCGCGCCGCCTGCAATTAATACCTCGCTCCCTGTTGAGTACTTTGCGGTCGTCGATCCGAACCATGTGTTGCCCCGGACCTATGAGTGGAACGCGGCAATCGAGAGACGACTCGGGAACGACGATGCTCTCTCGCTCACCTACCTCGGCGCGGCGGGTCGAAAGCTCATGCGGATGGACGTCTATGTCGCGCCCAATCCCGCTTTCAACAACGAAGTCGATGTGATGCGAAGCGGCGCGAGTTCCAGCTACCAGGCTTTGCAAGTCCAGTCCCGGCATCACTTCCACCACGGGCTCCAGGCGCTTCTCTCTTACAACTGGGCACATAGCATCGATGACGTTTCCACCGACTCCTATCCCATCAACGTTCCGCCGGGCGCTCCCGTGCTAACGAATCGCGGCTCGTCCGACTACGATATCCGGCAAACGTTTTGGGTGTGGCTACTTTGGAACGACGCCCAACCATACATAAAATCAGTAGTTTATGGTCATTCGGCCTGTTTGCGACGATGACTTAAACCGGGGATATCGGAATAACCCCGGTT
>Ga0075029_100002044_pt1 | contig 11436 bp, 6 predicted proteins | sample LitLauG_LLR_2013_FD_71391 | JGI IMG/M metagenome (GOLD analysis project Ga0075029, IMG submission 71391) | Freshwater sediment microbial communities from North America - Little Laurel Run_MetaG_LLR_2013 | ecosystem: Environmental > Aquatic > Freshwater > Creek > Sediment | place: USA...
CCTCTCACCATCACCCGCGGTGGGGCGCTCGATCCGGGAATGCAGCCCATCACGGTCAACGGGGCGCAGGCGGCGGTGACGGTACAATAAAGAGGGGCCGCGAACCCTACTAACGGTCGACGAGAAGATTATGACGGTGCCGAGAATCCATTACTCATCCCTTCGCCAAGGGCGGGACCTAAAGCGCCCGGCAAAGCGTGAGCGGGGCTTTACGCTCCTGGAATTGATCGTCGCGGCGACCATCCTGACTATTCTTACTATGTTGGCGCTGCCCTTGGCGCGGGTCACGATTCAGCGCGAACGGGAGAGGCAACTTCGCCAGGCCCTGTGGGAAATGCGCGACGCCATTGACCGCTATAAAGACGCTGCTGACCGGCTTGCCTTTCAGACCAAGGTCGACAGCAACGGCTATCCACCCGATCTCGATACCCTCGTCAAAGGAGTGGAAATATCGGGCGGCAAGAAAGTCCGCTTTCTCCGTTCTATCCCCGTCGACCCGATGACCAAGACCACAGAATGGGGCTTGCGGTCGATGCAAGACGATCCCGATTCGGATTCGTGGGGCGGACAGAGCGTCTTCGACGTCTACACCAAGTCGCAAGGCACCGCGCTCGATGGAACGAAGTATAAGGATTGGTAAATGCTTAGGGGCCCGAACAACCTGCAATCGAGCAATTCAGCGGGGGCTAAGGGATTGTGCCGCGTGCCTGCCCGCCACTCGGTCACTCGCAGACGGCTGCTTGTTCCTCGCGGCTTCACCCTGCTCGAGCTAATGATCGTTATCAGCATCATCATGATCCTGATGGCGGTGGCGGTTCCCGTATACAACCAATCCATCGTGCAGGCCCGCGAGTCGGTGCTGCGGTCGAACTTGAGCACGCTGCGCAACGTCATTTCCCAGTACACGCTCGACAAGCAGAAAGCTCCGCAATCGCTCGACGATATAGTGACGGGCGGCTACCTCCGGCAGATCCCCGTCGATCCCATGACCAGGCTGCCTAACTGGGAGGTCGTGCAGGAAGACATCATGCTGGCAGTGGATCAGCAGGAACCCGGCATCACTGACGTCCATTCCGCCTCGAACGGCACTGCCAGCGACGGCACCGCCTATAGCAGTTGGTGATTCCAAACTAAACAGGATGAAAAACTTGGGTGCCCATTTCTCGCGCGTTCTTTGCGCGAGAAATGGGGTTCCTAAAACGACACTCGCGCGCTCAATTGAATCTCCCTACCCGGCGTCGTTGCCTCCGTAATGGTTCCAAACTGCGGCGTGTTCACAAAGCGGTCGGGCGTGCCCAGGTTCGTGTGGTTCAAGGCATTGAAGAACTCGCCGCGGAACTGAAACTTCGCGCGCTCGGTTAGACTGAAGTCGCGGACCACCGCCAAGTCGAGCGTCTGCATCCCAGGGCCATACACGGAATTGCGGCCCACGTCCCCGAACGTGTAAGCGGCAGGCGCGGCAAATGCGGCGGTGTTGAACCATTCCGCTGCCCGGTGGGTCCCCCCCGTAAAGATGGGCTGACCCGTCGTGTTAGCGCGAATCGGGTTCTCTCCCAGCACTGTTCCTGAGTTTGCGGTATCACCGAACACCGAGATCGTAAGCGGAAAGCCACTCTGCACCTGATAAACGGTGGAGAGATGCCAGTCTTTGCTGAGCGCGCGAATCACACCCGCATGATCCCACGCCGGCACGTCGAACACAGCGCTTACAGCGAAACGATGCCGCACGTCGCAGGCGGGGCCGCGCTCAGCCGCGAGATCATTGTTGTTCTGCGGGATCGAGGCTTCAAACATGGGAGACCTGAAATCCGGCGCGTCGCTGAGGTCCTTTGCCCAGGTGTAGTTCGCAAGAAAAGTTAGACCGTGAGAGTAGCGGCGGCGAATGTTGATGTAGCCCGCGTCATACCAGCTCTGCGCGCTGTTCTCCAGCAGATTGATCGTGCTGACCGGAAAACACATCTGGTTGCTCGGACACCCGCTCGTTGGCGGAGTATAGGTCACGTTTCCCGGCAAGACCGTGTTGGGCAGAAAACTGACCTTGGGGAACGGACGTCGCGGCCCGATCGGTCCAGGCCCAGGCGGAGCGTTATTGATGAGATGCGCGCGCTGCAAATGTAACCCGTGAGACCCCAGATATCCGATTTCGAGCGTGGTCTGGTGTCCCAGGCTCTTCTCCACCGAACCACTCCACTGCTCGATGTATTGCGAGGGAGCGTGTGGATCCATCGCAGTGAAGCTCACTGTGGTCTGCCCCAAAACGGCTGTTCCGAAGTTGAGTTGGTTGGTAAGGATCGAGGCGGACGGCGTGAAGTTATCGCTCTGCTGCGTTTCCGGGAAAACGTAAGGCACGTTGTGCCGCTGGTTGCACCACGTGTTCATGTCCACCGGCGTAAAGAAGATGCCGTAAGCTCCGTGCAGAACTATGCCCTTGTCGGGAAAGGCTTTCGAAATCCCGAAACGCGGTGCGAAGTTGTGGGCATTGGGATACTTCAGGCCTTTGGGGAATCCATTCTGCCCTCCGATGAATGCCTTGGGAACGCCATTCTCAAATGTCAGATTGGAGTTGGTATAGCTGATGTCCACCAACGGCTCCATGAACTCGTAGCGCAGTCCCATTTCGAGGGTAGTTGTTGCCGACACGCGAAAGCTATCCTGCACGAATCCATCGGCGTACCACTGGCGAAGCTGCATCTGGGGAATGCCCGCCTGGCGCTGCTTAATGGCGGGCAATCCGAGCAGGAAGCTGGCCAGGGCGCTTCCCGTGCCGTCGTTCGTGCCGTTATCGGTTGTGAACCCGTTGGTGAACTGGTAGTAACCGCGGTTCTGGAAAAATCCCCACATCGGCCAAATGTAGCGCCGGTAGCTCGCGCCAAATTGAAGTGTGTGGCGGCCGCGCTGCCACGTTAGCGCGTCGCGGCCTTCCACAATCGTGTCCCAAGCCTTCATGGGAGTCGCGGAGTAGTTGTCTCCCATCGGGGAATAACCCTGCACGTTGAAGAACGGGGCCCCGAACGCGCCTGGCCCGCCAAAACCCACACCCTTAATGTTGAGCGCCGTAACAATGTCATTCGTGTAGGCATTCTGGTCGTAACGATGCATGGCCAGGCGCGAAACCGTGATGGCCGCGGTATTCACCAGGGATGCACTAAGCACGCGGGTCCAGGCGATGTTCCCCTGCTGCGAAAAGTTGTCATTGTAGGAGCCGAACCCGGGCAGCAACGTTCCGAAGCCGCCGGGAGGCATTTCTCCCGGTATGAATCCGGTCTCAGAACTCAGTGAATAACGTCCCGTGAGCGTGTCGCCCTCGGCCAGATTCTGATCGACCCGGATCGTACCCTGGTTGTTGACCTCAAGTTCGTTGCGAACATCCATGTAGTTGTTGCAGTCGACGCCCGCCCCGACTACTCCCGGACTTCCCATGGTCGCTGCGCCGCAGGGCATCATCCCCGCCATCACGTTCGGCTGCGGCACAAACTTCTGCAAGAAGGCTTCGGCGGCGACGTTGATCTGCGAAGGCGGAATCACATTCGGCACGCCGTTGTATTGGAACTGTGCGCGATTGTTAGTGGGGTCATAGATCTTCTTGCCGCTCTGGCTGAAGTCGCCCGAGATCTCTTGCGGCGTAGGCACTGTGTCGATCATGGTGTCGGTCATTGCATGCTGGAAGCCCTCAAAACTTGCGAAGAAGAACGTCCGGTCATGCACGATCGGCCCACCCAGCGAAGCTCCGTAGTTGTTTTGCACCATGTGGTTGTTGCCCATGGCTTCGAAGCTGGTTGCGTCCATCACTCCGTTGCGCAGGAACTCATAGACGGTGCCATGCAGTTGGTTGGAGCCGGAGCGCGTCACGATGTTGACCTGCCCTCCTCCCGCCCCGCCCATGGCGGCGGAGTAGCTGCCGGTCTGCACTTTGAACTCCTGAACCGCGTCGGGCGAAGGGCTAAGATTCAACGTGTTGAACGCGGGATCGGTGTCGGTAGTGCCGTCGAGCAGAAAGTAATTTGCGTTCGGCCGGTTGCCGCCAATGCTCACCGCTGATCGTTGCCCGGGCCGCCAGTACAGCGGATTCATGTTCCCCGTTTGCGCACCGTGGCTGACGTGAGATCCAGGCACAGTCAGCATCAGGTCGATCAGCATGCGCCCGTTGAGCGGCAGATCGCGGACGGCAACCGGTTCAATCACCTCCCCAACGGACGAATCCGTGGGATGGAGGGCGGGCGCGAGGTCGCCAACTTCAACCACGTTCTTCACGGAAGCGACCTTGAGCTCAAGGTTCAGCACCATCTGCTGACTCACCTCAAGAAGTAAGTTGCGGGTGAGAGGCGAAAAGCCTGGGGCCTGCACCTTGAATTCGTATTCCCCCGGAGGCACTCCGGTGATCTCGAAGATTCCCTGATCATTGCTGCGGACACGCCGCACCGCGTGGGTACTCGACGAGGTGAGTTCGACGTCCGCCCGCGCGAAGGCTTTGCCCTGGGGGTCGGTAATTGTCCCGCCCAATCCTGCGTAGTTGACTTGGGAAAATGCTGAAGCAGCAACCAGACAAAAAACGAATGCCCACTTGTACACGTTTACACCCCACAGAAGATTCGTATGCCCCAGATCGTGAAACCGCGCCTGCCCAGCCGTACAGACGACCGAGGCAGACCAGTTCTTCCTGTTGGTCGAGCATTGAACCGTGGTGAGAGGCGGGAAGCAATAATGAAAAACAACTAGCGCCTCCTGAGGAACTATCGAACAACTTTGAAAGGGAGCGTCTTGGAGCCACGCCGTAAGTTGCGCCAGTCCGGTATGGGGCTTCAGAGCGTGCGTGAGAAGTAAATTTCGGGCGAAAACGGTGGACCAGAATCTTCCCCGATCAAGCCGCGCTGCGGCGGCATAATTTAGCCCCGGACGTAAGTCCGGGGGTAGCGGAGGAAAGGGGACTGAGTCCCGCAGGGACGGCAGAAGTTTCTCACGGAGTCTCGCTCTCGGGGTTCAAATCTGGCGCTGCAGGTTGTACCCAGTCACGCAGAGCAATTAACATCTATCCATGCCTGTCGAAACAGTGACTCAGCCTGCCACGTCCATCCGTGCGCCGCGAGGCAATCAAATCACATGCAAGAGCTGGCAGCAGGAAGCTGCCATGCGCATGCTCATGAACAATCTCGACGAAGAAGTGGCCGAACGCCCCAAAGATCTCGTCGTGTACGGCGGAACGGGCCGCGCCGCACGGAGTTGGGACGCCTATCGCGCCATTGTTGAAACCCTGAAAAATCTGGAAAACGATGAGACTCTGCTGGTGCAATCCGGCAAGCCCGTGGGCGTGTTCAAGACTCACGATCACGCCCCGCGCGTGCTGATTGCCAACTCGAATCTGGTGGGCCACTGGTCGAACTGGGAGAAGTTCAACGAACTGGAACGAGCCGGGCTGATGATGTATGGGCAAATGACGGCGGGTTCCTGGATTTATATCGGATCGCAGGGCATCGTTCAGGGAACGTTTGAGACGTTTTCGGCCGCGGGCGAGAAACATTTTGGCGGCGATCTCGCGGGCAAACTGATCGTGAGCGGCGGCATGGGCGGCATGGGCGGCGCCCAGCCTCTGGCAGCCACGATGACGGGCGCGGCGTTTCTGGGAATCGATGTCGATCCGGAGCGCATTAAGAAGCGCCTTAAAACTGGCTACTGCGATTTCATGGTGACCACGCTCGACGAGGCCTTGCGCATTCTGAAGAATGCCGTGCGCAAGAAAGAAAATGTCTCTGTCGGGCTGGTCGGCAATTGCGCGGACATCATTCCGGAACTCGCCGAACGCGGCGTTGTTCCCGATATCCTGACCGATCAGACCTCCGCCCACGATCCGCTGAATGGATATGTCCCGAACGGCATGACATTTGAGGCCGCCCTCGAGTTGCGCCTGCGCGACCCGCACGCATATCAAGAGAAATCTCTCGATGCGATGGCGCGCCATGTCGAGGGCATGTTGCGCCTGCAGAAAATGGGGTCGGTCACCTTCGACTACGGAAACAACATCCGCACCTTCGCCTTTCAGCGCGGCGTAAAGAACGCCTATGACTTCCCCGGATTCGTGCCCGCCTACATTCGTCCGCTGTTTTGTGAAGGACGCGGGCCATTCCGCTGGGTAGCCTTATCGGGCGAAGCGTCCGATATTCACGTAACCGACGATCTCGTCCTGGAACTTTTCCCTGACAATCGCATTCTGCGCCGCTGGATCGACCTGGCGCGCAAGCGTATCAAGTTTCAGGGACTTCCGGCACGCATCTGCTGGCTGGGATACGGCGAGCGAGCGCAATTCGGGCTCGCCATGAACGACCTGGTCAGGAAGGGCAAGATCAAAGCGCCGATTGTGATTGGCCGCGATCATCTCGATTGCGGTTCGGTCGCGTCTCCGTTTCGCGAGACCGAGAGCATGAAAGACGGCTCCGACGCCGTCGCTGACTGGCCGCTGCTCAATGCCCTGCTGAACACGGCCGCTGGAGCCTCGTGGGTGTCGATTCACAACGGCGGCGGCGTCGGCATCGGCTACTCGCTGCACGCCGGGCAGGTCACGGTAGCGGACGGCACAGAAATGATGGCCAAACGCATCGAGCGCGTCCTGACCACCGACCCAGGCATGGGCATTATTCGCCACGCCGACGCGGGTTACGAGGAAGCGAAGGAGTTCGCGAAGAAGACCGGCGTAAAGGTGCCAATGAACGACAAATGAATCGGCACCTTGGGAATCCTCTGCTGCTGGTCAACATCGGGCAGCTAATCACTCTGCGTTCTGCATCGGCCAGACCCGGCCCGCGTCGCAGCTCAGACCTCAAAGAACTGAATATCATCCAAGATGGCGCAGTCCTGTGCGTGGCCGGAAAGATCATCTCCGTCGGCACAACCAAAGAAGCGCTCCGCGACCTGTGGCTCAAGAGGAACCGCAGCAAAGTTACCGAGATCGACTGTTCTGGCAAGGTAGTTCTCCCTGGCTTTGTCGATTCTCACACTCACCCCGTCTTTGTCGGTCCGCGGCTGGTGGATTTTGAAAAGCGCGTCGAAGGCGCCTCTTACGAGGAGATCGCGGCCGCGGGCGGAGGGATCCGCTCGAGCGTGGAAGCGGTGCGCAAGGCCGCGAAGACAACCCTGGCCGCGAGAGTCTTTACTGCGCTTGAAGACATGGCCGCGCACGGCACCACGACCGTGGAGGCCAAGTCGGGCTACGGCCTGAGCGTCGAGTCGGAACTGACATCGCTCGCAGCCATCCGGCAGGCAGCCTCGAACTGGCCGGGCACCGTCGTCACTACCCTGCTCGGGGCCCACGTTGTGCCGAAAGAATTTCAGGGTCGGTCACAGCAATATGTTGACGTAGTGTGTAAAGAGATGATCCCGCAAGCGGCGAAGCGAAAGCTTGCCCACTTTGTGGACGTCTTTTGCGATACCGGAGCATTTACTCCCCAGGAAACAGAGCAGGTGTTTGCGGCCGCAGAAAAGCACGGTCTGGGAGTCCGCGCTCACATGTGCCAGCTTTCGGAGACCGCCATTCAGCGTCTTTTGCGCTTCAACCCAGCCTCCTTCGACCACATGGACCACGTGAACGAAGACGACATCCCGCAACTGGCCAAGGCCGACACCGTGGCCACGTTGGTGCCGGGAGCGAATTATTTCCTCGGGCTGAAGGATTATCCGAACGCACGCCGCTTGATTGACGCGGGCGTGCCGGTCGCCTTGGCAACGGACTACAATCCCGGCACATCCCCGACGCTAAGCATGCCGATGGCGATGTCGCTGGCGTGCACGCACATGAAAATGTCGCCCGCGGAGGCCATCACTGCCGCGACGATCAATGGAGCGTGGGCCTTGCGCCTTGCCGACCGCAAGGGCAGCATCGAGCCCGGCAAAGACGCAGACCTGGCGATCTTTGCCGTTAGCGATTACCGCGAGATCCCGTACTGGTTCGCAGCCAATCACTGCGTCATAACGGTGTTGAACGGCGCAGTGGCATCTTACGATTGACCTTTCGCCGTGGCTCTATGTATGGAGCGGAAACGAGTGCGCTTTTTCATCTGGGAAACCACTTCTTGAAGTAGTATAGAAACCCGTCAATATCCCCGGCCACGGAACTGTCCGACTCAAACTTCTGAGGAAAAGCCAATGAAGCGAATTCTTGCAGCACTTACGTTTCTCGTGCTGACAGTCTCGCCGACCTTTGCGCAGCGCTTGCCTGAGGTTGCGAGGCCCGACAATTACAAACTCACCTTCACGCCCGATCTCAAAAGAGCCACGTTCGAGGGCGATGAAACAATTTCCCTCCACATGCTGAAGCCGACCTCACAGATCACGTTGAACGCAGTAGACATTGACTTCCACGAAGTCAGCATTAGCAGCGGCGGAGCCACCCAGAAGGGGAAAGTCACGCCGGACAAAGAGAAGGAAATGGTCGTGCTGAGCGTGGAGAAGCCGCTGAGCCCGGGCCCCGCCACCATGCACGTTACCTACTCCGGTATCCTGGGCAGCGAAATGCGCGGGCTCTACCTGGGCAAGGATGATCAGGGCCGCGAATACGCCGCCAGTCAGTTTGAAGCGACGGACGCTCGACGCGCTTTCCCTTCCTTCGACGAGCCGGACTACAAGGCCACATTCGACTTTACAGCCGTGGCTGACAATGGCCAAGTCGCCATCTCCAATCAGAAGATCGTGTCTGACACCGCCGGTCCAGGCGACAAACACACGGTGCGCTTTGCCACGACAGCCAGGATGTCGTCTTACCTGGGCGCGCTCATCATCGGCAATTTCGAATACATCGAGGGCGAGGCCGACGGCATTCCCATTCGCATCTACAGCACTCCCGGCAAGAAGGAAATGGGCAAGTTTGCTCTTGAGGTTGCCCGCGAAGTGCTGAAGAACTACGACAACTACTTCGGTATCAAGTATCCCTACGGCAAGCTGGATCTGGTGGGTTTGCCGGACTTCTCCGCCGGGGCAATGGAGAATACCGGCTGCATCACTTTCCGAGAAGCAGCTCTGCTTGTCGATGAGAAACAAGGCTCGGTCGATCAGAAGAAAGAAATCGCTGGCATAATCGCGCACGAAATGGCACACCAATGGTTCGGTGACCTGGTCACTATGAAGTGGTGGGACGACGTTTGGCTCAACGAAGGCTTTGCCACCTGGATGTCGGCCAAGCCGGTCGAGAGGTTCAAACCCGAGTGGCATGCCGATCTCGACGACGTGAGCGGTACGACCGGCACGCTCAATGTGGATTCCCTGGCGAACACTCGCCCCGTCCACCAAGCGGCCGAAACTCCCGCACAAATTCTCGAGTTATTCGATGGAATCGCATATGGCAAGGCGGCTTCAGTGTTGCGCATGTTGGAGGCATATCTCGGCGAAGACACCTTCCGCGCGGGTGTCAACACCTATCTCAGGCAACATCAAGACGCGAATGCCACGGCCGGCGATTTTTGGCAGGCGCAGGCCCAGACCTCCAAGAAGCCTGTGGACAAGATCATGCCCACCTGGATCAACCAAGCGGGAGTGCCCATCATTGCTGTGAAAGCACAATGCTCGGGAAACTCCACCAGTGTGGCTGTGACACAGCGCCGGTTCTATTATGACCGCTCCAAATTTGCCGAGGCCAACGATCAGCTTTGGCAGATCCCACTGTGCTTGAAAGGATCCGCAAGCGGCAACAGAGCTCCGAAGTGCGAACTTCTTACCACAAAAGAAGAAACCTTCACACTGCCTGGCTGCTCGAACTGGGTTCTGGTCAACGCGGGTGCAACCGGCTACTACCGGGTCGGCTACCAACCCGATGCAGTTCGAGCCCTGGCGAACGATGCGGAAGCGAAACTCACTCCCGCCGAGCGGATCGCGCTCCAAGCCGACATCTGGGCTTCGGTCCGCGTTGGACGGGAGCCGGTCGGCGACTATCTCGCTTTCGCCCAGGGCTTGCAGTCGGACCGCAACCGCGCAGTGCTCGAAGATGTTCTATGGCGCCTCGGCTTCATTGGCCAGTACCTGGTCAGCGACAGTGATCGCGAAGCCTATCGTGCGTGGTTGCGCCAGTTCTTGACTCCTGCTATGAAGGAACTTGGATGGGAGCCGAGACCGGGTGAAAGCGACGAAACGAAGATTTTGCGGGCGCGGCTGTTCAGCGCGCTGGGATACGATGCCCGCGATCCTGAGGCGCTGGCCCAGGCCCGCAGGATCGCCGACAAGGCTTTGGCTGACCCCTCGTCGGTCGACCGCGAACTGGCAACGGGCGCGCTCGCTCTGGCGGCTCTGAATGGCAATGCTGCGTTTTACGACAAGCTCATGGCCGCTGTGAAGACTCAAAAATCGCCGGAAGAGTACTACATGTATCTCCTCACCTTGCCCCGATTCACCGACCCGAAGCTGCTCCAGAAGACGCTCGAATACTCAATCTCGCCCGATGTGCGTTCGCAAGATGTGCTGCGACTTGTCACCGACGCGCTTGCCAATCCCGACGGCCAGCAACTCGCCTGGGATTTCATCCGCCAGCACTGGACCGAGCTGGAAAAAGCCGGCGGACCCTTTGCCAGCGCTCAAGTCGTCGGGGAAACCAGCGACTTCTGCGATACCGGACTGCGGGACCAGGTAACTGAGTTTTTCACCGCTCACAAATTCGCAGCCGCGGAGCGCACCTACAGGCAGTCGATTGAACGCATCAACAACTGCGTGGACTTGAAATCGCAACAGGCATCGCAGTTGGCATCGTGGCTGGGACAGCACGGCACAGCAGGTAAGTAGAAAGAGCTATGACAGCCAAGCGCCCAGGAGATTTCCCGGGCAGTGGTTAACCTTGAAGCTGAGCGCGAAGTATATCAACTGGGCAGTCCGGCGTTGCAAGCAACCTCTTTCCGAGATGCCTTAGAAGATCCGCCCGATCGAGAAGTTCACCCGGCTTTGTCCAGTCGGGCTCACGCTGCCGGCCAGTGCGATCGGACCGACGATGGTGTCCGCTATCACCCCGAGGTTGAATGTGCCGCGCACCACCACCGGTCCGGGGTCGCTGCCGGCGACTCCGAACGCGCTGCCTGCCTCATACCACCCGCCCCAGTAGATCTTTCCTCCCACAAGCTGGGGTAGGCGGTAAAGTTCGCGCCGGAACCCAAGCGCTGCGTACGCATAGTGGTTGCCCAGGAATTGCTGCGGAAGATAGGCTCCCAGACGAAAGGGGCCCCCCAGGGCAAACACCTGGAACGGCCCGGCATTGCCGCGAAAGGTTGTTCCTCCAGAGGCAAGCAGGAACAACGACGTTTTCGCTCCGACTGGAATGAAGCTGGACGTTTGCAGATCGGCCTGTCCAATAGGATGGGCGAGCCCCGGGCTCTGCAAGACTCGCGAAAGCGTAGCGGTCACGCGCGTCCCTCGGCTCGGCACCGAGGGACTGTCCTGTCCGTCCCAGACATAGCGCGCACGGAATTCGCCCGTACT
>Ga0075029_100002045_pt1 | contig 11433 bp, 13 predicted proteins | sample LitLauG_LLR_2013_FD_71391 | JGI IMG/M metagenome (GOLD analysis project Ga0075029, IMG submission 71391) | Freshwater sediment microbial communities from North America - Little Laurel Run_MetaG_LLR_2013 | ecosystem: Environmental > Aquatic > Freshwater > Creek > Sediment | place: USA...
CACCCCGCCGTCGCCTGGGTCGCGCTCTACCTCTCCTTCGGCACCGCCGCGATCGCGAGCGTGCTCTACCTGTGGAAGCGCACGCGTTCGATGGTGGCCGACCGCGTGGCGCACTGCGCCATGGAGGTCAGCCTCGTGTTCATCGCCCTCACCCTCGCGACCGGTTCCATCTGGGGCCGTCCGACGTGGGGCGTGTGGTGGGCGTGGGACGCGCGCCTCACGTCGACGGCGATCCTCGGGGTGCTGGTGCTCGGGTACCTGGCGCTTCGCCGCGCGAACGACGACGCGGAACTTCGGGCGCGCCGCGGTGCGGTGTTCACGATCCTGTCGGCGCTCAACGTGCCGCTCATCCACTTCTCGGTGCAGTGGTGGAAGACCCTCCACCAGGGGGCCACGGTCTTCACGGCGAACCGCACGCTGTTGATCCACGGCATCATGGCCTGGACCCTGCTGGTCAGCTTCATCGCGTTCAGCCTCGCCTTCGCGTGGCTGGTACGCGCGCGATACCGTCTCGAGGTGAAGCGAGCCGCCTCGGGCGGGGAGTCGCTCGAGACGGCCCTCGAGCGTCGTCGGGCCGAGGGGGTGCGCTGATGGGCTACGTCAGCGCCGGGTACGCCGTGGCCTTCGGGGGACTCGCGATCTACGCGTGGTCGATCTGGTGGCGGGGACGAAGCGGTGCCTGAGCCCGCCATCGACCTCGCCCCGGTCGCCCCACCGAAGTCCACCTCCTCGAGCCGCCGACGAACCATCGGCGTGCTCGTGGTGCTCGCCATCGCGGTCCTGGCCCTGCTGAGCCAAGGCCTGCTCCACTCGCTCAACTACTTCGACACGGTCGATCAGGTGCTCGCCAGTCGAGCGAAGATCGCCACGTCGACGATCCGCCTCGAAGGCGTCGTTAAGGCCCACACCATCGTGCGCACCTCGAGCGGCGCGTCGTTCTGGATCACGGGCTCGGGCACGAACGAGATCTACGTCATCTCGCACGGGACGCCGCCCCAGTTGTTCCAGGCGGACATCCCGGTCGTCGTCGTCGGTCACTTCAGTTCGAAGACGTCGCTCACCTTCGAGGGCACCCAGATCATGGTGAAGCACTCGGCCTCCTACATCGCACAGCATCCGACCCGGGTCAAGGCGCCCAACGGCTCAGTGCGATGACGCTCACCTGGCTGGGGCGCGTCGGGCTCTACGTGGCGCTCGCCGGTTCGCTCGCGGGTCTGGTCGACCAGTTCATCGCGCTTCGCGCGCACCGACGCTCAACGTCGCCGCGCTGGGCGCTGGTCGCGCTGCTCGGCATCGTGGCGTCGGTAGCGGTGATGCAGTACGCGCTCATCACCCACGACTTCTCGCTCGCCTACGTGGCGCAGAACAACGCGACGTTCACTCCGTTGCTGTACTCCATCACCGGCATGTGGTCGGCGCTCGAGGGCTCCTTGCTGCTCTGGACGCTGCTGCTGAGCGGTCTGATCGTCGCGGTGACGCGCTACTACCGGCGCCGGAACGACGACGAGGTCGTGGGTTGGGCGACCGGGGTGCTGTTCGTGGTGAGCGCCTTCTTCACGACGTTGATGGTCGGGCCGGCCGATCCCTTCCTGCACAATCCGTCGCCGGTCCTCCAAGGGGCGGGGCCCAACGCGCTCTTGCAGGACAACCCGCTGGTCGCCATGCACCCGCCGCTGCTCTACGCGGGATTCGTCGGCTTCACCGTGCCGTTCGCCTTCGCGATCGCGATGCTGATCACGGGCCGGGTCCAGGACCGTTGGCCCCTCGAGCAGCGCCGGTGGACGGTGCTGAGCTGGGGCGTGCTGTCCGTCGGCATCGTGCTTGGCGCGTGGTGGAGCTACCAGGTACTCGGCTGGGGCGGGTTCTGGGGCTGGGATCCGGTCGAGAACGCGGCGTTGCTGCCGTGGCTGACCGGCACCGCCTACATCCACTCGGTCATCGTCCAGGACCGCCGCGGGCTCTTTCGGGTCTGGAACATCTCGCTGGCCATCGCGACCTTCGCCCTCACGGTGCTCGGGACGTTCTTCACCCGTTCGGGGGTCCTGCAGAGCGTGCACTCCTTCTCGTCGAGCACGCTCGGACCGTTGCTCATCGGATTCTTCCTCTTCGTCGTCCTCGTGGGGGTAGGACTCCTGGCCTGGCGCGGAGACCGCCTCCGCTCGGCAGTCGGGGTCGACCATCCGCTCTCCAAGGAAGGCCTCTTCGTTATCAACAACGTGATCTTCGTCGGCTTCGCCGTCGTGGTGCTGCTCGGGACGGTGTTCCCTTTGCTCTACGAGGCCGTAAACGGGGGACAGGTGACGGTCGGGACGCCGTACTTCGCGTCGGTGGCGGCGCCGATGAGCGTCCTGCTGCTCGCCCTGATGGCCCTCGCCCCGCTGGCGGGTTGGCGGACCCTCGACCGCAAGGTGCTCTGGAACCGGCTGCGCGTGAGCGCGTGGGTGGCCCTCCTCGTCGTCGTGGCCCTCGCCGCGTCCGGGGTCCGGCGACCGACGGTCCTGCTCGCGTACTTCCTCGCCACCGCCGCCGCGGGCTCGGCGCTGCGCACGCTGCGCGGTGCCTTCGTGTCGGCGAATCGCCGGGGTCAGTCGTGGCGCAGCGCGCTGCGCGGACCGAGCACCGGCGGGATGGTCACCCACATCGGGATCGTCGTGCTCGCCCTGGGGATCGTCACGTCGACCGCCTACGCGACGCGCGCCGAGGTCACCCTCGCGACGGGTCAGAGCACCGTCGTCGCCGGTCAGTACATCACGTTCGAGGGCTTCTCCTCCGTGAGGAGCGCCCTGCTCAGCGCGACCCAGTTGCGCGTACGGGTCGGCGGGCGCGAACTGCTGCCGGCGGTCACCACGTACAACGGCCGTTCGGGCCAGAGCGTCGGTACCCCGGCCATCGACTCGAACGCGCTGCGAGACGTGTACCTCACCTTCGACGCGGTCGGCGGCAACGGGGCGACGTCGGGCGCCCAGGTCCAGGGCAACCTGCCGGCCGGCTCGGTCGTGCTCGGGGTCACCGTCGAGCCGCTCATCTCGTGGCTGTGGATCGGCGGCCTGCTGGTCGGAGCCGGCGCGGCGCTCTCCTTCCTGCGTCGCTCGCACCGAGACGAGGTCGCTCCGTGAAGCGCACGGTCGCCGTCCTCTCGGTCCTCGTGCTCGTCGTCGTCTCGGTCTTCTCGGTGTTCCTGGCGACCCGCCACCCCGTGAGCGAGGCGACCAACGCCCCCAGTCCACTGCTCGGCAAGATGGCGCCTCCGCTCGCCGGTGATGAACTGGGCGGGGGACGGTTCGATCTCGCCGCCGAGCGGGGCAAGGTCGTCGTGGTCAACTTCTGGGCCTCGTGGTGCGGGCCGTGCAAGACCGAGGCGCCCGAACTCTCGACCTTCGCCTGGAGCCACCGCAACCTGGGCGTGGTGACGCTCGGGGTCGTCTTCAACGACACCGTCGACTCGGCGCGCGCCTTCGCGCGCCTCTACGGTTCGCTCTATCCGTCGATCGTGGACCCCGGCGGGGTCATCGCCAACAGCTACGGCGTCACCTCGCCGCCGACTACCTACGTCATCGACCGCCACGGCCGGGTCGCCGTGACGCTGCTGGGCCCGACGAACGCCGCCCAGCTGGCGGCGGTGGTGGCGAGGGTGACCTCGTGAGGGTCCTGCGCTCCTTCGCCCTCTGGGCCGGCGCCCTCGTGGTCGCGCTCGTGCTGATCCTCGCCACCGCCCCCGGCGCCGCGACCGACCAGACCAGGATCGCGCACCTGGAGTCGCTCGTGAAGTGCCCGTCGTGCGAGAATATTTCCGTGGCCCAGAGCAATGCGACCTCGGCGGTGGCGGTGCGCAACGAGATCACCCAACGCGTCCACGCCGGTGAGTCCGACAACTCGATCCTCACCTCGCTCGAGTCGACCTACGGCACTTCGGTGCTGCTGAGCCCGTCGACCTCGGGACTGGGCACGCTGCTCTGGCTCGTGCCGGTCCTTCTGCTGCTCGTGCTGATCCTCTCGCTCTGGCGACTGTCGAGGCGTCGGTGACCCGCACGCCCCAGCAGCTGCGCGACGAGATCGCCCTGCGCGAGGCGTCGCTGGTCGACGCCGCGCGAGAGCACCAGGCCGGTGAGCTCTCGACCGAGCAGTTCGTGGCGATTACCGGACGCGAGACCGCGCTGCTCGACCTCGCGAGGACCGAACTCTGGTCCCAGAGCGACCCGCTCGGGCCCAACACGCCGCCGGCGCCGCGCGTGCGCCAGCCCCGTTGGCTGATCCTCGGGCTGTTCTGCCTCGCCCTGGCGCTCGGCGTCGTGCTCTACGGCACCATCGCCCCGCGACAGGCCGGCAACTCGGCGACCGGATCGCTCAGCCTCAGCCACGCCCAGCAGATCCAACAGCTGCTGACCCAGGCCGAGACCGACATCGCCAACGCCAACACGGCCACCGCGCTGATCGCCTACGAGCAGGTGCTCAACCTCGATCCGAACAACGTGGTGGCCCTCACCCAGAGCGGTTGGCTCGACTTCTCGGCGGGCAGCCGGGCGAAGGACGCGCCCGTCGTCGAGGCCGGCATCAAGAGCCTGGAGAAGGCCATCGCGGTCAGCCCGCGGGACCCGGCGCCGCGGCTCTACTTCGCCATCGTCGCCGCGTCGACGCCGGGCAACGCGGCGACCGCGAAGAAGGAGTTCGAGGTCTTCCTCTCGCTCAACCCCTCGAAGGGTCAGTTGGCGATCGCGAAGCCGTTCCTGCACCAGATCGGCATCGCCGGCTACTAGGTCAGGCGGTGACGCGACAGGTGTCGTCGCCGCGGGCCCGCGACGTGAGCGTGACCTTGGTGCGCTCGGCTCCGAGGCCGTCGAGCATCCCCGAGATGAGACCGCGGTCCACCGCGCACAGCACGGGGTGGTGCTGGGCGGCCGATCCGAAGGGGCAGTTCTCGGACACGACCGACTGTTCCGAGTCGTTCTCCTCGGCGCGCGCGGCGAATCCGTGGGCGGTGAGCAGTCCGGCGATCGAAGTCATCGCGGTCTTGACCGATCGGGCGTTCTCCGACGGCCCGACACACTCGGCGAGGTTGCGGCCGTACTCGACGCCGACGTCGTGGGCCATCGCCTCGGCGGCCTCGGGTCCAAGCCGGTCGAGGGCCATCTCGAGCAACGCCACGAGCAGGGCGTCGCGCCGCATCGAGCCGTCCATCACGAGGCTCGAGTCGACGACCCGGTAACCCTTGGCCGGTCGTCCGACGGTGGTCTTGCGCAGATTGTCGAACGTGACGTAGCCGGCCTCGGTCAGGCGCTCGAGGTGGTGGCGCACGACGTTGGCGTGGACCTGGCAGTGCACGGAGAGGTCGGTGGCGGTGGCGCCGGGGTGGTCGAGCAGGAAGAGGTAGATCTTGCGCCGGGTGTTGTCGCCGAAGGAGTGGGTGAGGCTGGTGACCGTCGCGGTGAACAGCGACGGGTCCAACTCGTTCTCCGACGGTATGAGTACCACGATTTCATACTACGAGCCGGTTCCGACGATGCGACGGTAACCTTCGAAGGGCCCTCCCAAAGGAACCTTCGTGACCACTGACCCCAACCTGCAGAACGCCCTCGCCGCCATCGTCGAACCCCAGTTGGTGCGCACCCTCGGCGAGCTCGGATTCCTCGGCGCCGTCGGTGAGGCCAACGGCGCCGCCCGGGTGGAGCTCGTCCTGCCGGTGACCGGCTGGCCCAACCTGGGTCTGCTCGAGGCCGCGATCCTCGAACGGGCCCCCGGCGCGAGCGTCCACGTGCGCGCGATGAACGAGGAGGAGCTGCTGGGCCTACGCAACTTCCTGCGCGGCGCCATGGCCGGCGACCCGGGGCCCGGGGAGCACTCCCACGCAGACGCCAAGCCCCGGTTCCTCGACAAGCTCTCCAAGACCCGGGTGCTCGGCATCTCCTCGGGCAAGGGCGGGGTGGGCAAATCCTCGGTGACGGTCAACCTGGCGATCGCGCTCGCCCTCGATGGATTCGACGTCGGGGTCCTCGACGCCGACGTCTACGGGTTCTCCCTGCCCAAGATGCTCGGCGCGGTGAATGACCCGATCGTGCTTGGCGACACCGTGATCCCGACGCTGGTCCACGGGGTGCGCTGCATCTCGATGGGCTACTTCGTCGCCGACGAGCAGCCCGTCATCTGGCGCGGCCCGATGCTGCACAAGGCGATCGAACAGTTGGTGACCGAAGCATGGTGGGACGAGCCCGACTTCTTGCTGATCGACATGCCGCCGGGCACCGGGGACGTCGCGTTGACGCTCTCCGAGGTGTTGCCGCGAATCGAGATGTACGTCGTCACGACCCCCCAGCCGGCCGCCCAGCGGGTCGCCCAGCGATCCGCCTACGCCGCGCGCAAGTTGAAGCTCAGCGTGCGCGGGGTCATCGAGAACATGAGCTGGTTCACCGGCCACGACGGCACGCGCTACGAGATCTTCGGGTCGGGCGGCGGCGAGCAGTTGGCCCGCGAGCTCGGCATCGCCTTCCTCGGTCAGGTGCCCCTCGAGGCGCTGCTGCGCGAGGGCGGCGACGACGGCGCCCCGATCGTGGTCGCCCATCCCGAGACCGAGTCGGCCCAGGCCTTCCGGGCCCTCGCCAAGACCGTCGCGGCGCAGGGTCCCGCGCGCGTCTATCGTCAAGAACTCAGGCTTTCCTAGCCGCAGGGGGGATACATGGAGTTACGGGGCAAGACCGCGGTCATCACGGGTGGAGCGAGCGGCATCGGGCTCGCGACGGCACGCCGGTTCGCGGCATTGAAGATGAACCTGGTGCTCGGTGACATCGAGGACGGTCCGCTGCAGGTGGCCGTCGAGATGATGCGCGCCGACGGCGCCCAGGTGATCGGGGTCCAGGGCGACGTCAGTAAGGAGGAGGACGTCTTCGCGATGCGCGACGCCGCCCTCGCCGAATTCGGTGGGGCGCACCTCGTCTTCAACAACGCCGGAGTCGGGGGCGGTCTCACCATCGGTACCCCGAAGAAGATCTGGGACTGGGTCCTCGGGGTCAACCTCGACGGCGTGATCAACGGGGTGAACGCCTTCGTGCCGCTCTTCCTCGAGCAGAACGAGGGCCACGTCGTCAACACCGCCTCCGAGGCCGGTCTGGTCGGGGTCGGCGGGATGGGCCCATACTGCGCGTCCAAGTGGGCCGTCGTGGGGCTCTCCGAATCGCTCTTCCACGAACTCGCGATGACCGGCAAGGACGTGCACGTCTCGGTGCTCTGTCCCAACTTCGTTCGCACCCGGATCCACGAGTCCGGGCGCAACATGCCCAAGGAACTGGTGAGCTATAACGAGAACCCGGCCGTCCAGATGGCGAACAAGATGGCGGCGAAGGCGGTTTCCGGCGGCATCGACGCGGCCGACGTCGCCCAGGCGGTCGAGGGCGCGGTGCTCGCCAACGACTTCTGGATCCTCACCCATCGCCGATCGGCCCTCGCGATCACCGAGCAGCGACTCGAGTGGATGCGCGGCGGCAGGCCGCCGCTCGCGAACATCGGCGTCGAAGCCGACCGCTAACGGTCGATGCCCTTGGGCAGTTGGTCGATCGGCCAGTCGAGGAGCGTCACGGCGCTGCGACAGGCGAACCGGTCGGTCATGCCCGCCACGTAGGCGACGGCCTCGTTCATCGCCGCGGTCTCGCCCATCTGCGAGCCGCTCTCCTCCACGTCGGGGATCAGGTGGGGGTGGGCCGCGTAGAACTCGACGAGCGCTCTGAGCATCCCGACGACGGCCGAGGCCTGTTCGCGTGCGACGCCGCGCAGGTAGATCGATTCGTAGTTGAAGGACCGAAACGCCGCCAGCGCCTCGGCGTGTCGCGCGTCCATGCCGATGACGCCCGTCGAGCGGATGGTGCGGATCATGGCGTTGATGAACGAGCCGAGTTGCTGACCCTTGCGTTCACCACAGCGCCCACGCACGATCCCCGGCAGCTCCTCGGCCCCGACGATGCGCGCCGAGACCGCGTCCTCGAAGTCGTGACAGACGTAGGCGATTCGGTCGGCCCAGCTCACGACCTCACCCTCGGGGGTCAGTGGTGCCGGACGGGACCACGAGTGGTTGGCGATGCCGTCGAGGGTCTCTCGACAGAGGTTCAACGACTTGAGCGACACCTGCGCCCCCCAGTTGGCGTGGTCGAAGCCCCCGGGTACGTAGGGGTCGAGGGCCTCTTCACTGGCGTGACCGCCCGGGCCGTGGCCGCAGTCGTGACCGAGGGCGATCGCCTCGGTCAGCGCCACGTTTAGACCGACGGCGCGGGCCACCCCGGTGGCGACCTGGGCGACCTCGAGGGCGTGGGTCAGTCGGGTGCGCATGTGGTCCTCGGGGAAGATGAAGACCTGCGTCTTGCCGGCGAGGCGACGGAAGGCCGACGAGTGCAGGATGCGGTCGCGGTCGCGTTCGAAGCAGGTGCGGAACTCGTCGGGCTCCTCCTCGCGGAGCCGCATCCCCGCCCCGCTCGAACGGGTCGCCCCGGCGGCGAGGAGGCCGTCGAGCTGGTGCTCGCGTTGGGCTAGGTCGCCCGAGACGCTGACGGCGGGGGAGGAGGCCAGATCGATCGTGGCGCTCGAGTCGACGTGGGCGACGGTGACGTCGTCCGCGGACCCCTCGTAGCCCACCATGGTGGCGGCCCAGCGGCGGTTGCGTTCGGTCTCGGACTCGCTGCTCACGTATCTCATCATGCCCCAGCGCCGTAACATGGGTTGCGTCGCCAATCGCCAGAGGAGTTCCAGTGGACATTCGCATAGGCATCGTGCAGTCGATGAAGGAGATCGAGGTCGAGCTCCCCGAGGACGCCGATCGCGACGCGGTCGTCAAGCAGGTCGAAGCCGCGCTGGGCGCGGAGTCGGTGCTGTGGCTCACCGACCGCAAGGGTCGTCGCGTGGGCGTGCCCGCCGCCCGCATTGCCTACGTCGAACTGGGTTCGCCGAAGAGTGAACGGGTCGTAGGGTTCGGCACGGCCTGAGCCGGTAGCCCGTGATCGACTACCACCTGCATCTCTGGCCCCACGAGGAGTCGTCGGTCTGGTTCAAACTCGACCAGATCGCCGCGTACTGCGAACGGGCGTCCGAGCACGGGGTGAGTGAACTGGCCCTCACCGAACACGCCAACCGCTTCGTCGACGTGATGGCGGCCGTCGGGCCGTTCTGGTTGCGGTCGGGTCACGAACCGACCAGCCCGATCATGGCCGAGTACTTCGACTTCCACGCCCGCAACTCGCTCGAGCAGTACGTCGAACTCGCCGTCGCCGCCAAGGAGGCGGGTCTGCCCGTCAAGGTCGGTCTCGAGGTCGACTACTACCAGGACCAAATGGACGTCGTCTCGGACCTGCTCGCCCAGTACCCCTTCGATGTCCTGATCGGATCGGTGCACTGGCTGGGGACCTGGCAGTTCGACGACATCGACAACCCCGTCCAGATGCACGAGTGGACGGTGCGAGACGTCGACCAGTGCTGGGCCGACTACGCCAGGGCCCTCGACGAGCTCTGCGCCGCGAACGCCGTCGACGTCCTCGCCCATCCCGACCTCATCAAGGTGGCCGGGTACTACGCGTCGACGCCGTCGGACTACTGGGACCTGATGGCCGAATCGGCGAGGCGCGTCGACGTCTCGCTCGAGTGCTCGTCGGCGGGTTGGGTCAAGCCGATCGGCGAGCAGTATCCGGCGAACGGACTGCTCGACCGGCTCGTCGCGGCGGGGGTCACCTTCACGACCGCCAGTGACGCGCACCGTCTCGAACGCGTGGGCGAGCGCGCTGGTGACCTCGCCGATCTGCTCGAAGCGCGCGGCGTGAACCAACTGGCTTCTTACTCGGGGCGCGAGCGACAGATGGTCGCGCTGAGGTCCGCCTAGTGGCGACCCTGGCCGAACTCGCCGACCAGCGAACGACGCTGGCCGACCCGGTCATCGACCACCTGCTCCGGCTCACGGCGTCGTGGTCGCTCCTCTCGGACCTCTCCTTCTCGGACATGCTCTTGATGGCCAAGGTCGACGACGGCGCCGAGCCGGGGGAGGAGAACTTCGTGGTGCTGGGCCAGATGCGGCCGAACAACCGCTCGACGTTGTTGAACGACGACCTGGTCGGCACCACGCAGCGCTCCGAGTCCTGGCCTCTGGTGCGCCTGACCTTCGAGAGCGGTACGAGGATCGTCGGCGAGGTGAAGGTGGAAGCCGTCGACGACGTCATTCCGGTCTGGTGCGTCCCGGTGCGCTTCGACGGGGTCGTCGTAGCGGTGATGGTACGCCTTCAGGGACCGCTGCGCGGTCCGGCGTCACTCTACGAGCAGGCCTACCTCTCCATCTTCGAGCGGCTCTGCTCGATGGTGGCCGATTCGACCTTCCCCTACCGCGAGGACGACGTGGCCGGTCCGGGGATGCCCCGCGTCGGCGACGGCATCATCCTGATCGACGGCACCGGCCAGGTCGAGTTCGCCACGCCCAACGCCACCAACGCCCTGCACCGGCTCGGGATATACGCCTCCGCCGAAGGCCACACGATGCGCGAACTGGGCCTGCGGGTTCGCGTCGTCGAGCGTTCGCTCGAATTCGCCATCCCCGCGATGGAGGAGGTGGACCGTGGACACGACGTCGCGATCCTCTTCCACTGCGTGCCGCTCATCGAGCACAACCTGGTGACCGGGGTCGTGGTTCTGGTGCGTGACGTGTCGGACCTGCGCCAGCTCAACCGACTGGTGCTCAACAAGGAGGCCGCGGTGCGCGAGGTGCACCACCGCGTCAAGAACAACCTGCAGACCATCTCGTCGCTCCTGCGCCTCCAGGCGCGCCGCAGCGACGAGGCGGAGACACGCATCGCCCTGCAGGAGGCCGAACGCCGGGTCCGGTCCATCGCGGTCGTTCACGAGGTGCTCTCGCGCGAACCCGGTGAGGAGGTGGCCTTCGACGAGATCGTGCGATCGCTGGTGCTGCTCGTCGAGGACACGGTCCTCGCCCTGCACCCGGTGGAGATCGTCGTGAACGGTGAACTGGGGACGCTGGCGACCGACCTGGCGACGCCGCTCGCGGTCGCCCTCGCCGAACTGCTCACCAACGCGGTCGAGCACGCCTTCACCGACTTCGGGGACTTCGACGAGCACCACGTCGGGGTGGTGACGCTCAACCTCTACCAGGAGAACGACAACGCCGTCGCCGAGATCCGTGACAACGGACGGGGGCTGGGCGAGGAGTTCTCCCTCGAGGTGCCCACCAGTCTCGGACTGTCGATCGTGCGCGACCTGATCCGCGCGCAGCTGCACGGGTCGATCGAGATGAGCACCGTCGCCGACTCCGAGGGTGGTGGGACGTTCGTGCGGGTCGTGGTCCCGCTGACCGAGAGGCCCTAGGGGCTAGAGGCTGGTGGCGCGGCGACGAGCGGCGAGCCACTGCTTGCGCAGCTTTCGACGCTCGTCTTCGGTCGTGCCGCCCCAGACGCCGGACTCCTGATT
>Ga0075029_100002046_pt1 | contig 11428 bp, 19 predicted proteins | sample LitLauG_LLR_2013_FD_71391 | JGI IMG/M metagenome (GOLD analysis project Ga0075029, IMG submission 71391) | Freshwater sediment microbial communities from North America - Little Laurel Run_MetaG_LLR_2013 | ecosystem: Environmental > Aquatic > Freshwater > Creek > Sediment | place: USA...
TGACCAGATTGATACCCAGCCCAATCATCAGCGGCACGAACGTGGCCGCCAGACGGGCAGCACTGTGCTCGGGATGGAGGAAGCTCCAGACAAAAGCGAAAAGCGCCCAACCCAACGCGATCATGCCGATCGCCCAGAGTCCCCAGTAGCCCTTGGGCCACTCGCGTAACGAATGCATCCCCAATATTCAAGCATGAACTTCCGGCATGGCCCACGGACCAGTCGGCGAGCGACTGACCCGCTCCCGGCGGTAGGGGGCAGTCCGGTTGTCGCGCGAAAGTGGAGCATGGTCCTGCAGGTCTCGTTTGTGCGCCACAGAGGGCATCGTGACCACGTATACGTCTCCAGAAGTGACGGCTCGTCGACCGGATGGGAGTTTCCGAGCTACGGGGACGACCTTCCCCATGACCTGTGCCATCTGGTAGTCGAGGACGAACTTGGCATCACCGACGGATTCTGGGGCCTCGTGGACCAAGGTACGGACGTCAAGCTGATCAACAACCAGGCAACTCTCGTTCGAGGCGGCAAACCCATCGTCGAAAATCCCGGTCTCGACTTCTCCGATCTGAGCCGGGCCGAACGTGCCGTTGCCCTCTTGGCGCCCTTCGGTTTGCGCGCACGACAATCCGACGCGCTTGCCGTGGCCCGGCTCGACCTGGGCGAATCTGGCCCATCGGCAGTTCACCTCATCTCCGAGCTTGGATTCGACCTTTCCGAAGGCACGCCAGAAGAGCTTCTCTCGTTGATACAGAGGCGGCTGGAGGCGTTTCGACGTGAATGGCAGAGCCTCGATGACGGGGCGGCCATCATGGTCACTTACGCGGGCCGTAGCGATTGAGGAGCGTCCCACCGACCCGGCGATCACGGACGTTCCTAGTCCGATGGAGCCTGATCGCCCCGAAGTTCATTGGGATTCGGAATTTGGGCGGCCAGTTGTCGAAGCCATCTGCTCCCGACGCCAGTTGCCACATATCCACGCGTGCCATCTCGGGTCTCGATCCGCACCGAACCCGAGAAGCCTCCCTTGAATGTGACGGACTTCACTTCATCAAGGCGTATTGAACTCTCGATTCTCGAATGGGTGAACCTGGCCAGTCCGAGAATCGAGGCGAAGTAGGGCGAACGTATTGTCATGAGCCTGTGATCAGTCAGGACGAGGCGACAGGTGAAGTCCTGTCCTGCAGCGAGGATTGGTGCCGCCGCCAGAACAGATTCGCCATCTTCGAGTTCATCAATGTTCCACACTTGAGCCACCTCCGTGATGGCCGCCGTTGCGACGGGTCCCGTACCGCGGCGGATCACGCTGATTGTCCACGCACTCTGTCACTCACTCCGCAGGATAAGAGTAACGGAGAGTGACACCCACCCAACATCATTGGTGTTGTGGGACAGCCAGGTGCCTATGGAGACTGGGTGTCCGCGATCCCGATGGTCCCCGTCCGGGAGGTCAGGAAGAGGAAGAACATCGGCGGTGACTGATAGTCGAGTCGTACGATCTGACCTGGCTGCACTTCCACCGTGATCGAGGCGCTCCCCAGGTTCTCCGTTAGATACCTGAAGGACACACTTACCTGGTGAGTACCGGGGTCACATGGGAAGTGGTGCTCTCCCCACGACCTCCGAGCTGAGTTGCCATCGATGGAAATGGCCGGCGTGGATAGCAGGCGGAGCAGGTTCCCGAGAGGATGGGTGCGGCACTTCAGGACGATGCCCGTGGCATCTCGGGATGGGGAAGTCACTAGCCGTCCGAGCTGCCGAAAGCATTCACGAGCAGTTCATCGACCATCCGGTCGTGTTGCTGAACCATGTGCGATCCACATGTCCAGGTCTGTGCCTCCGTCCCGGCGTTCGGGGACAGGGGTCGTCAGTCGGCGAGTTTCAGAACCTCGGGCGGAAGCCTTTGGCTTGCTCCGAATACTTCGATCCCAACGAGGCGGTCATCGTCCGACCAGTCAAGATTGATCGCGGTGAAGTCACCCAGTGAAGATTCGCAGTTGGTGGTGGTGCGTCTACCAGGGAGACCGGGCGCCAGGTTGATGTAGGCGGCATCGATCTCCGCGTCGTACCGGACCTTTATGGTTGATCTCTTGAACCGCATAGATCGAGCTTCCCATAGGTCCTCGGTCGATGGGAGCGGTCACAGAGCCGGTGATCGGGGACACCCGGTTTCGAGTGCCAGCGCGATGTCTTGGGATGGAGCTACGCCAGTGCTTGCTTAGCTTCCCAGAACAGCGCCCCAGGCGAGATCGCCGGGTCGAATCCCTTCTCGAATTGTCCCCGAAATAGTCGTGAGCTGAGAACGCCAACTCCTGGGGCGACCGCCGCGCCGGCCCCAACATAGGCGGCGACAATTGGCAGTCCGACGATAGGCAAGACCGCTGCAGCGACCCCCGCGCCAACCGCCCCAACAACACATGCTGATCGGACCATGACGTTCCGCTTGTTACTACGGACCCAGTCCCCGTAATCGCTGATTTCCTGCTGAATGTCTGTCGCTGCCTCCGCAGGAGACTTGCCACCCGTGATCATCTGGTAGCGCCATCGGTGAAATGCTTCGCGGTAACTTTTGGCTTCAGGTGTGTTTGCGAACTCCACTGCCTGGTGAAGGAGGTAGTCGTCCGACAAGTCGGGGTCGTCCGGAACTGCAAATGGCCAGACAAACCCAGCGAGCAGGTCATCTCGGGAGGGCAACTCCTGATCGGATGGATTCTGTTCGACGATTCCGGTATCGGCGCTGAAGTCGTCAAGGGTTCCATACGCGGCAACTACGGAGATGTCCACCGGTGGCAGTCCGGGCACCGCAGCTCGGAGGAGCTCCCTGTCTTTCTCCTCGCTTTCGGTATTGGCGAGTACGAAGCGCGTTATGAATTGAGCAGGCGTGTCAGGGCTTGCAAGAACGTTCTTGGTATCGAAGATGGTGTCGCCGGTGAGCATGCCTCGGTGTTCGGCATATTTCTGCTGTTGTTCCTCGGTCCAGGATATTTCCAATACCCGGTTCGCATCGCCCTCGCGCAGGACCTCAATAATGCTTCGTTGAAGGTCCGGCTGCCAACCGGCACGAATCCACCGATCCGTGTCTTCTGCGGGCGGCACAGGTATGAGGAGTCGGTCATACACCAAGACATCGGACAGGAATGCTTGAGGCCTCAGATGGTCAGCCACTGAGAACGTTCCCCATAGCTGCCAGAGTGTGTCCATCTCCGAATGTTACCGACGAACAGCCTTGCTGGCCTGTGTGCGGAACCCGTTCGGCGAGCGTTCGATACTCACCCTCATTGGGTTGCAGCATCGCTTGGGTCGGACCCTCGATGCGTCGCAAAAATGTGCCTGGGGCAAAGCAGTGGTAGTAACCCAGGTGTGCCGATCTGGAGCGCCTGCGGCAGCTGAGCACGCCCTGTGGTACCCGAGCACGCGGTGAATCCTTATGGTGGACAACGCGACCCGCAGCCGGTGATCAGGGGCAGGGTTCACTGATCCGCCTAGTCGGCGAGATCGGTCAGTGTTGTTGCCAGTTGCCTCGCGTGATGTGAACTGAGTTCAACTGGATCGCCGAACTGAGTAACGGCCTTGATGTGAATGGATGAGCCTTGCTCAAGCCAGAGATAGACATCGTCCACGTGGTGGACTGTGGGACTTGTGTCGTCGGACATGGCACCCCCCAAGGGCAGTTCCCAGTCGGGAGTCACGATCGACCTATCATGACACTGGCCAGGCATTCTGGAGGCAGTGGAGGACGCCGCACTCCCGGCGTTCGGGGGCAGTCACCAGGGCTATGCGTCAGGTGGTGACAGCTCCCCGATGTTCAGCTGAACGCTTCGATGCAGTTCGCCGTCGATGGCCGTCCGAATCCGATCAGCCGTGACCCCACGCCTACCAAGGAGTAGGCCGACATTTTGGGTCCACAACGTCACAGCGGCACCGTCCTCAGAGAAGTCGACCCTCTCTACGATGGCGCCTTCGGGCAGCACTTCGGACAAGACCCGGCGCACGCTCATTTCATCCTGCGGGGACCGCATCCATTCATGGTACGACGACGAGGCATGGGAGGTAGTTGGCGCCCCACCGATCCGGCGTTAGGTGGCACCCTTCGCTTTAGGACCCGACGGTCATTGCCGATGCCTGTGGATGGACCGTGGACCAAGGATTCCGATGTGGACTGGGGCTGCGGCAAGAGGAATTGCTGCCCCCCGCCGCTTTCGCTACATGCGGTTCACGGGCCTCTGCGTGGCCATTTTCGGAGCTTCAATCGGACTGAACCGTGACGGCGATGTGCGCTGGGCCATCTGGGGACTGACTGCCTTGGTGGCCCTGCTCTTGTTTGTCTTGGGAGAGCGGGGGGTCCGTCGGTGGAGGGTCGAATTCGAGGCTTCGGCAGCATCAGAGCAGGTGGCACGGCTCGATCGGCTTCGAGTGTGGGAACGCATCGAGGTGAGGCAGGTGCTTCTTTCAGTGGCCGCATTTGTCGTGGTGCTCTTCATCCCGGTCAGTTCCTTTGCCCGATTCGGGATATGGCTCCTGCTGGTGTTCGGCCTTGCGTACATGCTCGGGAAGAGCGCCGCCCGTCGCTGACAGGATCAGTCGAGCGCCACTCTCCCGGTGTTAGGTGGCAGGGGGGTAGACAGCGACAGGACGGTGCAATGAACGAGTGCCCTGGAAGATCCAGGATGCTGCGCCGATTGCCATAGCCAGCCCCGCCACTACTGCAACCGCATTGCCTGGCTGGATTTGCGAACTGCCTATCCACACCTGTGTTGCATAGGACTGCTGCACAAACAACGTGAGTACGACGATCCCGCAGCCCAACCCAAATATCACCCATGACGGCCAACGACCCCGATCGATCACGAGGCTTGTCACGGCAGCAATGAGTGCAAGGGTCAGCAGGGCTACCAGGAAGAGTGGAAGATTCATCTGGTAAAGGTGGGCACCGATTGGACGGAAATGGATCAATCGTCCACCGATGAGGGCCGAATCAGGTAGTGCCAGCACGTGTCGCCAAGGGAGCACGAGGACGGCAACGATCACGAGAAGGGCCGACACAGCCACGGTGATCTGGACGAGCCGCCTACGATCCACAAGTTCATTTCGACCGGATCAAAGTTCACCTTGACCGGTTTTGCGCGACATCTACCCGGTGATAGGGGCGGCCCGCCGCCTACTCGATGAGTGGAGATAGGCCGACGGCTTGGTTTAGGGGAGTAGCCCTACGTGGTGTTTCAAATCCTGGCATGACGCCCGTGCGTTCGACGGATCGCCCTCGAAGGCACCGCCCTTCACAGGGATTCCCTGCGAGGTCTCGGAGCTTGAGGCCGCCAAGGGTCCACCGTAGGTAATGGATGTGCCACCTACCCGCCTGCCTGCTCGCAGTACCTCGATGTTGCATCGAGTCCATACCGTTGTCGCCGACGACGAGGTCGGTCTACTGACCGTGAAGGTCACATGTTCAACGGATGCCCCGTTGAAAGCTGCTGGGATCGGGGAAACGGAGGAAACGTGCACACGAAGCGCACCCTGAGGCGGTGTCATCGAACTGGCGGTGGTGCTGGCTGCACATCCGAGGCTCAAGCCGCCAGCGATCAGAACTGACGCAGCAACTGAATACCAGCGCAGAATCGGGCCACTGGTGGTCAGCGGTATTCGTCGTTGGTCGCCGGTGCTGTCACTCCTGTGTTGGCCAGCCATCTGGGCGCCTCCGCCTGGGGCTATTCGAGTATCCCATCGCCGACCGTCTAGTGCTGCAGAAGTGACGCAGCGTGACGCAGTCCCGGTGATCGGGGTCAACCACTGACTCGGAAGTGTGAAGCTATTCGGCGCTACGGCTGTCCCCAGTCCGTGACGAGCCAGTGGCCAGGGCCGGATCGTTCCAGATAGATCGACCAGAACGAATCCCCCGTGTTCCCAACTCGTGGATCGTTCTGCGGATCGAATGTGCATCGTACTGCTGCGGTCGAGGCTGCTTGAGATTCGGGCAGGCAGTGCACATGCGTGAATGGGTCGATGCACGTCCAGATGCCACGCTTCGCTGGCGCCATGCGAGCATTGATCGACGGAAGGTCGCATGCATTGATTGCTTCGAACCAAGACACTGTCGCCGCCACTGGAGCCTGGACCGGCACCTGAGGCAACGCTTGGTTCGAATCGGCGTGAACGATGGCCATGACGGCGAGCACAAGAACTACTAATACAGACATCGATACGACGATGAGCCATTTGCCTCGACGACCACGATCCTTTCGTCCATCGGCATCTGACGGATGGGAATCGGACTGTGGTTCGTCAGACATCGGACAAAGGTATCGCCGAACCAGATCCCGCTGGCACCGAGCCGCAATCGGGGGGCACTCCGGAGGTCCCAAGAGCGGGTCACCCATCCGGTGATCGGGGACGGTCTTCGATCACTGACGACCGCCGGACCCGATCAGTCGTCCGAAAAGTGATTATTGATGTCCATTCCGCCATGGTTGACGAGCAGGTGGTCGTAGATGTCGATGCGATCCCATGCCCCCCCGGCTGGGCGTTCCTCGATGAAGTCCATATTGACCCCAAGACGCTTCCGTTCTGCTGTGACGTAGCTGATGCCGGTCAGCACCCGTCGCCGTACTCCACACCTGGCGAGGATCTCATCCCATGCCCGAAATTGATTCAGCGTCACATAGTCGCCGCGGGCGAGACCTTCAGTTGTCTCGCGCAGAACGGCGATCATCTGGTCCGTCGTCTGCGGTTCGGATGGGAGCAACGATGGCAGATCCATGATCAGCGCTAGAGCGGCATTGAGCAGGTCCTGAGCAGTCTCAATATTCCTGACAGCATCGTCCGGTCCGAGAGCAAATAACCAGCGAGCATCTTCGACCTTAGGGTCGATCATCTCGCTCCTGATCCACGATTTGTAGTGGCCCGGTCGCACGCAAGGAGTCTCAGTGATGTCATGTTTGATCTCACCCACCGACTTGAGAATCGCCAATCTCATCGGTTCGTCCCAACCGCGCCGCAACTCTTCCGGCGTCAGCGGGGCCTGGAGGCTCTGTTTCGCAACGTCCAGAGCGTCCACCAGTGCGTCCCAGCGCGGTCCAGAGGATATGCAGGCATCATACGGCTCGGTTGCAGGCACGCTAGAAGTATCGCCCATCAGGACTGCATCGGGATCTGCGACCGCTCGGGTTGTTTGGACCACTATCAACCGTGGCATGTGTGCCGGTCAGCCACGGTCGGAAGCGACCCGCTCCCGGCGATCGGGGACACTCTCAGTCTGTCGTCGACAACGAAGATGCACCCACAAACCCGGCCACGCTCCCGTCCGGCTGTGCTGGCCTCAGGCGCAAGTGCATGAAGAATGGCCCTGTCGCAAGTTCTTGGAACGCGCTCGGGTCTCGCGTCTCCAGTTCCGGATTCGGCCGGGCCTCGACAAGGCGGTCGATGAGGAATCCTGCTTCACTGATGGCTTCGGTCACGGCAGTAAGGGGACGACGCCAGAAGGTCACCGTATGTGGCTCGACCCACACTTCTGACACTTGCATGAAGGCGAAGTAGTCCTCGGGGGAATGGTTCCGCCAGTCCCACGCCGGGTGATGGATCGACATCACCACCGAGCCGGTGGGCCGGAGCACCCGGTGAAGTTCACGGAGCGGTGCGACCCAATCGCTCAGGTAGTGGAATACCAGCGATGCCACCACCAGGTCCACGCTCGCATCTTCCAAGAACATCAGCGGCTCAGCAAGATCGTGGTGATGGAGTTCCGCCCTACCGCCGACCCGCGAGCGGGCGATCTCGAGCATGGCGGCGCTTACGTCGAAGGCCACGACCTCGGCTCCGTGGTCAATGAGCCACTCGGTCACCGGCCCAGAACCGCAGCCGGCCTCGAGAACCTGCTGACCGTGGACGTCACCGAGCAGAGCAATCGTCGCTGGGCGTTCGTAGTAGCTGTTGGCGGCACCGCTTGCATTGTGCTGGTCGTACTCGACCGCCATGGCGTCATACTCCGACGCAGTGCGAGTTGAGTCCCGGTGCGCCACGCCGGAAAGGGTACCTGATTCGCCCTGGGTTCGTTGGAGGCTCTGATGGATACCAGGGCGAATCAGACTGGCCCCGCCGATCCGGTGTTGTGGGGCAGGCAACCCACGGCCTTACCCGCCCACTACCGCCGGCTCCTAACATCTGAACTATGCAAAACCAGGAACAGTGGAGCTACTGGCGGCACGCTCCGCCAGGCGATGGCAACGTGCCAGTCGACTGGGAGTCCTTCTTACTGCTTAGCGGTAGGCGTCTTCGTTGGCGTCGATTGGGCCCCCTGATCCGCTCGACGAAGCTCATCGATCTTCAGACAGGCGAACTCGTGGTTTCCCTGCGCTCCAAGCGGTCGATCCGCGTCGGGTTCAGAGCCGGGTTAAGGACCTACGTCATCGAGTCAGCCGATGACGGCTATCGGTTGGCCGACGAAGAGACTGGGAACAGCATCTTCACCGTTCAAGGTGGGCATTTCAGATTCGATGCCCAAACACGAGTGAGTCTGCCCAGCGGCACCACCGTGACGCTCCCGGTAAGCGGCCGGACCCGCCGTCGCGCTGTGCTCCACGCCGTGGCGAGCGAGGGGTCGATCTTGTTCTACCTTCGCTGGAGATGGGGCTCGCTTTGGGCGGGTGTCGCTGGGCTCGAAGTCGCCGTCCCTCCGGGCCAGGTTTTGACTGCCGAGTTGTTGGGTCTCATCTACTTGAGCTCAACATCGCTGCTTGCCAACTTCTTTGCCGGGCGGCACCAAGGGGCTCCCCTCGGTTAAGTCCTCCCCTCCTTCGCTCCTTTGTAGTCAACAGCCGGAAGACGCCGCCCATCCAGAATCGATCGGCGCCCGGCCTCAACGGTGGCGATGCTGAACACTGCTGCCAGGACGAACCAAATCCAGGACGGAGGTGATTGGTACTCATGCTTCCCGACGATGCTGATACCCGTTAAGAGCGCCCCCAGCGCAATAATGGCAAACAGACCCGCCACGGCCATCCACTGCCTGGGTCGTGGCGCCATACGCTGACCGGAAGATCCCACGAACGCAGTATCGCACCCATCCGGCGTTCGGGGACAGCGCCCGTGTGCGGCAGACTCCGAGTTTTCAGAGCTTGGTAGGGTCGATTCCCATCCATTCGAGGACGTTGCGAGCGCCGAACCGTGCCCACTGATTCTCACCCGACAAGATGGTCTTGGCGTGCTTCGTGAAGTCGCAGCGTCCTTCGTGCATGGCAGTGTTGAAGACCCACACAAGAATGTTCCCTTGCTCGAAGTCGCATACGGCGTAGGCAGCCAGAACCAGTGCCACGCCGTAGGGATCGTCTCGGTTGAGGAGCGCTACCGCCGTCCGTTCGCTGACGGCCTCGTCTTGGCGGTCAAGCAATAGGCAGCCGAGGATCGCCGCCGACTCGTCGTCCGTGAACTCAGCGAGCGTCTCTCCGACAAGGCATCGGGTTTCCCAGTCTGGTGACTCGTATGCGGCCAATGCCTCCTCTCGATCCACGGTTAGACGGTATTCCGCATGTGCCGCTTGGCCACGGTCAAGAAGCGCCTTTGTCCCGGTGTTCGGGGGCATGGTGCTCCAAGCGCAGTTAGCCTCACGGCATGGGCGTCGGAGGGCCGGGTGGCGGAATCAGCGACTTTGCAGTTGCGGTGCGCGACTGTGTTGAGAGATGTCTTTCCGAACCCGCTCGAAGCTGGCACGTTGCTACGGATACGTCTTCGTGGGTCGCTCCGGTCGATGACTTGTTCAACCTTGAGCGAGTGGCCCTTCGCGAGGACCGAGGAACTTCGATCCTGGACGTCATCTTCCGTTGGGATGGTGAGCCTGAGCTCTTTGGCATCTCCTACGCCATCACCGACCATGGGCTCGGTCTAGATGCGCCTGATGCCTTCATCTCCATCTACGTAGAAGAGGACCTCGTTGCGACGGGACGTGGCATTGAGAACGCTCACCGAGTCCTTGAAGATGGCGTTACTTGGCTGGACTGGAAGGGATCGAGTTGCCTGAAGCGCTAGCCATCTAGCACTCGCCTGGTGACCGACCCGGTGTTCGGGGGCAGGACACGTCCTCCTACGAATAATCGCCTTCGGTCTAGCCTCGCTGACATGAAGACGCTTGTCGGAAGCGATGAGTCTGGTGGTCCAGGTGGCCCTTCGGCGGTTGTGCTGTACGTGAAGCCGGGTCGAGACGAAAACGATCCCGATGGGTACTTGATTTGGTTGGGCACCCTTGACCTCCTGGAGAAGGTCAGATTGGCGGCGAGAAGCTTGCCGGACCTCGTCGTACTTGCTCGGCGTCGCCTCATCGAGACCGTGCCGGATGAGCGGATTGAACTTCGGATTGTCCTCTTCCCAGATCTCGCGCCTGCCACGAACCGGTTTGGGGAGGTTGTGGAGTTGACGTTGACACCCTGGAATGGTGCTTGATGCAGGGAGATAGGAGTGTGTCGCTCTCCCGGTGATGGGAGACACCCATCGGCCGTCAGCTGTCATGCCTTACCGAGAACCAGGACTCTCCCCACGGGCGCCTGAGCCCCATGCAGATGTAGACGTGTCCACCCCACTCTTGGTTGTGGATCCCCTCCGGATTCGTGAACCTTTTGGCAACTCGCAGGTGGGTGCAGTACCGCTCGAGAAGTGCTGCGTAGTCGGTGACATCGACTGGCCCTGGCGCCACAGCGACAATCGTCGGGGCATCCGGATCGCCCGGTCCCCAGAACCACTCGTTGTTCTGTCCGCTCACGGCGCCAGGGAGCCCGGCACTACCGCCCAGCTCGTTGATGGCTCCAGCCTCGCCGTAGTCCGCCGTGAAGATGACCGCACGGGCTCGCTGGCTGGGTGGAAGGGAGTCCCATACGGCACGGACAGTCCCGAGGAACTGAGGCCAACCGATCGTCTCACCAAGCTCCTGGCTGGCACCGTAGGTCCAGCCGATGTCGTAAGCCGGCAGCACGGGTAGGACCAAGGGGAGCGTCAGCAGCGTGCTCAATGCGGTATACACGAGAAGGCGTCGAAGCCGCGCTGTACGCGCGTCGATCCACCCCTCGACCCGCACGGCTCCGGCAGCCAGAAGGTAGATGTAGGCGGCAGCCAAGTAGTAGACCTTGCCCCCTGTCGTCAGGGCGAAGAACACAAAGAGCAGCCCGTAGGCCCACACCAGGGCCCGCCACATCGGACGGTCAGACCGCCAGAGCCACTGGATGCCGACGACCCAGACCCACGCCAGCGCCAGCGTGATCTCGAAGAACTGGCCGACGACCCATGTGGCGATGTGGGCGGTCCCACCGTTCTCCTGATTCAGACGTCTGGTCATCTCGATCGTCGGCCAGTGATTGGTCGCCTGCCACCAGACCTCGGGGATGGTGAAGGCGCCGGCGATGACCACGCCGATGACGGACCACCGATTGACGAGTTGGCGCCCACCACCGCTCGC
>Ga0075029_100002047_pt1 | contig 11422 bp, 9 predicted proteins | sample LitLauG_LLR_2013_FD_71391 | JGI IMG/M metagenome (GOLD analysis project Ga0075029, IMG submission 71391) | Freshwater sediment microbial communities from North America - Little Laurel Run_MetaG_LLR_2013 | ecosystem: Environmental > Aquatic > Freshwater > Creek > Sediment | place: USA...
GCGCATGCGCGTGGACATCTCCAGGACGCCATCTTCGACACGGTGCTCGATCCCGACCGCGTCCTGCGCACCGTCTCAGCCCTCGAGATCGAGGAACGCGGAGGCTGGCCGGCGCGGGACACGCTGGCGATGGTCTCGGCCTTCGGCTTCCCGAGTCCGGGGCCGGAGGACCCCTACTTCAGCCCGCAGGAGGCCGATGCCCTGATCGGCGCCGCGGCACGCCAGGAGTGGTGGCCGGTCGAGGTCCAGATGGAGGTCTCGCGCGTCTGGGGGCAGGCGCTGGCGCGGATGGCCGCCGCCGAGGTCTACAACTTCCGGTTCGGGACCGAACCGCGGGTGCGCAGCGGTGAGGTCGCCCCCGCGGAGGCGCTGGCGACGATCCAGCGCGCGCTGGCCGAGCTGCTGCCGCTCGCGGACCCGCTGATCGTCGGCATCCACCGGCGCTGGGTCGACCACGAGCTGACCCAGTACGCGGTGCGCGAAGCGGAGGAGCACGCGCCCGGCGCGATACCCGGCGCGATCGACGTGTGCCTGCTGTTCTGCGACCTGAAGGACTTCACGACGTTCGCCGAGCGTCACGGTGACGCCGCTGCGACGGCCGCTGCCAGCCGCTTCGCGCACGTCATGACCGAGGAGCGCGGTGAGCACGGCCGTGTGGTCAAGGACCTCGGCGACGGGGCGATGCTGGTCTACCCGGATGCCGCGGAAGCGGTCGCCGCGTGGCGGCGCTTCCAGTCGGCGATGAGCGGCACCGGCGCGCTCGCCATGCACGGCGGCATGCACCAGGGCGTCGTCGTCAGACGCGAGGGAGACTACTTCGGCGGGGCGGTCAACCTCGCGGCTCGCCTGCTCGCGCTCGCCGGGAGCGGTGAGCTGCTCGCAACACGCTCTGCCGTCGATCGCGCGGGCGGCACCGATGCCTGGACTCACCTCGGCGGCCGTCGCGTGCGTGGCTTCGAGGCGTGCGTGGAGGTGTACCGCCTCGGCGAGGTGCGGGCCGCCGGCTGAGCCTGCGCCGCGGCGTCAGGGGCTGAGCGCGGGGCGGCGGGACCGCGCGAGCTCGTATGCGCCCGGGTCCAGCACGCTCGTGCGCCTGCGGTAGGTGCTCCAAAGCCACGGCCACTGGCTCGGGTCGTTGCCGTTCTCGTCGACGTACCAGCTGGTGCAGCCCGTGTGCCAGACGGTGCCCGCGAGCGCGGCGCGGATTTCGCGGTCAAAGCCGTCGGCGCGCTCCCGCGTGACCTCGATGCGGTCGCTGCCGGTCCGCTCGAGAGCATCGATCGCTGCGATCACGTGCGCGACGGCCGCCTCGATCACGTAGATCACGGACCCTGTCCCGCCATTGGTGTTCGGCCCGTAGATGAGGAACATGTTCGGGAATCCGGGCACCGTGAGCCCGAGGTATGCGCGCGCGACCGGGTCCCACTCCTGCGCGAGCGAGCGGCCGCCCGCTCCGCTCACCTGCATCGGAGCGACGAACGCATGGCTCTCGAATCCGGTCGCGAGCACCAGCACGTCGGCGGGCCGCTCCTCGCCGCTACCGAGGCGCAGCCCGGTCGGCGTCACGCGCTCGATCCGGTCGGTGACGAGCTCGACGTTCGGCTGAAGCAGCGTCGGATACCACTCGTCGGTGAGCATCACCCGCTTGCAGCCGACCTCGTCGGTGGGGGTTACGCGCGCCCGCAGCGCGGGGTCGGCGATCGTGCTCGCGATCTGCCTGCGGCCGGCTGCGCGAAATGCGCTGAGCAGCCAGCGCTGGCTCGTCATCGCCGCCGCGCCGATGTCCATGAATGCGAACGTAGCCATCCGGTCCAGGCGCTGCAGGGCCGGGAACCTGGCGAACGTCCGCTTGGCGCGCTCGGAGTACTCGAAGTCCATCTTCGGCATCGTCCAGCCGGGCGAGCGCTGGTAGACGTCGATCTGGCCGGCGATCGGCTGGATCGCCGGCACCGTCTGGATCGCGCTGCAGCCGGTACCGACGACCGCGACCCGCTTTCCGGTGAGGTCCACATCATGGCGCCATTCAGCGGTGTGGAACACCGGGCCGGCGAACGTATCCAGTCCGTCGAGCGGCGGGCGCTTGGGGACCGAGAGCTGCCCGCACGCCGGGATCAATATCTCCGCCTCGAACTCGCCGCCGGTGCTCTGCAGCACCCACAGGCTGCGCTCCTCGTCCCACTCGGCGCTCGTCACCTCGGTGTTGGTGCGCGCGAGCTCGAGCACACCGTGCCGGCGTGCAACGCCCTCGATGTACTCCTGGATCTCCTGCTGCGGTGCGTAGCGCCGCGACCAGCTCGGGTTCGGCTCGAACGAGAACTCGTAGAGGTGGGAAGGCACGTCACAGGCGGCGCCCGGGTAGGTGTTGTGATGCCAGACGCCGCCGACGCGCTCGCCGCGCTCGAACAGGGTGACGTCGCGGTACCCGGCGCGCGCGAGCAGCACCGCTGCGCCCACACCGCCGAAGCCTCCTCCGACGATCGCTATCCGCCGCCGGCGCGGGGAGCCGTTCGAAGTCCCGTTCAATCTCACGGCGTGGAGCCTACGCCAATTCCGGCGCGCGAACGCGGGCTGCCCGGCCGCGGGCTAGGATCCGCCGATGCGGCGCAGCAGGCTGACAGGGCTGGCGATCATCTGCGCCTCGCTCGCGTTGGGGCTCGGGGCCCCTGCGGCCGGCGCGGCCACGCTCACCTTCGGCAGCGATCTCGGGCAGAGCCCGAACGCGCCGCTGTCGTGCAGCGAGGGTGTGCTGAACCAGTTCCTCGGGCAGTTCCTGATCGGTCCGTTCAACGGCAACTGCATGTGGTCGTCGGTCGTCGTAGGTTCCTCCGCGGAATCCCTCACGGCGCCCGCATCCGGGACCGTCACGGCCGTGCGGGTCCGGGCGGGAGCGAGCACCGGACCGATGCAGGTCGATGTCGTTCGCTACCTGTTCAGGCAGACCGGCAACCCAGCCACCCCCGAACTCGCGTGCTGCTTCGTGCAGGCATACGGCCCCGTGTTCACGCCGGCGCCGAACGCGATCACGACGATCCCGACGGACCTGCCGGTCACGGTGCAGCCGACGCCGCCGCCGAGCGACACCACGACGATCGCCGCTACCGACCAGCTCGCTCTCACCTCGCTTGAACCGGGTGTTCAGGTGCCCCTCTTCGCCACGCGCGGCGGCGCGGCGGACCTGAGTGTTCTGAGCTACGCCTGGTATCCCGCGCCGACAGCGGCGACGGTCCCCGCGCCGAGCCCGGGCCCGATCGGCGGATTCGCGGACCTCAGTGGCTTCAAGGTCCTGATGAACGCGGAACTGAGCACCGGCGGTGGTGCGCCGTCCCCCGCCGGTGCTCCGGGGCCGGGCGTGAGCGGCGGGCAGGGCGGGCCCGGCGTGCCGGCGCTGCTGATCCCGAACGCGACGATCCCGGTCCGCGGCGGGGCCGCGACCGTCCCGATCGCGTGTCGAGTCCTCGACTGCCGCGGAGTGATCTCCCTCCAGAACGCGAGGCTGGCGGGCGCCGCGCTCCACACGGCGTCGGCGGCGCGTGGCGCGATCACATACGGCTCCGCGAGCTTCCTAATCAAGGCGGGCACGACCTCGCGCGTGAGGGTGAAGCTCAACAGCGCGGGCCGGCGGCTGGCGGGCAGGCACGCGCGCAGGGCGGCATGGGCGAACATCCGCTTCACCGCCGGCGGCGGGGCGCCTCGCAGCGTGCGGGTCACGCTCAAGAGCTGAGGCGAGAAGCGACCGACCCAGGCTCCGGGCGGGACGTATCATCCGTCGCCGTGCCCGAGGTGAGACTGACCGACCCGCTCACACTGCGCTGCGGGTTGACGCTCGCGAACCGCCTTTGCCGCGCCGCGATGACAGAGGGTATCGCCGGGCCCCGCAACGATCCCGGCGAGCGGCACTTCCGCCTCTACACGGCTAACTCCCGTGGCGGATCCGGGCTCGTCCTGACCGGCAACGTGATGGTGGACCGCCGCTACCTCGAGCGCGCGCGCAACGTCGTGGTCGACTCCGCCACCGACGAGGCCGCCCTGCGCCGCTGGGCCCAGAGCGCGGCGGGGACGCCGGCGCTCGTGCAGATATCCCACCCGGGCCGGCAGACGAGCAGATATGTCAACCCCGATCCGGTCGCTCCCTCCGACGGGCCGGCCCTGGACCTTGCCGGCTCGTACGGCCGCCCCCGCGGCCTCACCCGCGAGGAGGTCGACGAGGTCCGCGATCGTTTCATCGACGCCGCCGAGCGCGTCGTCGCGGCCGGGTTCCCGGGGGTGGAGGTGCACGCCGCCCACGGCTACCTTCTCAGCAGCTTCCTCGACCCGGCTCACAACCGGCGCATCGACGAGTACGGGGGCGAGCTCGAGGGGCGCGCGCGGCTGCTGCTCGAGATCGTGGGGACGCTCCGTTCCGTGCTGCCCGCGGGGTCCGCGATCGCAGTCAAGCTCGATGCCCGGTCCGGCGCCGACGCGGAGCTTGCACGGCTTTCCGCGATGCTGGAGGCGGCAGGCGCAGATCTGCTGGAGATCTCCGGTGGCAGCTATGAATCGGCGGCGATGCTCGGGCTCGACGCCGAGGGGCGCGAGCTGCACGGTGAGCATGAGTCGCCGTTCTGGAACAGCGCCGCCGCGGCGTCGGCGGCGACGGCGATACCGGTGGTGCTCACGGGCGGCTTCCGCACACGCGCCGAGGTCGACCGTGCACTGGCTGGCGGCGTCTGCGCGATGGTCGGCGTGGGCCGGCCGCTGGCCGTGTGGCCGGAGCTCGCGGGCCGCTTCCTCAGCGGCGAGACCGACCGGCTCGAGCGCCCCGCGCCGCGTCTCGGGGGTCCCAGCTCGATCCGCAGGATCCTCGCGCCCGCCGCGAACTCGGGCTGGCATCGCATCCAGCTGGCGCGGACCGGCGACGGCGCCGGGCCGCTGTTGCGCCTCCCGGCGATCCTCGCCGCGCTCGACTACGCGGGTACTGACTCGATGCTCGCGCTGAGGGGCCGCCGCGCGCGCCTTGCGCTCGCAGCCCAGGCGGGCCCTCCCGCGCACCGGGACCAGGTCAGCCCGGGAGCGGGCGCCGAGGCGGACGTCGCGGTCTAAAGTCGCGGCGTGCCTGCGCATGGCGACGTCGCGAGCCTGTTTACTGGCTGAGTGCCGCCGAGCCGCTCAGCCGACCGTGCGCGAGCGCGGCCCGCTCGCCTGATCGCATGCTGCGCTGTGCTCCTCGCGCTCTGCGCGCCGGCCGGCGCCCGGGCGGCGAGCGCGGTGAGCGTGTCACTCGACGCGCTGCATCCGGGCCCCGCCGTGCCCAGGGAATTCCTCGGGCTCTCATTCGAGGCGGGAGCGCTGCCCCAGATCTCCCGCTACGCGCGCGGCGGCGACCTCGTCACGATGCTGCGCTCGCTGGGACCGGGGATCATCCGCTTCGGCGGCATCACCGCCGATGAGAACGCCGGCTGGACGGACCCGCAGACGCCACAGCCGCCGTGGTCGACGGTTGCGATCACGCCGGCGGACATCCGCGCCGTCGCGGTGCTCGCCCACCGCAGTGGCTGGCGGGTGCTGCTCACCGTCGGCCTCGCCCACTACGAACCGCAGGCCGCCGCGCGCGAGGTCGCCGCGGCCAGCCGCGCTCTCGGCCACAGCCTGGCCGCCGTCGAGATAGGAAACGAGCCCGACGCCTACGGCAAACATGGCCTGCGCGAACTGCCGTGGCTGGCGCAGGGCTTCACCGAACAGTCCACGACCTATCGTGAAGCGATCGCGGCGCTCACGCCAGGTGTCCCGATAGCCGGCCCGGACGTGTCGGGGTCCGGGATATTCACGGACTGGGGCAACGCCGAGGCGCTGACGCAGTCGCCCGCGATGCTCACCGGCCATCACTATCCGCTCGGGTGCGCGCAGACGCCCGCACCGTCCATCGAACAGCTGCTCAGCCCCGCGACGCGGGCGCTGGAGTCGCGGTCGCTCGCCAACTACACCCGCGTCGGTCTCGCGGACGGCATCCCGGTTCGGGTGGACGAGGCGAACTCTGTTTCCTGCGGGGGGGTCGCGGGGATAAGCAACACGTTCGCGTCCGCGCTGTGGGCGACCGGCTACATCACCCAGGTGATGGCCTCCGGCGCGGCGGGGATCAACCTGCAGGGCAACCCCGCTAACTGCCTCGGCTACACGCCCGTGTGCGCGCCCACCCCGGACGCGCTGGCAGCCGGCAGGCTGCGCGCGCAGCCGGACTGGTACTCGCTGCTGCTCACCTCTTCGCTGATCGGCTGTCGGCCGCTCCCGTCGACGGTCGCCTCCGGCGCCTCGCCGAACGTGCTGATCGCGCCGTTCGCGTGCCCGGGCCACGCGCTGCGGGTCGTGCTCGTCGACGATCAACCTCCCGGCTCGCCGTTGCTGACGGTGCGCCTCGCCGTGGGCGGGAGCCGCCGGGTCGCGGGCGTGCTGCGACTGACCGGGCCCTCCCAGACCGCGACAGCCGGCGTGTTGCTCGGCGGTCGCGCGGTGAGCGCGCGCGGCTCCTGGCGGCCGGCCGCCGGGGGGCGCGTGATCGTGCGCTCGGGGATCGCCGCCGTCAAGCTCCCCGCGAGCAGCGCGGCACTAGTGAGCGTGCCGCGCGCCTGAGCGCCCGGCGCGGTCCGCAGCGCAGGCGCTAGCGGTGCTCGGGGTTCGGGAAGTCGGCGCGGCAGCCGGCATCCCATGCCGAGCGCTGGTTCCCGTGTGCGGGGATCCCGCCGGCGTCCTTGATCATCCTCGCGAGGTGCATCAGGTTCCATGTCATGAACGTCGTGTTGCGGTTGGTGAAATCGTTCTCGGGGCCGCCGGAGCCCTCGTCGAGGTAGCTGGGCCCAGGACCCGCCTCGCCGAGCCAGGCGGCATCAGCCTGCGGCGGGATCGTGTACCCGAGGTGCCCGAGCGAGTAGAGGATGTTCATCGCGCAGTGCTTCGCGCCGTCCTCGTTGCCCGTCACCAGGCACCCTCCGACACCGCCGTAGTAGGAGTACTGCCCGTGCTCGTTCAGCAGGTGGCTGTTGCCGTAGAGCCGCTCGATCACCCGCGTGCAGACCGACGATTTCTCGCCCAGCCAGATCGGCGTGAGGATCACCAGGATCTCGGCGGCCTTGACCTTCTCGTAGATCCCGGGCCAGTCATCGCGCTGCCAGCCATGCTCGGTCATGTCCGGCTGCACGCCCATCGCGATCTCATGGTCGACCGCTCGCACCACGTCGACCGCGACGCCGTTGCGCTCCATGATCGCAATCGACAGGTCAGCGAGGCCCTGTGTGTTGGAGATCTCAGGTGAGCGCTTCAGCGTGCAGTTGAGGTACAGGGCGCGAAGGTCGCTGAAGTCCCATCGGGACTCCGCGCACAACCGCTCCTGCTCGGGTGTCAGAGGCTGCATGTCGGGGTTCCTTTCTCGGCTCGGCGCGGCTATCCGCGCGTGTCGCCGCCGGCGACGGGAGCGGACGCCCGGTCCAGGGAGAGCGATGCGGAGTTTATGCAGTAGCGCTGCCCGCCCGGGCCGGGCCCGTCGTCGAAGACGTGGCCGAGGTGTGAGCCGCAGGTCCGGCAGAGAACCTCGGTGCGCCTCATGAACAGGCCGTTGTCGGGGCGAAGCTCGACCGCCTGCGCGATCGCGGGCTCGGTGAAGCTCGGCCATCCGGTGCCCGAGTCGAACTTGGCATCCGACCTGAACAGCTCACTGGAGCACGCCGCGCAGCGGTACATCCCGTCCTCCTTGGTGAACGCGTACTCGCCGCTGAAGGCGGGCTCGGTCCCTTTGCGCCTGAGGATCTCGTACTGGTGCGGCGTCAGCTCGGCGCGCCACTCCTGCTCGCTCTTGGCGATCTTCATTCTCCTCACCGTCCTTTCTCGGGGTAGCTCAGCCAACCGTCACGGCGCATGCCGCGCGGCCGCTCTTCTCGAAGTAGCGCTGGTGGTACTCCTCGGCGCGGTGGAACGCCGACGCAGGCGTGATCTCGGTCACGATGGCGCGGCGCGTGCCCGCCTGGCGCTGCTCGAGCGACGCGCGGGCGGCCGCCTCCTGCTCGGGTGTGTGGAAGTAGATCGCCGAGCGGTACTGGTCGCCGATGTCCAGTCCCTGGCGGTTGCGTGTGGTCGGGTTGTGGATGCTCCAGAACAGGTCGAGCAGATCGCCGTAGGAGACGGCGGCGGGGTCAAAGAAGACCTCCACCGCCTCGGCGTGCCCGGTCCTGTGAGCGCAGACCTGCTCATAGGTCGGGCTCGGTGCGTGCCCGCCCGTGTAGCCGACGGCCGTCCGCGTCACCCCATCGACCTCGCGGAACCCGGCCTCGACGCCCCAGAAGCAGCCGGCGGCGAATGTCGCGCGCTCGGATCCCTCGGGGCCGTCGCCGGGAAGCGGCGGGCCGCTGACCGCGGCCGCCGGGGTGGTGCTTGGGTGGGCGTCTCGCCTGATCGTGAAGCGCATCGCGCGTCCTTCCGTCTCGAACTTGGTGCGGGTCATCCTCCGCTGTAGGTATGTCTCGCGGCCGGCGATTTCGTTACACGAGGCCGCCGCGCGGCGGGCGGTGGGCGCGCCGCGGGCGGAGCGCGGCGGCTCAGGCCCTGCGGCGATCCCTGATCATGCGGCTCCCGATCGTGTCGGCGAGCGCGGTCGTGATCCAGACGATCAGGGCGACCGGTACGTATGCGCCCGCGCCATGGATGCTCATTCCGCTGACGATCACGTTGACGATCACGAGCGAGAGGATCGTCGAGACGAGCGCGAGCAGGCCCGCGAGCGATATCGACGGCTGGCGGATGAGGATCCGCAGGGCGATCACCTGGATCACGAAATGCACGAGCCAGAAGATCAGCGTCGCCTCGACGAGCGCGGTCGCGCTGATCGAGAATTTGCTCACGAGCGCGGAGGACAGCAGCAGTCCCGCAGCGATGCCGATGAGAGAGCTTGCGAGACGGATTCCCCAGCGCGTCAGCATCGCTCGCGATCCTACAGGGGCATCAGGCGCTGGCGCGCGTGAGGCGGTCCGCAAGCGACCTCGGCAGTCGGGCGGCGAGGCCCGTCGGCTCCTGCGTCGTCCGTTTGCGGCACTGCTTCAGGGCGTGTGCGTAGCGCCAGAAGTCAACCTGCATGGTGTGCCGGCCGGAGCGCACGTAGCGGCGCGCCATCGCAGCCTGGTCAGCGGCGATCCAGCGCATGATCTCATCCTCGGACGGCAGCACGGCCGAGCCCGTGATCAGGTCGCCCACCCACTCGGATTGCATCTCCATCAGCGGGATGTTCGAGCCGACGGTCTGCACGAAGCCGATGAAGTACAGGTGCGCCAGGTGCGGCGTCAGCACGCGCTGGTAGAGCGGCATCGTGTTGCCGGCGGGGTCGTACACGTCGCTGTCGAAGAACGGCAGCGTGACGCGGTAGCCGGTCGCGTAGACGAGCACGTCGACGTGCTCGGAGGTGCCATCCACGAAGCGGACGGTGTCGCCCTCGAGCCGCTCGATGTTGGGCTTCATCGCGATGTCGCCGTGCCCGACGCGGTCGAGCAGGTCGGAGGAGACCGTCGGGTGCGCGGAGAGCAGGCGGTGGTCGGGCTTTGGGAGCCCGCGGTCCTCGGGCCTGCCGGCGCTCAGCCGCACCATCAGCTCGTAGAGCCTGCGCTCCAGCGGAAACGGCATGTAGGCGCTCAGCGGCGAGCCGAACTGGTCGATCGGGCGTCCGAACGCGTACTTCGGGAGCACGTGGACGCCATGCCTTGTCGACAGGCAGACGCTGTGCGCGAGCTTCGCCGCGTCACATGAGATGTCCATGCCGGAGTTGCCGACGCCGACCACCAGCACGTCCTTGTCGGCGAACACCTCAGGCTCGATGTACTCGTGCGCGTGGAACCATGTGCCGCTGAACTCGCCGGGGAAGTCGGGGACGTGCGGCTCGCTGTGGTGGCCGTTGGCAACGAGCACGTCGCGGTATCGCCTCGTGCCCGCGGGTGTCGTCACCGCCCAGCCCGCCGAGCCCGGGCGGCCGGGCCCCGTGAGCGGCTCGACGCGCTCGACGGGGGTGTTGAAGCTCACGCGGTCGGTGAGAGCGAAACGGTCGGCGAAATCCTGGAAGTACTCGGCCATCAGGACGTGCGACGGATAGTCCGGCCAGCTCAGGGGCATCGGATAGGACGGGAACTCGCTCAGCGGCCGGGAGCTGTTCAGGTGCAGTGTCTGGTACGCCGCCGCGCCGCCGTTGTCGTTGTCGATGCGCCAGAGCCCGCCGACCATCGAGCCCTTCTCGAACCAGTCGAAGGTGATGCCGCGGTCCACGAGCGCCTTCGCCGCCGCCAGCCCCGACGGGCCGGCGCCGATCACGCAGGCCTCGCAGTCAAACTCGCCCGGGGGCCTGCTGTGGGGGTCAGCCGCGCTCAATGGTCTCTCCTTCGCGGGTGGGTTGCCGGTGGCGCCTTCGCGCCGCCGGGAGGCTATCGAGTGGGCGCGCCCGCCGATGGCGGGCGGGCCGCGACCGGCGGTCACGCCGAATGCCGCCAATCGACACAGGCCGCGAGTCGAGCCGCGATCGCGCGCCGCGGCGAGATGGCTGCAGGCGAGCGCGCGGAGGTGACCGGGAGTGCGGGCACCGGGCGCGTTAGCGCCGCAGGCTCTCAGGCGGACGCGAGCACACTGAACGATGGCTTGTGCGAGCGGTCGCGACGCTCGACGCCGTACTGCGCATTCGAGGTCTCATCGACGTATCCGAAGATGTCGACCTCGGCGACGTAACCGGTCGAGCGCGCCCAGCCGAGGAAGCCCGCGATGTTCTGCGCCTGTTGTGTGTCCGTCCACTGCTGGGAGTCGGCGGTGGACGGCTGCCCGGTGGCCGTCGGCCAGCCGACCTCGGTCACGTAGACGGGCTTGCCGGAGAGGAAGTGCGCTTCTTCGACCGAGCGGCGGTTCCCGAGCGCGCCGCCCGATTCGCCCCTGGACCCGCCGTAGGGGTGAACCGTCACGCCGTCGCAGTAGGCGAGGCCGCCGAGCGGCACCCAGCCCGCACCAAAAGGCCTGTTCGGCGCATCCCATGACGCCAGCACCTTGGGCCGCGTCGCGGCCGGGAAGTTCGCCGCGAGCGCTTCGTGGACGGCCCGCAGGATGTTCACGTAGGCGGCATAGTTGGACGGGTCGGTCCACGCCCACGATCCGCCGGGCTCGTTGAGCACCTCGATGTTGCGCGCGCCGAGGTCGGTCCGGCCCTGCCAGAAGGTCCCGCCCCTGCCGTAACGGCTGAACAGCGCGACGGCTTCCGAGGCGTATTTTGCGGGGTCGATCTTCCCGATCGTCCCGCCCGTGCCCAGCAGCCAGGTGCCGACGCTCACCCCGGCGGCCGCGGCCGCGCCGACTTCCGTGTCGCTGGCGAACCGCGACTCCATCCGCACCGTTCTGACGGCGCCGGCGATGTCGGCGAACGCCGACGGCCCCCAGCCTCCCG
>Ga0075029_100002048_pt1 | contig 11417 bp, 7 predicted proteins | sample LitLauG_LLR_2013_FD_71391 | JGI IMG/M metagenome (GOLD analysis project Ga0075029, IMG submission 71391) | Freshwater sediment microbial communities from North America - Little Laurel Run_MetaG_LLR_2013 | ecosystem: Environmental > Aquatic > Freshwater > Creek > Sediment | place: USA...
GATTCAGGGTCCTTGCCGGGTCAGTTTGGAAAGTCCTAGTTCATTGAGAATGGTCAGGAGGATTCCCTCTCCAACTCTTCGAGGCCCCGGCAGCTTTGCAACGCCAGGAATCTTCGAGGGGGGTGTCAGTTGATTTGTCGGCCTATATGGGATCTATAAAAGCATGGCACGTTTTATTGCCTGGCTAGCTCCTTAGAGCCCCACGCTTTTCCATCAAACGAACAAGATCCAAGGCGCCGTCCGGCAAAGGCCGAGCCGGCTCTTTGTTCTTCGCAGGTGCTTGGCATGGCGGAACAATGGCGCAATTGGTGGTCAGTATATTGATGTGTCGTGCACGATCGATCTCTGGCGATTGCTTGCCGCAGTTCGATGATCGATTGTGCGCAGCAGGGGTGGTTCAGAGCCGACTTTGTGTGACATGAACTTTATCTTCATGAATATCGATCCATACTTCGAGGCTCGGACGCAGAGTCTTCCACCAGGCGAACAGTGAGAATAGCTATCTGCAGTTACTCATATGGTTTTGAAGTATGTCAAAATAATCCTCGGCACTTCATGCTTTCTTCATGTCTGCCAATTCATGCTAAGTTCATCGTTGCTGTTGCCTGCACTAACTTCGGTTCTTTCGTGCATATTTTCGCGCGACCTGTCCCGTCCACAATTTGTCCTAACCCATTTCTGACTTGAGTGCCATTCGAGCCGGGCTCTTTTTGTCGCACGGCGCGCTTTGAGGAGAGCACTATCTTCATGGGCTGGTTATCCGCGTTAACAGGTGTTGAGTGAAGGAGCCACTTACAAATAATCTCCGATTCTCTTACGGGATACTTATGCGTCGTTGCTTTCACTAATACTGAGGCGAGGCGCGATGTTAGCCACACAGCGACACTTGGGAGCGTTTTTATGACTTCCTTACGGTGTGACTGAATCACCGTAAGTTCCGCTGGAAGAGCGAGGCTGCGCGGCGGACAAACCGATGGGACGGTGTTAGATGCCGTCTCGAATTTCATTCACTTGACTCATCAATTGAATTTCCGCAGGAAGCGAGAGGTGAAAATGAGAATGGTCCCTTGGAAAGCGATGACGCTGGCGGTGATTGCCGCCGGCATGACCTGCGTCTGCATGGCGCAGGTTGCAGCAACCGCCCCAACCCAAACCGAACTGACGGCAAAGTCGGACCCACCTCCCGCGCCAGACGCGCCGCACGCAGCAAGCACCGCCCCGAAACCGCAACTTCAGCCAACTGTCACGGAAGAGATCGAGGCGCTCAAAGCCCGGATTGACCAACTGGAGAGTCAGGTAAAAGAGGCGAAGGCGGCAGCGCTTGCCGACAGCAATGACACGGCAGCGATGAAGAAAGCCGAGAAGGAGTTACTAGCTGGAAACGGGACGCCCACGCTGCCTTCGACATCCGCAGCCACAGTTGGCGAGTCACCTTCAATGCAGGCCGCAGTGCCCGCACCGGCCGCAACTCCTGCGCCACCTGAGATTGATGCACAAACTACAAAGAAGGGGGAACCATTCCCCGGCGACTGGACCTGGCTGAACAGCAACGGGCACGCCGTTGACAGCCCCATGTCCACGAAGTATTTCACGCCAGAGTTCCGCGCCGACGCGAACTACATACTCGACTATAACCATCCCAAAGACGACACCATGGGCGGTGCGACGGAGAGCTTTCGCTCCGACGAGTGGCAATTGGAGCAGATCAGCATTGGCGGCGACATCCGCATCAACAATGTCCGCGGCCGCATCCTCACCATGGATGGCTTGTTCGCTACAACTACCCCGCGCAACGACGCCAGCCCTAACCGCGGGGCATGGGATCTAGCCGGCGCCTACAAGTATGTTTCCGAGGCGTGGGGCGGGTACCACTGGGATGTGTCTCATGGACTCAACGTGGACGCTGGAATATTCGTGTCCTACATCGGGCTTTTCAGTTACTACAACTTCGACAATTGGACCTATCAGCCCTCTTTCGTATCCTCCAACACCCCGTGGTTCTTCAACGGCCTTCGCATTCAGTATTTCCCGACGGCGAAGTTGAAGATCGAACCGTGGGTCATCAACGGGTGGCAGTCGTATGCGCGCTATAACGGCAAGCCCGGACTAGGCGGTCAGATCTTGTGGCGCCCCACGCCGTGGCTGGATTTTGTGTGGAATAACTACGGTCTTGGCGAGGACGATGCAGGCTTCCCTGGACGCTCGCGCATACATGCCGACTACAGCGCACAGGTCAAGTTCTACGACAATCCGAAGAAGTTCATTGACAAGGCGGCCTTCACCCTCACCGGCGATGCAGGATGTGAATACGGTGGCGGCCCTGCCGTTGGATTCTACGACCCCAAAGGTCTCTCCCCGGAAATGGGCAGCGCCGACTCCTATGCAGGCGGCGTCAACTGCCATAACAGCCACAACGGCAAGCCCAAGCAGGCCTTTATCGGATGGATGGGTTACACGCGCTTCTGGTTCAAGAAGGATCTTTTTGCCATGACGCTGGGCGGCGGCCAGATGAATAACCCCGGCCGTTACCTCACGCTGCTTCCTCCAATCAACGGCGCCACTGCCACTAGCGGCACGCCGTACTTTACAGAGAACGCCGGTGATCGTTCCCAGATGCACGACGGCACCATTACCTTCGACTACATGCCCAGCCAGTTCATCACCTTCACTATTGAGGAAGGCTATCGTTATTCGGACGTACCTTACTGGACGGGCCGAGGCGGAATCACTCCCCCTGGTGGAATCAACGGCAATCCGGCGCACTACCAATGCGCGAGCGGTGGAGACTCGGGCTTCGGCTACGGCTCGCTTACTTCGGCGGAAACCGCTTGCGGCGGCACAGATACCACGGCCATTTGGTGGCCAGATCTGCGAACCAATCAGACCAACACTACCGTGGCTATCAAGGTCAGGTTCTAATTGTCGACAGTACCCTCGTGTGAGTGCAGTTTAAGATTGACTTCGCAATTCAACTGGCAAAGCAGCGCCGGCACTCTCAAGGAATTCCGGTGCTGCTTTATGACATAGCTAACTCCCTCCGCATTGTCGTCGCGCTGCAAGTCGCAGCGGCGAGCGAAGCTTTGTATCCTCATAGCAAACGGTAGAAAGAGAATGTTTCAGCCATGTTATCGCGATGTTAGTCGCACACGCCGATACGGATCGGATCGCCTAATTGCGCGCGCGACGCGACTCTGCAAGTGCGCATGATGCGCGATGTCGCCTTACATTCTCCGAAGTGTATTTTCTCAGTCCAGTAGATACGCCGGAGTTACTAAGTCGATGAATCAGTTTTTATAACTCTCTTATGACTTCTCAGATATGAATATTCGAAAGCGAAGTTTACACACGTCTCGCAACCTTGCCTAGTCGCGCGGTCCTGAAGACGAGGTGTGAATCCGGCAGGCGAATTGATTCAACCGAGGTGCGGGAAATCAACATGAAAAGCAAAGTTGCAAGATTTGCGCTGCTACCGATCGCCCTGATCATATCCTTGGCTATTTGCGGATGCAGAAGCGAGAAGGTGGATGCGGACGCGGAGGCACCGCCACCGGCCAAGGTAGTTTCCGCATTGGACGTTTCATTCTTCGCGGTCGAGCATCCAGAGTTGTATCCGATCGTAACGGCGACCAAATCAGAGGCCCCGTCACAATTGTCCGTAACCGGCACTGTATTTCCGGACATCGCGCGAACAGTTCCGGTGATTTCGCTTGCCTCGGGCCGTATTGTGGACATCCGAGCTCGCCTCGGCGACGCAGTAAAGAAGGGCCAACTCCTGCTGCGAATCCGCAGCGACGACATTTCGGGAGGCTTCGACGCCTACCGCAAGGCTATCTCCGATGAACTCCTTGCGCGCAAGCAATTGGATCGAGCGCAGGATCTGTACAAGCACGGGGCCATAGCGCTACAAGATTTGGAGGTCGCGCAAGACACCGAGGACGACGCCAAGACCACCCTCGATACCTCGACTGAGCATCTTCGCCTGCTCGGCAGCGATCCCGATAATCCGAAGGGAATTGTCGATATCCTCGCCCCTGTTTCCGGTGTGATCACCGATCAGGAGGTGACGAACGGGGCGGTCGTGCAGGCCTACTCTACGCCGAACCCGTTCACTATTTCGGACCTGACCTCGGTGTGGATTGTCTGTGACGTCTATGAAAGCGACATGGCCAGCGTGCGTGTCGGGGAACCCGCCGAGATCAAGCTGAACGCATACCCGGACAAAGTTCTCAAGGGAACGATCAGTAACATCGGCTCGATTCTCGATCCGAATATCCGCACAGCAAAGGTCCGCATTGAAGTGGCCAATCCTGGCGAGATGATGCGGCCGGGGATGTTCGCCACGGCCACTTTGTTCGGCAAGGAGAAGCGGACCTACGCGGCTCTCCCGGCGTCTGCGATAGTGCATCTGCACGACCGCGATTGGATCTTCATCCCTGTGCAAGGGAAGTTTAAGCGAGTTCAGGTCGTAAGTGGCGAACAGTTGCCAAACAATATGCAGGAGGTTCTTTCCGGGTTGCAGCCGGGGCAGCAGGTGGTGACAAACGCGATCAATCTTCAAAATGCGATCGACAATGAATGACGCTCAACTTCGGCACTCCAGGAAGAAGCCATGATTCGCAATCTTGTAGATTTTGCACTTAATAACCGGTACGTGGTGCTGGCGATTGGGTTGCTGTTGCTCGGCTGGGGGACCGTGTCGTTTCACAACATGCCCGTAGAGGCCTATCCGGACATTGCCGATAACTACGTGACTATCATCAGCCAGTGGTCCGGACGTTCTGCCGAAGAGATGGAACAACAAGTATCAGTTCCGGTTGAAATTCAGATGTTTGGAATCCCGCATCTTACGACGGTGCGGTCGGAATCGATTTTTGGCTTATCTCTGGTCACGCTGATCTTCGACGACCAATCCGTCAACGATTGGAACCGCCAGAAAGTGCTCGAACGGCTCACGCAGGTCAACGTGCCAGCTGGCGTGCTGCCTCAAATTGGAACGGATTGGAGCATGACGGGCCAGATCTACTGGTACACAATCCGTAGCACGAATCCGGTGTATGACCTGATGAATTTGCGGAGCATCGAAGACTGGACTCTCTACAAGGAATTCAGGAAAGTTGGGAACGTCGTGGACGTAAGCGATTTTGGCGGCACCACCCGGGAATATCAGGTGCGCGTCGACCCGAACAAGCTTATCTCCTACGGCTTGAGCATCTCCCAGGTGGAGAGCCAGTTGGCCAGCAACAACGTGAACGCCGGCGGTAGCTTCGTGGAAGAAGGTGCGCAGCAACTGAACGTCAGGGCACTCGGACTTTACCACAGTGTGCAGGATATCGAGAACACCGTGCTGACCACCGCACATGGGACTCCGGTTCGAGTAAGGGACATTGCGGTCGTCGAGTGGGGCCCCAGAATTCGGCTGGGGCACATGGCCAGAGCCGATCATCGTCCGGACGGCGTCATTGTCGATGAGCCCGACGTCATCCAGGGCGGCGTGCTGATGCGCAAGGGGGCCGAAGAAGGCCCCACACTGGAAGGGATCCACCAGAAAGTGGAGGAACTCAACAATCACATCCTGCCCGAGGGTGTGAAGGTCATTCCCATGCTTGACCGCAGCGATCTGCTTCATTTCACGTTGCACACGGTGCTGCATAACCTCGGCGAGGGGATGATCCTGGTTACAATCATCCTGCTTCTTTTCCTCGGCAATGTTCGCGCGGCCTTGATTGTTGCGGTGACGATACCATTTTCGCTCTTGTTCGCGTCGATATTTTTGAATTTGAGCAATGTCCCCGCAAATCTGATTTCTCTAGGCGCGCTCGATTTCGGTATGGTCGTTGACGGCGCAGTAGTCATGGTGGAAAACATCATGCGGCATTTGAGCCATGGCAGCAACGGCTCAGCGGGAGCAGGCCGCACTACGATGAGCGTGAAAACTCCGATAGAGAAGATTCGTGACGCTTCTCATGAAGTCCAACGCCCGGTGTTCTTTGCAATCGGCATCATCATTACCGCCTATATGCCGATCTTCACGCTCCAGCGAGTCGAAGGGCGTTTGTTTCGGCCCATGGCCTGGACCGTTGCCTTCGCACTTCTTGGCGCCATGACGTTCTCCATTTTCATCGCGCCGGTGCTGTGCTCCATGCTCTTCCGCAGCGGTGTCAAGGAGTGGCGCAATCCGGTCATAGTGTTTCTGACCAAGCGCTACCGGACCAGCGTGCGCTGGGCTGTCGAACACCGCTCGATTGTAGTCGGCGTTGGCCTGGCCTCGTTGGCCCTTGCTCTTTACCTGACGTTTAGTGGAGTCATTGGCTCGGAGTTTCTGCCCCATTTGGACGAAGGCGCCATCTGGGCGCGCGGTGCGATGGCCAACAGCGTAGGCGAGACGGAGGGTACGAACTTCGCCGCACAAAACCGCTATATCTTCGCTTCATTTCCCGAGGTCACCAAAGTCGTTTCGCAATCCGGGGCGCCTGACGATGGAACCGATACGGGAGGATTCGGCAACACGGAATATTTCATCGACTTGAAGCCCAAGGACCAATGGCGACCCATTTTTCATCAGAATAAAGAGGAGCTGATCGCCGCGATGGACCGCGAAGTGGAGAAACACCCAGGGGCTTTCTGGAACTTCTCCCAGCCCATTGAGGACAACATGGATGAAACGATGACCGGCACCAAGGGCGGACTGGCAGCCAAGCTGTACGGGCCGGACCTGGACGTACTCGAAGAAAAGGGCGAACAGATCAAGGACGTTATGAGCAAGATTGACGGGGTCAAGGATTTGGGAATTCAACGCGATACTGGCCAGCCGAATATCGATCTCACCGTTGACCGTCTGGCGGCTGCGCGCTTCGGCATCAATGTGGCCGACATTCAAGATGCGATTCAGACCGCCGTCGGCGGAAACCCTGTCAGCCAGGTCCTGCAAGGTGAGGCGGTCTACAACGTGGTCGTGCGCTATCTGAAGCCGTATCGCGACACCAAAGAGGCTATCCAGAATATTCGGCTGCTCTCTCCGTCGGGAGAGCGCGTTTCGCTGGCGCAGGTGACCAAAGTCCAGGTTCGCGACGACGCCTACGACATTTACCGGGAAGACGGTTCCCGGTACGTGGCCATCCGCTTTGAGGTTCGCGGGCGCGATCTGGGTACCACGGTTCGGGAATCCATCGACAAGATCGCCAGGAATGTGCAACTACCGCGCGGCTATCATCTCGAATGGTCGGGAGAATACGACAGCGAAAAGCGCGCCGAAGCGAGACTGGCCCTCATCGTGCCCCTGACGGTCTTTTTGATCTTCATCATTCTCTACTCGATGTTTCGTTCGTTCAAATGGGCGCTGCTGATTCTCGCCAACGTGGCCATGGCTCCCATTGGAGGCTTGCTCGCTCTCCTTGCGACCGGCACATATTTCAGCGTCTCGTCCGGAGTGGGCTTTCTGGCCCTGTTTGGAGTCTCGGTTCAGACGGGCGTCATCATGCTTGAATACATCAACCAATTGAGAGCCCGGGGCTATACGGTTGCAGACGCGGCTGTCGAGGGCGCGGTCTTGCGGCTGCGGCCGATCATGATGACGATGCTGGTGGCTACTCTGGGACTTCTTCCGGCGGCGACGTCCCACGCCATTGGTTCCGACTCGCAGCGGCCATTTGCGATTGTCATTGTGGGGGGACTGGTGACCGCTCTCTTGTTGAGCATCTTTCTGATGCCCACCTTGTACGTCTGGTTCGCGCGAGAGAACGACACTTTGCCGAAGCCGGAAGCGGAGGCATCCTTTGCACACTAAACGCGCACATGTAGTTTCGGATCGACGCGGGACCAGCCGCCCTGTCGTATATCTGCTTGTTAGCACCTTCTGGCTGGTGATGGGATTCACGCCGGATATGGGAGCCCAACAGGCGCTCAGCTGGGATCAGGTGAAGGCAAAATTTGAACAGGTGAATCCAGCTCTGAAGGCCGATGCAGACAATGTGGACGAGATGAAGGCTGAGGAGATCACGGCCTTTCTCCGTCCCAATCCACAACTCACTGTATTGGCGGATGGCACTCAGATCGCGCGGCACGATGGGGTCTGGCAACCATTCAAAGGCACATACGAACAGCCCAGCTTCAGTTACCTGCACGAGCGCCAGCACAAGCGCGAACTCCGCCTCGAGAGCGCCCAGGAAGGGACGCGCATTACTCAATCGCAACATGAGGATCTTGACCGTAACATGATCTTCGCCCTGCGCACTGCCTTTGTGGGAACGCTCGAAGCAAAGTTCGTGCTCGACCTTGCAAAGGCGGACCTCGACTACTACGACAAAATCATCGACATCAGCCGCGAGCGCTTCAAATCCGGCGCCATTGCCCAGATAGATCTGGATCGCATCGAGTTACTGCGAGTCCAGTATGAGTCAGAGATCGAAACGGCCACGGTCAACCTGCGGACGGCAAAGATTCAGCTGCTGCAGATGCTCAACGACCGGACTCCGGTGGATCGATTCGATGTGGCCGGCGCGTTCGACTTCAGCGATGCTTTGCAGCCGCTGGAGAGTTATCGTGATATTGCGGTGACTGCCCGTCCCGACCTGCAGGCCGCGTTGCAGACAATCCAACAATCCCAGACCAATCACAAGCTGGCGATCGCAAACGGTTCTACCGATCCAACCTTTGCGGCATGGTACACGCATAATGCCTCAACCAACAATCCCAATGGGCAACAGACTCTCGGCGTCAGCGTGAGCGTTCCACTGCGCATCTTTGACAGAAACCAGGGCGAGAAGAAGCGCACGCTCATCGACATCGATCGCAGCCAACTGGCCGGTGAGGCTACGCGGGCACAGGTCTTCAGCGACGTGGACACGGCCTATGAACTGGTGCGCAGTAACATCGAGTTGCTCAAGCCGTACAAGGCGAAGTACAACGACCAGGCGTTGCGAGTGCGTGACACGGTTACATACTCCTACGAACACGGCAACGCATCGCTAATGGACTTTCTTAATGCGCAAAGTGATTACCGACAGGTTCAACTCGCCTATGCGCAGTTGATCGGCGCCTACCTGACTGCAGCTGGCCAATTGAATCTCGCGATCGGGAGCGAGGCGATCAAGTAAGCGAATTACGCCCGGGACGTACGACTTAGTTGCGCCCTCTGCGATAACTGGAAGGAACTCGATTCACTAAAAGGACGGACTCGCACTATGACACGGGAAGAAGTGAAGGCCTGCATCGAGGAAATAGGTATTTTTCCCGGCATTCGCGTGAGCACCGCGGAACAGGCACTGTATTCCGCCAAGACACTCTATTCCGCAGGCATTCCAATCGCGGAGATTACGATGACCGTTCCTGGAGCGATCAATGTAATTAGCGAGCTTGCGCAGAAGTTCCCCGATATGGTCGTCGGCGCGGGCACGGTGCTCGACAAAGAGACTGCGGAGCGGTGCCTCGATGCTGGCGCGCGATTTCTTACCAGCACCGGAATGGTTTCTGAAGTGATAGGTTCGGCGCACAAAAGGGGTGTGGTGGTCATACCTGGCGCCCTTACACCAACGGAGGTGATATCTGCGTGGAAAGCGGGCGCGGATTATGTCAAGATCTATCCTGCCGCGGCGCTGGGCGGCGATCTGTACATTCGGTCGTTGAAGCTTCCGCTGCCGCAAGTACAGTTGATTGCCGCAGGGGGAGTGAACCAGCAAACCGCGACTAGCTACATTCTCGCTGGTGCAACCGCTCTTGGGGTTGGCTCGGAGCTGCTACCCAAGGAGGCAATTCGCCGCCGCCAGGAGCAACGCATCCACGAATTGGCGCGCCGGTTTCTTGGCTTCGTCAGGGAAGCGCGCGGAACTGTCTAGGTCTGCCTAACTCAAGATTCAAATCTTGAGTTCGAAGAGATGAAGCAACTCTCGCCTTGCTAAAGCGGGAGGTGCGGTCGACCATGGCCTACTTACGAGGAAAAGAGCAGGATGTTGTAAGGAAACCATAAGTTATTGCCTCTCATACGAGTATCTATAGCTTCCGTTCATGCATCCTTCACCCGATGAATTTCATACTGCAGATGATGGAAGGAGGTTTCCAATGATTCACAAGATTCAGGTATTAGGATCGCTTTTCGTGTTAGCCGCGGGTATTGCATCCGCTGAGCCCCAGATGGGAACGCAGTACAGCCAGACGGAGCTCAAGGTAATGGTCCGCGGGGCTCGTACAACGCAGCAATATCAGGAACTGGCAAGTTACTTCAGGACACGGCAACAGGCCCTGGAGCAACAGGCCCAGACCGAGAAGGCAGAGTGGGAACGGCGCAGCCAGGTCAACGCCGCAGTCTCTCAGAAGTATCCACGGCCTGCTGATTCATCCAAGAACCGGTACGAGTACTTCCGCTACGAGGCGGAACAGATGGGACAGCAAGCCGCGCACTATGAAAGCCTGTCGGCAAATGCGACTCAACCAGCTGTGAAGTGAGAAGATGAACGCAAAGTGGACAATTGGGTCATGTTCTGAATGGTTGCCAGAAGCCAGGACGGCATGGCCCAATAGATTCTTTGTACTTTATTTATGCTTTGCTAATGAAAATGTCGCTAGATTCTTTATACGGGTGGCTGCCGGAACAAGGACGATCCCGGCACTATGAAGATCTCTGACATCCTTGGAGAACAAGTTCAGAGGGGGCGGTACCAGTTTCTCGTTGAAAGCCTGGCCGGCAGCTGGGTAGTGGCTCTCATCGTCTTCTCGGGTTATGTGCTGCACTTCGGGTCGGCCCCTGTGGGTTTTCTTCTTCTACTTGATGTCGTATCCGTGGCCATTCTGTGCGGGTTTTGGCAGGCTACGATTGTTTCCGTGCTTGCCTGCGCATGCCTGGATTACTTTTTTTATGCTCCGATCCTGAGGTTTACGATCGGAGATCCGCAGGATTGGGTTGCGCTGGGGGCGTTCGAGATCAGCGCGCTCGTGGTAAGCAGGGTATCGTCGCGTGAACAGCGAAGCACGCGAGAAGCTACACTGCAACGAACGGCAATGGAGCAGTTGTACGAACTGAGCCGCAGCACGCTGCTTATCAATCTTCACCAGCCGCCTGGGCCCCAGTTGGCACAACTGATTGTGCGCATCTTTGCCGTTGAGGGGGTTGCCCTATTTGACGCAAGTACCGGGCAATGCGACAGAGCGGGGATGTGGGCCGAAGATGAGATGGATTTGGCAAAAGAATGCTTCCTGCTGCATAAAGACGGTGACAATTCGATACCGCGGACGATACGGAGGCAACTGAGGATCGGTACAGACACGATTGGAGCACTGGTTATCCGCGGAGATCTCAGTCCGCTTGTTGCCAATGCGCTGGCATCTTTGGCGGCGATCACGCTGGACCGCAGCGTCTCGTTTGAGAAGGAAAACCGCATCGAAGCAGCACATCAAGCCGAGCGGCTTCGGGCCGCCGTGCTCGATTC
>Ga0075029_100002049_pt1 | contig 11416 bp, 19 predicted proteins | sample LitLauG_LLR_2013_FD_71391 | JGI IMG/M metagenome (GOLD analysis project Ga0075029, IMG submission 71391) | Freshwater sediment microbial communities from North America - Little Laurel Run_MetaG_LLR_2013 | ecosystem: Environmental > Aquatic > Freshwater > Creek > Sediment | place: USA...
TGTAGAGACTGCTATAGAGTTCTTACCGCGTCCCCGCCAATGGGGTTCAACACTTCGCGCGGCGCCGCTGGCGCCGGCCAACACCGGCTGAATTGGCGCCGTTTCTCCCCGGCCCTAACAATCGAGATTGTGATCAACCAGCAGAGCTGGCAGACATCCCGGCCGCAGTTCCGCAAGGTATGCCCGTTTCCCGAAACGACAATGACCTCTGCGGTTAACTTTGGCCGTGCAATGCTGTGGGTCGGCATCATGTCCGTTTCGCCCCGAATGCCGCAGTGGTGGGCAGCATCCTTGTGGGCGGTCTATCGGTATTTCGCGGCCGTGGACGACACAGTACCCGAACTTCGGCTGCATGAATGCATCGAGGATATCGACACGAACCCGAAGAAAGTGCTCAGTGACGACTGGGGTACGGGCGTTGCCGTCGAGTGGCTGGACTCACAGTTTCAGTACCAATACGTTGGGCATGGCCGGAATACGATGCTTGAGCTCGAACGACAGGGACTGACCGCGTACGTAGGAAAGGAGAAGCGCGGCCCCCAGAAGTGCCCGGACTTCTTCTGCATCGACCCTGCGGGCCGGTACCACCTAATAGAATGCAAGGGGAATCAAAGCGGCCCCGTTGCCAGCGCGGATCAGTTTGTGCAGGGCAAGCAGCAGAAGGCCAATATCTGGTTTACGAACGAACAGGTCGTTAGTCAGCGTTTGGTCACGGGGCTGGCTATCGCAAACCCGAAATCGAAAATGGAAGACGCAGCTTGCCGTGATCGATCCCCCTCCAGACGATGTCGAGGCCGTACCGCATCTACTCGTGCAAGTCGAGGAGCCGGAGAAAGTACTGACCGCGCTTAAGCAGGTTACGTGCCTGGACGGTCTGCTGCTTGCTGGCTACTTCGGTCTGGCCCGGAAGGTCTTGCCTGACTCGGAAAGAGTCAAACGCCTTCCTGACGCGCCTGACCATCCACACCGCACTTTCGAAACGGCTCGCGCAGAATGGCGAGGCCAGATCTACACTGCCAACTTCCCCGTGCCGATAAAGACCTTCGAGGGTGACGAAATCGCCGGAATCAGCGTAAGATTCGGCGTTTCGCCCAACTTCCTTGAGACTTCTGCGGTCCGGCCACCCGTTTGGAACGAGCTGGACCTCAGAATTCGTCGGGGCAATCAATCGCCAGAGTTTCAGCGTCGCTCCGTCATCGGATATGGCGACGCGTTCATTGCCGAGGTTGAGTTGTTATGAGCGGGCGAGCCCACCGCCCCGAACCTGTTCCAGGGTATTTCCGCGAATACCCCGTGGCCGAAGATAGTCACGCCTGCCATTCTTCCTCAACCAGCCGTTTAAAATAGTAGACGATCAAAAGCAGCTCACCCAGTGCGAGGTCATTGCGAGGCCATGCTTCGCTGTGGACCAACGTATGCAGCAAGTCGAGGAGAGGCTTCAAAGGCGCGAACTTCTCTCCGACACAGCGCACAGTTGTCCCACCCCGATACCGAACTGCTGCCTCGTGCGCCGGCACGTCGCGGCGACGCCCTCGGCAAGTACCAGTTGCTCGATCGAGCGAGCAAAACGGTCGAACCGCCAGACCAGCACTACGTCAAATAGGCCTCGCTTCGCGTCCTTCATTAGGCTGCTCAGGCCCGGGCGATTCTCCTTTGCTCCGCGAGCCGGTCGGAGTAGACCCTCGCGAGAGTCCAGCCACGCTGCTGCACCAACTGCCGAAGCGGGATTTCCTGCACCTCAGGATTCTGCTCAAATCCATTGCCATCGCGGCTACGGTTCGCAGTGCTCACACGGACGTAGATGGCTGCCCGTTTACCGTGCCAGCTCCTACCCGATGCAAATCGGGCGCAGTAGGTGTCAACGCCGGATGGGCGCTGCCACCTATGCACCTTTCGTCTGCCGGTTTGGTGCTTTTACTCAACGCATCCTCCAAACTCCTTGCAGCACGCATCCGCGAAGTTGCAGTATTTCCGGCTGCACAAGTTGCTGTTGCGATTGGGAAAGTAGAGCCCTTCCCGGATTCCCTCGCGCACGCGAGGGTACAGACTGCACGTGAGGCGCTGATCCGCGTCGGTGACCTCGTACTCGATCTTCACGAGTTTGGGCGTCTTGGTGGCGACCAGCGTGTCCAACCGCGCCTTGCCGTTCGCGCGGGGCAGGAGTTGCCGGTACGTCGCGAGCTGGAACGCGTAATCGGAAGCGATCCCCGCCGGCGACTTGGCCGCGGTCTTCACGTCGACGATGGTGCCCTCCATGTCCACAAGGTCAACGTACCCGCGGACCGTGACGCCGCCGATCTCGCCCAGTACCTGCTGTTCGAGTGCGGCGGGTCGGATCTCCGGCGCCACCTCTTCGAGGTACTTCCGCAGGAGGGCGGCGCCCGAGCGCTTCAGCTCGTCGATATCGTCGTCGGACGAGAAGGAGGCTTGCTCGGAGAGCACCTCCCAGGCGTCCTCGTAGGGTTCGCGCATGTCCTCGATTTCGGGCTTGGCGCCTTCGAGCACCAGCTTGAACCACCGCTCGATGGTCTTGTGCACGGCCAAGCCGCGCACCAGCGATCCGCCCTTGGGGTCGGGCAAGCCTGAGCCGTACTTGAACCACCATTTCGCCGAGCAGTTCAGGAACATGTTCGCCTGGCTCGGCGAAAGGACGCCGCCGAGCGTTTCGTTCCTCGCGGCCGACACTGCAAGCGTGGGAACCGCGGCCGTGGCCGGCGTAGCGGAGAAGAGGGGAGAAGGCGCCGCGGGCGCCTCCTCGAACAGGTCGCGCTGCCGCTCCTGATGATCGATCACGCGCGCCACGGTGTCGCGGATTGCGCGCAAGTACTTGGGTGCGTAGTCCTCCCAATAGCGGTAGGACATGAGCCGCGGCGCCGGCGTCGGCATCACGGGCGGTTGCGACGCTTTAAGAATCAGGCCCATGGCTGTTTCACCTCCGGGTCGTGCGCGGGGCAGCCGCGCGGGTCGAAGGTATCGCCGGCGAACCGGCACTCACACGGCGGGCCGTAGTCGGGGCGCACCAGCTCTCGCAGGGCGCGGAACTGGCGCCGGGCGCGCGCGAGTTTCTGTTCACGCGACATTAGCGCCTCCCTGTTTACTCAAGTTGATGAAACAGGTGGTCATAATCGCCCGCACGTCGTCGGTGCGCACGATGTTGCCGTGCGCCGTCGAAGCGTAGGCGCACGCCAGCGCGTAGACGTCGATCACTTGTTTGGTCTGACCGAGCAGAAACAACGCCCACGGCATGAGGGGCTGTGGCTGGTCGGGTGGCAACGCGGGCGGTGTCGCGTTGCCGTTGCCGCTCGTGTGGCTGTTGTTGTTACCATTGCGGTTGGCGATTGGCTGCTGCTGTTGCACCTTGGTGGTGGCTTTCGGCGGGGCGGCTGGTGAGACAGCCGTCCCGTTTACCGTCGGCACGCTGAACGTGCCATCCGGCTGCTCGCCCGGCGTGAATCCCACGCGGTTGACCTGCCACTCGATCCCCTTGCGGCCGTTGCCGTAATCCTTTTCGGCCTTGATGATTTCGAGCGGTTCCTGGGGCTTCAGGCGAAGCCCGTGGATCTTGGCGGCGACTCTCTCCGCCACGAAGAACACTTGGTCATCCACTGTCGTGAACATGTACTGCGGGTCGCCAAACTGGCTATCGCAAAGTTTTCCCTCGGCGAACTTGAGCGCGCACTCCACTGGGATGTTGGTCTGAAACTTGATCTTTTGGAGGGCCATATTCTCCTGGCGCTTTAGAGCCTCGCGGCTGTGCTACGAGGCCATTATGCTTGATGTAGCACACTATGTCAAGTACAAAATACAAGACGTGCCCAGCTATGTTAAGCTGCTAATGTGGCAAAGAAGAAGGCTGCGCCCGGTATCACGCTGGCTGAGCACGTAGCGCGGATCGGCGCGCTTGGTGGCAAAGCCCGCGCCGAGAATCTGACCTCTGGCGAACTCAGCGCGATCGGCCGGAAAGCCGGCGCAGTCGGTGGTCCAGCGCGAGCTGCGGCGCTGAGCGCCAAGCGTCGCAAGGAAATCGCGCAGGCCGCCGCCGCGGCGCGGTGGGGGAAGAAAAAGACAGCGCCTTAAAGCGATGCAGGGTTCGCCGGCGACCTATCCTTGATCTGCTTGCGGGCAGACCGGAACGGACGACCCACCGACGGCCGGCGGACCTTGACTATTGAAAACACTACCGTTTATTGGCAGGCCGGCTACATCCACGGGAAGCAGTCGGCAGATCATTGGATTGGCTCGATGAGATGCATTGGCTTGACCCGAAGGGCACGGGCAAGCTGAACGATATTTAGCAGCCCCACATTGCGTTCGCCGCGCTCGACTCCACCGATATAGTTTCGATGCAGCTTCGCCAACTCTGCGAGGCGTTCCTGAGAAAGTCCGCGCTCCATCCGCAATTCACGGACTCGCTTGCCAAATAGGACGCGCGGGTCTGTGGTTCGCATCTGAGGTCATAGTGCCGTGTGACCACTATGAGTTCTACACACTATGAGTGTGATATAAACAATCCAGCGAGCAAACGTGGGCGGGAAACCGCTTCCGACCCGCAATCCTTTAGAATAGGGGGCGCCCGAGTGAGCCAAAAAACGAAACCGAAAACGCCAAAAACAACCCTATCGTCCAGTGCGATGATGAACTTGGACCTTGAGCAGTTTTTCTTCGATGCTGTGCGCGAGCGTTCGTTGTACGCCCTGCTGGATGGCCTTGGAAGTGCATGCTCATGCCGGGCGGAGCAACGTCGTCTGAGCCTAGCAGACGACACCGCTCCGGCTATAAGAGTTCTTTATGAAGACGAGGCCGAGTTCTTCGAGGACGCCGCCGAACAGATCTTCGATGTGCTGGCCGTCCTCGACGATCAATGGAAGGACCGGGCACCAGCCGCAGCTCATGGCGATATCGGCCGTACCTGGTTAGGCCTAGGGCTGCGCGGCATGATAACAAAGCTCGATGAACTCCACTCCCGCGCCGCGTCAAACTCCGCTCGCACGTAGGCCGTAAAGACGGACACGCAGAGGCGACGAGGGCGGCGTCGACCGAGCGATCTGGGCACGTGGTCCGGGCCCAAAGATCGGCGGCGGAGCCGCGCGGGCACGCAGAGCGCGGGATCCGGACACGACGCGCGCTATTCGCGCATCTTCGCGCGGAGTGGCTTGTCGCCGGCGTTCCGTCTAAACCAAGGTTTCTACCGAAATGGCCTACCGACGGCGTGCCCGTCGATATTGAAAATCGACGCCAGTCATCCGTAGACGATACGTTACCAGTTGTTCGCTGACTCCATATCTCTCTGCAATCTGCGCCACAGCAAGCCTGAGCCTTGCGGCATGTTCCAAGGCCTCGCGGGGCAACAGCAGACACCACCCAAGCCAGTTGGCTTCCTCTTCCTGCTTTTGGTCGTAGCTTATAGTGGTCCCCAGATTTCATACCAGGCAATAAGCTAAGATTTTCGGCGGAGTCGATCACAAGGAGAGGTCGATGACGACGACGAGAAGGCAGTACAGTCCGAAGTTCAAGGCGCGGGTGGCGGTCGAGGCGATCCGCGGGAAAAGACGCTCAGCCAGTTGGGTTCGCAGTTCAAGGTGCATCCCATCCAGATCGCGAAGTGGCGGAAGGTGGTGCTGGAGCAACTGCAGGAGCTTTTCATCGACGGGCGGACGCGCCAGGGACAGAAGATCGAAGCCAACAGCGCTGCGCTCTACGAAGAAATTGGGCGGCTGAAGGTGGAGTTGGACTGGCTCCAAAAAAAAGTGGGGCTGCTCGACTAGAGGATCGACGCGGGCTGGTGGAGCAGCGCCATTCGGACCTCAGCGTTCGGCGGCAATGTGAGCTGCTGAGCGTCAACCGTTCCGGGTTGTATTACGAGCCGGTGGGCGAAAGCCCAGAGAACCTTCTGCTGATGCGGTTGTTGGACGAGCAGTATACACGGACGCCGTTCTATGGGAGCCGGAAGATGACGGAGTGGTTGGCGACCGAAGGCCATGCCGTGAACCGTAAGCGGGTTTCGCGGTTGATGGAACTACTGGGCATCCAAGCCGTTTACCCGAAGCCGAAGCTGAGCCAGGCGGGAGATGGGCACAAAATCCACCCGTACCTGCTGCGAGGCGTGACGGTGGAGCGCGTCAATCAGGTGTGGAGCACGGACATCACGTACATCCGGATGGCGCAGGGCTTCTTATACCTGGTTGCGGTCATGGACTGGTTCAGCCGGTTCGTCCTGAGCTGGTCGCTGGCGCCGACGATGGAGGTGGAGTTCTGTGTGGAGGCGCTGCAGCGGGCGCTGCGGCGGGGACGGCCGGAGATCTTCAACAGCGATCAGGGATCGCAGTTCACCAGCGAGACGTTCACCGGGGAACTGGCGGAGCGCCAGATCGCCATCAGCATGGATGGGCGGGGCCGCTGCATGGACAACATCTTCGTCGAGCGGTTATGGCGCTCGCTGAAATACGAGGAGGTGTACTTGAAGGACTACGCGTCGGTGGCGGAAGCGCGGGCGGGCATCGCCGGCTACTTCCAGTTCTACAACCACCAGCGTTTGCACCAGAGCCTCGACTACCGGACGCCAGCGGCGATCTACAGGGGGCGAGCATGAAACACGAGGACCGGAAACGCCGGCTCTTCAGCGTCTTCTTCCCTTCGCTTTCCAGGGACATTATATGGAAGGTTGGGGTGGTGTCAAGGGTTCGCTTCGCCGCGCAAAAACCGCGCGCCCTTGACACCACCCCAACCTTCCAACCAAATCTGCTGATAAGAAAGCGAAGGGAAGGAGTAGCGAACCGAAACCACGGGCGGCCTCAACCTGCCACCCAAACTCAAACCAGTGACCCGTCGGCATTAGCTTATAGCGGGCCAAAAATGGTCTTGACAATGGGGTCCACTTTAGCTACGCATGATCATAGTTCCGTCCTGAGACAGAACCATCTTCCCCGGTTCGTGGTTGAGGATCACGTGGGCGAGTTCGTGCGCGATATAGCTGGCTTGGCGGGCACTGGAATGGCAAGGATTGTAGACAACCACATCGTGGCCGTCCAGCACGCAACTTATAGCAGACCACCCCCACGGATCACGGACTAGCAATTGATCCAGGGCGGTTTGCGATAAACCTGGCACATCATATGGAGTCCACAGTCGTACATCCAGGAACCCGGCCAAACGCGCTGGCGCAAGGGGGGCGTCGCCTTGCAGTCCCATCTCACGCCGCAGACTTACTGAGGTCCTTTCTGCCCACGTCTTAAAGCCCCGATCAAGGACCCCCACGCAGCTAATGCCCCCCATCATCAAGCTGTGCGTTCGCGGCAAGGAGGATCATTTCTGCCAGTGCTTTAATCGTCTCCGGTTGTTGTGTCTGATCCACCTTCATGTGCGCTGATACGAGCAGGCGCTTCCGGAAGCCCTGGGACGGAGCACTGCCTTTCGAACTCTCCTCACTAACCTGTGTCCAATACGCCGTTATGGGGCCAATTCTACGATAAGTCCACTTTCCTGGCACGACTCTTTCCCGGTTGCCCGAACATCCTTGATTCTCGCCTTGCACCGTCAGGATATGTTTCGCGACATGACAGCAAAATATGTCGAATTGGCGTGAGTCTTTCTGCGGTGGCCCCGTCGCAAAGAAACCGCCGAGAGGCCTCAGCTCTGAGGGCGCTTGCTGCGACGCGATCGGGAGGCATTCGACTCGTGCTCCTCTGAATCGTCGAATCCCAATGATCCTTGACTATGAGAACGTTGCGCATCTTGGGCAGAGAGCAGATGTCTGGCCCGGATGGCCAGGTCTGCAAGGTGTTCGAGCGTGTCTCTCAATTCCCGGTTACGCCGCTCCGCGTCAACGTGTTCACCTCTGCCGACCTCGCGGGGCGAACTTGCGGCATCGGCCGCTAATCGGAGCTGGCAAGTCGCCCCCGGCACGATCTCGACAGACAGAACTTTCGGAACCATCTTGGGTATTTCTGCAAAGGCTTGTTTCCCTGCAAAAGTTGTCGTCAACCACAAATACTCGGGCCAGGAGAGATCGGCTGTGGATACTCCGCACCAGTCGAAGTGCCCTCTCAGAGACCGTTCCACTCCTTTTGCTGCGCGCGACCACTCACCGTCCCACGATTGCGGCCCGGCTAGGCCGGCCATGAGGCCAAACCATGCGTATGCCTGTGACCATCGCCGGGGCAGCCGGCTAAGAAGAAAGCCGTGTGAAGATCCACGTCCGACCAGAAAGGCTCCGGCCGCGACGACCGCCTGTGCGAGTGCCGTCGGATTGGTGTTGCCGATGTCGTCTGTGACCTGGGCCGTCAGCCGCTGGAATGCGACCACACGATTCTCAACGGAATCGCTTGAGAACTCACTCTGGGTGCCGACCATGCTCGCCATGCGCGTCTTGAGGGCGGCAGGTCCATCGCCCGCCCGCGTGACCGCGCTCAAAGTCAGATCCACAACTTCCGGCGCATCGAATGCCTCGGGGCCGCGAGATGCGGCGACCGACCACAGTGGCTCCAGGTTTGCAACCGATACCGGCCGTCGCGTAAACTTCTGATCCTTTTCCAGCAGCAGGAGGCGTTCGACGCAGGCACGGGTCGCCTCATCGCCTGAATGGATGATAGCCGAGCGGGCTACGGCAGTCGAAAAACAGGATGAGCTCCAGGAAAGCGGGAGTGCGCCCACCTCAACATCGTTTTCTCCCTGGGCCAGCAATTCGCCCACGACAACGCACGCCCAACGGTCTTCGCGGGCCGCGTCTCCGGTTCGCCAGGGTCGCTCGCGGCCAAACTGCTCCCAATCCGAGCGCGTGACAACGCGGGCGAATTGGCTAAGCGGTGAGGTCTCCGGCGCATAGGTTTTGAGCCACGACAAGGTCTCCGCCGCGGTCTTATCTTCGAGGATGATTAATTCCGGCGGCGCATACCTGCGCTCTTTCTCTTCCCGCGAGTATCCGAGTGCGATCCCCTGCCCGCTCTCAAGGGCATTCTCGACGCGCCAGCCCCGAACACCGCCCGTGCTCATCCCAAACAACGCCTTCGGCAGAGCGCTCCGTTCGAACGATTCCCAGCGAATATCGTCGGTGTTCATCATGGCTTTGGAAAGAGATCCGTGAGACTCATGTGAGTGGGTTTCGCAAACGCGTTCTCAAGTGGCTTATTGGTCTCTCCAGTCCGAAACGCGTTGAGTGCCGTCTTGGCGCGCGTGATCGCGGTGAACCCAATCTGCCGTCTGTTCATGGGGAATGAGTGCAAGTCTTCGGTGCCGTAAAGGTGCACCGCACGAAACTCCGTACCTTTCGCGGAATGGATCGTCAACACGTGAATTCGACGGCCGCTCTCAAACGAAGCATCCTGGTCAACACCGTGGACGCAGACCTTCTTGCCGATATTCGTCGCGTCAAATCGCTGTCGCAACTCTGCGAGCGTCTTCTTTCCGCAGAATATACCGATCATCTCATCTTTGAAAGCGTCCAGCTGAACCATGATGACCTTCAGCATGCGCTCAAACTGCTCGTCGCGACTCGCGCATTCGTGCATCTCCGCGCTTGATTCACCCTGTACCTTGGGGTTGTAGTTGCACGTTTCCTCAAGGGTCGGCTGGCCGTCCTCCGGCGGAAGCAGGCGGTCTGCAACGTGCGCGATCCTCTGGCCGATCCTGTAGTGGGTCTTTAGAGTGTGTTTTGAGAGCCCAAGGCGTTTGGCAACGTCCAGACCGTCCTTATCGTAGATCCCCTGCCGAAGATCGCCGCAAATACAGATATTGTCGCTCAAGCACAACAGGCTTTCGAGCTCCTGCACCGAGAAGTCCTGGGCCTCATCGACGAAAATCCCACTGTAGAGCTTCTTTGAGGGTGCTTTGCAATTGGCCTTCAGTACCCCTTCGAGCAGCTTCGCGCGCGACTCCTCGTCAAAATCGCCCTTCACGGGAATCGCGCCCGGACCCAGGTGCTGCCAGATATGATGCGCGGCCCACGAGTGAAACGTCCGCACCTGGGATCCGGAGATGAGACCCTGTACGACAATTCCGCTTCGGATGAAATCGGCAAGTACGTTTGTGTAGGTTACGATCAGGACGTTCTTGTCGCCGGTTCCCGCAACAAATTGAGCCCGCAGTAAGAGAAGGTTCGTCTTGCCGGAGCCAGGAGGGCCTTCCAGCAACAATCGCCCCTGCGACGGCAGTTGGATGAAGGTTTTTTGCGCATCATCCAGTTCGTCTGGCTTACGCCACCACGTCGAGTTCACGCTTGTTCCACCTCTACCTGTCCCGCATTTCCGGCCACTGGCGTTACCGGTTGAAGATCCGTGATCTTGTTACCTTCAATGAGGTCGAGACCTTCCCCTATCACGTTGGCCAGCGCACTGGACACCGAATACACGGCCTGCTCCTCAGCTTCGGAAATCGTGACCGCGCAGACGGGAGTATCACCGAGACGGATCGTGGTCGTGCGGCTATATATCTCGTCCAGCCACAGGATGCGAACAGAACTTTTGATCTTCACCTGTTCGGAATAGGCAAATTCAAATCCGAAGATCCGAGCGGAATCCGGTGCCGGTGACCTAATAATCAACGGTAGCCTCTTTCCGCATGTCGCAATAAGCTCCAGCTTCACTCCCTCGATGAATTTCTTTTCGAACGAACTTCGCTCAAACCGGAGGCGTGACTCAAGCGCAAGGGCAGATGCATCAGGCGACCCCGTGTCCCGCCTTTCCAGCCGGCCCCGGAGGCGCGCCAAAGGGTCATGAGATCCTTCAAACTCAAAGTCGCTCCAGTTCACAATCTGAAGGCGTGTCTCAAGGTCTTTGACCAGGCACCGTGCCGAAAGCGCCTTGAGGGCCGACAAGCGGGTCGGATTCGTGTCCGTGAATGATGGCGTCTTGGTCAGCACCGCACGGGCAACGAGCCATCGATTTCCAAGGCTCACTTCATCCTGAAACAGTGCCGATTTCATGATCAAGTCATGGAGGACGGCGCCGACCTGGTAAAAATTCAGGCCCTTCCAAAGCCTGGGTGTCTGTTCGTCCAATCGAAACAGGTATTCCGGGGAGCTGTACTGCGCCGTGGCAACAAATGGGCGGAGGTTGTGGTGGTCGGTCAAGGCAGCGTCGTTGGGTTCGGCTGCCTCAAAAACGCGGACAACTCCCAAGTCGAGCACCTTGAGAGTCTTAAAGTCCGGCGAGATATGGATGTTCTCAGGCTTGATGTCCCGATGGACGATGGCTAGCTCCTCCAAGAAGCGCACGACGGCTACCAATTGGCAGATGAGTGCAGGCACCTCACTGTCCGGAACCTCCGCAAGAGACTTGCTAAGTTGCGGCCACGGGCAGAACTCCATCTCAACAAATCCGGTACCTTCCGCTTCCACGATGCTGTAGACCGTAATGAGATACGGGCACGCGTGGCCGATCAGCTTTCGCTGAAGCTCCAGTCGCCTCTTCTCAGCAGGCCCGCC
>Ga0075029_100002050_pt1 | contig 11413 bp, 11 predicted proteins | sample LitLauG_LLR_2013_FD_71391 | JGI IMG/M metagenome (GOLD analysis project Ga0075029, IMG submission 71391) | Freshwater sediment microbial communities from North America - Little Laurel Run_MetaG_LLR_2013 | ecosystem: Environmental > Aquatic > Freshwater > Creek > Sediment | place: USA...
GCCGGAGAGCGCGCCCGCCGCCGTCTTGGCGCGCTCTTCGAGCCGCGGAAACAATCGATAGGTATCGTCGATGCGCCAGCGCGTGGACTTCTTGCCGGCTTTAACGCCGAGGATCAGGTTCTGCTCGACCGTCAGCGTCGGAAAGATGGCGCGATCCTCCGGTACATAGCCGAGGCCGCGGCGCGCGATCTCGTAGGGCTTTAGGCCGGCAATGGCATCGTCCTTGAAGACGATGGCGCCGCGCGGCGGCACGTCGCCCATGATCGCCTTCAAAGTGGTCGAGCGGCCAACGCCGTTGCGCCCGAGGATGCTGACAATCTCGCCGGCGCCGACGGTAAGCGACACGCCCTGGAGGATGTGGCTCTTGCCGTAATAGGCATGAAGATCGCGTACGTCGAGCATCATGCCGCGGTACCGAGATAGGCCGTCTGTACGGCGCTGTCCTCTTTGATCCGGGCCGGAATGTCGCTGGCGATGATTTGCCCGTAGACCAGCACGGAAATGCGATCAGCGAGGTCGAACACGACGCTCATGTCGTGCTCGATCATGATGAGAGTGCGGCCCTGGCTGACTTTGCGGATCAGCGCCACCGCGCGCTCGGTTTCGGCCGCGCTCATTCCCGCGCTCGGCTCGTCGAGCAGGATGACGCTGGCATTGCCGGCGACGGTGACGCCGATCTCCAGCGCCCGCTGCTCCGCATAGGTCAGGACGCCGGCCTGGACCCGGCGCCGATCAAGGAGCTCGATCTCATCAAGAATGGATTTGGTCCGCTCGCGCACGTCGGCCAAACCGTCGAGGCCGCGCCAGAACGAATATTTGTAGCCGAGCGACCACAGCACGGCGCAGCGGACATTCTCCCACACCGAAAGCCGCGGGAAGATGTTGGTGACCTGGAAGCTGCGCGAGAGCCCGCGCCGATTGATCTGATAGGGCGGCAGCCCGGTGACGTCCTCGCCGTTGAGCCGCACCGACCCCGATGATGGCGTGAAGCGGCCGCTGATCAGATTGAACAGGGTCGACTTTCCGGCGCCGTTTGGGCCGATGATGGCGTGCCGTTCGCCAGCCGGCACCGCGAGGCTTACCCCGCGAATGATTTTCGTCGCGCCGAAGCTTTTGTGTACGTCGACGAGTTCTATCGCCGGCGCGATCATCGGCTTTTCCCCGCGGCCTGGGCGGCCAGGACGGCGCCGTGCCAGGCGGTGCCGACGATCGGCCAGGTTCGGCGGAACAGCAAGAATCCGCCGGCGAGCAGCACAAAGGCCGCGAGCCACGGCATTACGCTCGTCGTATCGAGCGTCAGGTGGAAGACAGAAATGGTTGCACCTTCGGACGCCTTGACGCTGCGATGGTAGGTCATCTCGATGACGACGATCAGACCGGCGAGCATAGCCAGTGCCGGCACGAGCGCAATCAAATAGCTGAGCGCAAGCCGCCGCAGCGGTCCAAAGGCGCGCGCGTGCCACATTGGCGCATGCATCGTCAGCAGGCCGGCGATGCCGTTCGGCGCGAACATCACCACGCCTATGAACAACAGGCCGAAATAAAGCTGCCATACGTCGGTGATGTCGCTGAGCATCACTTCGAGCCACGTCACCAGGATGGCGCCGATAACCGGCCCGATAAAGTTGCCGACGCCGCCGATATAGGCGGCGAGCAACACGGTGCCGGACTGCGCGGCGCCGACCGCCGAGGAATTGACCAATTCGAAATTGATCGCCGCCAGTGCACCGGCAACGCCGGCGAACAGGCCGGCGAGCGCGAAGGCGATAAAGCGCACGGCCTGCGGATTATAGCCGACGAACTGCGCCCGTTCGGGGTTCTCGCGCACCGCGTTGCACATGCGGCCGAACGGCGTGGGCCGCACGGCATACATGGCCACCATGCACAAGAGGCACCAGGCGGCGATCAGATAATAAACCTGGATCTGCGGGCCGAAATTGAGGCCGAACACATGCATGAGCTTGGTCCGGTTGGTGCTCACCCCTTCCTCGCCGCCGAAGAAGCCGCGCAGGATCAGCGAGCTCGAAGCGACCAGTTCGCCAAGTCCGAGCGAGATCATGGCGAATGCGGTGCCGGCGCGGCGCGTCGAGACCGACCCGAAAATGATGCCGAACGCAAGACCGCTGAACGCCCCGACGATCGGGATGAGAAACAGCGGCACCGGCAGCCGGTCATGGATCACGGTATTCATGGCGTGGACCGCCAAAAATCCGCCCAGGCCGTAATAGACGGCGTGACCAAACGACAGCAAGCCGGTCTCGCCAAGCAACATGTTGTAGGACAGCGCGAACACGATCATGATGCCCATGAGGCTGAGCATGGTGAGCGCGCTGCCGGACGTAAAGATTAGCGGCAACAGGGCAAACACTGCGGCGAGCGCAATCCATGGCGCCGCAAGGCGCGCCAAAGCCGCTGGGCGAGTCGGCTGCACGCCCGCTCGCAACGGTACGTCGACGGCCTCGGTCGCTACGTCGCTCACTGGTCGGCTTTGCATGGGCGCATGACCTTTTCCGAAAACCGGCTTCCACTTTTCGCGATCATGCTCTCTGGTGTTACGATTCCGAAGTTCGCAAGCGGTAGCGGCCCTTTGATGCGAACTTCGGAATCAAAGGGACACCAGCAACTCTATAGTTCTAGTGCTCGCGCGTTCCCAAGAGGCCGGTCGGTCGCAAGATCAGGATCAGCACCAGCAGCAGATAGGGAATGATCGGCGCCAGCTGCGCCACGGTCACATTCCAGACATCGGACAGAACGCCGCCGGTCGGTGGCGCGACGCCGACACCACCAAGCACGTCGGCAATGGAGAGATTGATGGAGACCGCGAAGGTCTGGACCAGTCCGATCAGCAGCGAAGCGAGAAAGGCGCCGGACAGCGAACCCAGCCCGCCGACCACCACGACGACAAACAGGATCGGGCCGAGCGCTGCTGCCATGTTCGATTGGGTCACCAAGGCCGGTCCGGCGATCACGCCGGCGACCGCGGCCAGTCCGGTACCGACGCCGAACACCAGCATGAACACCCGCGGCACGTTGTGGCCAAGCATTGCCACCATGTGCGGATGGGTCAGCGAAGCCTGGATGATCAGTCCGATGCGTGTCCGGGCCAGCAATAACAGCAGCACCGCGAAGATCGCGATCGCGGCGAGAAGCTCGAACATCTTGTAGGCTGGATAGTTGGTCGAGAATGCGGTGAAAGCGGTGAAATCCAGCGACAGCGGCACGCGATAGTCCACCGGACCCTTGCCCCAGATCATCTGCACGACTTCCTCGATGATGAAGGCAAGACCGAACGTGAACAAAAGCTCGGCGACCGGACCGTGCCGGTGCACGTGGCGCAACCCGTAGCGCTCGACCAGCGCGCCGATGCCGCCGACCAGCACCGGCGCGATGAAGAAGGCCGGCCAAAAACCGACCATCTGGCTGACCTGGAAGCCGAAGAAGGCGCCCAGCATGTAGAAGCTGGCGTGGGCGAAATTTAGGACGCCCATCATGCTAAAGATCAGCGTCAGGCCGCTCGCCATCAGAAACAGCAGCATGCCGTAAAGCACGCCGTTGAGCGCTGATATGGTAACGAGCTCCAGCACCGCCGGCCAGCGCGGTGGCTTTAGCTCGGCCGGTTCATCTTGCAACTGGTCGGAAGGATCGTGTCCGGCGTATCGATCTTGCCGGTCAGCTTCCAGCCCCAGCCGGTGCCTTCCTCGTCGAACGGCTGATCCTTGGTGATCGGACCCAGATTGGCAATGTACATCGGCTGGAAGAATTGATGATCGTCGGCGCGCATGAAGCCGTCGCCACCGTCGTAAACGGCGACTTTCATGCCATCGAGCTTGGCTGCGATCTTGACCGGGTTGACCGAATTGGCTTCCTGCGCCGCCCTGACGAACATGCGAATCTCATTGACGGCGCGCGGATAAAACAAGGTCACGCCGGTTTTGGCGCGGAAGGCTTTCTCGAACTCGACCGCGGGCGCATAAGGCTCGTTGGAGACGGCTTCGCCGATCGCATAGACGCGATCCGGCAAGTTGGCTTGCTTGATCGCGGTCGGCCCGCCGGTGCCGCCGGCATAATAGGTGTACCAGTCGACCTGCAATCCGGCGTCGGCCGCAGCCTTCAGCAGCAGGGCGAAATCCTGACCCCAATTGCCGGTGATGACGCTATCGGCGCCGGAAGACTTGATCTTGGCAATATAGGGCGAGAAGTCGGTAACCTTGAGCAGCGGATGCACTTCGTCGCCGACGATCTCAATGTCGGGCCGTTTCACCCCGAGCATCTTGCGCGCCTGCGCCCGCACCGACTGGCCGAACGAGTAGTCCTGATTGATCAGATAGACTTTCTTGATGCTGGTGCGTGGCTTCATATAGTTGGTCAGCGCCGTCATCTTGATGTCGGAGTTGGCGTCCCAGCGGAAATGCCAGTAGCTGCATTTGTCGTTGGTCAGGACCGGATCGACCGCCGCGTAGTTGAAGTACAGCACTTCCTTGCCGGGGTTGCGGTCGTTGTATTTGGTGACGAAGTCCTCGATTGCCGCAGCAAACGCCGAGCCATTCCCCTGGGTGATGAAGCGAATGCCGGAATCGATCGCCTTTTGCACCTGAACCAGCGTCTCCTGGGCATTGAGCTTGTTGTCGTAGGGGACCACCTCGAGCTTGCCGCCGAGGATGCCGCCCTGCGCATTGGTGACGTCGGCGAGATAATTAAAGGTCTTCAGGCCGACCTCCCCAATGCTCGCTCCGCCGCCGGACAGCGGGTCGACATAGGCGATTTTGACCGATTCTTCGGCCGCGGCCGGCATCGCGGCGACAACGGCGGCAGCTGTGGCGCAAAGCATGGCGGTGAAGCGCGACGGCATCATGGTCCTCCCGTGTTCTAAATCTTGCGTGACCGGGCGCTGTGGCGCATTGTTTCCTCGCTAGCCGTTATCGTCAAGAACTCTCGGTTGCCGGCGGTATTTCAGCTGGCTTTCGCGTCGGGATCACCATGAGCAAAATCTTAAAGACGCCGGCGGAGCGTTTCGCCAACCTGCCCGGTTTTTCCTGGCCCGCGCGGAGTCGCGGTCACCTGCCGGGCCATTCCGGCCTGGCGATGTCGTTTGTCGACGAAGGGCCGCGAACGGCGCCAGTGTTTCTTTGCCTGCACGGCCAGCCGACCTGGAGCTATCTCTACCGGCGTATGATCCCGCATTTTCTGGCGGCAGGAAGCCGCGTCGTCGCGCCGGACTTCTTCGGCTTCGGGCGTTCCGACAAGCCGGCTGACGACGCCGTTTACACGTTCGATTTCCATCGCAACAGCTTGCTCACCTTGGTGCGCGCGCTCGACCTCAAGGACGTGACGCTCGTGGTGCAGGATTGGGGCGGCCTCCTCGGCCTGACGCTGCCGATGGAGATGCCGGAACGTTTCAGCCGGCTGATCGTCATGAATACGGCGCTGCCGACCGGCGAGGTGCCGCTGCCCAAGGGCTTTCTCGATTGGCGCGACTTCTCCAACAGCCAGCCCGACATGGCGATCGGCCGATTGATGGCGCGCGCCTGCCCGCACCTGACGGCGGCGGAAGTCGCCGCCTATGATGCGCCCTTCCCGGACGCAAGCTACAAAGCGGGCGTGCGGCGCTTCCCCAACCTGGTGCCAGAATTTCCCGACAGCGACGGCGCCGCCATCGAGCGCGCGGCGCGCGAGTTCTGGCGCAACACGTGGAACGGGCGAAGCGTCATGGCGATCGGCATGGCCGATCCGGTGCTCGGCGCGCCAGTGATGCGCGCGCTGCATCGCGATATACGCGGCTGCCCGCCGCCGCTCGAATTCGCCGAGGCCGGACATTTCGTGCAGGAATGGGGCGACGCGGTCGCGCCGGCCGCGCTTGCGGCGCTCAAGGCCTAGGTCACGATGGCCTTCCTGCACTCATTCGCCTTCCCCGAGTTCCTAGACTCATTGGTCAGCCTGTTCGGGGCCTTTGTGCTCGGCACATTGATCGGCGCTGAGCGTCAGTACCGGCAGCGCGGCGGCGGCCTGCGCACCCACGTGCTGGTGGCGGTCGGCGCCGCTACCTTTGTCGACATCGGCATGCATCTCAACGGCAACCAGGGCGCCACGCAGATCATCGCCTACGTGGTCTCCGGCGTCGGCTTTCTGGGGGCCGGCGTCATCATGAAGCAAGGCAGCAACGTCTGGGGCCTCAACACCGCGGCGACGCTGTGGTGCTCGGCCGCGGTCGGCGCTTGCGCCGGCGCCGATCTGGCGTTCGAAGCCATTCTGCTGACAGGATTTGTGCTCGCCGGCAATACGCTGCTCCGTCCGCTGGTCAACGCCATCAACCGGGCGCCGATCGACCAGGGCGGCACCGAAGCGATCTATGAAGTTCACATGCGGACCGGCGCCGAGGATCGCGATGCATCGCGTGATTTTCTGCGCGAGCAACTGGAAGCCGCGAGTTACCCGCTGCAAGACATCGAGATCGTCGACGAGGACGATGACGAGATCGAATTCGTCGCCACGTTGTTGGGGACCGGCGCCAATCCGGACGAGCTCGATGCCATCGTCAAGCGTCTCAAAAGCAACCCCACGGTGCAGAATGCCAGCTGGAGTCTGCGGCCGACGGAATGATCTGATGTGGCTGTGCTGGCGCGGGAATGAGCGAAATAGAATCCACTATGGAAGCGCGTAAGCCGCGTGCTATGTTCAATGGTGAAAGAGATCGCGTCTGGTCGAGGCCGGTGCGATTTCAACACGACAAAAAGCCGAATCGCGATGCTTGAGCGAGATGAGCTTGACGGAGCAGGTTATCCCGGTGGAGCGCGGCTTTAGCCCACGAGCTCCGTCCGCTCGCCCATGGCATAAGGAAGTCGGGGTCGAACTGGATCACGTCTCAGCGGCCTATACCGGCCGCCATGCTTTCACCGATGTCACGGGAACATTCGCTGCCGGTAGCCTCACTGCGGTTGTCGGACCGAACGGCGCCGGCAAAAGCTCGCTTCTGAAGGCAATTGCCGGAACCTTGCGGCTACAGTCCGGAACGGTAGTGTGTGCGGCACGCCACCACCACGATCTCGCGTATCTGCCGCAGCAGACCGAGCTTGACCGGTCGTTCCCGATCGAAGTCCGCGAGTTGATTGCGCTTGGAGCTTGGCGGAGCTTTGGTGCGTACCGCCGGCCTCGTGATGAGGTCTTTGAGCGCTTGGCGCTGGCGGCCGCCGCCACCGGACTTGAGAATGTTCTGAAACGGCCGGTGGAGGAGCTTTCCGTCGGCGAATTTCAGCGCGCCTTATTTGCCCGCTTGTTGTTGCAGGATGCCGCCGTCATCCTGCTCGACGAGCCGTTCGCGGCGGTCGACGAGAGCACCACCGAAGACCTGATGGGCCTGGTGCGACGTTGGCGGATGGAAGGCCGCACCGTGATCGCCGTGCTTCATGATCTCGACCAGGTGCGGGAAGATTTTCCGATATCGCTGCTGTTGGCGAGAACATGCATCGCCTGGGGCGAGACCGCTTCGGTGCTGACAACGGACAATCTGACGCGCGCCCGCAGGGCGATGCAGGAGCGCGACAACAAGGGGCTCAGATGAGCGCCGCATACAGCCTCCTGATCGGCCCATTCGAATCGTTCGGCTTCATGCGCACGGCGCTGGTGGCCTGTTTTGCGCTCGCCCTTGCAAATGGCCCGGTTGGCACGCTGCTGCTGCTGCGCCGGATGAGTCTTGACGGCGATGTCCTCTCGCACGCGGTGATGCCGGGAGCGGCGTTGGGTTTTCTTTATGCCGGCTATTCGCTTGCGGCGCTCAGTCTCGGCGGTTTCCTGACCGGAGTGCTGGTTGCCGGCTCGGCCGGACTGGTTGCGCGATTTCGACCGAAACGCCCAGAGGTGAGCCTTGCCGCCTTCTATTTGGTCTCGTTGGCGCTGGGCGTTATCATCGTGTCGGCTCGCGGCAGCAACGTTGACTTGATGCACGTTCTGTTCGGCACGGTGCTGGCGGTCGATATGCGAAACCTCTTGTTCATCGCCATCATCAGCAGCGCCGCATTGCTGGTGCTGGCGGCTATCTATCGACCGCTGGCGATCGACTCGTTTGATCCGGCCTTTTTGCGGTCTGTCGGCGCCGGCGGCGGCGTGTATCGGGGCGCCTTTCTGCTGATCGTCGTCCTTAATCTCGTCGCGAGCTTTCAGGCGTTCGGCACTTTGTTGGCGATCGGCCCGATGTTGCTCCCCGCCGCGGCGGCGCTGTGCTGGACGCAAAAAATCTGGGCGACCATTGGACTCGCCGTGGCGATCGGAATGGCGGCGGATTATACGGGTCTTCTCATGTCCTATTATGCCAACTTGCCATCCGGACCGGCCATTGTTCTTGCCGGCGGCGCCATGTACGGCCTTTCAATGATCGGCACCGCGGGACATAGTTCAATTGGCCAACGCTTAAAGGCTGTTCGATGATTGATCGGATCGCCGCCGCCATAATTGCGTATAGCGCATGCGTCGCCGTCGCTCTGTTGCAGGCAGCCCCCCTACACGGCGCCGAACGGCCGACGGTGGTCGCGACGTTCAGCGTGCTTGGCGACATGGTCGCAAACGTTGCTGGCGATCATGTTGTTCTCGTAACCATCGTCGGCCCGGACGGGGATACCGAACTCTACCAGCCGACGCTTGCCGACGGCCAGGCTGTGGCCAAGGCGCGCGTCGTTTTCATGAACGACATCAATGACGAGTTCGAGCCGTGGCTTGAGCCGCTGCTCAAGCAGGCGGGCTTTACCGGCACAAAGGTCGTGGCAAGCCGCGGCGCAAAAACCATCACCGGCGAGGAGGAGCACCCCATTAGCGGCAAGGAGGCCGCGCCGGTCATTGATCAGCACGCCTGGCTCGATCCCAAGAACGGCATGGTCTACGTGAAGAACATTGCCCAGGCCCTGGAGCGGATCGATCCTGCCAATGCGGCCGACTATCGGGCCCGCGCGGCGGCCTATATCAAGCAATTGCAAACGGTCGATGCGTGGATGCGGACGGAGATGGCAACCCTCCCAGCCGCACAGCGGCGCGTCATTGCCTCTCACGATTCGCTTCAATACCTGGCGAAAGCCTGCGGGATCACGCTGATCTCGATCAACGGCTGGACCAACAAAAGCGAGCCTTCAGCGGCTGAGCTGGCGCGGCTCGCCCAGCAAATCGAGGCTGAGCACGTCCATGCGCTGTTCCTCGACAGCATCACCGACCCGCGCGCCATGGAGCGGATCGCAAAGGAGACGCAGGCGACGATCGCCGGCACCCTCTACGGCGACTCGTTGTCGAGGCCTGGCGGCGAGGCCGACACCTATATCCTGATGCTGCGCCACGACGTCGCCACGCTCAAGGCCGGCATGCTGAAAAATTGACTGGGTCGATCATGGCGAGATCGCAGTTGAGCGGCGGACCGTTGCTGTCCAGCGTAGGCGCGCGACTGGTGGTCGCTGCAATTGCCGTACTGTGTCTCTGGTGCGGGGTGCTCTGGGCCTACCTTGCTCCGCCGCCGCCGAGCTCGAGCGGTCTGCAGCGTCCGACCTCGGCGCCGAGCATGCGCCTCGTCGTAGCGTCTGGCCAGCAGGCTCCGACCGGAGGCACCTTTGACCGTTTTGACATCGCCTCGCAGCCGATCGTTGCGCCGGTCAATGAGCGCGGACACGTCGCGTTCTACGCGAGCGTGATCCGCAGCAGGACGGCGGAGGGCATTTTCCTCGCGACCGGCCAACAGTTTGTCAAAGTGGCCGCCGTCGGCGACGCGGTGCCGGGTGGCGGCAAATTGTCGGAGTTTGCCAAGCATCCAATCCCTGCACTCAACGATTCCGACAAGGTCGCGTTCGGGGCGGCTGTGGCAGGTGCTCACGCCACCGAGGGCGTGTTCGTTGCCAGTGAGGGCACGCTTCAGGTCATCGCCCTGAGCGGCACCGACGCGCCGGGCATTCCAACCGGGACGTTCCTCGAATTCGACTCCCCGGCCATCAACAACCGGGATGAGGTGGCGTTCGTGGCAACCGTGCGTCGCGGACGCGAGACTTTGCAGGCGCTCTATCTCTACAGCGCCGGCAGGCTGCGGAAGCTCGTGGCCGAAGGTGAGCCGACCCCTCGGGGCGGCACTTTCGATAAGTTCGGCGTACCCGCCATCAACAACAAAGGCGTGATCGCCTTTCCGGCCGTGCTGGATCACGCCGCAGTGCTCGGTGGCATCTTCGTCGCCGGGACCCGGGACCTGCGTCTTCTGTTGAGCGTCGGCGACATTGAACCAGACGGCGCGATGCTGGTGCGATTTTCGGAGCGCGTCGCGATTAACGACGAAGACAACATAGCGCTTGGCGCCCATCTGCGATTGAGCAACGACAGCAAGGAAGCCGTGCTGCTCGTGACCCCTAATGGTCCCACGGAAATCGCCGCCGTTGGGGACAGCGCGCCTGGCGGCGGAACGTTTTCGGCTTTTGGACCGTGGCCCAGCCTCGGCTCAGGTGACATGGTAGTCTTCATGGCGGGTATCGAAGCCGGACCGGGCCCACTTGCACTCTACGCCACCGGGTCGCTCGGGCTGAGACGTATTGCCATGGTCGGCGATCACTTGGCCAACGGCAAGGTCCTGCAGGCTTTCGCGCTTAACCCGGTCGCGTCCGCGGCGTCAAATGGCGGATTGACCTTTGCGACGATGGCGGAACTCGGAGCTGGCGAGAACAGTATCTATTATTTCGGACCATAGCCGTTGCGGAGAAGTGTCTTCATGCCTGGGCGTGACCGCATCAAACCGACGGCGCGCTTTCGAGCAGCACCGTCAGGGCCCCAGCCCGAGCCTTCCTGCCAGCGCGTGCGCCTGACCGATCGGTCAGTCAATGGCATCCGATTTACCTGCGTCTGCATTCTGTTATTGACGCTCTCGTGCTTGACTGAAGCCGCGGACCACGGACAACTCGGCCCGACCTCTCCTGAGGTCAAGGCCTGGGCAAATTCGCTCGACAACACCCTGGGAGAGGGCTGCTGTTCGACTGCGGACGGCTGGAAGCCCGAAGAAGTCGAGTACGACATCAAGGACAACAAATATCGCGTGAAGATCGATGGCGACTGGTACGACGTTCCACCGTACGCGGTGATCAAGCGGCCGAACAAATTCGGCTTCCCGGTCGTCTGGTATTACAAAACGTGGCTCAACGGCACTAGGCCATCCATTTTGATCCGGTGCTTTATCCCTGGCGCCGGCGGATAGGCCGATGGGACGCGGTGCTGGATGTGGCTGGTCGCCGCCAACGAACCGATCGCGTCAATTCATGTCGTTGGGCGGATATTCGGTGAAGACATTCTTGGCGGAGACCAGGACGTGTCGCGTGCTCGTTCGCTCGGGTATTTGCTCGCCACGCAACATTTTCATTGCAAGCGGCAAGACTTCGTAACCGTAACGATCGACGTAATAGGCGACCGAGCCGAG
>Ga0075029_100002051_pt1 | contig 11411 bp, 12 predicted proteins | sample LitLauG_LLR_2013_FD_71391 | JGI IMG/M metagenome (GOLD analysis project Ga0075029, IMG submission 71391) | Freshwater sediment microbial communities from North America - Little Laurel Run_MetaG_LLR_2013 | ecosystem: Environmental > Aquatic > Freshwater > Creek > Sediment | place: USA...
CCGGAACAGTGCAGAGGGACGTGATCAAAGGCACCCAGATCGACGATAACGCAAAGGAATCGCCTGCGCTGGGTGCCCTGACTGCAAAAGTCTTACCCGACAAGGAAACCAAAACCCCTGTCGAGGGCCTGCTCTATTTCTCCATCACCGGAAAGGTGAAGCCGAAGGACCTGACCATTCAGTATAAAGGCGCGGCCGGACGGCTTTCCATGGAGTTTGAGCCGGTCAAACGCTAATTACATCGAGCAAATTACATAGTAATCGTATCGATGGTCACGGTATCGGCATTCACCGAGCCGGTGATCTTCACTTTGTGGCCCAAATGCGGCTGCACTTTATCGAGGGACGCTTTGTCGATGTGCAGGACCTTGTCGTCGGCGGTAATGAAGACCGCTTCGGTGCCGCGCTTTACGCAGCTTTGCGTGCACGCGATGGACTTTTCAGACGCATCGGTATGCTTGCATTTCGCATCGGAGATGACGCCGCTCCATTCGCCGGCAAATGCCGACAGGGAACCAAACGCCGTTAAGGCGGCAACAGTTAGTAGTTTCTTCATAGGGTGAGCCTCAGATTACACAATACTCTATACGAGCCAGTAGTGCAATCGGATTAGGCCGTCTAAAATTGGCGCATGCTTCCAGTGCGTTACGAGCCGCCATGCGCGAGCATGCGGGCATTTGTGGCTTCGCGGCAGCTTGCAGCGGCAACTTCAGTTGCCGTCGGATTCCGTGGCTCCGGGCCGTTATTCCGCAACCCGTGACCGCACCGGCGACTGAAAACCGGCTAGAGCTTCACTTTCTTGGCGTCGCGCCAGAGGCGCTCCAGGTCGTAATACTCGCGGGCCTTTTCGCTAAAGACGTGAATCAGGAAGTCGCCGTAATCCAGCAGAATCCATTCGGCGTTCTGATAGCCCTCCACGCTATTGGGACGCTCCCCAAATTCGCGAAGCTGCGTCTCCACTTCGTTGGCAATCGCTTGAATTTGCCGCGAGTTGGTGCCGCTGGCAATGACGAAAAAGTCGGCAAACGTGGTGACGTCGCGCAGGTCCAGAACGGCGATATCCTTGGCTTGTTTTGACGAAGCGGCCTCAGCGGCGGCGTGCCACAGCTGCTCGGCGGTGATCGGTGCGGTTTTCTTTGCCAGACCCAGGAAAGGTTCTCCTTTTCGTATCGTACTACAATTAAGGGCAAAATCAGATGAAGCCAGTCCTGTTTTTTCTCCTTATCTGCGCCGCACAGGCGCAGGAATCGCGGGGCGTGGCCGAAGCGCGGCGGGAATTGGAGCGCGTCCAGTGGCTGGTGGAAGCGGGCAATCTGCCTCCGTCGAAGGCTGCGGAAGCGCGCGAAAATCTGAACGACGCCATCGATGATGACGTTTTATCGGGGGTGTTCGCCGCTCCGGTGCGGGCGGAATTGTTCACCGAAAAACAGGGATCGGATTTGCTGGACGCCGCCGAGCGCCGCGTGGCGCGCGCACGGGCGAAGCTGGCGCGTATGGATGAACTGATCGCCAACGATACGGCTCCGAAGGGCAGCCGGGGGCCGCTGGAAGCCGAATGGAATAGCCGCGGCGAGACGCTGGCGCGCGCCAAGGATTTGGTTTCGCTGCTCAGCCAGATCGCGGCGATGGCTCGCGCCGAACTGCATCCGGCGGAGGAAAAAACAGCGGGTGCTCACCTGATGGCTCCCGATGAGCTTCGCGCACTGGCGTTCAGTTATGAGCGGAAATTCGGCGAGGCGCTGCCCATCAGCGCGAATGGAGTCACGGCGGTTCACAAAGCCATGGGCCTGGATCACACCGGGCGTATTGACGTCGCGGTGATGCCGGATTCGCCCGAGGGCCGGTGGCTGCGCGAATATCTGTCGAATCGTGCCATCCCGTATTTTGCGTTCCGCACCGCAGTGCCTGGGAAGGCCACCGCGCCGCATATCCACATCGGACCGGCCAGCACGCGGCTGTAAATAGTACAATCGACGCTTATGTCAAAACTCCGCGTGCTCATCTCCGCTGAGCAGATCCAAGCCCGCATCCAGGAGATCGGCGCTCAAGTGGACCGCGACCTTCCCACTGGCCCTATTTATCTGATCGGAATCTTAAAGGGTGCATGCTTCTTCATGGCCGACCTGGCGCGCTCCATCCATACCCCGGTGCGCATGGAGTTCATGGGCATTTCGAGTTATGGAAAGGGCAAGACTAGTTCCGGCGAAGTGAAGGTGACCAAGGATCTCGATGTGACCATCGAAGGCTACGACGTAATCGTGGTGGAGGATATCGTCGATAGCGGTATCACGCTCACTTACCTGATGCAGTTGCTGGCGCAGAGAAAGCCGAAATCGCTGCGGATCGCCACGTTGTTAGACAAGCCCGAGCACCGGCAGCGTGAAGTCGAGGTGGCCTACCGCGGCTTCCAGATTCCGGACGAGTTCGTCGTCGGCTACGGGCTCGACTATGCGGAGGATTATCGCAACCTGCCGGATGTGTGCGTGTTGAGCGATTTGTAGGGCTGTATAATCAGAGCAAATGGTGGATTACATTGAGCGCCGCGATGGAGGGTTTTATCTCACGGGGACTCGTGTGTCCCTCGATTCGCTGGTGTATGCATTTCGCGCGGGCAAGAGTCCGGAGACCATTCAGCAGGAGTTCCCGTTGCTGAGTTTGGAGCAGGTTTACGGCGCCGTCGCTTTTTATCTGGGCCATCAGGCTGAGGTGGATGCGAGTATCGTTTTGGGTGAGCAGGAAGTTCGGCGGACGATCCCGGCGCTCGCCGAGCGCAAGCCGGAGGCATACCGGCGGCTGCAAAAGGCGCGTCAGCAAACGCCCGCGCGGCCGTGAGCATTCGTTTTCAGGCCGACAACGACCTGAAGAAATCCATCATTGCGGCAACGTTTCGACGGAAGTCAACAATCGACTTCAAATCCGCCCAATCCGCGAATCTCGATTCGGTTGACGATCAGGCCGTGCTCGGAATCGCCGCCTCAGAGGGGCGAATCCTGGTTTCTCATGACAAACGGACCATGCCGAAACAATTCGCATCGTTTCTCCGGCAAGGTAACCATAGTCCAGGGGTCTTGCTTGTCATCCCGCAGGACGCTGGTCTGAGCTTGGTCGTCGATACCTTGGTTCTGATCTGGGCCTACAATCGGCCGGAGGATTGGGCCGATGCCATCACGGTAATTCCGTTCTGATCGTTACTTCGTCCCGACGTGGAACGGATTAAAGTCGCTGTGGTAATCGAACGCGTCCAGGCCTTCGGACCGCTTTAGGAATCCCACCACCAGATACGTCAGCGGCGTCGCGACTACTTCGTACACCACCTTGCCGATATACGCAGAGCCTGCCAACTTGGCCAGGGTGAGCGGCGGCGCGGTGCCGGCGAAGCCGATGATTACCAGCACGATCGTATCGACGAACTGGCCCGTAACCGTCGAGCCCACGGTGCGCGTCCACAGCGCTTTGCCGCCGGTCCAGAGCTTCATTTTCGCCAGCGTATAGGAGTTGACGAACTCGCCGCACCAGAAGGCGATCAGGCTGGCGACGATCAAGCGCGGGATCTGATAGAACACCGTCGCAAAGGCGTCCTGATGCGTCCAGCCGGGCGCGGGCGGCAGCCACACGGTGATGAGGCCCATAACGGCCAGCAGTCCATTGGCAAGAAATCCGAGCCAGATGGCCCGGCGCGACGCCGCGTAGCCATACACCTCAGTGAACACGTCTCCGAAGATGTAGGTGATGGGAAACAGGAGCTGCGCGCCGCTGATGACGAACGGTCCGATGGCGCAGAGTTTTTGCCCCACCAGATTGGAGATTAAGAGAACGACGATAAAGATGGCTAACAGCAGATCGAAGTGACGATAAGTCCGAATGTCGCGCGCTTGAACGGCTTCCAGTTGAGCAGGCATGTCCTTACAGCTTAGCGGATGCCAAGCCGATCAAAGAAGCCTGTATTCGGTGTGAAGCCTTCGAACATCCATACGTTGCTTTTCGAGTGAATGGTGCCGTAGGTGACACTCTTGCCGTCCGGCGCCAGACTCATGCGGAGGGCGGGCGAAAGATTGCTCCGCGGGCCATTGTCCCCGCCGACATTTCCGACGATCTTCTCCGCGCCTGTGGCGATGTGGATGCCAATGAGAGTTTCCTTTCGCATGCCGTAGAGAAGGCTGCCATCGGCCGAGAATGCCATCGCGCTGAAATCGTGGCTTCCCAGCTCTTTCCGCTTCGCCCCATCCGGCGATATCAATTTATCTCCACCGTCGCTATAAGCGATCCATTCGCCGGTGGGCGACCAGCAAGGGACCGAGCCATTGTCGGGGCTGACATCGGCCTTTAGGACCACCGGCGCGGCTTCACCGGAGGTTTTAACCTTCATCAGGTCCAGCTTGCCTTTGTGCATGGCCTGATACACGAACCAGGCGCCATCTGGGGACCAGGATCCCGGGAATTCCGTCGTATTTGGTTCATTGGTCACGCGCACGGTCGAGCCGCCGCTGGCCGCGGCCATCCAGAGATTGAAGGCGCCGCTCTTGCGGTCAATCAGCGTGTAAATCACCCTGCCCGCGTCCGGGGAGGGCGCGGGAGCCATTAGCCAATGCTCGTCCCCTTCGCCGGAAGGCGCCAGCGGACGGTCTATGTCGCCCGGTCCACGGAGCCAGACTTCGGAAGGCCCGTTACGATCGGTGATATACGCCAGCACGGGCGTTTTTGCCGCCCACGCTGGCATGGTCTGAAATCGGTCGGTGGCGATCAGCGAATGAACGGACGCGTCGGCCAGATCCACGCTTACGATTTCACTGCGAGTGGCGTTTTCCCAAAACAAAATGCGCGTGCCGTCCGGCGACACGCGGGGCGTGCCGCGTGTTTTCGTGCCGCTGGTCAGCGCGTAGCGATCCTCCGACTGCGTATCGGCCATCCAAAGCTGCGGTGCGCCACCGTTTATCGCGGCCGAGAGCACCACATGACGGTTGTCCGGCATCCAGGAGAATTCAGGTGTTCCGATGAAGCCTCCCAGTGTTTTCAAAACCCGTTTCGGAGGATGCTTTGCGTCTGGAGGAAACGGCATCAGCCAAGCCTCTTCCTGGCGGCGGTCGCCATTCAGGTACAGCAGCAGTTGCTTGCCATCAGGGGAGAACGCCAACTGCGGCGTGTTATAGACTTCCTGAGTTCCGAATGGATCGGGCTCGTATTTTTTTAATTCCGAGCCCGGCGGCGTGGCGTACCAGACCCCCGCCCGTCCGCTTGCATCCGCGCGCAACGTTGCGTAGCTGCGCTTGTCGGGCGAAAGGCTGGAGGTGTAGTACGCTTTTTCGAGCGGAAACAAAAACTCAGGGTCGCCACCCACCGTAGCAACGGACCATACGCCAGAGGGCTTCGTGTCGTAGCGCATGAACAGCACATGCTTGCCGTCGGCGGCCCAGCCGCGAACGGTGGCGTTGTCGGCAAGATGGGTCAGTTGGACGGGAGTCGCGGCGTCGAGGAATCGCAGAAAGACCTGGTCTGGCTGACCCTCGCGAATCACTGAATATGCGACTGCCTTTCCGTCCGGCGACCAGAAATAACAGCATTGCCCCCCGCTTTCGAAGGAGAATGGCGTGAATTTATAGGCCGATTGATCGGGCGGGGAAGGCTTATGCGTGAACAGCATCATCACGAGCGTGGCGACAATCCCGGCCGCGAATGCCGCGACAACGGGCAGCCAGTTCGACTTGCTCCTGGCGGGCGGAGCTGTGACCGCGGCGAGTTCCGTTGTGCTCACGGCCTCCGTCAAATTGTCGCGCAGCGCACGCAGGTTGCTATACAGGTCGCGCGTGGATTCGTAGCGATCGCCGGGTTCCTTCGCCAGGCAGCGGTCGATGATCCAGCGCAGCGGCGCGGGCGTCTTCTTGTCCAGCGGCGGAGGGTCTTCGCTGAGGATGGCCGAAAGAATCTGCACCGATTCCGGCTTGTCGAAGGCCTTCTTGCCGGCCACCATTTCATAAAGAATCAGACCGAAGGAGAACTGATCGGAGCGGTAATCGACGTCGCGGCCGCGGGCCTGCTCCGGGCTCATGTAAAATGCCGTCCCGACGATCATGCCTGGGCTGGTTTGGTGAATGGTGGCCGTCTGGTCGGCCTGCGTCGTTTGCGCGGCGCGCTTGGCCAGGCCGAAGTCGAGAATCTTGGCGCGGCCCGTCGCATCGATCATGATGTTGGCGGGCTTCAGATCGCGATGTGTGATGCGCGCTGCGTGCGCGGCAGCCATGCCGTCGGCCACCTGCGCGGCCAGATCGATCAGCTTCTTCATCGTGACCGGGCCGCGTTCGATGAGCGCGCCCAGAGTTTCGCCGGAAACCAGCTCCGTGACCATGTACATCACGCCGTCTTCCGAGCCGATGTCGTAAACGCCGACGATGTTCGGGTGATTCAACGCCGCGGCCGCGCGCGCTTCCTGCTCAAAACGGGCCCGGCGCATCTCATCGGTTGAAAACTCAGCCGGCAGAATCTTCAATGCCACGTCCCGGCCAAGGCGCGAATCGCGGGCTCGATAAACCTCGCCCATGCCACCTGCGCCGAGGGGTCCGACGATTTCGTATGGTCCGAACTTTGTCCCTTTGGCGAGGGCCATTGGCACACGGTAACACAACGCCCCCCGCTCTTACTTCAGCAGAGGCTTCACCGCGCGGAGCACCGTGCCGGACACGATTTCGCAGCCCTGCGCCGTGGGATGGATGCCGTCCTTTTGGATGTACCGCAGATCGGGCGTGATGATATCGGCCAGCAGGAACGGAATCAGGCCGGTTTTGTGCTGCTTCGATAGATCGCGGTAGATCGTTTCGAACTGATGGATGTAATCCTGCCCGTAGTTCGGAGGGAGCGTCATGCCTGCCAGCACCACTTTCGCCCCCGATTTTTGAAATGCCTCGATCATCTGGTTAAGATTGCCGCGCGTAGTTTCCAGAGGCAGTCCGCGCAGGCCATCGTTCCCGCCGAGCTCCAGCACGACGACCTCCGGCTTCACCGCGAGCCCTGTATCGAGCCGCGCGACGCCTCCCTCGGTGGTATCGCCGCTAATGCCCTGATTCACGACACGCCATGGCAGCTTCTCGGCGTCCAGTTTCTTTTGCAAATAGTCGGGAAAGCTTTGCCCTGCTTCCAGGCCGTATCCTGCGCTGAGGCTGTCGCCGAAGACCAATAAAACATGACGATTGTCGGCCACGACGGGCGGCGCGGGAACGGGCGCGGCAGGCGCGGGAACCTCGCGGGCGGGCTCATCATGCTTGGAACAGGCGCAAAACCCTAGTAGCGCAACAAAAATTAACGCGGGACGCATCTATCGACCATTCTAAGATGTATATAGATGACAATTCTGTCCACGCATTCGCTCACGAAGTCCATCGACACGGGTACGCACACCGTGGAGATTCTGAAGGGCGTCGATTTTGAGGTTCCGCAGGGCCAGTTCGTCGCGATTATGGGCGCATCGGGCAGCGGCAAAAGCACCATGCTCGGGTTACTGGCGGGCCTGGACACGCCGACCGCGGGCAAGGTGGTCATCGCGGGCGTGGACATCACCGGATTGACCGAAGACAAGCTGGCGCTGGTGCGTGGCGAAAAGATCGGCTTCGTGTTTCAGTCCTACCAATTGATCCCGACGCTGACCGCTGAGGAGAACGTGCTGCTGCCGCATGAACTGGCTGGGCGCGACGTCGATTCCGGCCTGGACCGCGCCCGCGAACTGCTGACCAGCGTCGGCCTGGCGGACCGCATGGATCATTATCCAGTGCAGCTATCGGGCGGCGAGCAGCAGAGAGTTGCCTTGGCGCGGGCGTTCATGATGAAGCCTCCCATTCTGATGGCCGACGAGCCGACGGGCAATCCGGATAGCGTGAACGGGTCGCTGGTGCTGGATCTGCTCATTAAGCTGAATCAGCGCGAGGGGACGACGTTGGTGCTGGTCACGCACGATCCAGCGCTGGCGGCGCGCGCGGACCGCATCGTCACGTTGAAGGACGGGTTGGTAGTCGGCGACGAGGTGCGCGTATGAACAGGCGAAAACGGGGACTGCCTCCTCTGTCCCAAGGCGTCGCAAACTTAACGGTTCTCTCAGCAGTTCGCCGCGTGGACAGAGCGGTCTGTCCAGGTTTTCGAGCGGTGGTGCGTTGATGAACCTCTCTCTCAAAACCGCCGGGCGCATCGCCTGGCGCGAGACCCGGTCTTCGCTTACGAAATTCGTGTTCGTAATTCTGGCCGTGGCCGCGGGTGTGGGATCGCTTTCCGGCGTCCGCGGATTCAGCCAGAGCTTCAAGGGCATGTTGACCAAGGAAGCGCGCACCGTGATGGCCGCCGATTTGACCGCGCGGCAGTTCGCTATGCCCACCGACGCGCAGTTCGCGGCGCTCGACGCCATTCGGAATGTGGACCGCACGCTGATTACAGAAACCTTCTCCATGGCGTCCTCGCTCGATCCCAATACGACGCCTCTGCTCGTCTCGATCAAGGCCGTTGATCCGACAAAATATCCGTATTATGGCGAAGTGAAGCTGAATCCTGGGATCCCGCTCACGCAGGCGCTGACGGCCGATACGGTGGCGTTGGGCGACGATCTGATGATGCGCCTGAACCTGAAAGTGGGCGATAAGATTCGCGTGGGCGGGCAGGATTATAAGATCGCCGCAACGGTGGTCTCCGAGCCTGACCGCATGTCCGGCAGCATGAACATCGGCCTGCGCATGATGATGTCGCGCGAGGGGCTGGAGCGCACCGGCCTGATGCAGTTGGGCAGCCGCGGCGCGGAGCGCATCCTGTTCAAGCTGAACCTGGGCGCGCCCGGCGTGGAAGAAGTGCGCAAGGCGATCAAAACGGCGCTGCCGGAATCGCTGGTTGCCGATTTCCGCCAGTCCCATCCCATCATCACCAGCGGCCTCGATCGGGCCACGGTATTTCTCAGTCTCGTCAGCTTGATTGCCCTGATCGTCGGCGCCATCGGCGTCGGCATGGCGATGCACGCGCACTTGCAGCAGAAGCTGGATAACATCGCGGTGATGAAGTCCATCGGCGCGACGTCCAACGAAATCATCCGCATTTACGCGCTGCAGACGCTGATGCTGGGCGCGCTGGGCGGCGTGGCGGGCGTGGCGCTGGGGCGCGTGGTGGAGGAAATTCTGCCGCGCCTGATCACGAAATTCTTCACCATCGGCGGATCGATGGGCTGGCATATTGAAGCCATGGCACAAGGCATCGGCGTCGGCCTGATGACCACGCTGCTGTTCACGCTGCCTCCGCTTCTCGCCATTCGCAAGATTCGTCCGGCCCTGATCCTGAGGCGCGATATGCCGGAAGCGAAGCTGCCGTGGCGTTCTCGTCTGAGCGAATCGCGCGAGGCTCTGATTGCCGGCGCGATCATTATATTGGGTATCGGCGCCGTGGCGACGTGGCTGGCGGAGTCGCCCAAAGTCGGAGGCTATTTCGCGGGCGGGTTAGTCGCAAGCCTGTTCGCGCTCACCGGTGTCGCGTGGCTGCTGTTGCGCGGCATTCGCGTGTTCTTACAACGCTCGCCGTGGCGAATTCCTTCGCTGGTACGCCAAGGCTTGGCGAATCTCTACCGGCAGGGCAATCAGGCGCAGGCGATTCTCGTCGCGCTCGGCCTCGGCGTGATGTTCACTTTGAGCGTGTACCTGATTCAGGATTCGCTAGTAGGGCAGATTATCAAGACGGCCCCGCCGGGGATGCCGAACGTGTTTCTGGTCGGCGTGACCCAGGCGCAGGTACCTGCCTTGCAGGAACTTCTGGCGAAGCAGCAGGGCGTGGAAGGCACGCCGGAGTTCGTGCCGAGCGTGAGCGCAAGGCTCGTGTCGATCAACGGCGCGAAGCTCGCGGATATGAAGCTGCAAGGCATGGCACGCCGGTTCAACGCAACTCGATCTGTTATGTGGGAGAACGAAATTCCCGAGCAGACCAAGGTCCTGGAAGGCGCATGGTGGAAGCCGGGCACTCAGGAGCCTGTGGTTTCCGTCGCCGACGACGCCGCAAAGATCTTGAACCTGCATCCGGGCGCGTGGATCGAAATGAGCGCTTCAGGCAAGACGATCAGCGCGCGCGTTGTGGCCGTCCATCAGACGGAGGCCATCCGTGTGAGTGCGGCGAATGAGTTCGTGTTTAACACCAAAACGCTCGAAGGCCTGCCGGTAATTTATTACGGAGGCGTGCGGATGAAGCCCACGCTGGTGGGGCAGTTCCAGAAAAACTCGTTTGAGAAATTTCCCACGGTAACGGTGGTGAACGTGGCCGACGCGCTGGAAATCGTGCAGCAAGTGGTGGATCAGATCGCGCTGGTGATCCGGTTCCTGTCGGGCTTCGCGATTCTCGCCGGGGCGATTATTCTTGCCGCCAGCATCGCCGGCACGCGCTTCCGCCGCATTCGCGAGGTGGTGATTTTGAAAACGCTCGGGGCGACGAGGAAGAGCGTGGCGCGGATATTTTCAGTCGAGTTCTTGACGCTGGGCGTGGTCGCAGGGATCATGGGCGCGCTGTTGGCCACGGTATTTTCAAGCCTGGTGCTGAAGAGGCTTCTCGACGCGCATTTTCACTTCGACCCGAAAGCGTCCGGCATCGCGATTGTGTTGACCACGGTGCTGGCAAACGTCGCGGGCTGGCTGGCAAGCTTTAGGATTCTAGGGCAGAAGCCTTTGGAAGTGCTCAGGGGCGAGTAAACGCAGCCGCCCGCTCACAGTCCAAACGCTGCCGCGTACCGCACCGTGCCCTGGATCCCAAGCAGCGCTCCTTCGGTGAGTTCCAACGCCATGAACGCTTCGGGAGGAAATGGGCTCGACAAGCGTCGAGCCTTCTGTGAAGAAAAACCGAACCGTGGATAATAATGTTCGTGCCCGAGCACGATAACGATGCTCTCGTGCTGGTCGCGGAGCCTGTCCAAACCGCGCCGCACCAGTTCGCTGCCGATTCCTTCTCCCTGATACCCCGGAAACACGGCCATAGGAGCCAGCGAAACGGCTGCGATGGAGCCTTGCGCCGTCTCCACACTCATTCGACTGAACAGAATGTGTCCCGCGATTTGGCTCTCGACTTCGACGACCAGTGATAGCAGGATGGCTCCTTCGTCGCGAAGCGCATCGATGAGGTCAGCCTCGTCGGGACGCCCGAACGCGGCTTCATTGACGGCCCGCACCTGAGCGCGGTCCGTTGGAAGCTCGTCTCTTATTTGCAACTCAAATCTCAGGACCTCTCCTTTGCCGCGCGCGCCCGGGGTGCCGCGGCGACCACCAGTAACCCGCACTGCCAACCCAAAACCCTCGCCAATACAACAACATCCTACTCCCAAAGCCCAATCCCCGAGCCGGCCCATGCGATGACCTTACTGAGGATGGACTCATCGCAATGTCAAACAGAACCGAAGCCAACCGCGCCAACGCGCAGCTCTCCAC
>Ga0075029_100002053_pt1 | contig 11411 bp, 28 predicted proteins | sample LitLauG_LLR_2013_FD_71391 | JGI IMG/M metagenome (GOLD analysis project Ga0075029, IMG submission 71391) | Freshwater sediment microbial communities from North America - Little Laurel Run_MetaG_LLR_2013 | ecosystem: Environmental > Aquatic > Freshwater > Creek > Sediment | place: USA...
ACCCCCGACGGTCTCCCCTCCCGCGCCGGATTGCTTAATAGATAGGCACGTATGCACAAAAAAAGAAATGTTGGAATTCTTCAAGAATATACTTGACAAGGGCCGATAACATTGGTAGAATGGTCATACACAAAGGGAAAGAAATGAAAGTCAAAGCAGAAGCACTGAAGGTTGGGGATGTGGTTGGTAGTGGTGAACGACGTGTACGTGGTGCGAGACCAAGAAAACTTGTCAATAATTCGTAGATTTTCATGATTCTGCTATTGTGTTGTTGTGAGTATGTCGATATAATCTGTACATAAGAAACGCGAACAGTAAACAAAAGGAAAAGCGAAATGACGATCAACGAAAACGGTGAAATGGTTGTGACGGAAGAAATGGTTGATCTGATGATCGAGTTGAACGATGCTCTTGCTCCTGCTCTTGATGATGATTATCCTGATGTGATCGACAGCGTGTTGAGTGATTTCGATCCTGAGTTGACGGAAGAACAAATAGAGTTTTGCTTGAACAATTATCAAGAATTTTCGGAAATCTTTCGAAAGTAAACTTGACAGTCGCGGCTAACTTGCTATAATTCTGACATACAAACAACGAACACAAAAACAGGAACGAATCATGAAAGCACCAAAAGTTTATCCACAAATCACCGGAACATGCTGCAACGGACACAATCACACGTGTTTCGCTGGCGGCCAAGCTGATTGCGTGGAATTGTGCAACTACAAAAAGACTTTTGGTTTTCCGGTTGTTCCACAACAAACGAGCGAAAAGACTGTGTGTGTTGAGTGTGGCAAGCCATGTAACGGAATTTCCTATTGTGGTTGCCGTGGTTGGGATTGAGGATTGAAGGGAATTGAAATGCCTTACGAGTTGATCGTCGGAAGTGGAATTGTTGGCCTCATTGGTTTTTGTATGCTCGCTGAATACATGGGCTGGATTACGCTCCAGATGCCACCGGACGAACCAGAGCCGAATATACTGGTTGTGATCGTCGAGCCGCACCAAGAGTGATTTTGGGCCTCCCATGATGGCGTATGCCATTTTGGCAGACGCGGGGGCGTTTTCGCCGTAAGTCCTTGTCACATATAGACTTACGTTGCGACCCTTGGCAATTATCGTGCCACAATTCTTGTCAGAAAAACGCATACAAATTTCTGACAAACCACAAAAAAGTTATCGCTTGCTCTTGCGTTCTGCCGATACTTTATGTATAATGGTCGCATCACAAGGGGAAAGCAAATGGACGAACGATACTGGCAGATTCGAGATCGAGTGATTGCACGAATTCTGAAATTGACAGGCGACCGATACAATGAACTCGCGTTGCAGTTGATGGAAGATAGGCCGCTCACTGATTTACTCAACGAAACTGTAAGAAATTCGAAAAAAGGGGGTTGACAATGTTTGAAGTGTTGTCTATAATCTCTGTTGTGCGTGATGTGTGGATGGTCACTCAGGCTGTTCACGGTGTTTTGAAAATGGCCGATGCGGATTGGCAAAAAAGGATTAACCATGAAAACGAACGACGAGCGAATTTTTGAAGAAGAAGAAATGGAATTGGTAACACCAGCGGAATGCCCACCGCACACGGATTTGCCACCACGCCACTACGAGGGATACGACGACGATTTTCCAATCACGTTGGACGCACCGTTGCCCGAAACCTCAATCGAAGCCTCATTGGACTACATGATCTAAACCGCCAAAACGGCGTCTGCCAAAATGGCAGACCCGGCCCGCCCCGCTTGTCGTAAGTCCTTACACTGTAAGGGTTTACGTCACATACATAGGCAAATAGCGTGCCATGAAAAACTTTGTAAAAATAGAAATTGGGGCGAATTAGTGTTGACAAACTTAGCCGATGTCGATATCTTATGTGTATCACTCATACAAAGGAAACGACATGCGAGCATATCACGGGACGACACAAAACGTTAAACGGTTTTCATCTAAGCGGTTTCGCGAGGGGCACGTTGGCCCCGCCGTATATCTCACAAGTATTGTGGATGACGCTGTAAACAATTACGCATGTGTTGGCCCTGATCTTGATAACCACATTGAGCAGTTTATTGATGATCTAATGAGTAGCGATTGGGGCGAACATCACACACGTGAGGAAGCTATTCAGATTGCTTATAAGAAATTTATTGGCCCCGGCAACTATCTATTGACGTGTGAAATCAGCCCTAAAGCCAAATTGTTTAAGTTAGGCCGCAACTATGTTGAGTTGTGGACGTATAACGGCGAGGATGAAGACGCCGAACCAGAATTCACGCAAATTGGCAAAGCGTTGGATGATTTGTATAATCAGTTTGGACTTGACAAAAGTGAAGTCTTTTGTGATAGCGAAGTTCGCACGTTTGACATTCTTCACGACTTGGCCCATAAGTATGAAGACTATGATGAAACTAGCTTAGGTGAAGTGTTCAAACAGTTTGTTTTAGACGCTGGTTTCGATGGCGTTGAGTATGAAGACGCACACGATTTTTTCCCGTTCATGGTTGATTCTGGGACTCAACATTTTGCGATCTATAAACCCAATTTGGTAAAAATTGTTGAGAAAGAAGAACTTTGATAGTTGACAACGATTGCCAACTTGCTATAATATCCCAGTAACGCAAACAACACACGAACAAGGAAAACGCAAATGACAATGGAACAAATCGACGCTTTCATGGAAAACCTGAAGCGAGTCTCGCCGATCATCATCGAAGCCCGCAATCGTGCTGAGGCTGTGATTGAACTGGGCGAAGCGTTGGAACAAGATCAGAAAATTCCGTTCGTTCTGGATAATTTGGAAGAATAACACTTGACAACTTCGCGGCCCCGTGTATAATGGATTGAGTTGACCACTTAAACAAGGAATCTCAAATGAATCAACGCGACGAGCAAACGGGTTTGGAATTGGCCGAAATGGTCTTTGGTATGACTGAACAGACCTACCTTGACATTCAAGACAATGCAGGGTACGAAGAAAAGCAACCAGAACAAAAACCGTATCCAGATTTGTCCGTCGGTGATTGCATGAACGATTCGGGCGAGGTCGATTGATCTAGGCTCTGACCGCCGATATGGCACCTGCCATTTTGGCAGGTCGGCCCGGCCAAAATCGCTGTAAGTCCTTATGCTCTATGGACTTGCGTCAACAGAAACCCCGTGAGAAATTCCGGGGTTTTCTTCTTTTTTCTCTTGACATTTACGTGGCATCCCTGTATAATGTGCGGCGTAACGTACATCGAACTCACAAGGGCTGAATCATGACGATTGAAGAACTGGAAGCTGAACACCCATTCGTTGAAATTGATTACTTTCCGCATCGTCGCACGTGGTGGGAATGGCTGACAACCAGTCAATGGTTGTTCTGGAATTGGCCGAACGACGAAACTCTTGACAACTAGGGGAAATCATGGGCTACACGCATTACATCAACGCTGATCGCAGTTTTACACGCGGGGAATGGTCTGGTATCGTTCAAGACGTCCCAAAGGTTTTTGCATACTGCGAACAACACAACATTCCTTTGAAATGGGAATACGATTCCAAACGCGGCCCGATTGTCAATGGTGACACAATCAGATTCAATGGCGTTGGTGAAGACGGTCACGAGACGTTTTACTACCAGCGAAAAATGAAGGGTTTTTGGTTTTGCAAAACCGCTCGTAAACCCTATGATCTGGCCGTGTGTGTGGTGCTGTTGATGTTGTCACAAGCCGCCGGGTTTATCCACCTGAGTTCTGATGGTGGTCTTGAAGATGGATGGGATGAAGCCATCAAGGCTTACAAGGAAATTTTTGGTCACATGCCGCCCATGATGCCAGAATTCCTAATGGAAACAAGCGAGATTGGTCGATAATATAGGTGTGGAACACCGCTCAACTAAATTCAAGGAAATGAAAATTATGACCAGAATCCTCTTGACAATCACCACTCTTGCCTGTATAATGTGTCACGCAGGCTGTGCGACAACGAACGCCAAACTGAAAATCGGAAATACTTTTGGAGTCGATTATCATGTGAGCCGTGGTGAGCCAGTTTTGTCAGAATCTGTTAAAGTCGAATGGGAGTTCTGAGAATGAGGGAGCGAAATTATCGGGTACGCTTCAACCTATCACCCGGCCCAAACTTTATGAAATGGGTCGTTGTCACTGGTGAAGATATTCCCGCGAACAAAAAGTTCTACTCGCCCACAGAATGCAGTATCTTCATGACTGATTGCATTCTCAAAAACTACCCCAAGCGAGCCATCAAAATCTTCGATGGTGCCGATAAGCAAGTCTGTGCGTGGATCGAATGTAAATCCGCCACTGTGATTCTTCCAATTGAAAAATGTGAGTCTTCCAGCGACATTCTGTACAATCCACGAATTGCACCTTACTGGCGAAACTCTCTCAACACCAATATCGACAACGCCCACTTCCAATCGGTCGTAAGTTGTGACCGTTTTCTTCAAGTTGACAGAGATGTTTCCGAACTAAAGGCATTTTCCGGGTTGGGAAATACGGTTGTTTCTGGAAAATAGAAGATGGGGCTAATGGTGCAATCCATTTGCAATGGCATACGGCGGAACGTAATGGACCTTCGCTGAGGTAAGCTGCCCCACCTTTCTATTCTGTTTGTTTGTTCTGTCTTTTTTCCCTTAACATTGATTTTTTAGAAAGTTGCAAATGACTAACGCAAAATTTGGCACAAGCGAAAACGTTGATATCAACAGTGAACTCGAAGAACTCATCGAAGAAATCGAAGCCGAAGAAGGTGGTGCGTCTGGCGAAGACGAAAACGCCGATGATGGCCTCGATGGCGACGAAGACGGCGATGACCTCGACGAAGATGCCGACGACGATCTCGACGGCGACGAAGACGACACGGATAGCGACGACGAAGATTCTTGAACGTCGCGACCGCTCACTTGAACGGTTGACAACGTGTTGGCCGTTCCTTTTTCTCACGCATTGAAAGTTCATAACAATGACCAAGACAAAATCACACGCCGCACATGCCAAGAACCAAGTTCAATCAACTATCGACCAAGCGATTGCAGACGCCGAAAAGGCAATGCAACAAGTTGACGACTTGGCCTCGAAATGGTCCCGCAAGGACGAAAACGGGGAAGCATGTCCCGGCACACTCGGTGAATACATCGACATCGTTACCCTGATCGCTCCCGGTAGCAAAGCCGTTCAATACCTCGATCAGAAGATCAACGAATCGCCAAATGGCCGCGACGAAAAGGTTGTCGCTCCCGACAGCCAAATGCGGGCACTGTTGCAGCCGCTCGCAATGGAAGACGCCGTCACCGATGCCGCCGCAGCCCAATAAGCTGCCAAAAGGGCACCTGCCAAAATGGCAGGCCCGGCCCCGCGTTTTCGACGTAAGTCCTTGTGCTACAGGGACTTGCGTTGATTCGCATGGCAACTATTGTGCCAAACAATTTCAGAAAAATTCTGTAAAAACTTTGGCCTTTGGGCTTGCAAAATGTCGATAGTATATGTATAATGGTTCAATCAGACGAAACGAACAGCAAACGAAATGAGCGATGAAGGCGTAACCCGTAGTCGGCTCAAAGTACAAGTTGGTTCGCCACCACAGCGAACTGAAACAAGTGTGAATCGTCTGTAAGCTAGGTGCAACTAGCTTCCTATCCATACTGGTGCAACAGTCAAATAGGTTAAGTAGTTTTGGGAAGTCGTTTCTACAATAATCGAAAATGGACTTCAAACACACGTTTAGTGCTGTTGTGGCGCAGGGAGGGGCAACGTCGATTGCGAACCTAGTGGCAAAACCACTCTCAGCAGACTAAACTTTTGAACAGGGGAAGACTCAGGTTCGATTCCTGACCTGTCGTAAACGACGGCTCGTCTAGTGGCAAGGATATCCCCAGTTTTTTCAAGCGAAAGAGAGCTATGTGCAAAGTCTGTCAAAAATGCAAGGCTGAACTACGCAACGACACTTATGGTAGCGTGTGCGAGGATTGTTACGCCGAACGAATGAACGACCTTGGCACAAACCATCTAACGTTTGTCAATCAGCAAGTAATTGTGCAACGTGGCGAACGTCGCCAGAAAATTGCCAAAATTATTGGCGAAGAATGAAATTGCACTTGACAAATTCCAGAAACCTTGTATAATAGAAGTATGGGGCGAGCATGTTTCAGACACCAACAATCGGACGCGGCACACAGTTGAGCATCGGCGAAGTTCAGTCGATCAAGCATGATTGTGTCGTGATGAAATACAAGGGCAGCGAGTTTACGGTGTCGCACGCGATGGCGGCAAGAATCCACGAAGAAGATGAAGGGAAAAGAAATGTTGACAGCACTACGAAATCTGAACAAGGGTGATCGGGTCGAGTTCCTCTATCCAAACCACGGCCATACCAATGTGCTGCGGGATGTGAAGGGTGAAGTTGATCGGGTTGCTGAGGGTCCAAACGGCCCGTTCGTCACGGTTGCTCAGGACAACGGCGAAATCCGTTCGTTCAGTGCAAAGAAAATCGTGAGTTGGTAATGGAATAGGATGGGGCTGGAAACTTTCGAGCCGCAACGCCGAATATGCTGTACGGTCCCATCCCTTCTATTTTTTGTGTATTATAAAGTATGCACGGTTCTTCCAATGGTAGGAAACCCGGCTTTCAACCGGAAAACAGGGGTTCAATTCCCCTACCGTGTACTCGCTACGACAGGGTGAGAACACCGTATTCCCGCGATTCGTGGGAATGCCTAACAAGTTAGGGTCATGCGTTCTCTTGTGTTTTGTGTCTCAAAGTTGCGAAAGGTATTGTATGTTGCAAAATCAAAATGGCGAAAACGTTGTCGGTGACACTCTCGAAGATTTGGTCGGCGTTGATTCGGGGGCTTTCGATGGCTTGCCCGAAGGCGAAGTCAACCAGTTCAGCGATCTTCCAAACGCGAACGATAAGCCCGGCAAGGTCGAGTTGACCGGCCCCTATCTCTCGGCTTACAGTTTCTTCGTGGCTGGTATTCACGCCAGCTTTGACATGGTTTCCAACGGCTACAGCATGGTCCGAGCGGGAGCGCCCAAGGTTCTGACCGACGTTATGGCTGAAGTCACAGCCGCGTCATTCGTTCAGTTGGCTGAAGAATACAAGAAAGTTCTTGTTCTCTTACAGCAAAACAACATCACGCCACCGGATAGCCGTGCAGAGGCCGAAGCCCTGATCGACGGCCTGATGGGTCAACTCAGCGATTTCATCAAGGGTAAAAAGGGCGATGTCAAGCCCGACGGGGAAAACATCTGAAGTTTCCTTTCGTGACGGACCCTCGCATACTAGCAATGGTATGCGGGGGTTTTTCTTTAACTAGTCGATAGTCGTAAGTCTATACGACACAGGGACTTACGTCAAAAAAGCCCGGCCCCGCCTGCCATTTTGGCAGGTGTCAATTTGGCTGCTGCTGCAACTATCATGCCCGGCACGCGAATTCTTTTTCCAAAATTCTTGTGGAATGCGATTGACAACCGACGGCCAAAATGCTATAATGAGACCGTCACGCCACTAGCATAAGGAAAACGAAATGTTACGATTCTCGCCCGCGAATGTCAAAATCGAATCTTTGGGCAAAATTCCCGCCGTTGCCAGTTTCCTCGCGAACAAACGAAAAGTCTATTCATTCGATCTCTTATCGGGTCACGCCTGCCCGTTCGCGAATGAGTGCTTTTCCAAAGCCGTTGTAAAAGACGGCAAGCGTTCGATTAAAGACGGCCCCAATACAAAATTCCGTTGTTTCTCCGCTTCTCAGGAAGTGCTTTTCAGTGGAGTGTATAACCTACGCTCTGGGAATTTTGAAGCCCTGAAAAAAATGTCGCTCGACCAAATGGTAGGCGGCATAACTGCTGCCATGCCAGCAAATGCGGGGATTATCCGAATTCACGTAGGCGGGGATTTCTTCAATCAAAACTACTTCGATGCGTGGTTAATGGTTGCGTCCACTCGCCCCGATATGCTATTCTACGCCTATACAAAGTCCCTGCCCTATTGGGTCAATCGTATGGCGATGATTCCGCCTAATTTTGTTCTGACCGCTTCGCGTGGTGGACGCATGGACAAAATGATTGACGAAAACAATCTCCGTCAATCCGTGGTGGTTTTCTCTGAACAGCAAGCCGCCGATATGGGTCTGGAAATTGACCACGATGATTCACACGCGGCAAACCCTGCCACACGTGACAAGTCTTTTGCTCTGTTGATTCATGGCACCCAACCGAAAGGAAGTGAAGCAAGTGAAGCGATAAAAACGTTGAAGGTGAACGGTGTCAAATACGCCTACTCTAAAGCAAAGAAATGACAACATGGGAACGTTTATTGCTACGCTGATTATGCTGATGATTGTTCAATCAATCGGGGAAGGATGGCGATAATGGGAATCCAAATTGCAACTGCGGCTTACGAATCATTAAGACTCTCCCGCAAGCACAAATTGGCAGATGTCAACGTTGCAAAATCAACCACACAAGAGCCAAAGGCTCGCACGTGGTGGGGCTTTTTGATACAACTTCTGTCATTTTGACGTGATCCCTTATGACAATTTGGCGGGTGCCGTAATGGCACCTGCCATTTTGGCAGTCCGGCCCGCCCCGGTCGCCGTAAGTCCTTACGCCACAACGACTTACGTCACGCACGCAGGGCAAACGCTGTGCCACAAAAAACTTGGAGAAAATTGCAAAACTCACTGGATTACGGTTGACAACTTTGCCGATATATTGTATAATGGGTGACGTAACGCAGTTCAGTACGAAAGGAAAAAAATGATCGTCGAACGCAAGTGCATGATGTGCGGCAAGGTTGTCGCGGTTGATTGCCCAGACGCGGGGTTTGCCGCGTGGCAGGCTGGTGAGTTGGTTCAGGTGGCAATGCCATCGCTGTCGGCTGATGATCGCGAAATCCTGATTAGCGGGATTTGCGGCCCATGCTTTGACAATATGTTTCCAGATGAAGCCGACGACGTCGGTACTGAAGACGATGATACGGATTCTGATGGTTGACGCTTGACTTTCCCGCGTGGGATTGTTATACTGTGTGTGTGGTTTTTGTTTCAAGTCTCGAAAGGTATTGTATGCAAGTTTCAGGAAATGCCCGCTCTGTGTTGGAAATCGTCGGTCAGACTTTCGACTTCACGGTCGATAAGTTCAAGTTGTCCGGTCCAGACAATATGGCTACGCCGTATTACGGTTTGTTCCGCTCAGACAATATGGCGTGCGTTGGTGGTGGAAGCGTGAGCGACCGCTACACACCGCACACAACGCAGGACGTTCTCGCGTTGGTCGAAGCCGCAAGCGAAGCGTTCGATGGTGACATCAACGTCGAATGCGGTTTCTACGATGGTCATTACGTTTTGATTCAGCCTACGCGGGAATACCGCCGCAACATCTTCGGAAGTCGCGACAACATTTTCCCACGTGTCCGAATTCGTGCCGGTTATGACGGCAAAGCGTTTTCGGCTTCGATGGGTTACTATCGCGACCTGTGCAAGAATATGCACATTATGCGAAGCGTGTCGGGTACGACGGTTTCGATCCGTCACACACACGGGCTTCGATCCAAGATGGACGATCTGATTACCCAGTTCGAAATCCTCAAGAATTCTTGGGCGACTTTGGGCGATCTGGTCGCGGCTATGTCGCAACGCGAAGTAGCGTTGGTGGATTTCCTCAACACGATTTATCCGCAACCCGATGCGGACGCGAAAGCCAATTCCATCACGATTCACAAGAATCGGACGGAAGCGATTGTCAAGCGTGTTCTGAACGAACGTGCCCAATTGGGCAAGCCAACGAACGACATCACCCACATTTCCGCGTGGGATGCGTTCAACGCGGTTCAGGGTTACGTTCAACACGAAGCAACCCGCAAGGGTTCGCCCGATGCGTTCCGACGTGCGATCCTCGCGTCGAACGATCCCGCCGTGCGTGCGGCTGAGTTGCTCGCATCTCAGGCACTTGTTGCCTGATTTCATAGAACCGGCCCGGAGCATTTTGCTCCGGGTCTGTTCGTTTTTGGAGCGTTCCGATGGGTCATCTTATCGCGTGGCTTGTAGTGTTATTGATCATTGCCTGTCTGCCAAAACGACGGCCCCCGTAAGTGTAGCAAAATGAGCCTGCCATTTTGGCAGGCCCGGCCCGCCATTTTTGATGTAAGTCCTTGTGACATACTGAGTTATGTAAATTCACTAGACCGATTGTCTTTTATTGGAATTTTTTATGACTATGCTATTGCATTATGGGGCGAATGTCGATATAATGGTGGCCGTGCGAAACACTAGAAATGGAGGTTGACAGACGATGCGAAAGATCGAATATGTTGTGAAAGTCGGAACTCACGTTGTTCACGTGGTTATGCAGAAGCGTGTTGTCGCTTGTGCGGGTGGTGTTTGTCTCATGCTCGCGGGAACCGCCCTCATCGAATGTCAGCCTGTTTTTGTGTCAAAAATGATTTGGGAATGCTTGTGTTATACCGTCCACGCGACCGGTTGCATTCCAATCCTGAAGCCAATCGACGGCCTCGTTGGCAAGTTCATTAACGCGGAAGAAGGGGAATAAGGGCTAACATGCTACTGGTCAAAGCTCTCGTATTGCTGTTTTTTGGTGGAGTATTTTGCGGGGCTGACGGTCTGTATCAACGTTGGCATCGCAAGCAACAGAAGAAAGAAGCGGTAGGAAAATGAACTACATGGTCAGTCCGTGGCTTACAATCATTGCGGTTGTTCTCTTGTTTGCCGCATGGATTGAAACGCGGTTCTTTACGAAACGAACCTATATCGGTTCGTTCAAGTACGAAACCTTTTGTTTTACACTCGAACTCGGATTGGTCTTTACGGCCTTTTCCGTGGTCGGGTGGTGTTCAGGATGGTGAATCGTGTTGATTGATGATTGGTTTGACTCAGACGACTATCGGCAGCATATCGCGACTCAGAAGGCCCACAAGGAACAACTGATCGAGATATACAGCCGACGGTATGAACAGAGGCTTGGCATCTTTACGGGCAAGCCATTACCACCGGGTGAAAACCCAGAACTTGGAGAATCTGAATGAGTGTCTACATTGACCCAAAGCGTTGGCGTGCGTCCAACTATGTGCGGCTTGAACGCCGCGTCAAAAAGTGTGGGGTTTGCGGTTGCCGCATTCGTGGTGCGAATCACGAGGAAGGCACCGCTCACCTTACGCGAGCGAAAGCTCCCAAGTCCTGATCTCACAAGGACTTACGGAAATTCCGCGAGTGGACCAGAATCGTGACGTAAGTCTTTACACCATAAGGACTTACGGCGATTCCGGCCCGCCCCCCTGCCAAAATGGCAGATCTTCCCGTTTTTCTCTTTTTGTCTTTCCTAATCGTTTCATTTCGCCACGATTGCAACAGTCAGTGAAAACGCGCCGCGAAATTTTTTCGTGCCGGGCAT
>Ga0075029_100002054_pt1 | contig 11409 bp, 6 predicted proteins | sample LitLauG_LLR_2013_FD_71391 | JGI IMG/M metagenome (GOLD analysis project Ga0075029, IMG submission 71391) | Freshwater sediment microbial communities from North America - Little Laurel Run_MetaG_LLR_2013 | ecosystem: Environmental > Aquatic > Freshwater > Creek > Sediment | place: USA...
TGCCGTTCATTCTTAAAGCGACTGAGAACCTGGGAGGAGTTGTGACTCGCGCGCACGAGCTTGACGGCGACTTGTTTCTTATATTGATCGTCAGCGCGAAAGGCGCGATAGACCTCTCCCATGCCGCCCACGCCGAGCAGTTCGGTCACCTGGTACGGACCGAGACGGCGGCCGATCATGGGATCGCGGCCAGGGTTCGGTTCGCGGAGCGAGTCCATCGCGGATGTTTTCAAGAAGCTGGTGTCGGATTCTTGTGCGAGCAAGGATTCGACTTCCTCGCGCAGGCTGGGATCAGATGCTCCGAGTTCATCCAAATAGGCGGTGCGCTCGACGGGGTCGAGGGTTACGACGACATCAAGCTCTCGCTGGATTTGACTCCAACGCTCCGGAGTCATTGCTGTGGCCCCCGGCTCAATTCCCTGTGTAGCCACAAACGCGCGTTCGCCCAGTTCCGCTTCACCGTGGCGGGAGAGATGTTCAGCACCTGCGAGGTATCTTCAATCGAGAGTCCGGCAAAAAAACGTAGTTCGACGATCCGTGCCTGCTGTACATCCAGACGGGAGAGCTCGTTCAAAGCATCGTCGAGAGCAACCAGATCAAGGTCCTTTTTCGGAGAAAGGTCGGCAGATTCATCCAGCGTAATCCGGCATCCTGCGCCACGCTTGGACGCCCGCCGGCCACGGGCATGGTCGACCAGAATTTGACGCATGAGCCGGGCCGCGATGCCAAAAAAGTGTGCCCGGCTCTCGATCTGCAATGGCGCCTGGTCGACCAGCCTCAGATACGCCTCGTGCACCAGCGCAGTGCTCTGCAGGGTGTGGTCGGTTCTCTCGGACGCCAGGTAGTGGCGGGCCAGCCGGCGAAGTTCGTCGTAAACCAGCGGCAACAGGTTCTCAAGAGCAGATTCGTCGCCGCTCCGCCATCGCACCAACAGTTCCGTGACCGGCTTCGATCCCGAGCTCAACTCGACCCCACCCCCGGTGAGGGAGACGCCCTGAATGGCAGCTAGGGTACTGTGACCTATGCTCCCAGTCAATGCATTCTGCGTGTGAGTCACCGACTGCCTTCCGTTCAGCCTCTTAAGTAGTGCGCTGAAATCCGACATGCCGCCATTGCGCTTACCGACCCCGCCTCCAACGGGTCTCGATCTGACATAATTGGCGGATGTGCGGACGATACCGGATCTCGCATCGAAAGCGCGTCATCGCCAACCACTTCGACGCAGTTCCCAGCGCGCTACGACATTGCTCCCACGCATCAGGTTCTCGTAGGTCCGACGCCAGTTGGTCTGGCACCGCCGCTCCAACGCCAATTGTTTTGCGAAAGGCTCGCTGATGCAAAAGCCGGTGATTCGTGTAACGAAATGGCTGACCGACATTCCGGTGGAAGCCGTGTGTAGCGCGTGTCCTGGTGTCTTATTCCGCGCGAAAGGTTCAAGCCACCGCCCGAATCGTGAAGAGTTTCAGAAATCGATTCAGGCGCAGTTCGAGGAGCACTGTAAGGCGGCGCACGCCCAGACCAATCAGTAAGCGCGAAGCAGGATGCGAGGAAATCCGGCGCTCGTCACTTGCGTTGGCTTGCCAAGCATCCTTAGAAACAGCGAGCCTTGCGCGCAGCCCGGAAGCGACACTACTATGTCAATTCCGACGTCCTGACACGAGCCGATAATGTAGACCCAGTGCGGGGCATCACCAATCCTTAGACTTCGTCCTGTCAGGCGGCGCGCCTTCCGACTGTGTATAACGGTCGAAGACGTCTGCCCCGCTTGCCGAGCGCACTAGAATCAGTTGGGAGGCTAGAACATGGAAAACCAGGGAAAGCCCGAGAATATTTCGCGGCGGAATTTCATAGTGCGTACCGCCATAGGCGGTGCTGGACTTGTGCTTGCCAGTGACATCCTCAGTGATGACCTTCTTGCCGCGACATCGAAGGCCACGAATGCAACCATGATGGGGGTACCGTTCGAAGCAAGGGAACGGGTGCGCCTGGGAATCATTGGCGTCGGAGGACGGGGCACAAGCTTGCTACACGACCTGCTGGCGGTCGAAAACGTCGAGGTAAAGGCGATCTGCGACGTCGTGCCGGAAAAAGTGGAGCACGCGCAGAAGGCGGTCACGGACGCAGGCCAGGCGAAGCCGACCGGCTTCAGCAAGGGCGAATGGGATTTCAGGAATCTGAATCAGCTCGACCTCGACATCGTCTACATCGCCACGCCCTGGGACTGGCATGTTCCGATGGCGCTCGACACGATGACGAATGGCAAGCATGCCGCCGTGGAAGTGCCGGCGGCCACGACCCTGCAGGAGTGCTGGGACCTGGTGAACACCTCCGAGGCAACCCGCAAGCACTGCATCATTCTGGAAAACTGCTGCTATGGCTCGGCCGAGATGATGGTGCTGGAGATGGTGCGGGATGGATTCTTTGGTGAAATCACCCACGGTGAAGCGGCTTACCTCCACGACTTGCGTAGCATTTTGACAGCGAGCGAAGGAGAAGGTTTATGGCGGCGATTCCCCCACATGAAGCGCAACGGCAATCTTTATCCGACTCATGGATTGGGCCCGGTAGCCCATTACATGGACATCCATCGGGGCGACCGGTTCGACTACATGGTTTCTATAAGCTCGGCGGAAGCTTCCCTGAGCGCGTATGTGAAAGCCAACTTCGCTGATGGAGATCCGAAGCGCGCCGAAAAATACATCTGCGGTGATATGAATACCAGCGTCATCAAGACCGTCAAGGGCCGGACGATCCTTTTGCAGCATGACATCGTCAATCCACGGCCTTACAGCCGGCTCAACCAGATCTCGGGCACAAAAGGAGCGTTTGCGGATTATCCAGCTCGTGTCTTTGTGGATGGACAAAAGGATGAGGATTGGCAGAAGATCGATGCGTTTCGCGAAAAGTACGAACATCCGCTCTGGAAAAGCACTGGAGAGTTGGCGCGAAAAATGGGTGGCCACGGGGGGATGGACTACATTATGAATTACCGGCTCATGGATTGCCTGAAGCGGGGTCTGCCTCCTGACATCGATGTTTACGATGCCGCGGCGTGGAGTGCGCCCACTCCACTCAGCGAGGCGTCTGTGTCGCAAAATGGAGCTCCACAGAAATTTCCTGATTTCACCCGCGATCGCTGGAAGACTCGATCTGACGCCCCCGGCTTTGCGCGTTAGCTCCGCAGGTAGGCCGTTGTTGATTCGATCTTAAAGGAGATTCGCGATGGTCGAGAGTGCGCAGCTTGAAAGGCCGCAGCCAGCACTGGGAATCATAGAACCAGCAGTAAAAACCGAGAGCAGCAGCCGCCTAGTCTCATTGGATGTGTTTCGTGGGTTCGTCATGGCGCTAATGCTCGACGAAGCCCTGCGACTGCCGCAGGTGGCGCGTTCGTTTCCGCACAGCACGCTCTGGGCTCTTATCGCCTTCAACACCGAGCATGTGGAGTGGCAAGGATGCTCTCTGCATGACCTGATTCAACCCGCCTTTTCCTTTCTGGTAGGCGCCGCCCTTCCCTTCTCGATCGCCAGCCGGAAAATGAAAGCACAAACCTTTGGTCAGATGCTCGGGCACGCGGCCTGGCGAGCGCTACTCCTGATTCTTCTCGGGATCTTTCTTCGCTCCCAGTGGTCCGGCCAAACCTACTTTACTTTTGAGGACACGCTGACGCAGATCGGGTTGGGTTACGTATTCCTGTTTCTGCTGGGATTCACCAGAGTGCGAACCCAGTTGATTGTGCTGGCCCTGATTCTGATCTGCTTTTGGGCCGCATTCGCGCTCTATCCGGCGCCCGGTCCGCATTTCGACTACACGCGGGTTGGCGTTCCGCAGAACTGGGAGCACAACTACACCGGGTTCCTCTCGCACTGGAACAAGAATTCCAACCTCTCGTGGGCGTTCGATGTCTGGTTTCTGAACCTTTTTCCGCGTGAGCATCCCTTCGTGTTTAACGAAGGAGGCTGGTCCACGCTTAGTTTTATTCCAACCCTTGCGACAATGATCCTGGGGCTGCTGACGGGAGAATGGCTCAAGAGCAATCGAGCGAAAGAGCAGAAGCTGCGCGGCCTCGTGATCGCAGGGGCAGGCCTGTTGTTCCTGGGGCTTGTTTGCCAATGGGCCGGGATTTGCCCGATCGTGAAAAGGGTCTGGACGTCGGCGTACACGCTTTACAGCGGAGGCTGGGTGGTGATGATCCTGGCCGGACTTTATGCGCTGATCGAATGGAAAGGATGGCGGCGCTGGGCATTTCCACTGGTCGTAATCGGGATGAACTCGATTGCCATTTATGTGATGAGTTGGACGATGTCGGCTTTCTTTCTGAGGGCCCTGGAAATCCACCTCGGCTGGGCGATATCGAGAGTGGTGGGACCAACCTTCCAACCTGTTGCCTACGGAGCCGGAGTCGTATTGCTGTTCTGGTTCATCCTGTATTGGATGTACCGCCGCAAGATTTTTCTCAGGATCTGAGCCTGGTTCTTACTACCGGTGTTGGACGAACGGTTCGAAGATGCCATGATCGCCGCCACTGCGCCGGCTGCTATTTCTTGACTTCCGTCAATGGCGCCACTTGCGCAGGCACGCCGTAACCCTCCACTTTGACGACTGGCTGGTGCCCAGCGAGCAAGGAAGTCTCGACTACGGCCTCAACCGTACGGTCCTCACCCGGAAACACCGTAATATAGTTGTCGTCGTAACGAATCGGCAGAATTTCGGTGCCCCCGCCGTCAACGCTAATCTCCGCTCGCAAGAAGAACGCGACGTGCTTTGAAGGGTTCGATACTCTGATATGGGCACGTGTTTCGCCATTGAGATTCTCATACGTCCCCGCAACGGCCACGCGAGCTGAGGGCATGGTATTCAGCGCTGTCATGTCCGCCAACTGCGCCCACTTTACCTGGAACTGGCTATCGTTGCTCGCCGGGCCGAGATCGTCCCCAGTCAGCGACTCCCAATACACGTTTTCTGCGAGTACTTTGCCGGCTTCATCGGTCATCTGGCAGCGCACAAAATACACCGGACTGAGCCCCGGGACGCGAGCGACCGTCAACGCCTCGGTCGACGAGTTTGGTGGCAAATTCAGATTCTTTGCCGCGACGATGTGCTTCTGCGCTCCGTCGAGATTGTAGAATCGCACGCTGAGGCTTACGTTGTTCAACGGCTCTGTCTGCTGGTTCACAGCGTAGATGTGAGCCTTGCTACGGTCACCGGTCGCGTAGTAGTCCCACACAACGCTGACCGGTTGGAGTCCCTTCTTCGCGCCGAAGTATCCTCCGCCTTGTTTGAAGTAGTAGTCAAAAAGGTGCCCAAAAAATGAGGGCCAATGATTGTTCAACATCCAGTTGATCGTCATCTTCCGATTCGACCAGTGCGTCGCATACGACTCGTATTTGGCGCGTGAATCCTCATATGCGGCCAGCTGCGCCTTGCGGGAAAAATCTTCCACGTTCGAAGACGCACCATAGCGTTTCTCCAGCACCCTCTTCACGTTCTCAAGAGTGCTGTTGCCTTCATTTGCGCCTGAGTGGAAGTACCACGTGTCGTTGATGGGCCAGAGCTGATCGGCGGGGATAAACTTCTTCAGGCTCTCCAGAGGCGGAATTACTTCGTTGTCCCCCTCCTCTGCGGAGGACCCTCTTGCAGGCCCATATCTTTCGCTGAACCAGTAACTCGGCGGATGCCACACGTAGGGGCCAGCCATGTGAATTCCGCTCCAGGTGCGGTTGACGTGAGAGACCGTGTCGACGACTGCATTCTGCCAGTGCAACTCGTGCAAGATGTTGTGATAGTCGTTCAATACAGGATCTGGCGGTAAGCCATCGCTTCCGTTCGCCCAAAGCACGACGGATGGATGCGAACGCAGTTCACGGATGCGGGCGCGCAGACTGGCCCGCGCAACCCACTGATCTTCGGCGGACCACAAATTCCATAATTCCCACTGCCCGCAGCACATCCAGCCGAGCATCACCGGCATCCCTTCCCGGTCCGCGCGATCGATCATGGTGTCATCGGCGATCTTCAACTCCCACCGCAGCAGGTTCAATCCCAGATCCTTGCTATAGAGCATGACTGCGGCATCACGCTGAGGGTCGTTCTTGAAGAGCAGGTCCGGCGTGTAAGCGGCCCCCCGAATCAGGTAGTCCCTGCCGTTCACCTGCAGATAGAAGTTGCCGCCAGTCCCAATCGCCGGGAAACTCGTGTCAGAATCCCGCTGCTGAATGATCTTACGAATGCCGAAATCGATAGCTTGTGAGTCCGAAAGATCATCTTTCACCCTGAACTGCAATTGCAGGTGATAAAGATTCGCTGCACCCCAGCGATAGGGCCACCACAAGTCGGGCTCGCGGACCAGCAAATCGGGAAATGCCTCCGGGCTGAACGAAACCTCTTTCACCTCGTCGCGGTAAAGTGAAACCGGCTGCTCGAAATGGATCACCGGTTTTCCGTCGCGCGTGATCTCCCCGGAGAGAATTCCCGAGACAGGCTGGGAGCTATGATTCGTAAGGTCGCAATACACCGTAAGAGAGGCTGGAGTCGTTGCCGGCAGTGGCAGATCCGTGGCGACATAGGAATTTCGAATGGAGACTGGCCCAGTCGTGCTCAGATAAACATGTTTCCAGACACCGGCATTGCGATCTGGAGGAAAGGAAAATCCAAGCCCGGTCACGGGATCGTGCACTCCTATGTATTTCCAATTCAGCCAGTCAAGCCAGGTATCGCCCAGTTCGACTGAGCCTTCAACCCGGATCGGATCTCCAGGGACGACCTTCGGAATCGCCTGCTCCGGTGTGATCCTTACCGCGAGAATGTTCACCTTGCCCGGCTGAATCACCTTTGACACGTCGAACTCGAAGCTGTTGTACATCCCGACGACTTGTGACTTGTCAGCGATCTTCTGACCATTCAACCAAACGTCCGCGCGATAGTTGATGCCTTTGAACATCAGCGCGTAAACTTGTCGTCCGGCGGGAGCGGAAAACGTGGTGCGATACCACCAATCTTTCTTCCAGAGATCTCCCGGAGTGGCCAGGTTCATCCCGTAGTAGAGGTCTTTGTAAACTCCGTCCTCGTGCAGAATCTCCAGAACAGTTGCGGGCATGTGCCGTACTTCGTACCAGTGGGAAACGTCGAAGTCCTGCGACGATACCGCCGCATCTTCCCCAGTAACGCGGTCGGCGGACATGAGACGCCAGCCCTGAGCCAGTTCGATCAGGTTGGGAGAGGCATTGCTGCCGCTGGATCCTTGAGAGCCCACGGCTACCGGAGTCGCCGCTGCGCCAAACGGACTGCAACCGAAAAACACGATCGCGAGTACAACACCCCAGACTCCGAGTGTGCGCACACCAACTTTGCGGACTACGCCTTCGGACAATCTCGACATAGCGCCCTCGCGAACTCGGTTTTCTGTCTGTCTAAGACAATCGCGCTAGAACGAAAGCTTCAGCGCGAATTGTATCTGCCGTGGCGGGCGCGCCGCGGTCAAGAATCCAAATTGACTTGAACCCAGCACGGTGGAGTTGTTGCCCTGCTGAGGTCCGGACTTGGAGAGCAGGAAGTTTGTGTGATTGGGAACGTTAAAGAACTCAGTACGGAACTCGAGATGGGTTCGTTCACCGATTTGGAAAGTCTTGAAGACCGAGAAATCCCAGATCTGGAAGCCCGGCCCAAGGATCGAGTTGCGCCCGGCGTCGCCGAAAGATCCTAGTGCAGGATCAACGAAGGCACAGGTATTAAAGAACGTTCCCGGCGCGCAATGCTTGCCATTGGGGTTGGCGACAACGTCCGGCATCTGCAAGCCGTCAGAGTTTGCAAAATTGCCATGGGAGTCAGTGGGCGTGAACCAATTCCCTGAGGAAACGGTGGTGATGCCGGCGATCTGCCAACCTCCTACAACTTGCTGCAATGCACCGTCCGCGCCTCCAAAGAGCGACTTTCCTTTCCCGAAAGGTAACTCGTAGATGTAGCTCGCGGTGAATCGGTGCCGTACGTCAAAGGACGCATTGCCCTTCTCCCATTCGGGATGCTTGAACCAACGGAAGCCGTCGTTGTTCTGCGATCCTAGATTGGCATTGGAAGCATTGTCTTCGGCATGAGAGTAGGTATACGTCACTAATAACGAGAAGCCGTGAGTGAAGCGCTTCTCCAGTCGCGATTGCAGGGAATTATATTTCGAACCACCGTCCGACCTGAACAAGTTGACGCCGGTGTCAATGAGCGGTACGGGACGACGAGGCGCAAAGGGGGCGGTCGGGTCCGCGGAAGGATCAGCCTGGTTGCCGTTGTAGAAGGTGAATAGCTTCGTGCCCTTCGATCCCGCATAGGTGACCTGTACCACTGCATCGTTGCCGAGTTGGCGCTCCATCCCGAAATTCCATTGCTGCATGTACGGTGTCACCATCCCCGGAGCGAGCGAAAACAGCAGCGGAGTATTCGGATCAGACAGTGAATTGGCCGGAAAACCTACCGAAATTCCCGCTGAACCGGGGATTCCTCCCGTAGCGTTGCTGAGTCCCGGTACAGCACAGTCGAAGTTAGGGTTGTTAGCCGTCGGATTCGCCACATACAGCGCGGGATTCGCGCTGGCCGCGCCACATGGCGAGTTGAACGATTGCGTCACGAAGAAAGGCGGATTAAATCCGGGGCTGGGATTGGAGTAGGGTCCGTTTTCTTGTCCTCCGTAGAAAAATCCGTAGCCGCCGCGGAGCACCGTGCCGGGATTGAGCTGATAGGCAAAGCCCACACGCGGCGCAAAATTGTTCTTGTCCACAGGAATTAAGCCACGGCTACCGGTCGCCGAGACCGTGATCTGCGATGCCAGAGTCGGTGTCAACTGCAGCGTCTGACCCTTGGGAACGATGATTGTCGGCTGGCCCGGATTTTGCAGGTCGAATGTACCCTGCTGGTCGTGTCGTTCTTTTACCGTCGTGAACAGTTCATATCGCAGGCCCAGATTCAGTGTCAGCTTCGGCGTCACCTTCCAATCATCTTGCCCATAAAAAGAGTAGAGTGGCCGAAAGTAATCCACGTTGTGCAGATTGTTGATCGACCCGCCATCACTCAACCCCAACAGGTAGGACGCTAACCCTAAACCGCCCGTTCCTGGATTAGCCGGGTTATCGGTCAGGCTTGTGCCAAATCCCTCATTGCCCCGTGGCGATGCAGGCTGGAAGATGGTGAATTCTTCACGGCGAATTTCAGTTCCGAACTTCAGAGTGTGTCTGCTTTTGACCCACGTTACGTTATCGGATAGCACGTAGGTGTTCTGGATCTCCACCGAGGGCAAAAAGGTAGGACTGCCTAACGTGGGAGCGCTGCCGTCTCCAAACGTCAGTTGCGGCAAGCCGCCGTTGACGTCGGTGAAAGGCACGCCAGGGAAGCCGACTTCACCTGATACATCCTTGTTGTAATTAAGTTGATATCGGTGGGAATTAATGCGGTTGTAGCCCAGGCGAAATTCATTAATGAGCGAAGGCCGGAACATATGGCTCTCGCTCAGGGCCAGACTGCGATACGAGTTGTCCTCTATTCCGCTGAAGAAGCCGCCGCCATCGATTAGAGATCCGGTAAACGGAGAGGGAATCGTACGTGGCTGGTTTTCATAACTAAACCGGTAGAACGAATTGTCCTTGTCCGAAAATTTGTGGTCCACGCGGATGTCGAAGTTGGCGCGGTGCGTGTTGTCGACGGGATTTGCGACATAGTTGTACGCAGCATTCCCACTCACGTTCGCAGGAGGAAGCAGAGCAAGAATTCGAGCCGCGAGCGGGTCGATCTTGTTATTGCCGGTGCCTGAAGGAATGATGTTCGTGGGAATTCCGGCCGATGTGTACCCACCCACTGGAACGCCACACAGCCCGGTCGGGCTGCTGGCACTTTTTTGCGTCAGCCTCGTATCGAAGATTTCTCCTGTGTACGTTGGATTGCCATTGCAATCCGCACCAGTAATGGTTGTGGTATTCAGCAGGCTCGAAAAGTCGCCACCTTGCTGCGCAGGACTCGGTAAGAAAAGCGTCTGTGTGTCCGCCTGGTGAATGCGTAGTCCCTCGTAATCCACGAAGAAAAAGGTCTTGTTCCTGCCGTTGTAAATGCCCGGGATGCGAACCGGACCGCCGAAAGTTCCGCCGAATTGATATTGCTCAAAAGGCGGAGCGCCTTTACCGACCGGATCAAAGTAGTTGCGCGCATCGAGCACGTGGTTCCGCAGGAAGCCCCACGCGCTACCGTGAAAGTCGTTGGTGCCCGACTTAATCACGGCATTCACGACGGCGCCGTTGCCGCGGCCGAACTCGGCACTGTAGGCATTGGTCTGAACCTTGAACTCCGCCAACGCATCCACGGGAGGCTGGATGACATAGTTCGTCTCGTTGAGCAAGTCCGTGAGGTTGGAGTTGTTGTCAATCCCGTCAAGCAGGAAGTTGTTCTGCAACGACCGCGCGCCACCCGCGCTGAAGCCGTAACCCTGCTCGTCGCGGGCACCCGGTTCACTGGGCGCCGTGCCTGCCGCGAGCAATGCCAACTGCGCAAAGTTGCGTCCGTTTAAAGGCAGGTTGGCGACGCGTTGGCTGTCGACAACCTGGCCAAGTTCCGAGGTTTCTGACTCCAGGAGAGGCGCCGTACTGCTGACTACCACCGATTCGGAAATCTGGCCGACCTGCAGAACGATGTTCACCGCTACCCTCTGCTGGACGTCGAGGTTAACCGGGACGGAAACAGCCTTCTTAAACCCCGCCTGCTGCACGCTAATGGTGTAGCGGCCGATGCGCAGTGGACTCGCAACGAATTCGCCATCGGCGTTAGTCGTCGATTGGAAGGTTTGTCCATGCTCTACGTCTGTCACAGTGACGCTGGCGTTCGGCACCACAGCGCCGCTCGGATCTTTCACGGTGCCGACAATGCTGCCCGTGTCTTTTTGTGCCCAACTCGAAGCCGTCAAGCTGGCAAAGAGGGCGAGACGGAAGATAACAACTACCAGATTGCGAGTGGTTGAGGTTGGCATGACGAAGCTCCTATCTCGAGGCCTGTTGGACACGCACGGCGGATCCTAGCTGCGATAGGCCGCGCTTCCGCATCTTGCCGGAAGCTTGATCCGAGTATTTACGAATACTTACTTTTACTTTCGAGATGGTGCGTTTGTCAAGAAGAACGGAAAAACTATCTTCGCGATAGGCAAGCCGCCTCCACCCGCCTTTCTCACAACATTCCATCGACCAGGCACCTCGCACCCGACGCGCATATCCCCTGCTCGGCTTGACGATGGAGCGCTCTCACATAGACCGAAGACGGCGGCTGTGAGAAAATTTTTACAAACACCGCACATCCGATCAAAGCATGCCATTCGCGAGTTTCGTTCCATCCCGCCCCGGGTGTGTGCCGTGCTGGTGCAGCCTCGTCTTCTCCCTGCTGCTCGCGGTCACT
>Ga0075029_100002056_pt1 | contig 11407 bp, 8 predicted proteins | sample LitLauG_LLR_2013_FD_71391 | JGI IMG/M metagenome (GOLD analysis project Ga0075029, IMG submission 71391) | Freshwater sediment microbial communities from North America - Little Laurel Run_MetaG_LLR_2013 | ecosystem: Environmental > Aquatic > Freshwater > Creek > Sediment | place: USA...
GCGCTCACCAAATTCGAACAGTTTCGGAGTTTTTCTATTTCGCTTCATGCTGTCGCGCAGTTCGTCGGTGGCGCGACGATCGACGTCAAGACCCGCGCCCGTGAGAACGACGCCATAGTCGTTACGCGCCTTCGTTTCGGTCATCAGTTTGCGCGCGACGTCGTTGCGGGTGCGCATCGGGTCGCGCTCCAGGGGATCGCCCCAGCCGCCGCCGCCGGCGGTGCGGAAAATCACACGATCACCGGCATAAACCCGGACGTTGTCGACCTTGGAGGGAAGCGGCTGGCGGCTACCGTCCTTGCGCACCAGCCATTTCTCCGAGCAGGCCGCAGGCCGCCCGCCGAGAATGCCCCAGGGTTGCGTCAAGTGACGGTCGTCGTGGATCGAGATGTCACCTTCCTCTAGAAAGAAAAAGACCTTTTCCACGCCGTTACCACCGCGGTGTTTGCCGGCACCGCCGCTATCGATGATCGTCGTGTAGCCTTCGACCAGCATCGGATAGTAGGTCTCCAAGTATTCGCTTGGGATATTCTGAAACAACGGCCACCACGAATGGCCGTCCAGGCCGTCACCGACCGGACGGCCGGGAATGCCACCATAAAGAATTTCCATAAGCTGAAACGGCCGGCCGGACTTGTCCACGCCTGAATAGAGAAAATGCGGGCTCGAACCATAGCCTGCGGCCGTCGCCATCTCTGGCGCATTGTAGCTCAACGCCCCGCCGAGCACGTCGAATTGCCGTGACAGTGCGTGGGTGCGGGAGCCTAGAGGAGCAGGAAAGTTGGGATGCAACAGCGAGCCTTTGGGCAGGGTCACGTGAATGAGATCATAGAAGCCGTCGTTGAACAGGATCTGGGGGTCGAACACCATGATCATGTAGACCCCGATGAACATCTTGAACATGCCTTCGTGCAGATAGAAGTTGATCGGCCCGGGTGCTTGCGGTGAGGTGCCGGTCCAATCGAAGTAGGCGTTGTCGCCTTCGCGCCAGACAGTGAGCTTCATCTTGAATGGGCCGTTGCCGCGGCCGTCGTCGTCGACATAGTCCTCGAACGACTTCGGTTCCTCCGGCAAGTTCTGCACGATCAATTTGCGCATCGCGCGGTTGGTCCGCTCGAGCAACGCCTCGCAGGCCTGCTTATAGGTTTCACGACCGAACCGATCGCAGATTTCGATGACGCGCTTCTCACCGGCGCGGCAGCCGGCGATGATCGCCATGAGATCGCTGTAATTCATCTCAGGCGTGCGCGTATTGTTCATGATGAGGTCAAGGACTGCCTTATTGATCTCGCCGCGCTGGTAAAGCAGAAGCGGCGGAATGCGGAGACCTTCGCCGAAGATCGAGGTTGCATCCGTCGGCATGCTGCCCGGCACCCAACCGCCGACATCCATCAAGTGGCCGAACATCGAGGCAAACCCGACCAATTCGCCCTGGTGGAACACCGGCACCAGCACCATCCAGTCATTGATATGGCTGATTGCGCCGCCGCACTTGTATGGGTCGCTTTGCAGGATGACGTCGCCAGGCTCCAGATCGAACTTTTGCTCAGCGAGCATCTCGTTAACGTAAGAGCCGAACTGACCGACGATCATCCGCCCTTTCGGGTCGGTGATCATCGGGAACTCGTCATGCTGTTCGCGGATTACCGGCGACATGGCGGAGCGGAACAGCACCGCATCCATTTCATAGCGGGCATTGCGCAGCGCGTTCTCGATCAGATCGAGCGAGACGGTATCAAGGCGGCGGCCTTCCTTTGGTGCCGACGCTGCCGGAGCGTCTTCGGCGCGCGCGGCGGAAGGGTGCTTAGCCGCTGGCCGCTCGGCGCGTGCCTCCAACGCGGCCGCGTCGCCAAACATCTCGGCGCAGCGGCGTAAAGCCGTTTCCGTCGCGCGGTTCAGTGCAGCGCCCTCGTCGCCATTGGCGCGGGCCGAGCCGAATTGCATCTTCGAGGTGTCGTCGACCGTGAGCTTGCACAGCACCGTCACCGAGCCACGTTCGGTCTTGTGCTCGACGACTTCGGACGACCAGCGCGACCCGAACCGTTCGTTGAGCATGGCATAGAGATCGGTGGACTGTCCGGCCGCTTCCGAAGCGAGACTAGCCGAGGCCAAATCTGCGGTCGTGGGCGGGCGACGACTTGCGCCGAGCAGACCCAATTCCTTGGTCTGCGCCGAAAAAATCTGATCGAACGCCTGTTTGTTGGCTTTGAGCAGGTCGTCAAAACTAACCGTGCTGCTCAACGGGTTGAAATTCGGCATCGGGTAGTCTCCCGGCGTCCTCAGGACGCCTTATCGGGTCTGATCAGAACACTCAGATACTCGTCGACCTCGCCAGTGTGCTTAGGATGGATCACGGTCGTTGCGTCCATCTGGGTGATGATTGCCGGACCGCGGATTCGGTTGCCGGCGCGGAGCTTGGCGCGGTCGTAGATATTAACCGAAGTAAAGCTGCCCTCGAAATAGGCACGGTGCTGCTCGACGATCGCGCCGGCGGCATCGGGCCCTTCCTTCCCAAACTTCGGCAGACTGATCTTTTGCACCGCCCCTACGCCTACCGCGCGTAGATTGACTAATTCTATCGGTTGATCGAGCTTGAAGCCATAGATGCGCTCGTGCGCCAAGCCGAAGCGGCCCGCGAGGTCATTGAGCGCTCCACTCCCCAGCCGGTCGGGATCGACCTCCAGCGAAAATTCGTAGCCCTGCCGAAAATAGCGGACGTCGGCCTCGTAATTCAGGCGCTGTCGCGTCTCCTCAATGCCTTCTTCGCGCAACCAAGCCCGCGCGTCGCGTCCCAGCTTGGTCAGGATGTCGCCGATCTGGCTCACGTCGACATCGTCGATCGTGCGCACGAATGTCTGGGCGAATTCGTTCTTCACGTCCGAATAGAGGAAGCCCAAGGCCGACAGCACGCCCGGCGTCGGCGGCACGATCACCGGATAGCAGCCGGCCAGCATGGCCATCGCGTTACCGTGGAGCGGACCTGCGCCGCCAAATGGTACCAGCGCAAAATCCCTGGGATCGAGGCCCTTCTGCACGGTGACAAGCCGCATCGCACCGAACATGTTTTCGTTGACGATATCGAGGATGCCTTGCGCCGCTTGATGCAGATCGAGGCTGAGTGCGCGGGCGATTTTCGCTACCGCTTCCTCGGCAGCCTTGGTGTCCAGGACCATCCTGCCGCCGAGAAGTTTCGGCGGCAGACGGCCGAGCACCACATTGGCATCGGTGACCGTCGGCCGCTCCCCGCCCTTCCCGTAGCAAGCCGGGCCCGGCACCGCGCCGGCGCTTTCCGGACCGACGCGCAGCGCGCCTGTCATCGGTACGTGCGCTATCGAGCCACCGCCAGCGCCGACGCTGTGCACGTCCACTGACGGAATTTTAATGGGGTAGTAGCCGATCGAAGTCTGCCGCGAGATCGTCGGCCGGCCGTCCTCAATCAAGGAAACGTCGGTGGAGGTGCCGCCCATATCGAAGCCAAGTGCTTGCGGGTAGCCGGCGAGCGACGCCATGAAAGCCGCGCCGGACACGCCGCCAGCGGGCCCCGACATCATTGTGTGCACCGGCGATTGGCTGGCGCGCTCGACGCTCATGAGGCCGCCGTCGGAGCGCACGATATTAACACTGGATTGGAACTGGACGCGGTGCAACTTTTCCTCGAAGCCGTTCAGGTAGCGCCGCATGCTCGGGCGCACATACGCGTTCATTACCGTGACCAGCGTGCGCTCGTATTCGCGGAATTCGGGCAGAATTTCCGAAGACAGCGACACCGTCATCTCGGGCGCCATTTCCTCGACGATGGCTTTGATCCGTTTCTCATGCTCCGGGTTGGCGTAGGAATGCATCAACGACACGGTGATGGCTTCTGCGCCTAGATCGATCAGCTCGCGCACCGCTTTGCGGGCCGATGCCTCGTCAAGCGGGGTCACGACATCGCCGCGCGAATTCATGCGCTCGCGGATGCCGCGGGTCAATTCGAGATCGGCTAGCGGATCGGGCTTCTGCATGATAATCCAGCCGGCCAGCGGTCCCGGCGTCTGCGACCGCGCGAGATGCAGGACCTGCTCAAAGTTTTCCGTGACCAGAAGACCTACTTTGGCGCCCTTTTCCTCCAGCACGATGTTGGTCGATACCGTGGTGCCGTGAAGGAGCGTGGCGATGTCGGTGGCGGCGACCCCAGTTTCCTCGACCAGCTGCTGAATGCCGTTGAGAATGCCGACCGATTGATCGCTCGGAGTCGACGGCGTCTTCAAGAGACGCATCGCGCCCGAGCGCTCGTCGAACAGCAGCAGATCAGTAAATGTCCCGCCGACATCGATGCCGAGGCGGCTACTCATATCACCCCCTGCGTTGGTCGCTTCGAGACCGCTTTTTCGCCGAAGCCCGGACCAATCCCCCTCTTGTCGCCACTCCCACAGGGTCCGCGCCGTACGGCGCGCACTTCAGGCCCATTTCCGCGCGCCATTTTTGCAGCATTAGTCCCGGAGCGGCGCAATAGTCCTGGAGCGGCGCGCTATTGTCAACTTTTTCTACTGCCTGACGCGATCCTCAAAAGCAACCACCAGCCGGTTTTGACAACACCGATGAATGATTTACCATCTTGCTTAGGGCATACAACAAGACGGCGAATATGGCAGACGATACTACCAAGCAACAGCAGTTCTGGATCTGGCTCGTTGCCGTCGTTATCCTTCTTATCTTTCTCTATTTTTATCGCCCGTTCGAGACGTATCTCGTCGCGCACATCCCGTTCATTCACTTCAGCAACGTGGTGTTCTGGTTCGCGTCGCTGGTCGGGATCGTGGCTTACGCCTTCGCTCATTGGCAGTCGTTTCGCACCGAGATTTTCCGCAACGTCACCGAGTTGAATGTCGACAACCTGGTGTTCGACACTCTGCAGGCGGCGATTCTGGTGTCGGTGATCTTTTGCGCAGGCGCAACGCTCCAGGCGATCGAGATATTGAGCGAATACTTCGTCAATCGCGGGCCGATTTTCGACACGGCGTTCGGCGGCAGGCTCCTGTCGATCGTGCTGCTGGTGATTCTGGCCGTGATCTTCTATCTGCTGCACTATGCCGTGCGCGCCTTGCGCACCGGGCAGCCGCGCACCGCGCCGCCGCGGGCGCGCTGAGCGATCTCAGCTACTCTCTCCTGAGCGAACCCAGGGGCAAATGACGTTCATTCCCGCGCATGCGGGAATCCGGGAGGCGTTTGCCGATAGCCTGGCGAAAGCAGCGGGTCCCCGCCGTCGCGGGGACGACCGGGCGATACTGGCTTATTGATCAGGCCATTGAAAATCGCGAGCGAGCGCTCGATGCGTGCGCGCTGCAGGCCGCGTACGATGAAGACCAGGCGCGAGCGCCGATCGGCGTCGGGCCATTCTTCCAAGTGGCTCGGCGGATGGACGATGTGTTGGACGCCGTTGATCAGGACCGGCGTCGGCACCCCGGCAACGTTCAAAAGTCCCTTGAGCCGCAGGATATCGGCACCGTGGCGATGGAGCAGCATGCTGGCCCAGACGCCGAAAGCGGTCCAATCGAGCGGCTCATCGAAAATGACGGCGAAGGAATGTACGTCCGCGGTGTGGTGATGGGTGGCGTGCTCGTCGACCTCTTCCGCAACCCAGTGCCTCGCCTCGCGCGACTTGCCGGCGGTGTCATAAATGTCATCCGTCAGCAATTGCGAGAAATCGCCGCCGAGTTCGCGCGAGTCGAGGATTTGCGCTGAGACGTTGAGGCGGCGAAGCCGCTGGCGGAGCGCCGCCATTGTCTCCTCGTCCGCCAAGTCCGCCTTGGTCATCACCAGCCGGTCGGCCATCGACGCCTGTTTGACCGACTCCGGAAAACGGTCGAGCTGGCTCGCGCCATTGACCGCATCCACCGTAGTGACGATCCCCGACAACCGGAAATGATGACGAAGAATGGCTTCCGACAACAGCGTGTAGGCGATCGGCGCCGGATCGGCCAAGCCGGAAGTCTCGATCACCACTCGGCGAAAATACGGCACCTCGCCGCGCGTCCGCCGGGACAACAGATCGCGTAACGCCCGCTGCAGGTCGCCGCGCACCGCGCAGCACACGCAGCCGTTGCCGAGCAACAGCGTACTCTCGGCCACGCCCTGCAGCAGATGATGATCGAGTCCGACTTCGCCGAATTCGTTGACCAGTACGGCGACATCGCGCAGGTCCGGCGAACGCAGGAGCCGCTGCAACAGTGTCGTCTTCCCGCTGCCGAGAAAGCCGGTGATGATGTTGACGGGCGTGAGTTCGCTGTACTCGGCCATTGTTCGGCGTTCAGTTCGGTTTGGCGAGCGTTGCGAGATATTGCTCGTCCAGCGGATCGATGGTTCGCCCAGCGAGCCGCTCGGCGGCCGGCCAGACATCCGCGATCGTATCGACGATGGCGGTGCGGCCCGTGAGGCTCGTGAGCAGGTACGAACTGCCCGACCAATCCTTCACGACGATGCCGTGATACTTGAGAACAGCGTTAAGAAGGCGGGCGCGCGCCTGGCGCTCGCGACCGCGTGTTTGCGGCTCGGTCCGGTTCGCAAAAACCGCGGGCGCGGCGGCGCTGTCGCTCCAGTGCCCCTTACCGCCAAGAACTCCGCACAACGCGCACATCGCAAACGCCTGTCGGAATTAACGCCTATCCGGCGTGTGCCGCCTGGGCCGCTGCACCCTGCCGCGGATGTCGCTGGCGGAAATCGTCGGCAATCTCGTCGAAGGTGCAGAACTTCACGCCCGCGTGCTTGGAAATATAGTCGAACACCCGCTCCAGCATCAGCAGCACCTGCGGGCGCCCGGAAACGTCCGGGTGGATGGTCATCGTGAACACCGCATAGTCATATTCGCGATAGACCCAATCGAACTGATCGCACCACAGTTCCTCGATGTCGCGCGGCTTGATGAAGCCGTGGCTGTTCGGCGCGCTTTTGATGAACATCATCGGCGGCAGATCGTCGAGATACCAGCTGCCCGGAATGTCGATCAGGTCGGTTTCCTCGCCGCGGACCAACGGCTTCATCCACTCGTCGGGATGCTTCGAATAATCGATCAGCGTCCAGCTATCGCCGACCCGCACGTAAAACGGGTGGAAATCGTTATTCATCAAGCTGTGGTCGTATTTGATGCCCTTCTTCAACAAAAGCTCGTTGGTGACGGTCGAGAACTCCCACCAGGGCGCGACATAGCCGGTCGGCCGCCGCCCGCTCAGCCGCTCGATCAGCTCGATGCATTTGTCCATGACGCGCTCTTCCTGCTCGGGCGTCATGGAGATCGGGTTTTCATGCGAGTAGCCGTGCATGCCGATTTCGTGTCCGGCATCGACCACCATCTTGCACTGCGCGGGAAATGTTTCGATCGAATGGCCGGGGATGAACCAGCTCGTCCTCACGCCGAGGCGATCGAACAACTTCACCAGCCGCGGCACGCCGACTTCGCCGGCGAACAGGCCGCGCGAAATATCGCAGGGCGAGTGCTCGCCGCCATACGAGCCGAGCCAGCCGGCGACCGCGTCAACATCGATACCGAAGGCGCAGAGAATCTCCTTCTTGCCGCTGCCGGATCGCGGCATGGCGCGGGCGCTGCGCGCGGTGTCGCCGCCCTGCGACGTCACCAGCGATCGCGGCTGGTAGCGCGGTCCGGTCGGCGAGCCATATCCTGCGCGAACTCCGCCAACGGGTGGACGAGTATTGTCATCGGTCATGGCTGCCTCACTCAGATCATGCTGCTGAACCGCCACGGCCCGGACACCGCTTCGGCGGACGGAAGGTCAATAAGTCCGGCGAACAGTCCCACGTTGCGCGCAGACCGGCAAGAGCCCCGCGGGCGCAAGCAAACACCGCCTCGCAACCGGCATGCTGCCGCAGCGCGTGGATCCTGATAAGGATGCGTTGACAAACAGCTTTGGGCGACGCCATCCTTGAAGCGTCCGCGCAATCCGGAGGACGAACATGAGTGACTGGCAACGCGACACCCGGGCGGATTATCAGCGCAAAGGCTTCGCCAGCCGATCGGGCTATGGGCGCAATCCTGCGTTGGTGATTGTCGACTTTATCAACGGTTTCACCGATCCGACGACGCCTCTGGGCGGGGATTTCGCTTGGGAGATCAACGCAACGCGTCAACTGCTGGACGCGTTCCGGCGCGCCAAGCTACCGGTGTTCTACACCACCGTCGCCTACGCCGAAGACATGCATGACGCTGGCGTGTTCGCGAAGAAAGTGCCGTCGCTTGCGATCCTGCAGTACGGCTCGCCGATGATCGAGGTCGACGCGCGGATCAAGCCGTTGGCGGGCGAAAAGGTGCTGACGAAAAAATACGCCAGCGCCTTCTTTGGTACGAGCCTCGACCTCGACTTGCGGTTGCTCGGCGTCGACACCGTCATCTTGGCGGGCTGCACGACCAGCGGCTGCATTCGCGCCTCCGCGGTCGACTCGCTGCAATACGGCTATCAAACCATTGTCGTGCGCGAGGCGGTCGGCGATCGCGCTCCCGGACCGCACGAGGCAAACCTGTTCGACATCGACGCCAAATACGGGGATGTCGTGGAGCTTGCCGACGCGCTCGATTATTTGCGCTCATTTACCGGGGACGTCGATTTCGCGGCCCAGGCGCAGCAAGATTTCGATCGCTGGTGGCCGCGCGCGCAACGCGGCTGAGCATCGATTGGCAAACAAAAATCGATTGGCAAACGCAATGGCAGACACGCCGGCAAATACGCCCCGCCCGCAGCTGTCGTCGGCCTTCGACGACATGCTGGCGAAGAGCAAGAAAAGCTTCGACGATCTCTATCGCGATGGGTTCTCGCGCTCTGCCGAGTCGTCCGCGCAGGCCAGACCGTTTGCCGCTCGCACAACAACTACCGCCCGGCCCGCCGCCGGCACCCTTCCCTCCAAGGTCGATCCGGATTCGGCCGCGGCGCGCTGGCTGAACGAACATTTCGGCGGTAACTGGCGCTACGAAATCTCCGCGCAAAAGCGCGAGGGCGATGAAGCGATCGTGCTCGGCAAGCTCACGTTCGGCCGGGAAAACGCGATCAGAACGCAGTTCGGCCGCGCCAAGATCAGCGGCGATACCGTGGCTGCATCCAGTGGCGGCCTGCGCTTTAAGGTCGGGGGCGCGGGCTCCGAGCAGGACGAGCGCGAAGCCTTTCGGCGTGCCGCTGAAGCTGCGCTCTCAAACTGCGTCGATCTCATTTAAATCAATTCGGCTCGGTCAATCGAGCCTAGTTCTGCAGCAAATCCAACTGGCGTTGGATCGCGCCTTTGTCGTGCCGGCTCGCTGCCTTTAACGAATATACGGGTCTCTGCGCCTCACGCCGGCTGTCAATGCGCGGCGGAAGCGCTGCGCGGCAACTGCCGCGAGACTTCGCTCTTCTCCGCGTACTCGCCGCACCAGTCATTGCCGAATGTGATCGGCCAGGCGCCGACGCCGTTCTCGCGCCGCGCCGGCGGGAAACGCCGGCAATATCCGACCGCCTGCTCGGAATCCGGCTCGGCACCTTCGGTCGGATGGAAATGCCACCACCGGCAGCCGGAGCAGACGAATTTGGAAGTTACGGCCATCGCTCGCGTTCCTTTCGGTCCTTGGCTGCATTCAACCACTATTTCTTCGTTCCCCTCAACTCTCCCGAGCAGAAGGGTCGCTCCTTCAACGCCGTTAACGAACAAGCCGTTGCAATGCCGACGCCTTTGTTCGGGTTAGGGGTTGCGCGGGCGAGACATTGCTGACAAAGTTTCGCGCGAGATCGGTATCACTAAAGCGTTGTGCACCCGGGTCTGGCACGGCGGCGCGAGGACGATCAGGCAATCCATGGCGCGCGTAGGCGTCGATGTCGGCGGGACCAATACCGACCTCGTTCTCGAGGCGGATCACGGCGTCTTTTTCCATAAGGTTGCGAGCACCCCTCACGATCAATCGGAAGGCGTGCTCAAGGGGCTGAGCGAGCTCTGCCAAATGGCGAGCGTTCGTCCGAACGACGTCACGCTGATCGTGCACGGCACCACCGTCGCCACCAACATCACCATCGAGCATACCGGCGCCGAAGTCGGAATGCTCACCTCGCGCAACTTCCGCGACATCCTGCACATCGGCCGCCATAAGCGGCCGTACAATTTCTCGCTCCACTTCGAAGTACCCTGGCAGCAGCAGCCGCTGGTGAGACGACGCAACCGCATCGCGGTGACCGAACGCATCCTGCCGCCTAACGGCAAGGTCGAGATTCCGCTCGACGAAAAGGAGGTGCTTGAGGCGATCAAGGTCTTCAAGCGCCGCGGCATCAAGTCGGTCGTCATCGGCTTTTTGTTTTCATTCCTCAATGACACGCATGAGCGCCGCGCCGCCGAAATCGTGCGCGCGGAAATGCCGGACGCCTACATCTGCACGTCATCGGAAGTGGCCAATGTGATCCGCGAGTATGAGCGGTTCTCAACCGCGGCGATGAACGCCTTCGTCGGTCCGAAAACCTCGCTCTATCTCAACAACCTGCAGAACCGGCTCACCGAAAACGGCTTCCGCGCCAATTTGCGCGTAATCCAATCGAATGGCGGCATCGCCACGGTGGAGACCTGTTCGCAGAAGGCCGTTGGCATTCTGATGTCGGGACCGGCGGGCGGGGTGATCGGCGGGCGCGCCGAAGGCATTCTGTGCGGGCGCAACAATCTGATCACGGTCGATATCGGCGGCACCTCGGCCGACATCAGCACCATTCCGGACGGCCGCATCAAGATCATGAACGCCCGCGACTCGTATGTCGGCGGGCATCCGATCCTCGTGCCGATGATCGACCTGGTTTCGATCGGCGCCGGCGGCGGCTCGATCGCCTATATCGATTCGGCCGGCGGATTCCATGTCGGCCCGCGCTCGGCGGGCGCCGAGCCGGGCCCCGCTTGCTACGGCCGTGGCGGTACCGAGCCGACCGTCACCGATGCGCAGGTCGTTCTCGGCCGGCTCGACGTTGACAAGATGCTCGGCGGCGATCTGCCGCTTGATGCCGACCTCGCGCACAAGGCGGTCGAATCCAAGGTGGCGAAGCCGCTCGGGCTCTCGATCAAAGATGCGGCGCTCGGCATCATCAAGGTCATCAATTCCAACATGGCGCTCGCCATCCGCTCCAACTCGGTGGCGCGCGGCATCGACCCGCGTGAGTTCGCCCTGGTGCCGTTCGGCGGCGCCGGCCCTCTGCACGGCGTCGCGCTGGCCGAAGCGATCGCCGCGAAAGAGATCATCGTGCCGGTCGCGCCCGGCATCACGGCGGCGATGGGACTGTTGCAAACCGACATGCAATATGAGCACGCGCGCTCGCTCATCGTCTCGCTCAAGCATGCCGATGAGGCGGCGATTGCGCGCATCAACGCGGTGATCGACGAGCTCATTGAACGCTGCCGGCGCGATCTGGAAAAGGACGGCGTC
>Ga0075029_100002059_pt1 | contig 11398 bp, 9 predicted proteins | sample LitLauG_LLR_2013_FD_71391 | JGI IMG/M metagenome (GOLD analysis project Ga0075029, IMG submission 71391) | Freshwater sediment microbial communities from North America - Little Laurel Run_MetaG_LLR_2013 | ecosystem: Environmental > Aquatic > Freshwater > Creek > Sediment | place: USA...
GCAAAATAAGCGTAGGCACACAGCGGAACTACCACCAACCCTAAAATCAGACCACCAATGAACTTTCCCATGCTCGCTCTCCTGAAAAGTGTTCCTGCCAACCCATCGATACTACCCGAATCCGGCCCGCTCCTGCTCCGTCCCGGCCTCTGAGACCAGGACCGACTACGGGCCGCAAACTCCTCTGATACACTCGGCATTCGCATGCTGACGCACCTTGAATGCACGCGCTGCGGCGAGCACTATCCCGCCGATCGTCCGCAATCGGTCTGCCCGAAAGACGCGGGCATTCTCTACGCGCGCTATGACCTCGACGCAATCAAGCGCGCCTTCTCTTCGGCGCGCCTCGCCGGACGCACGCCGACCATGTGGCGCTACGACGCGGTGCTGCCGGAAGCCGATCCCGTCTCGCTGGGCGAAGGTTTCACGCCGATGCTGCCCAGCCGCGAGTATCCCAACGTATTCATCAAGGACGAAGGCCTGAATCCGACCGGCTCGTTCAAAGCGCGCGGGCTCTCTGCCGCGGTAACTATGGCGCGCCATTTCGGATTGAAAAACCTCGCCATACCGTCAGCGGGAAACGCGGCTGGCGCTCTGGCGGCCTACTGCGCCGCCGCCCGGCTCGAAGCGCACATCTTCATGCCGAAAGATGTGCCCATGGCCAACCGCATCGAGTGCGACTACTACGGCGCGCACGTGACGCTGGTCGAAGGCCTCATCAGCGACTGCGCGAAGAAAGTCGCCGAACTGAAGTCTTCCGAGTCTTGGGAAAAAGACGGTTGGTTCGATGTCTCCACAACGAAAGAGCCCTATCGCGTCGAAGGCAAAAAGACGATGGGCTATGAAGTCGCCGAGCAACTTGGATGGCGCATGCCGCAAGGCATCATCTATCCCACTGGAGGAGGCGTCGGCCTGCTCGGCATGTGGAAGGCGTTCGAAGAAATGGAAGCTTTGGGATGGATCGGCCCCGAACGCCCGAAGATGATCACAGTCCAATCCACCGGCTGCGCGCCGATCGTCAAAGCATGGGAAGAAGGGAAACCTAATTCCGAAATGTGGACCAATGCAGCTACGCTGGCCTCCGGCCTGCGCGTGCCCAAGCCCTATGGCGACTATCTGATTCTCGACATTCTAAGAAAGTCGAACGGCATCGCAATCGCCGCGACCGATGAAGAAATCGTGGAAGCCACGCGCCACTGGGCCAAAACGGAAGGCATCTTCGCCGCTCCTGAAGGCGCTGCCAGCCTGGTGGCGTATCGCAAACTGCTAGCCACCGGATTCTTCAAACCCGAAGACACGGTAGTCTTGTTCAATACTGGCAGCGGCCTGAAGTATCTGGACGTGCTCGATGCCAGTGTGGAGCGGGCGCCCACGCCCGCTAAGGAATCTGCCGCTAAGCCGGCAACCCGCCAAATCGGCGGCATCATCGGACCATATTAAGGTGTTCCTCTGTGCCCCTCTGTGTCCTCTGTGGTTAAAATGAACTTTCCCACATGACCGACCGCCTCTACTACCACGACTCCTTCCTCTACGACTTCGACGCCGAAGTCCGCGAAGTCCATGAAACTCCGCGCCCAGCCATCATTCTCGACCGCACCGCGTTCTATCCCACAAGCGGCGGTCAGGTTTTCGATACGGGCACCCTCACATCAGGTAACGACCAGCTCAACGTCACCGAAGTTGCCGACACAGAAGATGGCCGCGTCGTCCATTACCTCGAAGCGCCGGTCAAAGATCTCAAGCCCGGAACCCGCGTCCGTGGCCGGATCGACGCCACTCGCCGCCGCGACCACATGCAGCAGCATTCCGGACAGCACGTCCTCTCCTCCGCGTTCGTGCGTCTCTTCGGCATGGCCACCGTCTCGTTCCACATGGCCGACGACTATTGCTCGATTGACCTCGATACGCCGACGCTAAAGAGAGATCAGATCGAAGCCGCCGAGCGCCTGGCCAACGAAATCATTCTGGAGAATCGTGCCGTAGATATCCGTTTCGTGACCCGCGAAGAAGCAGGGAAGCTCGGCCTGCGAAAACCTCCAGCCACCGATCGCGACGAGCTTCGCATCATTGACATACGCGACGTCGATATCAGCGCCTGCGGCGGCACGCACGTCCATCAAACCGGACAGATCGGTTGCATACTTCTGCGTAAAGTCGAAAGAGTTCGCCAGGGATGGCGCGTGGAATTCGTGGCCGGACAGCGCGCGGTCGCCACCGCCCGCCGCGACTTCACCACGCTGACAGAGGCGGCCGCTCTGTTCTCCGCGCACATTTACGACGTGCCGCAGCAGGCCCGCAAGTCTCTCGACGAGATCCGCTCGCTGCGCAAGCAAGCCGAACAATCTCAGGAAGAACTCGCCGAAGCGCATGCCGTCGCATTGCTGGCTGAAACCGCCGAAGTGAACGGACGCAAGTTAGTCGTCCGCGTGTTGGCCGACCGCGATCTAAATGCGATCAAGCTGCTGGCGCAGAAACTTACTCGCCTGTCCACCAACGCAGTCGCTCTTCTCGCAACGAGCTCTCCACAGCCTTCGCTAGTCTTCGCCCAATCCGCGGGTCAGCCGTTCGACATGGGAGCGCTGATGAAAGAAACCATGGCCAAGCTCGGTGGACGCGGCGGTGGCAGCAAAGATATGGCCCAGGGCGGCGTGCCCAGCGGTGCCAACATTGGGGATGTGCTCAAGCAAATCGCTGAACAGCTGTCAGCCGATTCTCCGAACATGCACTGATTCCGCAGCCTTTTCCGCTCCACCAATCCAATCGGCCCGCTGGCGCGTATCTATCCATGAAAGCAGTTCACATCGAATCAGATCACTTTAGGAGAGATTATGAAGCGCAAAACAGTTCTGCTACTGAGCTTGAGCATCGTTGCCATTGCCTGCATGGCCTTCGCGGCTGATAAGAATCCTGTCGTCGGCGGACAGCCGATGTATCCCACCAAAGACATCATCGACAACGCGGTCAACTCCGCCGATCACACCACGCTCGTCGCCGCCGTCAAGGCCGCCGGGCTGGTCGAGACTCTGAAGGGGCCCGGACCGTTCACCGTCTTTGCGCCCACCAATGAAGCCTTCGCCAAGCTGCCGGCCGGCACGGTAGACACGCTGCTGAAGCCGGAGAATAAAGAGATGCTGACCAAGATCCTCACCTACCACGTGGTGGCTGGACGGCTCAGCTCTGCGGAACTGAAGAAAGAGATCCGCGCTGGACACGGCCAGGCGACTCTGAAGACGGTCAGCGGCGGCACGCTGATCGCCATGATGCAGGGATCGAGCATTGTTCTGAAAGATGAAAAGGGAGGCATGTCGACGGTGACCATCCCCAACGTGTTTCAGTCCAACGGCGTGATCCACGTAGTTGACACTGTGGTGTTGCCGAACTAAGTGCCGGGTGCCCCATGTCTCGCGTCTTTCGCGAGACGTGGGGTTTTTAATGAAGTCGATTGAAGCGATAGGGGCACCATCCTGACGTCATCAGGGGTTGCGACGGGAAGATCCAGCCACTCCGCGTCTAGCGAAAGGCCGAAACTACGGTGCTGCAATGATCACAGGGGCGTCCCGGGGGCTGGCCTTTTGCGCCGCACCGCGGACAGGTCAGCAGAATGCGGAACTGATAATAGCGCCACGCCGTGAGCCACGCATCAATTTCTCCGTCCTCGATTTTAGTCATTTTCCATATTTTTTCCCGATACAGGTCGAAGATGGATTTGAAGATTTCCCCGTTCTGCCGGTGGAACGGAAGCGAAATGCGATAGAAACAGTATCCCAACACGACCCATCCCAGCCCGCCTAGAATGGCGACGTCCCAATCGCCCAGGGGAACGCGGTCAATCAGGTCAAAAGCGCTGAGCCCCCCCACGACCATCCATAGCACTCCCCCCGCCATAAACGTCGCAGAGAGGCTCAGAAATCCATCAGCGATGGACCAGGTGCTGTCGATCGCCTCTTTTTTCTCTTTTTCAACTTCCATCCAGATGCGGGTGAAATAAAAAATTGAGCTCATGCCGTAGCGATCAAACGGATACTGCTCGTAACCGGCCAGAATATTCCCGAGCCAGGTAGGACGAGACGCGTACGGCACCTCATTCCTGGTGGGATACGTTCGCAAAATGTCCATCGCCTCGCTTCTTTTGGCATCTACGCGCGGATCGCTGGAGTGTCCCTGGTCCTTGATCGCCCGCAGTTTGTCTACGCGGGCCTGCTGGCGTGCCGTCTGCCAGCTCAGCAGGCGCGCGGGCCAATAGCTTCTTCCCTCATAGAGCTTGTAGATTTGACCATTTAAAGCGGCAATGAGCGCTCCTAACACGAATACCAGAGCCGCCAGCGCCAGCAGAGGTAACCAGTGCTGTTCCAGGTCTTCAAGAGTTTTCACCTCAAAGATTCCGGCTGGAAATGGCAAAAAAGGATAGATGGCCGCCGTCGCCAGCGCTCCCGGCAACAGGACGCGCATCAACATTGGAAACTGCACTAATGGGACAACTTTTTCGGCGATGTCTCCCGGTTCTAGTCCAGGCATAGGTCCGTATCCGCAAGGAAATTCGAAAATCTATTCCAGTTTGACTCCCTCCACCTTCCGCTGGCCCGCCGCATTGAACCGCGTCGTATACCTCTCTCTTTATTTGTCTCGCAATGGTCTCCGCTTGAATGGGTCATCGTTCGGGTCGTGCTCCGGACCTTGGGGACCCACTCGCGATGGTCTCCACTTGAATGGGTCATCCTCTGGGTCGTGCTCCGGACCATGGGGTTCCACCCCGTCCGGCAGAATTTCGGGCGCTCGTTCGGGTGGCTCATAATTTGGAGACGACGGCTCAGGATCACGGGGCGTCCAGTCCGGAGGAGTGATCAGCGGCTGGCGCAGTTGGATGTCACTCTTTGGAGTATCCTTCATCTTATGCAGTGGACTTCGATCTTCTTGGCGGATCATTCGTCCTCCTAGGGCCCGACGTTAAACGTATATATGTTGGAGTTATTCGGACCCGGATTCGTAATTACCACTCTCCAATCTCCTGCGGCGTTGAGCGTTGCCCGGATTTGAACCGACTCTGGGGTCCAATTCAGAATGTCTGCCGCTGCTACATTGGTCACGTTTCCAGCAGGGTTTGTGAGTGCAATACTTAGCCCTGCCCGGAATCCCGTGCCACGCAGCGTGAACGGGACGGCTCCCGCTTGCACGTGGACATTCTGAGGATCGTGGGCTTGGATCACTGGCTTCCCTGTTACGGTGAACGCCTTGGCGTTTGATGGGTTTGCCCCCGGGTTGTTCACCGTAACCTTCCACCAACCGGCGGGTCCCAGCGTCGCGTTGACCAGGATCAATGTCGGCTCGACGGAAAGACCCTGCGCATTGGTCAAAGTGGTTGGAGTGCCGGACGGATCGATGAGCACGACTGCTATGTTGGGCTGAAAGCCGCTGCCCGTAATCCGTATTGGCTGCGGGTTCGCATCCGCCAGGATTTCACTGGGTGAGACCCCGGTAATCAGTCCTTCGGCCGGTGTCGCTGGTGGCGCATTCGCAGGCGTAGTGGGAGTTCCGCTCGGCTCAAAAGCCTCTCTCACTTGATTGGCTAAATACGGCGCGAACAGACAGGCTGCTCCAAATAGAAACGATCGTATCTGTGTGAGCGGCGGAACAGTGCCATAGACAAACAGATTCCAAATAATGGCGTAACCAATGCCCAGGACGGTCGTAAGGATACCCAGCAAACCGAGCAACGCAATCAAGCGGCTGCTGCTGGCCACCATGATCACGTTGTTCTGGCCTCCCTCGCTGGTGATCTCTGACGGCTGACAGCTCGACTCCTCGGAAAGAGCGCTCGCCAGGGACCACTTACCTTTCACCATGTAAGCCACTAAACAAATCAGGACGACCAGCAAGAGCACAAATAGAAGTATCGTGATCGCGCCAAATACACGGCCATAGTGCTTCACGGAGGGGGACTTTGCATCGATTGCAGGATACAGAGCTACCGCAAAATCGTAGGACGCCGATGCCGCGCCCTTCGGATTCGTAGCCCGCACTTTCCATCTGCCACTCGTTGCCAGCGTCGCCGTGACGACGACCTTGGTGGGACTCGTATGTTCCACTTGGTCCGGCGGTAAGTCGACGGCATTCCCCTGGCCATCTTCAAGCGTAATCGTTGGTTTGTCCTGAAAGTCTTTGCCAATGAGGACCAAGGTCTGATTCGGTAGGTTCAGCGGAGCTGGAGGTTGAATGCCAGTAATCGTGGGAGTCGGAACCTTGGAGGCATCGTCCTTGTCCTTGTTTCCCTTATTGTCCTTGTCTTTATCTTTGTCTTTATCTTTGTCTTTGTTCGGTTCCGGGGTTTTCTGATCGCTATTGCTGGCGGGCGCCGACGCTGTTCCTGCTACCGCCGGTGGGTTTTGGGCTTTGATCGCGGGTGTCACTAACGAACAAGTTAACGACAGGACAAAGGTGAAATGGAGGAGAGTGCTTTTCATGTCGTCTTACCTCGACGCGTAAGCAAATGCGTCCAATGCTTCAGCGCCAGAGGGAAGGGGAGCGCGCTGAAGAAACGGGGCGGGGGTCGAAATTCAACCTCGCGCGAAATAGTACGGCTGGGAAAATAGTTTGGCAAGTGATTTTGAAGTTAGGCCGGGGCTCCGGCCCTCTGCAAGCACTGGCGAGTTGTGCTCGGCTGGACAGTGCGAGCGGCTATCTCCCCATGGCCATTTGCCGCAAGCTGGGGGAGCCGGGGAGTGTTACAAAAACCGAACAAAACGGTGACCATCCCCAACGTGTTTCAGTTGATGGAGTGATCCACGTGGTCGACAGCGTGGTGCTGCCGAATTAACTGAGTCAATTTGATGGAGAGTGGGTGCCCCATGTCTCGCGTGGTTTGCGAGACGTGGGGATTTTGATTTTGGGTCAGGCCCCCTCCCCCCCCATACTTTTTTTCGACGGGGCCGATAACATCTTCATTTCAGGTGAGTTAGGGGAGGGTGATCTCGGTGCTTGTCCGCATAATCTTGAGCGGTGAGGAGTTATAGCTAAAATATTGCGGACTAAGTAGTTAGCTGCTGGCACTGTTTTCTTTTCGCCTCTCGGCTGTAGGCATGATCGGCGTGCGGGGCTGTGGAAGGCAAGGTCAGATGTCACAGGGTGAGAGAAAAATCTGTGGAAGGACCGGGGCGGAGCGGAATTTGAGGTACTTGAAAAATCTGAGGGGTGGGAAGCAATCGTGATGGCGCCGCTTCCACCTGCGAGGTAACTCCTAGTGTCATCTCGAAAGCGCTTTCTTTAATTCCTTGATCAGCTTTTCCGTTTCTTCCAGCTTTCGAATGACTTGTTGGTCCCCCTTCATGGCCGCCAAGGTTGTCCACGGATAGCGCTGGAGCGACTCGGAGAGCTGCTCTATGTCTCCGAGCAGCCCGTGTGCTTTCTTGGACGGGGCGGGACTGAGCGTTCTAAGCGCGGTCTCGATTGTGCCCCCATTCGCAAGGAAATTGTCCTTCGCTACTGGGTCCTTAAGGATCTGTCTCAGTTTTCGTATGTCCTTCGAATTTGTAATCTCCTGCTCATTGATCTTCCTTACGATAGTGTCCAGTGAGTTAGACGTTAGGATTTTTCTGTTGAGGTTCTTGATCTCTCTAGCCCAGGTGATCGAGGCGCCCGGCTCGGCGAGGTTGGTCAATTTCTCAGAGAGATCGTATATCTCCACAAGCTTGTCGAGTTCCCTGACCGTGATGCCCAGGATGTTGGCAGCGCTCGCGCGGCCAACCATGTTGACGAGGCTGTAGGCGACCATCTCCTTTTCTTTGGTGTCCCATTCTCGCCGTTGACGATGAATGTATATCCAGACTCGTAATCGCTCCTCATCTGTGAGCGTGCGGTCGGTGATTTCCGCCGGCAGCAATTTGTACTGGTCCTTCTTTTGCACCTCAACCAAAATCTTCGAGTTTGTCCACCGCCGATCGCCGTCGATGATGCGGAATTTGTTTCGATCATCCGGATGTGGCTCAAGCAGCAGGGGTTCGAAGATGCCCTCGTTCGCCTCGATCTGCCGTTGCAGCTCGGGGTCCTCCTTCGGCGTCATCCGGGGTTGTTTTTCATTCGGAAAAACGTCGTAGAGGTCCACGGTGTCGCGGTAGGTGCGCAGGAGCGTTCGCCCCAATCGGCGTTCTTGCCAATGAAGTGTTAGTTCTGGCCCCACTAGACTCTCCCCTGATTGGCCGCCCCTGCAGCGGTGCTGCTAACACCCTTGACCCCAAAGGAAGGAGGTGCGGCCTCGGGATCGTTGCCTTCAATTATGGCGGCGATTTCAGTTTCCGCACCTCTTAGGACGTGATGGATGCGCTTTAAAAGCGAGCCGCGCTTTTTCCAAACGTTTGAATGGGTAGTTTGCTCCTGAACTTCCAGATCGAGAATGTCCTGGGTCAGCCTGTTCGCCTCCGTGAGCTTTCCGGAGTACATTTCCGACGTGATCAGGTCGTAGAGTCTGCTCATCTTGGTGGTGCGTTCCCTGATGCTCAATCCTTTGATATGCATCGCGATCATTGCCCTGCGAAGAATCTCCACAAGGTGTACGACGTGGGCCGGCGACACGACGATCACTCCTGATTCATTGCATATTCCCGATTTTCCAGCTGGGAATGCGCCTGTCGCCAGGATAGCGTGTTCCGCGTCGGCCTCTACTTGATCTTGTCGGAGCTTCGTTACGAAATTGTTTTGCCAACTCTGGCGATTTTTCGAGTCGATTATGATCCTCCCGCATGGTTCGCCTTTGTAGTGCACTTCGTGCAGGATGTCGGCGCCTGGCTGGCCCTTCTTGATGCGCTCGATTCGGTCCCCCCGGAAGAACTCGCTTAGCGAGTCAAACACATCTATCTCCCCGGCGTCTCCAAGTTCATTGGCAGTTTTCCTCTGGAGTTTCTTCTGAAGAGACTCGCGCTCACGATTAAAAGCTGACTGTTGTTTGAGAAGAGCGAAGTTTTTGTCTTTTTCCAGGGCGTGACGCTGTTCCGCGAGTTCTTTATTGCGTTGCTTTTCGGCCTCCTCTGCGATCTCCTTGCGAACAGCCGCGTCCCTAGCCTCCGCCTCCTTGAGTTTCTTCGTGGCTTGATCGCGCTCAAGGCCTAGTTTCTTAATTTGACCTTCGACTTCCTCCTTGGCTTGCTTTTCAGCCGCTATCTTCTGTTTTCGAACTTCTTCTTCCGCCTGTGCTCGAATGATTGTTGCTTGTTTTTCTGCTTCCTTCAGTTTGTTCTGCCACGCGGCCTTTTCCTTGGCCACTTCTAGTTGAGCCTGCCTCTTGATCTCGACTTCGCGCGCTTCAGCTTCCTTCAGCTTTCTGGCGGCCAAATCACGTTCTTCGGCAATTTTGCGAAGTTGCCGCTCCGCTTCATCCCTGGACTTCTTCTCTAGCAGCTTCTTTTGCTTTTCTAGGTCCAGCCTGAATTGCTCTTCCAATTCCTGTCGGGTGGATAATCTCGCTGCGGTCAGGTCGTTTGCCTTCCGCTGTTCTTCTTCGCGGAGTTTTGACTCGATCTCTCTTAGTTTTACCCTGGAGAGTTCAGTGCCGCACAAGGGGCACTTTTCGAGGTTGGCTTCCATTTGATTACTCCTTAGCGCGGCGGCTCAACAGCGACCATAACGGCTAACCGCACTTGGACCTTCGCGGAGACGGCTTCGAGAAGGACACGCATGTGTCCTTATTACTCCTTGTATGTCCTTATGTCAAGGCTTTTTTTGGATTAACGGCAGGAGACCAGACGGCAACAGACCTCAGGGGCTGAAGCCCGGTTCCTCTATTTTCGCCTCTTTTTCGGCACGACTTAAGTCGTGCCCTTCCCGATTTTTCTGCGGTCCACGGTCTTGGGTCTGGGGCAGAGCAGATTCCTCCTGTCTCGCTGCGCTCGTGCGTCGGAATGATAAGGGGGGCAGTTTGCGGCGCGGCTTAAGCCGCGCCCCTTCCAAGCACGTGGTTGCCTCGCTTTGCTCGGTGGACGGCCTAGGCGGCTGTCCCTACATGGGCGTCGGCGCTACAGACAGAAAGGCGGGCAGATGTACCGACGCAGATGACTCCCGCGAAACACGGAAGCAGTCCTGAGCCTACTTTGCATCTACGCCGAAGCCATAGACGCTCCATCCTACGGCGAATCCGTACTCGCCCGGCTCGGGAGCCGTGACCACGAAGCGGTACACCATATCGCCGACCTTGGACACAGCAACCGTGGCCCCGACCTTCCGCTCTGTGGTCACACCGCCGAAGAACTTTGCCTTGGCGGCGGAAACCATGGCTTCGCGCTTGTCCTTGCCGGTTGTGAATGGGAACAGCTCGTACTTGTCAGGGTCCGCGCATTTGATCACGAACTCCAGATCATGCCCGCTCTTGAGGCGGAGCAGCGAGGTCGCACCCGGGATCTGGATGAATCCCTTTGCGCTGGCGAACCCGCGTTTGGTGACGACTTTCGCGGTATCTTTCGGGAGCGGTCTCAGGGTCTGGTCAGAGGGGTCGAGGAAATAGACCACGTTCATCGACGCGGGCTCCGGCGGTTTTGTTTCCGGATTCGTCTGTTGCGCTAAAACCGGTGATAGGACCATGCCAATGCACAGCACACACACTGCAGGTCGAGTCATCAGCACGGGCGTACTCCTTTCGACTGAACGAGACATGAATTCCAGCGCGATAAATCGAGCGTATTGTACTCCCCCTGGCGGGTGGCCCGGCCTTTTGATGAGGTTCGTGTGCGCCGTCTATGGTGAGGGTGCCCCGTCCTTGCGTTTTTTGCAAGGGCGGGCGGAGATGCTGCCGACCTAATGGTTTTGACTCTTGCCGCCCAACCCCGTTGCGCCTGCGTTCGTGGTCCCCACCCTTCGCAAAATGCGCGAAGGATGGGGCACCCAGCGTGTTGCCGCTGCCAGCAAGATCACAAGCCCGGGCCACCCGCCTGGGCGGCCCCTTCGACTCCGGTCGGGGCAGGTGGATCGAAAATCAAAATCCCCACCCTCTTTCGCAAACTGCGCGAAAGAAGGGTGGGGCACCCGGCTGATCAGTTCAGTTTTGGGAATGAGTCGGGTGCCGACGCAACGATAAACCTTCAATTCGCGTTAGATACCGCTTAGGCTGGCGTGTGGGCCTGTGGTGTAGTGGAAGCACAGCACCCCGTCAAGGTCGCAGGTGCGGGTTCGAATCCCGTCAGGTCCATTCCTTCGGAGAAGATCTCCTGAAGGAACTCAGAATGAAACCGCGCGGACGGGGGCGCGGTTCTCGATATCGAAAAATTGTTGATTCTTCGCCTGAGAGAGACGATAATCATATTGACCTTGACGGGGTGCGAATGCACCTGAGACGGCCCATTGATTTGGGCCGTTTTTCTTTTGCCTGCCTGCCCGGCTCCTTTATTTCCGTCGTTATTTGGCGCGGCCTCGGGGCTTGGTT
>Ga0075029_100002060_pt1 | contig 11394 bp, 9 predicted proteins | sample LitLauG_LLR_2013_FD_71391 | JGI IMG/M metagenome (GOLD analysis project Ga0075029, IMG submission 71391) | Freshwater sediment microbial communities from North America - Little Laurel Run_MetaG_LLR_2013 | ecosystem: Environmental > Aquatic > Freshwater > Creek > Sediment | place: USA...
TATCGTAAGTCGGCCCGTGATGATTCCGGTCCAAGGCTGCTTCCGCCATGGCCGCTACTCCCGCCCGGATCGGCTGCTGATCGCCCGAGTACCTTCATTCTGCTGCCATTGTAGCCGAAGGGAGTCATGACGCATGGCTGCCGGCCGCGGGCAGCCAATCGCGATGGGACTATTCGAATGTTCATCAAGTGGCGCGCCTGGCCCAGACGATCCAGAGCGGATCTGCCTCCGCCGGCGATCGGTCCCAAACCGTGGGTGCCTCATATCCGCCTGCACGTTCGAAATAGGCGCATGCCAGGTCGAGCCGCTGCACGGCTGAGAGCGCGTGCCAGGCCCTTATGGCCTTGGTCGGGAAACACCGATGCGACAGCGCGATCACATGCACGCCTGCCGGGCGCAGCACCCGCGCACAGGAGCGAAGCACCGCCACGGGTTGGGTCAGGTACTGGAGCGAGACCGCGTTGACGACGGCATCGAAACTTCCCCCTGCAAACGGCAGCTCCGGCCGTCGGTTCAGATCCTGCACGAGGTACTGCGACAGCCGTGGATTGCGCTCGAGCTCCAGCGCGTTCATGCCGAGTCCGGTAACGTGGCCGAAGCTCATGTCGTCGGGAAGATGTGAAACCCAGGACGACATCAGGTCGAGGATGGCACCGCCCGGCGGCAGCAATTCCCGGTACACCTGCGTCAGTGCGGCGATGGTCGGTGTATCGATGTGCACGACGAAGCGCGGCTGCGCATAGAAGCCAGCATCGTCCCCTTCGTCCTGTCGATCGAAGATGCCGCGCGGAAAGTCAGGATCTGCCAATCACGGCCGTACCAGGCCGCGCGGCTGCACGACACCCAGTTCCCTATGCGTGATGACGCCGGGCTGGGCATCGCACACCGCCGGCACCACGGTGGCGCCGAGCAATGCAGTCCATGGCAGCCCGTGGAAGGGCCGGCGGCCGTCGGCCGCCGTGCCGCCCATGAGTCTCACCTCGAGCGGCGGATTGCCGTGTATCACCACCCGGTAGTGGCTGTCGCCGTTGTCCCAGCGCGGCTCGATGTCCTCGCCCATCGTCCAGTAGAAGTGATAGACCATCAGCGGGGCGCCTTCCACCCAGGCCGTCCATTCATAATGCTGGCCGGCCACCGTGCCCTTCCGGATGATTCCGCCGCCGGGGATCCCCTCGCCGAGGGTATAGGGAATGTCCTTCGTCGCCCTGGCGACCTCCAGCCTGGTGGTCAGTTTCTCGATCTTCTTGCCCAGTCCTTCCACGACCATTTGCATGGAACCCTCGAAGGCGTAGGGCGCCTCGGCCGAGCGGCTCGGCTTGGCGAGCAACTCGTCGGGGTCGCGTCCGAAGCCCATGACCTCCGTATAGATCATGGGGTTCCTGAGCTTGTCGATCACCTCGGTCACTTCGATGCGGTCGATCCTGTCCATGAGCCGAGTCAGCGTGAGCGGCAGGAGATCGCCCGAAAAACCCGGGTGCACGCCGCAGCCATGAAAAGACGTGCCGCCGTCGCGGCATGCGGCCTCGATCCTGTCGAACTGGGCGCGATAGCGCTCCGTCGGGATGAACGGGCCGGCCGGCGAGACGACATTCTTCCCGGATCGCAGGAAGCGGCAATACAGGTCGAGATCCTGACGGATGGCCGCGAACAGTACGCAATCGGCATCCAGTGCGATGAGCTTCTCGACATCATTCGTCGCGATCACGCCGGTTGGCGGAAGGCCTACGAGTTCACCGGCGTCCTTGCCGATCTTTGCAGGATTGGTGACGTATACGCCGACAAGCTCGATGACCGGGTTCTCGATGAAATGACGCAGTGCCACCTTGCCGACGGTGCCGGTAGCCCATTGAATAACGCGATATTTCTTCTGAGTCATGACAGCGGCCGCCTTCCTTGAATCGTTGCGAGAGGTACGTTCCGGCCCGGTGCGGTGACCGACCTGAGACCGGGATCAGTTGACCGAACGGATCTGCCCGCCATCGACGCGATAGTTCGCACCCGTGACGTAGCCCGACAGCGGACTGGCCAGCATGCATACGACCACGGCGAGATCCTGCGGTGTCCCGAGCCGGCCGACCGGCGGCAGGTCGAAGATGCGGTCCGCAGCCATTCGCCTGGTGATCTCCTCGATCGACAGCGTACTGTCGCCATAACGCTGGCGCCCCCACCGGATCATGCCGTCCACCATGATAATGCCCGGCGACACCGTGTTGACCGTAACGCCGACGCCCTTCAGCGAGCCGGCCAGGCTGACGGTAAAATTGTTCAGTGCGGCCTTCGCGCCGGAATAGTCCGATCCCAGATTATTGGGCTGGACGGCGACGGCGCTGGAGACCTGGATGACGCGCCCCCACCCGGCGGCGACCATGTCCGGCACGGCGTGGCGGCACATGCGAACCGATGAGAGCGCGTTCGCATGGTAATTGGAGATCCACTGCTCCGGAGTGATGTCGATCGGCGGCCGCGAGGAGTTTCCGGTCGAACTGCCCCCGGCATTGTTGATGAGGATCTCGATGTTTCCGCCGAGCGCGGCCCGCGCCTGGGCATGGACGGCGGCCGCCCCCTCGTCCGTCGACAGGTCGCCGATGGCGACTCCTGCGGCATGGATGTCCGCCGCCACCTGCTCGGCCCGTTCGCGGTTTCGACCATGGACCGCGACGACGCCGCCCTCCTGGGCAAGCATGCGGGCGATGGCCTCGCCAATGCCGCTGCTGCTGCCGGTGACGAGCGCCCGCCGGCCCTTGAGCTGAAGATCCATTCTGTTGCCCCCTTAAGGTGTTTCCGGTCGCGTCGACCGGCACTTGCTGCAGGCGCTCATCCACCGCCACCCCTATCCTAGCGCATCGTGCGAAAGGCGGCCCAACGGCCGGCCCTGCATTTCCAGGTTCACCCACGGCTACCGGCATCGGCCATCTGCGCCATTTCCCGTGCCCTCACAGGGCGTTCAGCCCCGCAAGGTGGCCCGCCGTGTTCACGGCGGCGACGGTTCCGACCACCAGCAATACACCGGCAACGACCAGCACCGTGGTCTTCACTACACTGGTTCGCCGGACATCCAGGCGTGTAATCTCGTCGTACGGAATCTCCAATGTGAGCTGCGCTCCACGGGCCGCACCGGCAGGCAATGCGGCCGCCGTGGTGCCCACCAGCGCCGCCGCTGTCAGGTCGGTGACCCGCAGCATGTGGTTCGCGCCGTCCCTGGTGTACACACGGACGATTTCATGCGCATGAATCTGCAGTCGGGCTTCCGGTGCGGTCTTTGGCGGCATGACCGTCTGCATGCTCGTGCACGCCGTTGCCATGCTGGCCACGGCGACCAGGCAAATCAGCGCGATCCCCCTGATTGAATGGGTGCGCCGATCGCTCAAATTCGTCATCGCACTGTCGGCGTACATCAGATACTCCCTGCCGGTACGGAAACGCCGGACCGCCGTGTCGGCATGGTATTCGAAGGACGGCCTGCCGCGAAACCGCGGACTCATTATGCGCGCAGCAATCCACTTTCAATCCGTGGCGGGGCAGGGCAGACTGCGAGGAGGGGTTCCCGTGCCATCGCGCCTGATACCGGGCTGCTCCGAATGACCATTCCAGCTCTGCTTGAGGACCCGCCATGCACAGACCGGCGCTTCTGGGGATCATGCTGCTGCTTGCGCCGCAGGCTTTTGCCGATGAAGCCATGAAGCCCGGATTGTGGGGACAGCACGTCCTCAGCACGGTGATTGACGCCGGCCGCAAGTCGCAGTTCGCCGATTCGATGGCGGCAGGCCAGAAGCAGACGAGATCGCTGCTGGGCTCCACGGCGGCCAACGACCCGCACTACAGCCGGGATGGCAACGTGCGCGAATGCGTGAGCGCCGAAAGGGCCCGCCATTTCGAGCCGAGTCCGCAGGCGGACCAGGATTGCCGGACGACCAGCCTGCATCGCGACGGCCCGCACCTGACGATGCAGACCGTCTGCGGGTCGGGACCCGTCAGTTCGAAATCCACGATCGACGTGGTGGCTGCCAGCGATCTGGTCCGGATGCGGACCGACACCACGATGACGCTGCCGAATGGCGAGACCCACACCGTGCACACCGAAGTCGAGAACCGCTATGTCGGGTCCGACTGCGGTGCCCTGAGACCCGAGCCGGTGCAACAGCCTGCCGCGGACGCCGCCGGGAAGTAGGCATGGCGGCGCGCATGGCTGCGGCCCTGGTCGCGCTGCTGGCCTCTGCGCTGGTTCCGGCGGCGGCGTCCGGCGGTCCGACGCTCGATTCCTGGCTGCATTGCGTTCTCGCCGGCGGTCCGGGACCCGCGCAGGCCGACCCGATGATCCAGGCGATTGAGTCGAATGCCCAGTTCGCCAACGGATCCAACATCCAGTTCGCCTGGGCGGGCACCTCATCGGCCAGCACCGCTTCGACATACTGCGGGCCGCCGCGGCTGTCGGCCTCCGGCGGTGTCGGCCAGGCGCAGGCCTGCACGATCACGCTCAATCCCGCATTCTGGAGTCCGCTGACCAGCGCGTCGATGATTGCGCACGAATATTTTCATGCGTACTGCGATGCCACGTTCTGCGCGCTCGATGTCGATACGCTCAATCTGCAATCGCCGGGATCGGGCTACGGCAATTCACCGGCGGCACCGTTCAACGCCGAGGAAATCCTCACGCACTACAGCGACTACCTGATCTACCTGGCGCAACTTCGGCAGGCGATCGAGCAAGGCAACAAGGCCGCGGCAATCTTCGACGCGAACTGGGCGGTGTCCTCGCTGCTGATCTACGACAACAGCCGGACAATCGTGAGCCGGACGCTTGACACCGTTCAGAGGACCCTGACGCAGCGCCTGTCCAGCGACCGCGACAGCCTGGTCGGCTATGGGGCGAGCGCCGACGGTACGGTGCAGATCGTGCAGGCATCGATGGCAACCGGCGGCGCAGCGGCTCTCGAGATCCAGGTGCAGGTGCCCGCCGCGCCGGACGGCTACCTGATGCTTCGCTACCCGGTGGACGATCCGCGCGTGACTGCGGGACTTGCGCCGCAGCTTGCCGATCCCGGCGGTGCGGCGACCAACTATGCGACGCCGGCAGACTACACCGCGGCGATCGCTTTCCTGGTGAAGAAAATGGCCGAGACCCAGGCCTTGCTGGGCACGCTCCCCGCCACGCTCACGGCGGCAGACGTTTACGCCGCCATGAGCGGTGCCGGCTACACCTCCGGTCGCTATGATCCCGTGCAATTCGGAAACGACTACTTCGATCCCAAGACCGGCGCCTTGATCCCCGGATCGCAGCTGGGCAATGCCGGCCTCGTTCCGCCGGGAGCCGGAACGGGTGCAGGATGCCCTTTGCCGGCGAACTGGACCCTGCCGGGCAATAGCCAGAATGCCGCGACGGCGCAGTCTCTGGCGCCGCCCCCGGAGACCCGCGCCACGGCAATTGAACCGGTGGTGGCGCCGGGCCAGCCCTACTCGAGGATCCGCATTCTCAGCAACGTCACGGTTCACGATGTCGCCGCCGTGTTCCTGCTGACGCGGAACACCCAGGCGCTCTGCTACGTCGGGCGCGCCATTGATCCGAAGACGGTACCGGACGACGCGTGGGTGAAATGGGACCGGCTGGCAACGGCACTGAGTGGCACGCGCGAGGAGATCTTCGAGAACCACGGCTACTACCTCGAGGAGAGGACCCACACCGACGCCGACAATATCAAGGTCGACATGGGAAGCTGTGCCGTCACCTTCGGAGCCCCCGGCAGGACCATCGACGTCGTCCACGGCTGCAGCCGGACCCATGTCGACTACCAGCGGAAGGTCATCGAGAAGACCTTCGATATGCAGGCTTCCTGCCTCTACCGTGCATCGCGGGCGGCGATGGCGAAGCGCATGGCGCCGCGCCTGCCGCAGGGCGAGGAGGCGACGTTCGCGATGAATCGCTGCCGCTACCTGATGCCCGAGTATCCCGATCTGACGACGCTCCCGGCCTGGCTTGCGCAGCTGTACCAGCTGACCACGGGGGCGATGAAGGCGCGGTTCTGCGAATTCACCGCCATGCCCTACTGGCCCGGGGCGAACTGGCGTGCAGTGGAAATCGCGGTAACGCAGCCGGCCGATGAACTGGCACGTGCCAGCCGCTATGCCACGGCGGCTGCCCGGATGCATGGTTTCAGCGCAGAGGCCGTCGCGACTCTGCCCACGGGCGAATCACTGCCGAACCAGGGCGTGGTCGAGCGCCTGCCGACCGCAATCGAGTTCAACGGCGCCCCGACTCTCGACCATTACACCATGCCCGCCGATGCCGCCGGCTTCGAGATCCGGGATTCGGAGGCGCAGATCCGTGCGCAACTGCCCAGCCTGTCGATAAACGACGTCGATAACCTGCTGGCACCGATACTGAGCCCGTGACCGTGGCGGATGACGCCGCCGCTGCATCCTGCCCGGCCGCATCTGCTGATACCGCGTACAGTCAGGCAGGGGGCACCGGAAGACGCTGCATCAGCAGCAGATCGAGCGATTCGGGTTCCGTGACACCCAATCCCGTGAGAATCGCGTGAGCCTGGCCGCGATGATGGGTTTGATGATTGAAAAAATGGGCAAGGATCTCCCGCCGTCGTTGCCGGTAGGGGGTTCCATTCAGGCTGCGGTAGTCCCAAATTTCCTCAAAGGCCGGTTCGTCCAGGGATTGCACGAACGCGATGATTCGCCTGTCCTCTTCGATCCTGGCGGCGTGCAAGGAGGGAAGGTCTTCGAAAAGTATCGCGTTGAGGCTTTCCGGGTGGGAGCCAGTGCCTGTCAGGCGGCGCATCCAGATGCGATCCGCGACCAGGAGATGATTGAGCGTGCCGTGGAGACTGCCAAAGTACGCGCCGGCGTTCCTCCGGTACTGCGCATCCTCCAGCGCTCGGGCCATCCGCAGCAGGCGCGCATTGGCCCATTCGTTGTATTTCGCCATCGTCACAAAATGCGCTTTCATGGCAAGTTCCCGCAGCGAAGCATCCTGATCGGCACATCTTACTTTGCGCCCTGATGCCGCTGCCACCGCATTGGCGCCTCCGGCCAAGGGCGCGGATGCCACAGGGCGGCGGCGCATCGTCGCTCATGCCGGTCAATGCGCGGACGCGGATGGGCAGCGCGCAGCGCACAGCAGCGTCGCGAGCCGCGGTGGCTCGACGCCGCGCGTCCAGGAGAAGGCCACGACGTGTTCGAGGACATGCTCCACGTAACCGCGCGTCTCGCCGTAGGGAATGTTTTCGATCCAGACGTCGGGGTCGATGGGTCGCGGCGGCATCCAGCGGTCGACGGCACCGGCGCCGGCATTGTAGGCCGCGAGGGCCAGGTCGAGACGGCCGTCGTAGCGGTCGAGGAGGTCGCGAAGATGAGCTGCGCCGAGCGGGAGATTGACGTCAGGATCGAACAGGTCGTCCGCCGCAGGCAGCGGACGATGCCAGCGCCGCGCCACAGCGACCGCCGTAGCGGGCTCTAGCTGCATCAAGCCGCGGGCGTTGGCGGGCGAGAGGGCGTCATGGCGAAACAGGCTCTCCTCTCGCAGCACCGCGAAGATCCAGTCCTCGGGCACACGCGTGAGCGCGCTGGCGAGCCCGACCGCCGCCGCGTAGGGCCGCGGGTAGCGCAACCGGATATCATCGAACTGTCCGGTCTGGGCGAGGCTCGTCAGCGACTGCGCATGCCAGCCCCACTGCGCTGCCACCAGGGCCGCCTGAACTTTCTCCTCGGCGGACAGGCCGCCCACGACCGAGGCCCATTCAACCGTCGCCGCCGCGGCCTGATCGCAGGCGAAAAGCTCGTGAGCGCGGATGAGCGCGGGCCTGGCGGCAAGCGCGGCCTGCAGTTCGGGGTTCTGTGCAGAGGCCTCCGCATTGAGCCGGTAGGGTTGACCGGTGCGGTCGGCGGCAAGATAGCCGTAGTAGTCGCGCAGCCCGGCAAGCGCGTCAAGCTCCGTCCTGGCCGCCTTCACTCCCACGACCGAGGCGGTCGCACGGGCATGCCAATAACGCCAGCGCGGCGTCGCGGCCAGCGTGGCGGGCAACTGCTCCATCCACCTGCGCGCCTGCCGGTAGTTGCCGGCCCAGAGGGCCGCCCGTACGCGCCATTCGTAGACGACACCATCGACGGCGTCCGGCGGCAGCCGCCGAAAGGCGTCGCTGGCCCAGGGCGCCCGCGCGAGGGCGCCACCGAGCGCCACCGCGCGTTGCAGTCGTCCGCGCACGATGGGCGCGAGATCCGTGCGCGCGAGCAGCCGCGGCAGGAGCGCTCGAGCGGACTCCGCATCGTGCCGGGCGAGCAGCTCGAGACCGCCGATGAGCGCGTCCGGTTCGACGGCGGTCTGCGGCGTCGCCGCGAGCGCGGAGAGCATCGGCTTGGGTGCGAGCAGAATCTGCGCCCATTGCCGCAGATTGGCGGCGCGATCGGGCGCGAGCTCGGCGAGGATCTCGAGCGCGAACTGCGGATCGCTGTTCGTGAGGGCGGCGCGGGCACGTTCCTCCACGCGCTCGGCCGGCAGCCGCCCTGCGGCCCGAAGCCACGCAAAGACGTTTTCACACGGGCCGGGTTGTCGCTGCGGCAGGCTCCAGCGGGCGAGTGCATCGGCTTCGAGGTCCGCCGTGGCGCCCGTTGCGAGGCGGCCGGCCAGCCGGTCGCAGACGAGGAGCGGATCGGTGACACCGATGCTCAGTCGGAGAAAGTCGTCCCAGCGGGCGCGTTCGGCGAGGCTCGCGAGCCATTCGCGTCGCAGATCGAACGCGACCGGCAGCCCCGCACGAGCCTGCACGAAGGCCTCGATGCGCGCGTCGAGCTCCACGCCCGGAGCAGCGACGAGGTCACGTCGCAGGCGGGCCGCAACCAGATAGTCGTAGATCGCGTAGGACTGCAGCGCCGGCGGATCGGGAAGGTCCGGCTGGCGCGCAGCGACCCGAGCCAGCGCGGCGGTGAACGCCTGGCGCAGGCTGCTCTCGGGCGCGCCGGCTGACGCGGCAGCGCCGAATGCGACGCTGAGGGCGATGACCGTCGCGTTACGGAATGGGAGCCAGGGTCTCATGCGTGCATTGTAGGCGCCTCACGATCCGCCGTCGGCGGGCTAGATCGGTCGGCGGACTCCGCCACCCGCTTGCGGACCCGCGGGCAGTGCCGCCGCATTTCGCCGCCAATCAGCGCCTGCAACCAGCGCCTGAGATATCCTTGCCTGCCGATCTCGAATAGCCACGCGAGTTTGATCAATGAAACCAGCGGCACCCGGTGCGACCGCCGTTTCCTCCGAGCATCGACAGCTTCTGGCCGCCGGAATGCTGTGCTATGGCTTCGATGCGCTTGACTTCATGATGCTCGCCCTGGCAATGCCGTTGCTGATAGCCGAGTGGCATCTGACGCTGGGAGAGGCCGGGCTGCTCGGCACCGCGGGCATGATCGGCGTCGGTTTGAGTGGCCTGGTGCTCGGCTGGTACTCGGACCGCCATGGCCGGCGACGTGCGATGCTCGTGAGTGTCGTCGTATTCGCGGTGTTCACCGCGGCCATCGCCTTTGCACGGAGTCCGCTCCAGATCATGGTCCTGCGATTTCTCGCCGGATTCGGCATTGGCGGAGTATGGGGCGCGGTGACGGCGCTCGTGAAGGAGTCCTGGCCCGCCGGACATCGGGTTCGAGCCATTTCCTGGGTGCTCGCCGCCTTTCCACTCGGCGTGATTGCGGCTGCGGTCCTCGCATGGTTCCTGCTGCCGCGCTACGGCTGGCGCCCACTGTTCCTGTGTGGCGCGCTTGCCCTGGTCTCTGCATGGTACGCCGCCCGGGTCGTGCCCGAATCCGCGTCCTGGACAAGCGCGCGCCACGCGCCGGAGGGCGCAGGACGCCTCAGCATGCTGGCGATCTTTGAGCCCGCGCACCGCTGGCATACGATTTTCGGCACCTTGGTCGCCGCCAGTGCCCTTACGGCCTATTGGGGCATCAACACGTGGTTGCCCACGTACCTGGTGCGCGGGCTGGGGTTGCCGCCCGCCGCCGCGTTCCAATGTCTGCTGCTGCTGAACGCCGGCATGTTCTGCGGCTACCCGTTGCTCGCCTTTGCGGGCGAGCGCTTCGGCCGGTACGTGGCGCTGGTCGCGAGCTTCACGTTGGCTGCACTCCTGGTGCCATGGTACGCGCACGTGCGCGATCCCACGCTGCTGCTCTGGCTGGGCCCCGTGATGGCAACGGGATTTGCGCAAACCGGGCTGGTGGGCGCTTATTTCCCTGAGTTATACCCGACGCGCATGCGCAGTCTCGGCGCTGGCTTCTGCTTCAACGCCGGCCGGGGCTTCGCCGCCTTCTCGCCCTATCTCTTCGGTGAGATCGCGACCCACCTGGGACTGGCACGCGGCATTGCGCTTTGCGGCATTGGCTATCTGGCGGCGGCCATCTTCATGCTGCTATTGCCGAGAAACCCGCCTTATGCTGATGAGGAGGAACCCCTGGCCAGCGCGATCGCGCCAGGGGTGGCCTAGCAGCAACAGGCCCCTCACTGTGCCGGCAGGCGGCGGAGCCCGTTTTCCGGGTGCAGATGCCTCCGGAGGAATGCCAGGTATATGTCCCAATCGGCGGCATCAATGCCGTGACCGCCCTCGTGCATGGTGTAGCCGATGTCGTTGAGGATCGGCGCGGCCGGAGGCCAGCTGGCCGCGCCGAGATCCTGCTTGCCCAGCAGCCGGTATACGGGACCCGCGGCGACGGCGCTCAGGAACTCGCCCTTCGGGTCTGCGGCGTGATCGGCCTTTCCGGTCTGCAGCAGCACAGGCCGCGGCGCAATCAGGGCCAGCAGCATGTGCCCATCCATGGGGAGGGCATCTTCGCGTTCTGCGTATTTTCCGAGATTGCCTGCAACCCAATACGCCGTGCCACTGCCGTCCTTATTGATCCCTTCCCCAAAATTCCGGCGCATCAGCGCGCTTCCCATCTTTCCCGAGCAGCAGGCGATCACGGCGGCGAAGCGCTGATCGCGCGCCGCCGCCCACAGGACGGTCTTGCCGAGGCGCGAAGCGCCCTGGATGGCCACGCGCTTCGCATCGACGGCGGGATCGGTTTCCAGATAGTCCTGTACGCGGCTCAACGACCAGGCCCAGGCCGAGAAGGCACCCCAGGCGTCCGGGGGCCGCTCCGCCTCATCCACCTTGTCGTAGAGTGCGCGGATGCCGAGCGCGTAGCCGCCCGGGAAATCCGGATCGAGATCCCCATAGTAGAAGGCGGCAACGCCAATGCCGGCGTCGAGGAATCGGGTGACGTCGATGCGAGCCACCTGCGGCGACCGGGAGGCCGGCACTTTTTTCCGCGTGGCCTGATCCCAGACCATGCCTGGGCGGATGCCCGGATCATCGAACATGCCGGACGGCGCCGTGAAGCCGATCATCAACAACATCGGCACCGGCTTCC
>Ga0075029_100002061_pt1 | contig 11394 bp, 19 predicted proteins | sample LitLauG_LLR_2013_FD_71391 | JGI IMG/M metagenome (GOLD analysis project Ga0075029, IMG submission 71391) | Freshwater sediment microbial communities from North America - Little Laurel Run_MetaG_LLR_2013 | ecosystem: Environmental > Aquatic > Freshwater > Creek > Sediment | place: USA...
TGGATCACCAGCGGTGATGTGAAATGCGCGTTCGGCGTCGAGGCGCGTGCCGACTCATACTCCTCAGGGGTCAGGTGTTCTTTTACGTCGCGGGCTAGTTCTTCCCAATCACTCCGGGGATACGGGTGGAAGACGTTCGAGAGAGCGCCCCAGCCGCTGTAGCGGGCGAGCACGGCCTTCTCGGGTTCGTGCGCTTCGCGGCTTTCGTCTTCGACCAGTCTGAGGGTGCGGATCGCGGCGATGTTGTCACGGGCCTTTTCCTTCAGCCCGCCCTGCCCGATCCGGTGGGCTTCGGTTATCCGGAAGTCGCGCGGCGGAGGCGCGGGCGCCTGCGGAGCGAGGTCGCTGAGTTCGACTTCCCGGATTTCGTTGTCGCGGACGGGGGAAGGTAGCGCGGCGGGAGGTCCCCGCTCTCGTCCTCCTCCTCGCTCGATCTCCTCGGCAGGGCCCAATCCTGCATCGCCAGTTCCCACGCCGCCGGGTAGTCCATCTTCTTGACCGACACCAGTTCGTACAGCAGGTCGCCCGCCGTCTCCTGCGCTGCGAACACCGCCTGCTCCAGCCGGCCCTTCCGCTCCAGGTCCTGCACCATCTGCGGGCAGTTCTCCCGCCAGTGTTTGAGGATCGCCTCGCCGAGCGCCGTTCGTTCCGTTGTTTCCGTCACTAGCTGCCTCCGCTGTTAGCTGCGCCGATTCTACGGGATCGTCCGTGAACAAGGCAAGCTGGTTGAAATGCACCATGAGGGACACACGCCCGGCTTTGCTCCCGCGAAATGTCTGCATCGCCTTCTCCCGGCGTTATCGCTACAACCCCGCGTTTAAAGGTTCTGGGTATACGTCCTGTGGTTGTACCTAAGTCCAGCCTATGCCCCAAGGTTGAAAAATTCGTTAACGAGCCGTGCTGAAAGGGATTTCTGTCGTCCACGCGTCCTGTCCTCGGTCCCTCCTGTCTTTCTATCAACACCTCTTCTGCTCGTTTCCCTCAGCGCCGAGAGGCAACGCTGGGCGACCCCTCGGCTAGAGGGAAACCTGACAGCAAAGGAGCTATGAAAATGACGAAACAGAAGCAGCATCCCGCGTCTGATGATCCGGTGCTTATCGCCGCCAGCGAGGCCATCGGCAACATGATCGCTCTGCTCACCGAAGCGCAGAACTATCTGCGGCAGGGCGAAAGGCTCTGCGTTATCGGCACGATGATCATGTTTGAGGATCGCGCCGAGGATGTCCGCGCCGCAGTCCGCATGATCCGCATGCAACGGAGGCCGTCATGAGTTTTACCGGAAACCTCGATAATTTCATGCTATTCGAGGGCATCGCGCGCAAACGCACGGATATCCGAACGCTGCGCACTCGCGGACGCGACAGCCTTGACTTCCACGATGTGTCCGTCTGGGCTCTCTTGGACATGATGCAATCTGCCTACGACGCCGGCTTCGAAGCTGGGCAGAAAGCGGGCCGCTCATGACGGTCATCGATCTGTCGGAAAAGCACGACGACCTCGCAAGCCGCTACGAGCGATACTGGGCGTCGGATGAAGCGCAGCGCGAATTGCTTGCACTGTGGGGCAACCCGGAATGCAACGACTGCGGCGTCTTCGAGCGCGACGAAACGATCCGCATCGAGCTTGACGGCAATAAATCGTGGTACGCGGAAATCTGCATCGCCGCCGCCCCCAATGGCTGGCACGCCTTCTCGACGAGCTGGTGGTCTGCGAATAATGGAGGCGGTTCAGCGCCATCTGTCTGGGACCGCTACGCCTACACCAGCCGCGATGAAGCCTTCGCAGCGGCCATGCATGAACTCATGACCAAATTCGAAGGCATCCGGGACTGGACTGGCTGGGCGCCGCAAAATCAGGCCCAACTCGCGCAGCGCATGATCGACACGCTGAAAGCGTATCTATCGCAGTCGCGACAACTAACGCTGTTCTGATCAGCAGTCCTTTGCAGGTTTCCCTCAGCGCCGAGAGGCAACGCCGGGCGACCCCTCGGCTAGAGGGAAACCAGACAGCAAAGGAGCTATAAAAATGCCTGATGATCTCGACAACGACTTTTCCATGAGGTGCCCAAAATGCGCTGCGTCCGATCAGATCGACATACAGGCGTCGGTGTGGCTGCGCCTCTCCTCTGATGGTACTGACCCGTATGAAGCCAGAAATCAAGCCCATGAATGGGGTGATGTCAACGTCGCGCAATGCTGCGCCTGTGAACACATCGGCACAGTCAAGGATTTCGAAATCGCCGAACAACCTGAACTTCGCGACAACGAAGCCCGCGCCAAGCGCGCCGCCGATGCGGTTTATGCATATATCAAAGCCAAAGGCGAAGCTTATGAGGAAAGCAGCAGCGAGATCGTCGATCTGATGACTGATCTACTGCACCTCGCCATCAAGCTCGATGAAGGCGCCGATCCCGTCGAAAGCACTCTTCGCCTTGCACAGATGCATTTCGAGGCGGAGCAAGCTGACCCGGAGGACGGGCCATGAACCAGCATTTGGGCGTATACACCGCAATACAACTTGGGCCGGACAAGAACCCGTCGAACGGCAAAGTTCTTGCGTCCGCCCCACGCCTCCCGACTGGACAGTGTCCACCCGAAATCTCCGCACTGTGGAAAGCTGGCGAGGTTGCCATCGGATGGAGCTGCGATGCGCCGCTGAAGCAACTGTCACCGGAGAGCCTTGGGAAACTGCGCCGGACACGGCTCAGGAACAAACTCATGAGCAAGTTCCCTTTGATTGCCGATGAGTTGTTCGCGCGCGAAATTGCGGTCCGCCCCGATTTCTTTGCCGGAAAAAGGGGATGATGCCCTAATCTTCATCTTCCACTTCGCGGTAAACACGTTTCGACAGCGGCCACGCTTCGCCCTTGCACTCGATCCTCATTCCCGGCCGGCAATGCTTGCCACGCGAGCGCGTGTTCTGGACGTTGCAGCAGGGCTGGATGGTGAAGATCAGCAAGCTTTCAATATCCGCCAGCAGCGCGCGCGTCAGCCGCTGCGTGACTTCGATTTCGGCGACGATCACCCGGTGCGTTTTGCTGAGTTTGTTGATGCAATCCCACGCGCCGGCCTTGGCGCTATAGGATGACCGCCCGCGAACGCTCGTCCGGTCACACTTTCCAAGGTAGTAAATCTCCGCCTTGAAAGGCGCCAAGTATGCGTAAAGCGCCAGGTCATGCCGCCAGCGCGAATCGTCGTCGCCCTCCACCCAGAACCAGTGCAGGGTGACCGGGAGATTGGATTTCTTGGGCATTCTGCACCAGTATGACCGATTAATTACAATCACCGATCGACACGAAGGCTAATCCCCGATCATTGGCCTCTGGCCGAAAAGACGCCCTCGGGGTCCCCGCCATTCCTGTCGTCGGTTCTCGATCCACTTCCGAAGCCGCGCGCCCTGCACGTGGTGAATGCGACCCTGCGTGACGACCTCGAACTGCGTCGATGTGGTTGGGATCGGAAAACCACACGAGGGATTGCCGCGCACATGCGTCAGGTACAGATGCGCCGCGTCGTATGAACTATCGGCGCTGACATCGAGACTGTATCGCTTTCCGTCTCCGTCCGTCACGGTCACCGTGCACCACTTGCCCACCGTGCTATCATAGCGAATAAAAGGCGAAGCCGCAGTTAGGCGGAGGCTATGCTCCAAACAGATCCGGGGCGAAAATGTTTTCCGCAGCCCGTAACAGTGCGATAATGGGGGTGCTCCCCCACAGCTTTAGAGGTTATTTGTATGGCCCGTGACAAAAAGCCTGCGAGCGGTCCCGTGGAGCCGCAGCAGGAAGAAATGACCGTCGTCGTCCTGAAGTTCAAGGGCGGCAGCCACTCGTTGCAGAAAGGCTTCGATGCCGTGAGCCAGGCTATCGCCGCGCTCGGGGCAACCCAGCAGACCAATCACCGCGCTGCTATTCAGCGCCAGCCTGTACAACTTCCGCCTGCCCAGGACGCAGTCATTGACGCCGAACACGAGGACGTTGCCGAGCAATCCGAAGCGGAGGAAATTACGCAGGAGGCTGCCGCGCCGTCCGGCAATGGCAAGCCGAAGAAACCGCTGGCTCCGAAACAAAGCTTCATCGGCGATTTCAATCTCACTCCGCCCGGCGTCACTTCATGGAAGGATTACTGCGCCGAGAAAAATCCGCAGACCGAGAATGACAAATTCCTCGTTGCCAGCGCGTGGATACAGACACACGGCGCCGTCGATCCTTTCACGGGCAGTCACCTGTTCACCTGCTTCCGCGCCATGGAGTGGAAAACGCAGGTCGACATGATCCAGCCGTTGCGCCAGCTCAAATCGAAGAAAAGCTATTACGAAAATCCGGGACACGGCAAATGGAAGCTGACGGGCATTGGCCTCGAAGCAGCCAAGGCCATCGTCAAGACATAAGGCCGGTATGGATCTGGCCGCGCTGAAGCAGGCCGTTCCCGGCCTCGCTGACAAATCGCACAACGACAAGATCACGATCTTCGGATGGTGGCTGCATACCTACAAGGGGAAGGCCAGCTTCACCGGAGCGGATATCGGAAAGTGCTATACCGATCTGCATTTCTCCGCGCCGTCATCATTCGGCGGCTATTTCAAAAATCTTTTCGACCGCAGGGATCTGCTGAAGGCCGGCGGCGGCTACAAACTGGAGAATAAAATCCGCGAGAAGCTGGATGCAGCCTACGGCCGGTCGGAGGTAACGATCAAAGTCAACAATCTGCTCACCGGCCTTGCCGACGCCCTTCCCAACATGGCCGAGAGGGACTACTACAAGGAGGCCCTGATCTGCTACACCCACGGCTCGCTGCGCGGCGCCGTCGTGATGACCTGGAATATCGTCTATTCCCACCTGTGTGACCACGTCCTGGCCAATCGCCTCGCCGACTTCAACGCACGATGGCAGGTGTCTTATCCAGGCATGCACAAGAACAAGGTCCGCGTGATCGCCACGATGGACGATTTCACCGATGAGTTGAAGGAGTCGGAAGTTCTGCTGATATGCCGCGACGGCAGCATCATCACCAAGAACATCTACAACAGCATGCACGCCGCGCTGAGCAAGCGTAACGCTGCCGCCCATCCGTCAAGCGTCGTGATCGACCAGCTCCAGACCGATGCCTACATCGTAGATCTCATCACCAATGTCGTCCAGAAAATCGTATAGCCCGTCCGCTGCCCTCAGCAGCGCGGAGGTTCGGCCCAGAACGCCGCGTGGAGATTTCCGCTTTTCTCTTTCCTCCGTGGCTTCTCGTTAATTATCCTCCGCCGACTACATCCTCCGTTTCAATTCTCTCTGACTCTCGTTCATTCCGCCCTTATGTATTTGTCCTCAACACGTACGGGAATCTGACCGAACGCGCCGCCGCATCACGGAAAAAAACGCGCAGGAGATCGTTGCTTTGTCTTCCCCGACAAAGACAGACGATCTTTCCCGCTTTTTCCGTGACCCGTCGGACTCATGCGCCCGGTCCTCTCGCTTCCCATGTTGAGGACAACCAAACAGAAAAGGGGCGATACGATGTTACGAACGATCCATCTACCGGCACTGGGGAGAACCGTCTCCCTCGCAGACTACAACCAGGCCGTCAGGCTCGCAAAGGCCTTCCCGACGGCGGTTTTCAAGACTGGTCTGACAACGTGGTGGCCCACCACTGGCGCGGAAATCGTCCGACAGTTCCGCGAAGGCATGACCGACCGCATCAACCAAGCGATTCCTTACAGCCAGCGGGGGCGGAAATGAAATCCATCGTTGAACAGCTTCATAACAACGTCACCTGCGGCGACTGCATCGACGTAATGCGTGGCATGCCCTGGGCGAGTGTAGATTTCATCCTCACCGATCCACCGTACCTCGTGAACTACCGCGACCGCTCCGGCCGCCGGGTGGCGAATGATGACAATGATGCCTGGCTGAAACCGGCGTTCCGGCAGATGTACCGCGTGCTCCGGCCCAACAGCCTGTGTGTTTCGTTCTACGGCTGGAACAAGGTGGACACGTTCATGGCCGCGTGGCGCGAAGCCGGGTTCGATGTCGTAGGGCACATCGTCTTCCGCAAACACTATTCCTCGAAGGCGCGGTATCTCAGCTATGAGCATGAATCTGCCTACTTGCTCGCGAAGGGCCGTCCGCTGCTGCCGTCATCCCCGGTGCCTGATGTCCTCGACTGGCAATATTCCGGCAATCGCCTGCACCCGACACAAAAGCCTGTGCAGCCGCTCAGGACGCTGATCGACGCGTTCACGAAACCGAACGCTGTCGTCCTTGACCCGTTCTGCGGTTCTGGTTCGACTCTCGTAGCCGCGCAGGAGCTGGGCCGCAGGTTCATCGGCATCGAGCTTGATGAGCAGCACCACCGCACCGCCAGCAGCCGCATAGGTCAACACGAGGCCGCCGCATAGCGGCCTTTTCTGCATCGCACCGCGATCAGCCGCACAGCTCAACCGTGAGTCGGCCCGCCCAGGACATGCCCGATCCTACTTCGGCTGTGCATCCCTCCCCGGCGGCGGAGGACCGGCGGGCGGGTCCTGCCGCTTGCGCAGGATCTCCGGCGGCGGGACGCTGGGAGCGTTGCTGTACCCCTTCTTGTAAGCCGCGATGATCTGACGCGGCGCACTTTTGAGAAGGGCTACGATGCGGCTCAATCTTCCAGCCAAAGCCTGCCTCCTTGACGGAACGCGATGCCATTATAACGATATCGTCTTCTCCGCCGGGTGTCAGGGTTCGCGCAGCTCCGCGGCGCTTTTGTCGTACGGCTCCGCCGCGGCACGGGAATTTAAGCCCCGATCCTGTTCACGTGCACGCGTAAATTGTTGACGGGGGCCGCGCTCACCGTTTCGGCGTTCGGATTTAGTCCCCGCTACGCGTGAGTCGCCGAGCCCGTGGTCTCGACCTGCCGGTTACAATCCCTCACGCGCGGTCGTTGGCGTTATGATGCCTTCATGGACCGCGAGCATGGGCCGGACCGAAAAGGTTTTCTCGAATTCCGGGAGGCCATCAAGAACGGCGATAAAACACTGTTGCGGCGTGCAGAGCTTGAACGGCAAAAAGATGGGGAGCATCCCAGGACGACGCTTTCCCATTATTATGAAGCGCTGCGCACGGAAGCCCTCATCGGCGTCAAGGCCCAGAGCCAGGACCATCGCGACCAGTTAGCGCGAAACGCGGAACAGCGGCTCGCCAAGATCGAGGATCAGGTCATCCGGCAGAACGCGTCCCGACTCGTCGCGGAACGCGTGGAGACATGGGACAAGGAAAGGCGTCAGTCACACGACAGATTTGTTGAGATGCGTGACGCCAAAATCAATGGCGCTGTTACCAGACGACAGGCCCAGGATCACGAAGATCTCCCTGAAAGGGTGGCTGAATCATGGTTTTGGGCCAAGTGTGAAATCGACGCCAACTACCTCGGTGAACTTGGGGCAGTTGAGTCGGCAATGCAGGTCGATATATCCCACGTAATCCACGATGCGCATGAACGCGACCTCAAGGCCCTTGAAGAGCAGCGAGCACAATCCCCTGAACAATCCTACTTCGCTGACGGTGCCGACAACGCCGCCCTCGATGCGTTCAACCGCGAGGTCGAACAACGTGAAGCCCAGGAGGGCCTTGACAGAGACGGCGGGTATGAATTTTCCAAGTAATCACGGACGCCTTTTCGCCGTCCTGATTAATTTCCCGTGTCCTGCTTTCCGGTGCCCGGCCTTTGTCCCAGCGGCCATGAAATACCGGAGCGCAAAATCCCTGATCGCCGTGGCCCTGCTGACGCCTTTTTCCTTCTTCCGGTCGATGTAGCTGTAGAGTTCATCGACTCCGCAACCCTCACGTTCGGCGATCTTCTCAACGGCGTTGGCGACAACCGGCGACAGTCTGACCGAAGTCCGCTTGTCTCCTACCCTGATATTGAAGCCGCGAAGCACTTTCTTCCCGCCCCTGGCAACAATGAATTCTGTGCTTTGTCTACCCATCCGATCCCCTGCTTCTTTCAACTTGTTTTGGTTTCCACCAGTCGGGCAACCGGACAATGTCATCCGCACAGAAGTCCTTGAAGTCGTCTATCAGGGCCTGCAGGCGGGCTTTCGCGCGCTGCCACATTGAGAGATAACTGTCGTCAGGCAGGATTGTCATTCTCCACTGTGCCTTTTGTTCCGGTTGACCCAGCCACCGATCTCTATCAGGCACTCCCGCGCGACTTCGTCTCTGGCGCTCTCGTCTTCCCATGAGAGGCAGCGCCTGAATTGCATCGTTGCCCGTTTGATTGGCTGACCACAAACATATTCGAGATGCCGCAGGGCGTCCAGAACCTCGTAGGTCCGGGCCGCGCCGTCCAGGTACTGGCGCAGGGTCATGAGCGAGTCATGCAGCTGGCGCCTGGCGGCCATATCGTCCTTGTAAGGACAGAACGGCATATTGCTGTAGATATGGTTCCGGCTCAATCGTCGATTCATGACTCAGGACAGGAACGGAGTTAAGAACAAAACGAGAACACTCGGCAGGTTTCTTTCCGGTTGACCGGCTGCCGCCTCTGCCTTTTAATCGTCGGGCAACGAACGAACCATCTGCTCATGGCCGGAAGACACACCAAGAAGAAGCCCGAGGACACTTTCTACCGCGATCTGGGGAGCGCCATCCGCCTCGCCCGCGTCACCGCCGGCAGGAGTCAAACCGAGGTCGCCGAGCATCTGGATCTTACCTTCCAGCAGGTACAAAAATACGAATCAGGAAAGAACCGCATCCCGGTTCAAGAGCTGGTCAACCTTGCGGCTTACCTTGAGGTGCCGGTGCCCTACCTCATTGGGTCCCCTGGGGTCGATGCCGGGTTCAAGTCGTTTGCCGAGAAATTCCGCGCGAACGGGTTTCATACGCTGCTGGAGTCATGGGCGGCCATCAAGGACCAGCCGATGCGTGCCGCCGTGATCAACCTTGTCAAGCGCGCCGCCGCCCTTAGCCGCTAACTGGCCCTCCGGCCTCATCGCACCGCGTCGTCCGTTCCCGGCAGCTTCGTCATCTCGTAGCGGAGGATGCTGCAGTAGGTCGTGACAAGAATCCTGAATGTGGCGTCGATCATCGTGACGATTTCTTCAATGCGCGTGTTCTCCGCCTCGTGGCGCATGAGATCCATCGCTTCCAGAATCCGCTCCGCCTGGGAGAAGTCGTATTTGTAATTCTCGTTCGTGTAGCTCTCCAGCTCTTCAAGGTCAGGCGGCTTTCGCATTCATCAAATCCCCTTCATGGCGGTCGATTCGCTTCAACCGGCCCATGAAGTTCCCCTTCGATAGAGCGGCGAGTCATCTAACGGGATGACACCTGCCGGGTAAACTACCGTTTATGGTAGGGGTTGTGATTTTCTTGAAAATATCCCTTAGGTTGTATTGCGCTTGCCGAGCGACAAATATTCAGGCAGACTCTGTGTGGGCCATTCCGATTCCGGAGTTCGGCCCGTCTGTGTTCACGACTGTCTGAAGGAAATCCTATGACGTAGAAAAAAGAAAACCCGCCGAAGCGGGTCTCTTAGAAACTGAAGCTCTGTATGAGCGGTGATCTGACAATCCCAATCATACAGAGTCCGGCAGCGGACGCAAGAGGTTTTTGCGGAGGTTTTTTGCTGCCTGAGGCGCGTGGTTTGTCTTACTTTCACCAACGGGAAGATCGCTCTTGTCCACACTCATCGCATATTCACTAATTCCCGAGCATCGGCAGCGTTCCCGCCAGCTTCGTGCGGTCAATGACCGCCGCATCATCCGCAGCGCGTCTTCGTCTGCTTGCTGCATGGCGATTCTTCATAGACACTTTTCCAATGGTCAAATCCCGATTCCGGGTCCGGCCATTATGTGTTTACCGCTGTTAGAAGGAAATCTTATGACGTAGCAAAAAGAAAACCCGCCGAAGCGGGTCTCCTAGAAACTGAAGCTCTGAAAGAGCGGGCGTCTGACAACCCCACTCTCTCAGAATCCCGAAACGGACGCAAGAGGTTTTTGCGACGGTTTCTTGCGGCCTGAATTCTGGCGGTTTTCTCATAACCAAGGAGAAGACCATGCACCTGCAAATCAGCCGACACCCGCCGCCGATTGAAGAAGTCGTGCAGCGAATGAAGGCGCGTATCGACCGTGACGGCGCGCGGGCGAATATCGAAACCGTATTCGCTCCGCATGCCACCTCTTTAAAATCCCGCGAACGCAGCGAGCGTTCGCGCCGACACTGCCACCTTCCCGCTGAGCCAAAGAAACACCGGTATCCCTCGCCGCGCGATACCGGCGCATATGTGCCGGAGATGAGCGCGCGCATCGACAACGACCGCAACCTGACCGACGGTGCGCGGCGCTGCGGTCGCAAGTTGATGGAATTCGGCTATCGCAAAAACCGCGAAGGCCGTGAAGTCGAGATCACTGTGCCGTATCTGAAGAAAGCGCTTGGCCGTTGCCGCCGGAGCGTTCAGGGCTACCTGCGCGAGCTGGAGCGCGAAGGCTATATCGAAACGCTTGTCGTGCCCTCCGAGCGCACCCGCATGTGCTTCGGGCTGCTCATCCACCTTCTCGACCCCCTCTTTCCCAGGCATCGGCGGGGTGGATGGCCCGCAAGGGCCGGAATTCGGGACGCGCAGAAAGATTCACAGATCTATAGTTCAAGATTCAAAAGGAAGCCAATTCCACGCCGCATCTGGGCTTTCTTCTGCTGCGAAGGTGTTTGGCGTTCATATATGAAAACCCTTCCCCCTCCTCCGCCGTTTCCAATCACCATCTGAGCCTGTGTTTTCCTGAAAAGTTGCTTGGCGGGAGGGTGCCTGTGGCGGACGCATGGGAAGACTGTTTTAAGTCCTTGCCTGTGGCATCAGGATCATACGGGCGCATGACGTGGTTTCGGGTTCGACGGCGTCCGGCGATCCCTGTCTGAAGCCCCTGCCCCTTCACCGGCTGAAAACCACCACCACAACCGCTCCCGAAGATGGCGATAACCGGCCGCCTGAACCCCTGTTTTCTTCGGTTTTGCCCGGCTAGGACCCAACGGTAGTCTCCGTGCATCAATACAACCGTAGGTGTTAACCCGGTTTTAAGAGGGAGCGCCTCAGGATCAAAGTATGATCCTCAAGGGCAATCAACGCGGTGGTGGCCAGCAGATGGCGGCACACCTGATGAACTCGTTCGACAACGAGCGCGTTGAAATCGCCGACGTGCGCGGTGCCGTTGCGCAGGACCTGTCCGGCGCTTTCGCCGAGTGGGCCGCCGAAGCCCGCGGCACTAGGTGCCGCAAATTCCTCTACAGCCTTTCTCTTAATCCCGACCAGTCGCAGGGGCACCTCACGCGCGAACAGTATCTTGAGCTGCTCGACCGCACCGAGCGCAGCCTCAAGCTCGTCGGGCAGCCGCGCGCCGTCGTGTTCCACGAAAAACGCGACGAACACGGCGTGCTAC